>Ga0307475_10002284_pt1 | contig 11547 bp, 8 predicted proteins | sample atmos_gasesECM1C_FD_203317 | JGI IMG/M metagenome (GOLD analysis project Ga0307475, IMG submission 203317) | Hardwood forest soil microbial communities from Morgan-Monroe State Forest, Indiana, United States - atmos_gasesECM1C_515 | ecosystem: Environmental > Terrestrial > Soil > Temperate...
TTGCCGATCTCATAGGCACCAATCGCATAGACCTTTTTGCCGGCAAACGGCGGCAGCGTAAGAAGATCATGAAGATAGCCGGCCCGGAACAAATAGTACTGATTGCCCTGAAATTCGTTCTGGCCATAGGCGCCGAGGCGAACGGGCCCCCCGAGGAAGAACTGCGGGATGCCCGTGCTCGTTGTGCCGAAAGTCGTGCCGCCTTCGCCCTCGAAAAATACGGAATCAGGCCGCGCGAGCGGCTGGAAATAACCCAGCTTCAAGTCCATCGCTGGAAAACCGTCCTTGGCACCCGGGCTACGGTCAAACCATCGAAAATTCGTTTCCGCGCTGAAACCGCGACGAGGAATCACCGGATCGTCGGTGTGGTCGAGCAGGTAATGCAATCGCGCTTGTCCGACGCGGCCTTCTACTGCGGGGATTTGCGGCGTTCCCAGCCGCAGCTTGGTGTTCAGCGAACCGACTTCATAGCCCACGCGGAGCTCGCTGAAGCGCCCGAAGCTATATCCTAGGTCACCGCCGATGTTGATGCGGTAGATGCGGTAATCCGCGAGCGGATCGTTTTTGGCGTAAATCTGAAACGTCGTGTCGCTGGCATCCGCATGTGGCGCGAAGAACCAGCGGCTCTCGGCGGCGAACGGGCGATACAGCTCAGTCTGGACGCCGTAGGTATTGCCGAGCAACAGGTCGGTACGCCATTCCGAGCGGAAGCCGGCCACGTCCATGAAGGTGAATCGCGTCCCCATGGTGAAGTCCACATTCCCGCTTTGCGAGCCATCCACTTCCACAGCGGGCTGGACCGTCGGCGGCGCGTAGTTTTTCTCCACCACCTGCACGATCAACCCCGGTTGACCGCCTTCTTTGACCAAACGGTAGCCGGCTGCGTCGTAGCGGCCCTGGCCGGTCAGCCGCGTCAAGACATTGTCGAGCCTTTCCGGCTCGATGGGTTTGTCCTGAAAGGGTTTGAGATAGCGTGCAACGTCGATCGCTTCGTGTGCGTTGGTCCCCTCAATTTTGATGAACTGCGGGGCCGGGATCGTGGTCAGCTTTCGGGCATCGCGCCCGTGATGGTACTCCAGCCATGACGCGTCGCCGAGCGAGAAGGTTGCAAGGAGCGGCGATCGATCATTCGCGGCTTCATAACCTTTTTGCATGATCGCTTCGTTCTTTTGGTAATCCGTCGAGCTGTAAGCACCCAGGGGAACGGAGACGACGGCGTCCGCTCCCGCCAGGCCGCGGACTTCGTTCTCAGCGAGCACGGCACGCACCGAATGCTCGAGGACGCTGAAAAGTGACTGGATGTCCTTGGCCTCCACCGCCGCCCTTTCCAGATGAACGGCGATCACGATGTCCGCGCCCATTTTTCGCACCACATCGGTGGGCAGATTGTTCAGCAGTCCACCATCGACGAAAACGGTCGGCCCCTCATGCACCGGAGAAAAGGCGCCGGGAATCGACATCGTTGCGCGCAGGGCGACTGCGAGCGACCCATCCTTGAAGACGTAGGGCTTGCCGCTGATCAGGTCGCTCGCCACGCACCGGAATGGTGTCGGCAGCTCGTCGAAAGAGGGCACCTCATAGTAGGGAAGAGCGATACGATCGATCAGCAGCCCGATCTGATGGCCCGCGTTAAGCCCGGCGGGCAAGGATAATCCATGCCGCAATCCAAGAATGAGAGAGTTTGGATACGCGCGCTGGTCTTCTTTTCTGCGGAACGACAAATCTTCATAAGGCGTGCGGTCGCCAAGAATCTTGCGCCAGTCAATGCCCTCGATGAGTGTTTCCATTTCCTCTGGGCTCATCCCCGTGGCATAAAGGCCTCCCACCAATCCGCCCATGCTGGTTCCCGCCACGTAGTCCACGGGGATGTGATGCTCTTCGAACCACTTCAGAACACCGACGTGCGCCAGTCCCAACGCACCTCCGCCTTCGAGCGCTACGCCGATTTTTGGGCGAGCGTTTGGGGCGGTTTTCGCTTCTGCAGCGCTGGGATTGCCGGACGATGGTGGGACGGCTGTGGGCCGGGTGAGCTCCTCTTGCGCGCAGAGCAAAACGGGCATCAGAATCATCACCACAAGGGATGGCGCGCGGCGCATGAAGGCCTCCTCGAGAAAGCGAGCCAAAGTGCCGAAGCTCGCGAATCGAAAGAGTTTGTCCCAGGGTCATGATTCCGGCAAGCGGCGAACTATTTTCTTAGGCACCCTTGTTTTCTTGAAGGATGTTTCCGCCATCGACGACGAGGACCTGCCCGGTGATGTAAGAAGCTTCCGGAGACGCGAGAAAACAGGCCGCCGCTGCGACTTCATCGGGAGTACCCGCGCGGCCGAGTGGGGTGTGGAGCGCAGCGATTCTCTCGGATTCGGTCGAGGACGCAGTCGCAATCCATCCAGGGGCGACTCCGTTGATGGTGATTCCATCGCTGGCCGTTTCGATGGCCACGGCGCGCATCATCCCATCCATCGCGGCCTTCGCCGCGCCGTAAGCAGCGGAACCAGGGTTGCTGACCAGAGCCCCGGTCACGGACGTGACGTTGACGATGCGGCCGTACTTTTGTTGGGTCATGCAGGGCAGCACCGCACGAGTCATGCGGAAGGCGGTGTGCAGGGTGATGGCGATTTGATTTTGCCATTCCGCGAAGGACGTCTCGACCAGCGGCTTGCTTTCCGCGGGCCGCCCCGTCTGTGCCATACCGGCATTGTTCACAAGAATGTCGATGCGATTCAAACGAGAGAGGACGGAATCGACCAGCCGCTGGACCTCGGTCTCCACGGTGAGGTCCGCGATGAAGGAAAGAACTTTCTCGCCGTCCGCGTCGATCTCGCGCGCGCGTGCGTGAATCCGATCCGTGGTCGAGGTGATGACCACGCGCAAGCCGCCAGCATGCAGCCTCTTCGCGACGGCGAAGCCGATTCCTTCAGGGCTGCCCACACCGGTGATGACCGCTGTTTGCTCGTCTAAGGGTCGCGTCATCGAGTGGCTCACGCTCGGCATCATACATCGTCACCGCGAGATTTCGTGCCGCTCACTTGCGGAAACCATTCCATTCCGAAGCTAGGAAAGCGATGCAGTGCTTCAGGTACGATAATTGTTGCTGATGCGGCAGTCTTTGAGGCGAAATTTCATCTTCACCATCGGGATGGGCGATTACTTTTACCATTTGGCGCGCCGCTAGCGACAGAGTAAATCTACTCAAGGTACGCGGGGACACGTTTCGCCAAGCTATAATCTTGGCCTCAAGCGGAGAGATGAGCGACAGGAATGAGTGACGAAAGAAGAGACCGTGAATTGGGTATGGCGCGGGAGATTACGCGGCGGGATTTCTTGAATGGCGTGGCCGCCGGTGTTGGCGGAACGCTGCTCAATTCAGGGATCGACTCGGAAACGCTGCTCGCGGCAGCTGCCCTGGATGAATTTGTTCCCGAGAAGGCTCCCGATTACTACCCGCCCGCGCGCACCGGCATACGCGGAAATCATGACGGCACTTTCACCTTTGCGCACCGCATGCGCGATGGCGAGCGTGCGGATTCCTTCGGTGATGCGGTCGAGACGGGCGAGAACTACGATCTCGTCGTCGTAGGTGCGGGCATCAGCGGGCTGGCCGCCGCGTATTTCTATCGCAAGAATGCCGGCAAAAGTGTCCGCATTCTGATTCTCGACAATCACGACGATTTCGGCGGCCATGCCAAGCGCAACGAATTTCAGGCCGGCGGCAGGAAGTTGCTGAGCTTTGGAGGGACGCTAGCGATCGAGAGACCCGCCGAATACAGCAGCGTCGCCAAGGGCTTGCTCGGCGATCTGGGCATCGATACGCAGCGTTTCTACAAAGCTTACGACCAGAAATTGTATTCCGAGCTAGGCACGGCCGCTTTTTTTGACAAGGAAACCTTTGGCGAAGATCGCCTCGTCACGGGAATGAACACCACGCCTTGGGCGGAATTTCTCGCGAAAGCCCCGCTCTCGGACCAGGTACGAAAAGACATCGCGCGGGTTTACACCGCGAAGGTGGACTACCTTGTGGGCATGTCCAAGGAGCAGAAGCTCGCCAAGCTTTCGAAAACCAGTTATGCGGATTTCCTCACGCAAACCTGCAAATTGAGCCCTGAAGCGCTGCCATTCTTCCAAACTTTTCCCCACGATTTGTTTTGCGTGGGAATCGATGCCGTTTCCGCGCTGGCGTGTTTTTATGCCGGTGACGACTACCGTTCGTTCGACTATCCCGGCTTCGTCGGTTTGGGCATCGGTGAAGAGCAAATGGAAGAGCCGTACATTTTCCACTTTCCGGATGGCAACGCCTCCATAGCCCGGCTGCTTGTAAGGTCCCTCGTGCCCGGCGCGATTCCTGGCGAGACCATGGACGATGTTGTGACGGCGAAGGCGGACTACAGCAAGCTGGACCAATCCAATGCCGCAGCACGCATCCGCTTGAATAGCACTGTCGTCCAGGTACAACACGAAGGTGCCGCCGAGACGCCGTCAACCTACGCGAAGAAGGAAGTCCGGGTCACTTATGTGCGTGGAGGGAAGCCCAACAGCGTCCAGGCCAAGAACTGCATTCTGGCCTGTTACAACGGCATGATTCCGTACATCTGTCCCGAGCTGCCGGAACCACAAAAAAAGGCGCTCGCGTACTTAGTAAAAGCGCCACTCGTCTATACACGCGTGGCCATCCGGAACTGGACCTCATTTGCAAAGCTTGGTATTCACCACATCGTCGCGCCGGGCAGCTTTCACACCTACGTGGCGCTCGATTTTCCTGTGAGCATGGGCGGCTACATCTTCCCCAGCAGACCGGAAGAACCCATGGTGCTGTTCATGCTGCGCACACCCTGCAAGCCGGGACTGCCAACGCGCGATCAACATCGCGCGGGGCGGGCCGAACTCTTGCAGACGCCATTTTCGAAATTCGAGAGAAACATCCGCGATCAATTGGGCAGGATGCTCGGCGGCGCGGGCTTTGATCCCGCGCGAGACATCGAAGCTATTACCGTCAATCGGTGGGCCCATGGATATGCGTTCGAATCCCGGCCCTACAACGCTCTCTTCGATCCACAGTGGAAAGATGGCGAGCAGCCCTGGGTGGTCGGGCGAAAGCGGTTCGGAAAAATCGCGATCGCCAATTCCGACGCGGCGGCGACCGCGGAGACGGATGCCGCCATCGACCAGGCCCACCGGGCCGTCCTAGAGATTTTGCACTCCTGATGAATCCTCGGGATTCGATCTAACTCAAGCGCCGTTGTTCGACGGATACGTATTCCATCGCACGTTCTGTATAATTTGGCCGAGTTGTCTGGGCCACGGGTTCACTGAGCTTTTCGCCCTCGGTTTGGCGAAGAGGAAGGGCATGCATCCAGGTCGTCGTATTTGCACTCTCAAGTTGTTGGCTGCCGGCGTTTCATTGATTCTCGCGGTTTCTTCCGACGCCCACGCGGTGTTGCTGGAATCAAATCCCGCGTTGAAGAGCACCGTGTCTGGCCCGGACGTTCCGGTCAAGCTCCGTTTTAATGTGCGCATCGACGCTAGCCGTTCAAGATTGACGCTTGTCACGCCGGACGGTTCGATGCAGACTCTTGAAATCAGCCAGACCGCGTCTCCCGATACACTTTCAGCAGAGGCCAAGGGCCTGGCTCCCGGCGATTATCGACTTCGCTGGCAAGTGCTGGCCTCCGACGGGCACATCACGCGCGGAGAAATACCCTTCACCGTTACGCATTTTTGACCGAGGTTCATGGCCCGGCTGCTCCAAATCTTCGGCTTCCTGTCCGTCTTGTTTCGCGGGGCGACGCTCACATTTCAATCGCTGACGGCCGGCGGCATCGCTTTTCTTTGTTTTGTTTTGCGGCGCGCGGACGAAGAATCGGATGCGCTCAGGCAAGCCTGCTTCGTTTGGATTAGACGCTCTGCGAGCGCGCTCGCCGCAATGCAGATTGCCTACGTCCTGTCGAACTCCTTGATTCTTATGCAATCCGCGCATATATCATTCCGCGAGGCCAGCGGCGCAAATTTTGTCATTGCAGGCGCGATTGGGCTTTTGTCAACAATGACGGTCATGATTCTGACCAAATTGAGGGGTTCAAAGAGTTACGCGATTCTACTTTTGCCCGCGGCGGCCATCATCGCTTCCACCGTCATGACCAGTCACGCGATGGCGCGCCTGGAGTATCGTGCCCCGCTGGTTTCGTTCACCGCTCTACATCAGGCAGCCACGGCTGCCTGGCTCGGTGGTTTGCCATACTTGCTCATCGTCATTCGTCGCGCGGTGAGCCCGGACTTTGCGCGCCAACTCAGCGCCCGGTTTTCGCAACTCGCGCTCGCGAGCGTCGTCGTTCTTGGTGGCGCAGGCATGGTTTTGGGATACGCCTACGTCGGTTCGATCGCGGCGGTATATGGAACTTCGTACGGCGCCATGGTTGCCACGAAAGCGTCCCTCTTCGGACTCCTTCTGTTCCTCGGTGCGCTCAACTATCAACTTGTTCGCCGGGGTCCGACGAGCAGCATCCTTGCGAGCCTGAAACGCTTCGGCGAAACCGAAATTGGAATCGGAGTCACGGTCATTCTGACCGCCGCCTCGCTGACTTCTCTTCCTCCGGCCGTGGATCTTTCGAAAGACCGGGTCACGCGTTCCGAGATTTTTTCCCGCATGGTTCCTCGCCCACCCCGGCTCGCCAGTCCGACGATAGAGGAGCTTCCCGAAGACATCTACGTGGCGCAGAGCAAGGCTTTCCAAGCGGGGTCGCTCTCGACGGAATCCTATGTTCCCGGCCAGGCTGGCACACGTCCCAACACGCCCGCTGAAAAAGCCTGGTCGGAATACAACCATCACTGGGCGGGCATCATCGTTGTGTCGATTGGATTGCTCGCTGTTCTCGCGCAAGCGGCAAGCCTTTCCTGGGCGCGTAACTGGCCGCTACTCTTTCTCAGCCTGGCTCTCTTTCTTTTCTTGAGAAGCGATCCCGAAGTCTGGCCTCTCGGTCCCAACGGGTTCTGGGTCACCTTTGCAGATCCCGAGGTGCTAATGCATCGAATCTTCGTGCTCGTAGTCATCGGGCTCGCCGTTTTTGAGTGGCGCGTGCAAACGGGGCGCGTCTCCTCCGCCCGCGTTCGTCTGATATTTCCGATGCTCGTCGCCGTTTCGGGCGCTTTGCTCCTCACTCATTCCCACAGTTTGGGAAATATCAAAGAAGAGGTGTTGGCCGAGCTCAGCCACATTCCGATCGCTATTCTCGCTGTGACCGCAGGATGGTCGCGCTGGCTGGAATTGCGGCTTCCCTCCGAAAACCGCATCCGCCACGTGATGTCTCGCCTCTGGCCGGTGTGTGTTTTGTTGATTGGCGTCCTGCTGCTGAACTACCGCGAAATGTAATTTCATAGCGCGCTGCTTGCTACACTGTTTGACTCATGGCTCGCCAACGCCTCGGCCAACACTTTCTTTCCGATCTTCACTGGCGCGAAGAAATCGCCCGGGCCATTCGCGTGTCGCCTCATTCCAGCGTTCCGCTTCCCCGCGACGAGCAACATTGCTGGATCGAGATAGGCTCTGGTCACGGGGAAATGACGCAGCATTTGCTCGCCACGGGAAGTCCTGTCTATGCTATCGAGATCGACCCGCCGCTGGTTGTTGGGCTTCGCCGCCTGGCGCAGAAATTTCGTAATCTCACGGTCGTTGCGGATGACGTTCTCAGAGCGGATCTTGCCGCGATCGCCCCGGGACGCCGCATCCGAATCTACGGAAACCTGCCTTACTACATCACCTCGCCGATCTTGCATCACCTTTTCGCCTTCGCCAACCTCATCGAGGAAATTCATCTCGTCATTCAGTCCGAAGTCGCCCTCCGTCTCGCTGCCCAGCCCGGCACTCGTGATTATGGGTACCTCTCCGTCTTCACGCAGTTCCATGCTCGCCCTGAACTCGTCTTTGACATTCCGCGCGCCGCTTTCGACCCGCCGCCCGAAGTCGTGTCCGCCCTGGTCACTCTCCGCTTCCCAGGTGAAGGCGCAAAGCTCTCCCTCGAGGACGAATCGCGATTCCTGAATTTTGTGAAATTGTGTTTTTCGAAAAAACGCAAGACCCTGGTGAACAACCTGCGGTCTCTTGCCAAACCCGATCGCGTTCGCGAAGTCCTTGCTTCCCTGGATCTTCGCGCCGACTCCCGCGCCGAGCAACTCACTGTCCCCCAGCTCGCTGGCCTTTATTCCAGCATCGAACTTTCTTAGCTCGCTTCTTTTCGGTTCACTGCCACCAGACGGTCCGGATAGTCACTCATGATCCCGTTCACGCCCGCGGCAATGAGCATCCGCATGTGCGCAGGATGATTCACCGTCCAGCAAACTACTTGCACATCGCTCTTTCTTGCTTCGGCAAGCAGCGCAGGTGTCACCAGGTCACCGCGAGCCACCAACTGCCGGGCACCCACTTCCACGGCTTTCCGAATCGGTTTCTCGATCTGCCCGTCGAACAGCAGTCCGGTCATCAGCGTCGGCTCGATCTTTCGCAAATTCAGCACGACCGAAGGATCAAAGGAAATGACCACCGCTCGCGGAATCTCTCCCGATTGCCGGAGCGCGCCGATCAGCGCGTGCTCACCGCCCCAGGAACCTGCTGGTTTCAGCTCCAGGTAAAAGACAACATCGTTTTTTTTCGAGAACTCCAGGAGTTCCTCCAGGGTCGGAATTCTTTCTCCCGCAAATTCGCTCCCGAACCATGCCCCGGCATCCAGGCGGCGTAAATCCGTCAACGTCATGTCGTGGACGGCTCCCTGGCCGTTCGTCGTTCGATTCAACGTCGCATCATGGATGGCCACAAGGCGCGCGTCCCGTGAGAGCTGCAAATCCGTCTCGATGAACGCCGCGCCCATGGCGACGGCTTTCTTGAACGCCGCCATCGTATTTTCAGGCGCGTGCCCAGAAGCGCCCCGATGCGCAATTACCAGCACAAACCTGTTCTCCTTGATTCACTTCGCCGAGGTACAACACCACCTCGAGGATAAAGTTTCTCAGTTACCGCAAATATCGATCTGCCCGCGGCCCACAAGGAATATGCTAGCATCCGCTGTGGACATCCTTTCGGGCACCCTTTTCGTTTGCATCTTGAATCTAACTGGTTGAGGTTTAGAATTCGCGTGTGGAGGAGGAAATCATGGGAAGGGAAATCCGGTCCCTGTTCGCGGCCCTATTGCTCACCGTTCCTGCTGTCTACCCGGCCTCCGTCGGGGCCGCGCGGCCGCAGGAAGCAAAAAAAGAGCGCAGTGAAGCAAAGTACCAGGAGAGACTCGTCAAGGAAGTCCGCCACCATCTTGTTCTGCTGCCATGGTATTCGGTCTTCGATAATCTGGAATACAAAGTGGAAGGCGACAAGGTCACTCTTTACGGCCAGGTGACCCGGCCAACACTGAAGTCCGATGCCGAGGCTGCCGTGAAGAGCATCGAGGGCCTGGCCTCGGTAGTCAACAACATCGAGGTGCTTCCTGTTTCCCCGATGGATGACCAGCTCCGCAGAGCCGTATATCGCGCGATTTATGGTGATGCCGCACTCTCGCGCTATTCCATCCAGGCGGTGCCCTCGATCCACATCATCGTGAAGAATGGCAACGTCAGTCTCGAGGGTGTTGTGGACAACGAAACCGACAAAAACCTGGCAAATCTGCGAGCAAGCGGGGTTCCCAACGTATTCTCAGTGAAGAACAACTTGGTCGTTGCCAGCTAAGCAAACAAAACCGTGCGGATGGCGGGGCCGCTTTTACGCGGCTCCTGCCGTCCCCGTTCTTTGCAATTGACGCGAAATTCGCCGGGCCGCGTCCTTCAATGCCTCGATGATCCGGGGCGTATTCGCTTCGTCCACCTGGGTGAGCGTCCCGCTGGCTCCGAGCGCCGCCGTCACATTGCCCATGGCGTCGAAGATCGGTGCGCCCAGACACCGCGCGCCGAGACTATTTTCTTCGTCGTCGACCGCATACCCGGCCTGCTTCACATGCTCCAAATCCGCCAGCAGTTTCGTCAGGGTCGTGATGGTTTTCGGCGTTCTCTTTTTCATACCCAGCTGTTTCACCAGCAGCTCGATTTCATTCTTAGGGAGCCATGCGAGCAGGCATTTCCCCACGCTCGTCGAATGCAGAAACATGCGCCTGCCGATCCAGGTGTTGACTTTGAAAAATCCCGGCGCTTCCACTTTTTCGACGTACACTGCTTCGCCTTGGTCCAGCACGGCAAGATGCGAGGTCAGGTGAATCTTCTCCACCAGCGACCTCATGAACGGCGCGGCCACGTCCGCTATATCCAGCTTGGCTTGAGCATCGCTCCCCAAACTCATGATTTTCAACCCCAGCTTGTACCGGCCTGACTCCGCTTCACGGCGCAAGTAACCGCGCTTCTCCAGTGTCCTTAAGATGTAGCTCGCCGAGCTCTTTGGTATCCCCAGCTTTTTGCTGATCTCGGCGTTCGTCAGTCCGTCGCGCCGCTCGGCCGATGCTTCCAGGATATTCAGCGCGCGCTCCACCGCGGTCGCCGGGTTCGCTTCTGAAACGGGCATGGGCCATCTCCTATAAGTTTCCGCTATGTCCACAGTATAGAATGCATGTTCAGGACATTGAACACCTTCTTGCAATCCTCCCAGGGCAGGAAGGCGGATGGCTGAACAGGCGTTCCATAGGCTGAACGACTAGCAAGGAAAGAACTCGCCGATGGTAAGCAAATTTCTCCACACCTTGTCCGAGTTTTCCCGTAGAATCCTTGCGCTCTTTGGCCGGTCCTCCTATCCCCATGAGCGGATGGAACTTACTAATCCCTGGTTCCCGGGCGTTGGCCTTCGAATTGCCTTTACGTTTGCAGGCCGACTTCCGAGCGAACCTGTAACGGAAAGGCTGACTAACGTCATGGCGACTGCAACCACCAAACCGAATCCGGAACGCGCTCCCTTGCTATTCTCGAATCGCATCGTTCCGATCAACACCGCTCCGCCGGATTTCGATCCCGATCGCGATCTCCCCCAGGGATTCCTGGAGTTTCTCGCCCCGCTCCATGCGGCATTGACGCTGCGCCAGCGCGCCTTGAATGCTCGCCGCGATTTCGCCTTGGCCGAGGCCCATGCTGGCAAGGTCCCTGACTATCTGCCCCCTTCCGTCGCCACAACGAATTCCTGGCGCATCGAGCTGCCTGCGTGGTGCGCCGATCAGCGTAATCAGATGACCGGGCCCGCGGACGATGCCGACCTGGTGGTCAAAATGCTCAACTCCGGCGCGCCGGGAGTGATGCTGGATCTGGAAGACTCCACCGCGAATTCGTGGGAATACAACTCGCGCGGGATCAAAAATATTCTCGAAGCGCTCGCTGGGCGCCTCACCTATTTTGATCGCAAGCGTAACAAGACGGTCGGCATCAATCCAAGCACCACAGTGATCTTTACGCGCCCGCGCGGGCTGCATTTGCACCAGGCCGGTGTTTTCCCCGGGGAACTGCTTCCAGCTTCGCTCTTTGACGTCGCGATGGTCGCCGATCAAGTCGATTTCAGCTCCCTCAAGCACCCGCTCTGCATCTACATTCCGAAATCCGAGTCGG
>Ga0307475_10002285_pt1 | contig 11547 bp, 11 predicted proteins | sample atmos_gasesECM1C_FD_203317 | JGI IMG/M metagenome (GOLD analysis project Ga0307475, IMG submission 203317) | Hardwood forest soil microbial communities from Morgan-Monroe State Forest, Indiana, United States - atmos_gasesECM1C_515 | ecosystem: Environmental > Terrestrial > Soil > Temperate...
TCGTAGGCCATGGCGGAGCGATTTTCGTCACCGTACCGAGGTGCCCCTATTGTGCCCCAGCTGTTTCCCGCCAAGGAATTCTGGTCGTTTACGGTGCACGATAGCCAGACACGCTCCATGCTCCAGACTGATCAGCAATTCCCAGCCGTTGGCAGCCTGACCAGGGGATTGCTGGCCAATGCGGATGGCTCAGTGGATGTCAATTTCGGACCGAAGGCTCCGGTCGGCAAGGACAACAACTGGGTGCAGACCATCCCCGGCAAGGGCTGGAGTACCCTCCTGCGCCTCTACAGTCCGCTTGAGCCGTGGTTCAACAAGACTTGGCGTCCGGGAGAGATCGAACCGATGTAGCAGATCTGCCACGGCGGAATTGAGCATCGCTCCTTCCGCTGTTGGCCCGACGCAGACCGCGTCCAAGGTCTCCCCATACGTCAGCTGCTCGGGACGCCAACCTCGCGTTACATTCGCGACAAGCTGTTCCCCAAGCGGAAGTGAGCCAGACGAAATCCTCAAGCGGCGCCTACAGTGGCGACTGACAAGCGTGAGGGCAAAGCGGACATAGCGCTGACCTCGCCCAGACGAGACCAATGCCCCAAAGCTGCATGTCTCAATCCGTGCATTGACCTGTATCAACCAATCACAGGTTGATCATAGGTGGCAATGGAGCTAGAATAGAATTTAAATTTCCGGCGCGAGCACGCTGCACGATCACCACGTTTGCACGATCGCGCGGCCCATCTTGTTTTTGCGAACCTGAGTCCTCGTCGTTCAAGCAGTCACCCGACCGAATAGTATTTTCTGTTCGCGGGAGAACAGAAATGGCGTTGAGTAGAGTTTTCAGTTTTGATGATCCGTCGGCATGTCAGGCGGTTTTTCCTTCTGCCGATGTGGAGTTGTTTCCCACGGCAAAGGGAAATTTTCATGCCGACATTACGCAAATCGGCATGAACGAGATTTGGGTGCACCGAATCCACATAACATTGCCCGAGATCAACACTGTCGCAGTCAAGCCCGGCCGCAGATCGATCGGCTTTCTCACCGAATGTAATTCATCATCGCTGCTTGACTGCGGCCTGGACGTTCGGCCCGGCGACATCGTCATGAACCGATCCGATGTCGTACATCAACGGTCTAACGCAGAATTTCACTATGGCACGGTGTCCCTTCCATCCGATTATCTGGCTGCTGCGGCCGAAGCGATAACCGATCGTGGGTTACCGGAGAACCCGCACAAATCCACCATTCGTCCGCCTTCTGGACTGATGCATCGACTGCTAAACATGCACAAGAGCATCGAGCAACTCGCTCATGGCACCCCCAATATTCTGGAGCTCCCCGAAGTGAGTCGGGCGTTGGAGAATGAGCTTACTCATATCCTGGTGAGATGCCTCGCCGAAGGCCTGGAGCAGACTAGCGGCGGCCGCCGTTGTGACGCCATACTCACCCGGTTCGTGGAGTTCGTGGGGGCAAATCCCGACCGGCCGCTCTACCTCGCCGAAATCTGCGCGGCCATCGGCGCGGCAGAGCGAACACTTCGTGCCTCCTGCGAAGAGCATCTCGGCATGGGACCAATCCGCTATCTCACCTTGCGCCGAATGCACCAGGTGCGGCGGGCGCTCTTGCATTCGGACCCGTCCAAGGCAACCGTCACGCGGATTGTGACCGACCATGGCTTTTGGGAGCTTGGGCGCTTCTCGGTTGCGTACCGCATGCTATTCGGAGAGTCGCCGTCGAAGACATTGCGTCAACCCAGCTGACAAATGCAGCCGTGGTCTCTCATCCCCCCAGTCGCTGACACGTAAATGACAAATCTGGACGAGTCCCGATGTGGCCCATCGCGAGAGGCGGTCGGTGTCGCGGCGAACCGGACATCGACGAAGATTTATGAGTACGCGTCCTAGCCCGAGGGCGCCAGCCGCTGCTGCGGCAAGTAACGACCCTTGTGGTCTCTGTTGGCAAAGTCGCTCTGCATCGAGGCGGGACGGCCGCGTCTCAACCGCAACTTCGGCGTTTCGGAAACAGCAATTTTTTTGCGAGGGGCCGGACAGAACATCGCGCGAGCGAAGTGATTTGCCCGACCAGCCGCTTCAGCTCCCGCTGCGCGGCGGAAACAGATCGAGAATCGCAATCACCGTCAGCGTCACCAGCGCGACGAAAACGAAGCCTTCGGCTAGCGCAATATCCTGCAGCGGCATTCCTTATGATCCATCCACAATTGTCATGCGCGGGGTATCCGGCCCGGCGACTGAAATGAGATGGTTCGGACGGAGCCAACTGACCGGCCTCGTCGGGCCGATCAGTTGCTCTGCAACCCTCCCGGCCCGGGCCAAAGCGGGAGGAACCAACGCGAGGGGGCGCAGCGAACGAAACGCGCGTGTTTGAATGCGCCTTCACCATTGCCGGCGCACGACGCCTTTGCCGGCGTAGGACCGCGTCGCTTGCGAAAATTCACCGTCGAACGTCGCCGCGACCGACCAACCCTTCAGCCAATTCATTTCGGCCGATGCACTCGTCAGAGCGGCGTTCGGCGCCTGTGCCGCGCCGTTCACGACGAAACTTGCGCCCGGCAGCGTCTGGAAGGTCGCCGCTACAGCATGATCGGGGTTGAAATGATGCGCCCAGGCGGCGCGTCCCGCAGCGTCAGGATGGCATCGCCAACGGCCCACGATCTGTCGGTGCGCACACCCCAGCTCGCTGCGCAAGGCCGTGACGGTTTTTGCGCCGTAGCTCATGGCAAAATGCTGGCGCCGGACAGTACGCTTTCCGCATAGACCGGAAGTTGGAATGTCGTGACCTGGCCTGCGGCATAAGGCGTGAGTTTCATCCAGGGCGTCGCGAACCGATAGCCGCCCTCTGCACGGCCCGCGTAGGTATTGGCCTTGAAGCGGGCTTGCAGCCGGTCGATGCCCGCAACCGTCATGGTGCGATCGGTGGTGACGTCCTGCCAGCCATAAGCCAGTGCGCCGGAGAGATAGGCCGCGCCGAACTGGTGATGCACAAACGCGCCGGCCTGGAACAGGTCGGACCGGCCGCTGCCGCCATTGGCGACGCCAAAACTGGTGCCGCCGCCCGCCAGCGCGAAGCCGACCAGCGTATCCAGCGAGAGCCGATAATCGGCGCCGGCGATGCTGCCAAAGACCCGGCTGGTCGAGGTGCCGGCTCCGGTCACGGCATTGCCGTCGGTGGTCTGGGTGCCGCCGTAACCGCCCGCCCACAATCTGGTCGCCTCCGCGACGCGTGACGGCAAGCGCCTGATCGCCGTCGTGCTCGGCGCCTCCTCCGGCCACATGCGGGCGGTGCGCGCCGCGCAGCTTTTAGATCCTTCAGCTTCCGGCCGCTGACTGTGTCGGGGTCACGCCGTATCTCATCTTGTAGCTTGCCGAGAAATGCGATTGGCTGGCAAAGCCGCAGCGATAGGCGATTTCGCCGATATTGATGCGCTGGCAGCCGTTGCCGGCAAGGATCATCCGATGCGCGCGCTGCAGCCGCGCATCGAGCAGGTATTGTCCGAACGACAATCCGTTGGCGTGGAAGATCTTGTGCAGGTAGCGTACTGAGATCCGATGTTCGGAAGCCGCAATCTCCGGTGTGAGATCGAGTTTTCCGAGCTGGGCCTGAATGAAGGCGCAGAGGCGGCTGAACAATAGCCCGCTCAACTCGGGGCGCGTCAGCGGCGGTGCACCGCCGTCGCGACCGAGTTCGAGCATCAGGCAGATCAGGTCGACCAGCGGCTGTTCGAGCTTGGCGGCGTTGTCGTCAGGCTTCAGCCGCAACATCTGCTCGCCGAGCATCGCGACCGCCGGGATCAGATACGGATTGGCGAAGTTAGCTCGGCCGCAGAGGTCATCGAGCATGGGCGCGCGCCCCAGCAAATTCTCGCGCTTGATCTTGATGGTGATATTCTCCGAACCATCGGGAACGTCGACCACATAGGGTTCGGCGGAGTTGAGCAGGAACACATTGCCGGGCAGCACCATGTCCTCGCGGCCACGTTGCTCGAAACGCATCGGCTTTCGGGTCGGAAACAGAAATACGAAATCTTCGGCCTTGTCGGCCTTCGCCGCGGCCTTCCTGCGGGTGACGCGCTGGGCATCGGCCTTGAAATTCGAGATGCCCATGACGTCCGATTGCCAGTCGATCAACTGGCCGTTCAATCTCTCGCTGTGCTCGGACTTGATATCCAGCCGGTAGTAGACTTCGGCCATCGCCTGACGCCAGGCGTCAATACTCTGCGTCCCCGGCATTTGCGTCGTCGAAAATGAAAAGCTGTGGGCCATCTGACGCCTCCATACGCGCGGCCGAACTTTCCGGTTCGTCTATTCATGCAGTTTCCCGCTCAACTATTCAAGAAATATGCCAGAACCGCTAAGAAAGACGCCCAAATAGTGCGCTTTGACGATAAAGACCGTGCACTCTGGCAAAAGACGGCAACTTCCGCTCCTCGATAACCTCCTGAGATCGTCGGCAATGAGGTCGGCGACTTAGAGCATCTTGAGGTTGGGGATGACTGGGAAGCTGACACGTCGGAATGTTCTGAAGGTGGCCTCGGCGAGCGCCGCAGCGGTCGCGTTCCCGGCACCCTTCGTTTCGGGCACCGCGCGCGGCGCATCGTCGGAGCCGATCCTGATCGGCCTGCCGACGGCGCAAACGGCACAGGCCGGCGTCGCCGACCATCAGGATTATCTCAACGGCACGACGCTCGCGATGGAGGAGATCAATGCCGCCGGCGGCGTGCTCGGCCGCCAGCTCAAGCCTGTGGTCGTCGATATCGATCCGCTGTCGCCCGAGAGCGGCCAGGTCGCGATCAACAAATTGATCGACGCCAAGGTTCACGCGATGTCGTGCGCCTTTGTGTTTACGCCGGTGCCCGTCGCGGATGTGTCGGCCAAATACAAGGCGCCGTTCCTCTGGGGCCTGACACAACGGAATTTCACCGACATCCTGAGCAAGAACACTGTCAAATACGGCCACATCTTCCAGACCGATCCCTCCGAAGTGCATTACGGCTATACCTTCCCGGTCTTCCTCAAGGCGATGAAGGAGCAGGGTGTCTGGAAGCCGTTGAACAACGGCGTGCACATCGTGCAGGAGCAGATCGCCTATAACCAGACGATCTCGAAGGCGCTGCAGGCGTCGCTGCCGAAGAGCGAGTTCAAGCTCGCGGGAATCACCGACATCCAGTATCCGGTGCAGGATTGGGGCTCGGTGATCCAGGAGATCAAGAAGACCGGCGCCGGCGCGGTCATGATCGACCACTGGGTTGCCGCGGAATACGCCGCCTTCGTCAAGCAATACAGCGCCGATCCGCTGAAGGGAGCGCTGGTCTATCTGCAATATGGTCCCTCGCAGCCGGAATTCCTCGAACTCTCCGGACCGGCCGCAGAAGGTTTTGTGTGGAGCACCGTGCTCGGCGTCTACGCCGACGAAAACGGCAAGGCCTTCCGTGCCAAGTACAAGAAGCGGTTCCCCGGAATCATGGGGCTTTGCTACACCGGCAACGGCTACGACGTGACCCATTATCTGAAGGCGGCGTGGGAGGCGGTTGGCGATCCTTCCAACTTCGCCGGCGTCAGCGACTTTATCCGCAAGACGCCTTTCCGCGGCGTCTGCGGCTACATGAGCATGAACAACCAGTATCAGGAATGCGCGCATTACCCGGACACGGGCGATGCGATCGGCTCTGCCGATGTCGACAAGGGCATGGCGCAACTGTTCTTCCAGGTCCAGAACAACGAGCACAAGATCATCTATCCGGACGTGCTGAGGGAGACGGCGCTCCGCAAGGCGCCGTGGTGGTGAGGGCGGACCACTCTCAATGTCTGTCCCCATCTTCTCCTGTCGGGACGTCGCGCTCGACCTCGGCGGCCGCTCGATCCTGCGCGACATCTCGCTGGCGATCGGGCCGGGCGAAGTGCTCGGCATCATCGGCCCGAACGGTGCGGGCAAGACCAGCCTGTTCGAGGTGCTGTCCGGGCGAATCCCGCCCAAGCGTGGCGCGATCTTCCACCGCGGCGAGAACATCACGGCGCTGCCGCTGCATCGCCGGGCGCGGCTTGGTATCGGCCGCACCTATCAGACCCCGGTCGTGCCGGAAGACATGACGGTCGCCCAGATTCTGAAAGCCGCGCGTCAGGCCTACAAGCCGTATCTCACGCCAGATGATTCCGAATGGGGTGCGGGGCTCGTCGAGCTGCGCGTGCCGGGATCGGCGATCGCCGAACAGCTCGACACGCTCGACCGCCGCAAGCTGTTGCTGACCTGTCTCCTGATGCGCAGGCCCTCGATCCTGCTGATGGACGAGCCGGCGGCGGGCCTCATCAACTCCGAAATCGACGAGTTCGACGAGATCATGCGCGTGCTCGCCAAGGAGCTCAACATTGCGATCGTCCTGATCGAGCATCGCATGGAGCTGCTCGACACCATCGCCGACCGCGTCATGGTGATGGATGCCGGCGAACTGATCGCGGAAGGATCGCTAGAAGATATCTTGCGCAATCCGCGGGTGAAGGCGGCCTATTTCGAAATCGATGCGACCGAAGGGGTGCAATGATGCAGACGGCTGCGGATCGCAAGCAGCGGCCGGTTCTCGACGTGCGCGGGCTTTCTGCCGGCTGGGGTCCGATGCGTGTCATCCACGACCTCGACCTCAGGGTGTTTTCCGGCGAACGCATCGGCCTTGTCGGCCTGAATGGCCACGGAAAGTCGACGCTGTTCCAAGCGATTGCCGGGCTGACCGGCTGGCAGCGCGGCTCGATCAAGCTCAACGGCTTTGAGGTGGGCCGGACGAGGAGCCAGGGGCCTGGGCGCTACACCCACCAGATCGTCCGTCGTGGGCTCGCGTTGATCCCGCAAGGCGACGAGATCTTTCACGGCCTGACCGTCGAGGAGCATCTCGACAGCGGCGCGTTTACGAAGCGTGCCTGGGCCGACCGCGCCGCGCGCAAGCAGAAAATCCTGAAAATCTTTCCGCCGCTTGACAAACTGATGAAGACCGCGGTCGGGCGCCTGTCCGGCGGCGAACGGCGGATGGTGGCGATCGGACGCGGACTGATGGCGGATGCCGACCTGTTTCTGGTCGACGAGCCGTCGCTGGGGCTCGCGCCAAAGATCGGCAAGTCGGTGGTGGAGGCGTTGATGGCGGTCGACCTCGGGCTATCAGCCATGGTGATCGCCGAGCAGAACGTCGCGCTGCTGCAAGGCCGCGTCGACCGGATCATCGGCATGCATGCCGGAAAATTGAAGGGCGAGGCCTCGGCGTCATCCCGAAGTTTCGGCACGGAGCGGACGTCATGAACTGGAGCTTCGTTCTCTCCAATGCGATTACGCTCGCCTGCATCTACGGCACGCTCGCGATCGGCATCTCCGTGACGTGGTCGAGCCTCGGCCTCGTCAACATGGCCTATGGCTTCATCTTCGCGCTGTCGGGATACGGCGCCTGGCTCGCCAGCGTCAATATCAGCACCAATCCGGCGATCGTGATGGCGGCGGGAATCCTGACCGGCGGGGCTGGTGGCCTGATCGTCTGCCTGATCGCCTTCATCCCGATCCACGACAAGCCGAGCTTTCCGCTGCGTGCGTTGATCGCAACGCTGGCGATCAGCCTGGTCGGAAACCAGGCGCTGCTGTGGTATTTCGGGCCCCGCGCGAAATCGCTGCCACGCCTGTTCGGCAACTGGAACGCCGATATCCTTGGCGTGATCGTCACGTCCGACAAGCTCGGCGCGTCGATCTCGGCGATCGTGCTGCTGACCGCCATCCTGCTGTGGATGCGCTCCAGCCGGCGAGGCCTGGAAATCCGCGCCATGATGATGAACCCGCATGCCGCCTCGATCGTCGGCATCGGCGTGCGCCGTACCGGCTTTTACGTGATGGCGCTGACAGGATCGCTCGCCGGGCTTGCGGCGGTGCTGCTGGCCCAGACCTATTATGTCGCGCCGTTTTCCGGCATCACGCCGATGATCAAGGGCTTGAGCATTGCGCTGGTCGGCGGCCTTGGCAGTGTGCCGGGGGCGATCATCGGCGCCGCGGTGCTCGGCGTGAACGAGGCGCTGACCTCGACCTTGCTCGGCGGGCAATATGTGCTGATCACGCAATTCCTGCTGATCATCCTCGTGCTGCTGGTACGGCCCCGCGGCATCGCCGGCATTCTCGACAAGGCGCGCGAGGCCTGATCATGTCCGACACGTCAGCGCCGCGCTGGATCGACCCGATCGCTTGCCATTACCCGGAATACGGCACGCGCGAGGTCGAGACCAATCCGCATTTGTCGCACCAGGTGACCTGGATCGAGACCACGCGCTTCCGCCCCAAAATGCATCTGGTCGGGCGTCTGCGCTATTACTACAAATGGCCCGGCCATGGCGGCGGTCTGTGGTGGCGGACGCGATACTGGCCCACGCGCCGGCGCGTGCTCAACATCCGCGGCGAATACACCCCAAAGACCAAACGTCGCGAGAAGACCATCGTCGACAAGCGTCCGATCTGGTGGACGCTCGCCTTCCTGGCGTTTCTACTTCTACCCTTCGTGGTGCCGGCTGCCTCCTACAACACGGTGATGAGCGCGGCGGCCGTTTTCGCGATCTACACCGCGATCAATCTGTGCTGGATGCTGATCGTCGGCACCGCCGGCATCTTCTCGCTGGCGAGCTATGCCGTGGTGGGCGCGGCGGCCTATGGCGCCACCTACCTGGCCATTCACCTCGGCCTGCCGTGGTGGGCGCTGCCACTGATCGGTTCGCTGATCGGGCTCGGCTTCGGGGTGATGATCGCACTGCCGGCGATGCGGCTGGACGGCTTCTACTATGCACTGCTGACGCTGGGCGTGGTCGAATTATGCCGCGTCTATGTCGTGCAGTCGCGGGAGTTCGGCTCGGCGACCGGCGGTCTCTACGGTGCACCAAGCTATCTGCCCGCAAGCCTCGGCCAATCCGCGAAATTGATGGTAAGCTATTACATTGCAATTCTCGTGATGACGCTGGCGCTGTTTACCTACCGCTTCATCGACGGCAAGCGGCTGGGACGCCTGCTGCGCATGGCGCCGGAAAAGAAGGAGGCGTTCGCGCAGGCCTGCGGCGTCGACTTCATCCGGGCGCGGATCATGGTGTTTCTACTGTCGTCGACCGCGCTCGGCTTCATCGGCGGCTTCTATGCCACCCATTTTGGCGGTGCCTCGCCGAACCTGTTCTCGTTCGACACGCTGCTGTTGTCGCTTGCGATGCTTGTCATCGGCGGCATTGGGCGTTCCGAGGGCGCGGTTGCGGGTACCGTGATCGTCGTCTTCATCGACCGCGTGCTGATCGATCTCGGGCCGCTCCGCTACATGCTGATCGGCGCGATTATGCTCGGCGTGGTGCTGTTTCTCAAAGGCGGCCTGTTCGGCATCAAGCAGCAGTTCCGGACCTGGCGAAACAAGAAGAAAAGCGAACGGCGCGCGACCCGCGCCGAGAAAGGTGGCGAGATGTTACCCGAAGAGGCAACCGAGATCGAAGACAAGGACCAGGTGTTCTTTCGCCGCTTCGACAAGATGCAGCGCGATTTTCTCAAGCGCCTGGTTACCGACGCCGTCGTTGACGAGCATCGAACCCGTCCGCTCGGACAGCACAGCGAGGCGCTGGAGCGACTTCTGATCTATTTCCGCCGCCAGGGGCAGGTCGACAAATACGCAGTCATGGTGCTGGAGGAATTCAAGGCCTATCGCATCGTCGCGTTGTCCGGCCATCGGGGCACCGCGCCGCGCGTCGTCGAGGACAAGAACTATCCTTCTCCCGAAGAGGCCTACCACGCGCTGTTCCTGCGCCGCGTGCAGGACCTGCTCGAGAGCTGATTCTAATTGGAGTAGCCGACCCCGATGGCTGAGCAGAAGATATTTGGTTACGCCGACAAGATTTCGGTACGGCCCGGCGACGAGATTTCGTTTTTCGTGCATGCCGACGGCACCAAGACGGTCGATGCGCAACTGGTGCGCCTGATTCACGGCGACGCCCATCCGGCCGGTCCCGGTTACAAGGAAGAGGAGCTAGCTTGCGAGATCAACGGCGCCTGGGCCGTGCGCAAGCAATATACCCAGGTGGGCTCGTATCTCACGGTCCAGGATCCGCAGCGGCGTCTTGCGATCGACGGCAGCTTCAGCCTCTGCACCTTCGTCTATCCGAACAATCCGGGGGCTGGTGTGCGGCAGTGCCTGCTCGGGCGCTGGGACGCGTTCGGCAATCGCGGCTATGGGCTCTGGATGAACCCGGACGGGCTGCTCGAATTCGGCTATGGCGACGGTCGGGAAGTCGATTATGTCGACGGCGAAGTGCCGCTGTTGAAACAGAACTGGTATTTCGTGGCGGCAACCTTCGATGCCAAGACCGGCGTGGCCACGCTGTATCAGGAAGGCGTCTCCAATCGCTACAATGGTCTCCTGAGTAAGGTCTCGAATGTTGATTTCCGTTCGCATGTGCGCGAGACGCTGCGCTTCCGGCCGGTCAATCCAGACGACGTGCCGTTCCTGATCGCGGGCGCCCAGGATTTCCATACCCTGCGCGGGACGTTCGTCACCCAATGCCTGAACGGCAAGCTCGACCGTCCCGGGGTGTTCAACCGCGTGCTCAGCCGTGAGGAACTCGATCGTTACGCGCGCACCGGCATGCCGCCGGTCGACGGCCAACTCGCTTTCTGGGACACCTCGCGCGGCTACACCGACACCGGCATCGGCGACAAGGTGATCGACATCGGCCCGTTCGGGCTGCATGCGGACGGTTACAACCGTCCGGTCCGCGCCCAGACCGGCTTCAATTGGACCGGACGCGACGACTGTTTTCGCCTGGCGCCGGAACAATATGGCGGCATCGAATTCCACGACGATGCAATCATCGACTGCAACTGGGAGCGCACCGAGAGAATGGTGGTGCCGGAGACGCGGAGCGGGGCCTATGCAATCCGCCTGCGGACCGGCGACGGCCGCGGGATGCGGGAAGAATACATCGTGTTCTTCGTCCGCCCTTCGTCCCCAGCGGCGCCGATTCTGCTGCTGATCCCGACCGGCTCCTATCTGGCCTATGCCAATGAGCATCTCAGCTTCGACGCCGAGATCATGCAGCCCCTGGCGGGCCAGTCGCCGATCGTCTCCGAGATCGACGTCGAACTGTACCAGACCGCCGAATTCGGCCTCTCGGTCTACGACCATCATGGCGATGGTGCCGGCGTCTGTTACTCCAGCTATCGCCGTCCCATCCTCAACTTGCGGCCCAAGGCCCGCATGTCCTCGATGGGGGTGACCTGGCAATTCCCGGCGGACCTCTCCATCATCGCCTGGCTCGAGCACATGGGTTATGGCTACGATGTGGTCACCGACGAGGACCTGCACCGTGACGGCATCGAGCTGTTGAAGCCCTACCAGGTGGTGCTGAGCGGAACGCACCCGGAATATGTGTCGGAGCCGATCCTCGACGCCATCGAGGATTACATCGCCGATGGCGGTCGCTTCGTCTATCTCGGCGGCAACGGGTACTACTGGAACGTCGGCTACCACCAGGACGAGCCATGGTGCATGGAAGTGCGCAA
>Ga0307475_10002286_pt1 | contig 11543 bp, 11 predicted proteins | sample atmos_gasesECM1C_FD_203317 | JGI IMG/M metagenome (GOLD analysis project Ga0307475, IMG submission 203317) | Hardwood forest soil microbial communities from Morgan-Monroe State Forest, Indiana, United States - atmos_gasesECM1C_515 | ecosystem: Environmental > Terrestrial > Soil > Temperate...
CCGGGCGCTCGCTATTGAAGCCGGATTGGAAGCCGTCGGCATAGCCTTGCTGGTAGCCGTTCTGGAAGGCGCGTACCGGGCCCATCCAGTTCTTGTAGCCGTGGGTGGACTGACGCCAGTCGGGCGTATGGTAGTCGTAAGGATCGTTCTCGCGGCCCTCGTGGCGGCCACGCTTTTCGCCATCCCGAAAACCGTTGTCGTAGCCGTATTGTCGAGTCTGGGCTACGTTGCCACCGCGGTAATAGTCGTCGTCCCTGTCCTGCGCGAGCGCAAACGTGCCGAGCGCCAGAACGAGGGAAACCGCCAGGGCTGCCATCTTCTTTTGTCGCCGCATATCCACCTCCATCACCGGCACTGCTTCCGGTATCTGTTCAGTTGGGATGCGGTCGGGGGACCCGGTGATGCCTTGCTCAGGTATTCGTGACTTGGGCGTCCGATTCTGAAACTAGTCTGAAGGCCAATGTTTATGCGGGTGCGCAACTTTTCGCGCGGACTGGTGTTCAAGGCGCGGCCTCCCCGCTGAGTGCTGACTGCCGGTTCTGTTAGACTTTTTGGTTCCCTTACAGCGGCCGGAGTGGCATTGGATGCAGATCAAGCGAGTGGGCGTGGTGGGTGCAGGCACGATGGGCAACGGGATCGCCCATGTCTTCGCCCGCAGCGGATACGCGGTGGCGCTGTACGACGTCGAGCAGCGTTTTCTCGATCGCGCGCTCGATATGATTGCAAGAAACCTGGCCCGTGAGGCTAGCAAAGCGAAAATCACGGCGGAGCAGGAAGCCGCTGCACGGCAAAGAATCACGCCCGTGCTCGACCGCACGAAACTGGTGGACTGCGATTTCATCATCGAGGCCGCGACCGAGAAGTTCGAAATCAAGGCCGAAATCTTCCGCGACCTCGACCGCATTGCGCGACCCGAGATCGTCCTGGCTTCCAATACTTCGTCCATCTCGATCACCAAAATCGGCGCATTGACCAAACGGCCCGAGCAGGTGATCGGGATGCACTTCTTCAATCCCGTGCCCGTGATGAAGTTGGTGGAAGTAATTCGCGGGCTGGCCACCTCGCAGGCGACCTTTGAGACGGTGCGCGATCTCGCGGTCGCGCTCGATAAAACGCCGGTGGAGGTGAGCGACGCGCCCGGCTTCGTGTCGAACCGCGTGCTGATGCCTCTGCTGAACGAGGCCATGTACACGGTAATGGAGGGGGTAGCCACGGCGCCGGCGGTCGATGAAGTTTTCAAACTGGGCATGGCACACCCCATGGGGCCGCTGACGCTGGCGGATTTTATCGGGCTCGATGTCTGCCTCGACATCATGCGCGTACTCTACGCCGGGCTGGGCGATCCCAAGTATCGTCCCTGCCCGCTTCTGATCAAGATGGTGGATGCCGGCTGGTTGGGGAAGAAGAGCGGCCGGGGCTTCTATCAGTACTAGCCAAGGTTGCGACGCTGCGGCACCATAGTGTTGATCAGCTGCGAGAAGTTCGAAGTGATTTGTCGATGACTACCGCATGGGGACGGGTTTTGCCGGAGGAAGGGGGCCGCGTCCGGCGCGACACGGGCTTTTACGTGTTCGCCGCCGCTGCTGGCATGTTTGCAGGTTGGGTCGATATTAAAGTAGGCGACCTCCTGTTCACCGCCTTGCTCGTACTGGCACCGTGCATGTTGCTGGGCGTGATGCGGCCAGAGCGACCGTGGCGCTGGGTGGCGATGGTTGGAGTTTGCGTGCCCGTGGCCGAGCTGCTGGGATATCTGGCGCTGACGCAAAAACCGTATCGGGCGCAAATCTACGAATCGTTCCTGGCCTTTCTCCCGGGCATTGCGGGCGCTTACGGAGGCGCGCTGATGCGCCGCGCGCTTGGGAACATCCTCGCCGAAAAGTGAAGCATCTGAAAAGGCACGAAGGTCTCGGCTAACCAAAAAGTTACTCCCGGTTCCACAGCAATAACGAGTATGCTGCGAGCATATGGGAGTGTCGGTTTCGGTGCTGGCCAGCGGCAGCCGCGGCAACAGCGCCTTGGTGCAAACTTCGACGACCAGGATCCTGGTCGATGCAGGCATCTCCTGCCGGGAGACCTTCAGGCGCATGAAGGCGCTGGGCGAGGACCCGCGCTGTCTCTCCGCGATGGTCATCACCCACGAGCACTCCGATCACGTTTACGGCCTGGCCACGCTCGCCAAGAAATTGAAGATACCCGTGTTCATGACGGGAGCAACCCACCAGTGCTGGGCCAGGATGATGCGCGATGCCGATGGCGTTCGTCCAACGCTCGAGCGGCTGGAGATTTTTGCTTCCGGAAAAAGCTTCCAGGTGGGCGACATTGCGGTGACGCCGTTCACCATCCCGCATGACGCGGCCGATCCAGTGGGCTTCACGTTCCGCGCCGAGGGCGTGAAGATCGGGTTCGCCACCGACCTCGGCTACGTGCCGGCCAGCGTTCGCGATCATCTGCGACGCTGCGAAGTACTGGTCCTCGAATCGAACCATGATGTGGAGATGCTGCGCGTGGGTCCGTACCCCTGGTCGGTGAAGCAGCGCGTGATGAGCCGGGTCGGGCACCTCTCCAATGACGCACTCGCGGAATTCTTCACCAGCGACTATGATGGGGAGGCAGCGTATGTGGTTCTGGCGCACCTCTCCGAGCACAACAATCATCCCGAAATTGCCCGGGGAGCGGCGGAAAAAGCCCTAAGTCCCCGCCGAACACTGCTCCTTAACCGCGTGATGCTGGCATCACAGACCGAGCCGTTGGAGCCGATCCGCCTGTAGTCACCAAGTATGAGTCAGTGCGTCGACCCCCTCGTAGGCAAGATACTAGCCGGCTGGCGGTATGACATCTCCGGGTTGGCGCCGGAGATGCGCGAGGACTATGAACACCATTTCGCCGCCTGCGAACACTGTCGCAGCCGGCAGAAACTGCACCGCATCATCGACGTGTCGCTGATTGTTTTGGCTTCCGTTTCCGCCGCGGTTTTCCTGCTTGCCTTCGGAGTGATTCGCCACTTCGGGCCCCGCCATGCGCTTTTGCTGGAGTTGACGGCGTTGGGCGGCTTCGCGCTTTCCGCGCTGCTGTGGCTGATCGTGGCCGTGGCAACGCCAGCTCCGACCACCGTCGTGGATGTGGCCCGCCTGGGCGCGCGGCGCGTGCATGATCGCCTTCCCGCCGAGATTCGCGAGCGCCTACCCGAAGACCTGCGCCTGAAGATCACCGGCTCATGAATTCCGGAGCACATAGTCCAAGGTTGAAAATCTCTTCGAGAAACGCAACTTCCTTGCCTCTTCGGACATCGCACGGTGCAGGAATGAGACGGTTCCGCCACATTCTGTCCCTGTTATTGTTGACGACCGGAACGATCAACGCTCTGGCTGCCCAGACCTCGACCGCCCCCGGCGTCCATGATGAGCGGCCCGCGGGCTGTCATGACCACGGGAAGCAGGTTCCGGTCCGTCCACCCGCGAACTACCGATGTTGCGTGGCGGGACATGGTTCCGCAATCGTGCAAGCGTCTTGCCTGCCGCAACCATCGGTGCGGGCTTCCCTGGGCATCCTTCTCATGGCAGCCTCACCCCGGGAGGCCGATCCCCGCAGCCGCCAAAGCTTGCGGGCTTCTTCAGGCGCGCCGCCGGGCGCCACTCCAATCCGCATCTAGATCCACTGCTCATTTCCAACGCATGTTCCGCGTCCACCGAGTGTGGCCCGGAAGCGTTTGTGGCGGTATAGCTGCGGCTTGGAGGTGTGGTAGTGCGAGTCGTGCTCTCATCCTTATTCATTTTCAGTTTCTTTGCCATGGCAGCTCGGGCGCAGCAGAGCGACCGCTCCATGGCAGCCCACGATCATCAGGGCATGCAGGACATGCCCGGCATGAACATGTCTGCCTCCGGGCCCGACTGGATGCCCTCTCCCCATGCAGGGTCGGGCACGGGCTGGCAACCGGCATCGGTGCCAGACCATTCCTGGATGACCTCCCGCGGCCAATGGGACTTAATGGCACACGGCGTTGTATTCCTGACTTACAACCAGCAGGGTGGGCCTCGTGGGGCGGGGAAAGCCGAATCCGTCAATTGGCTGATGCTGATGGAGCAACACACATTGGGCGGAGGAACACTGCTGTTTAGGCAGATGTTCTCGGCAGAGTCGCTCACTTCGCCCCATCCGGGCTTCCCGGAACTGTTTCAGACGGGGGAAACCTACCACGGGCAGCCGTTGGTTGATCACCAGCATCCCCACAATGTGTTTGCGGAGCTGTCGGCGTATTACTCATTGCCGTTAACGAAGAAGGTTTCGTGGCTGCTGTACGGAGGACCTTCAGCCGAGCCGGCGCTCGGCCCAGTCACCTACATCCATCGGACCTCGGCTTCGGAATTGCCCGCTGCGCCTTTGAGCCACCACTTGCAGGATTCGACACATACCAGTTTTGGTGTCATTACAACGGGCGTGGTGATCGATCACTTTAAGCTGGAAGGGTCGGTGTTCAATGGGCGCGAGCCCAACGAGGAGCGCTGGAGCATCCAGCTGGCGCCGCTGGATTCCTGGTCGGTGCGCGCGAGCGTCGCGCCCACGCGCAACTGGACAGCGCAATACAGCTACGGGAGGCTCCTGCATCCCGAAGCGCTGGAGCCCGGGGATGAGAAGCGGCAAAGCGCCTCCATCGAATATAACCGGCCGTTTTCGGAGGGGAACTGGGCCACGTCGCTGATCTGGGGCCGCAAGCATAAAGATGAGACCGCGACCAACTTGAACAGCTATCTGCTCGAGTCGACAGTGAATTTCAGGCGGAGCAACTATGCCTACACGCGACTTGAACTGGTCGACAAGGACGAGTTGTTTCCGAACGCAGCCGTTCACCCGTCGTATCGCATCGGCGCTTACACCTTCGGCGGAGTGCGCGACCTCGTGCAGAGTCACGCATGGCAGCTCGGACTGGGTGCAAACGTCACGTTTTACAGCAAGCCCGGCGTGCTGGATTCGGCGTATGGCGCCAATCCGGTTTCGTTCCGAATATTTTTGCGGTTGCGGCCTGGATTGACAGAACATCACCACTAGGTCGTCGATGGAGCTTTTTGGAGAAGGGTCGGGGAGTAACTCGGCCTCAAGGTTTCGTAACCAGATGGAGGCTTCAAAGGACGCAACCGCACTCGATGTCAACCGCGGTCGTGTCGATGGGTGAGGACGCCCGTCGCTCCATTCCGGGAACATGCAAGACGTTCTTCCCGAGCTGTTCAGCCGCTGGGATCGATCGACTCCAATTCTCCATTTGTAAAATTTGTTAACCAACACGGCGTGCCTATTGCTAAGCGCGGCACGGTCCCAAAATTTTGAGGGGAAGTGCCGAAATTCAGGCACAATAATCCACAAGTGGAAAATGCGATCAAGATCGTACGGGTCATTCAGATCGCAATGTTGCTGAGCGTGCTGCTGATCGTGGTCGCGGGGGAGTTCGTTGGTTCGATTCCCAAGTTCAGCAATCCCACGCTCTTCTACGCGCTGTCGCTGGCGACCATCACAATCGTGGGCGTGATCCTGGTCGTGCGGCGGACCCTGGTGCTGCAGTCGGCCGCGAGCCTGGCGGCGCGGCCCGATGATGTGGCCACGTTGAATCGCTGGCGGGCGGGCTATGTCATGACCTACGCTCTCTCCGAGGCGATCGCAATTTTTGGCCTGTTGCTACGTGTGATCGGATTCTCTCTCTCCCAGGTAGCGTCGTTTTACGTCGCGGGATTTATCCTGCTGCTCTTTTTTGGGCCGCGCCGGCCCGTCCGTACAGCGGCATAGTCATTGCCGCGCATTTCCCGTACGATTCTTCCAGGAGCGTAATTGTGTCGATCAGCGGCCCGGAAGAACTGGAAGCGTTGCGCGCGGCGGGAGCCGTGGTTCGTCGCGTCCTCGAAGCGATGAAGCAACAAGTGCGTCCCGGCGTGACGACGGCGGAACTCGATACGATTGGCGCCCGGATCATCGAAGCCAATGCAGCCCGCTCCGCGCCGGCGACGGTCTATGGCTTTCCAGGATCGAATTGCATCAGCATCAATGAAGAGGCAGTGCACGGAATCCCTGGCAACCGCGCGCTGCGCGAAGGCGACCTGTTGAAACTAGACGTTACAATCGAGAAAGACGGCTTCATGGCGGATGCGGCGGAGACGATTGGCGTCGGTGCGGTTACGGAAGAAGCTCAGCGACTGATGGCCTGCGCGCGTCGGGCCTTCGAAAAGGCGATGCTGGTGGCTCGCGCCGGCTTTCGTGTCTCCGAGATCGGGCGGGCCATCGAGCGCGAAGTCCGCCGGCAAGGATTCGCGGTCATCCGGGAACTCGGTGGGCACGGAATCGGGCGCACCATCCACGAAGAGCCGCGCATCCCAAATTATGCGGACCCGGAGGCCCGGCAGGTGCTCACCGAAGGGCTGGTCATTGCCGTGGAACCGATTATCGCTGCCGGGTCTAGCAGGGCCATCCTGGCGCAGGACGGTTGGACGATGAGAACCGCGGATCGCAGGCCTGCGGCGCACTACGAACACACCATCGTGATCACGAAAGGGGCGCCTATGCTGTTAACGGCCTGACAGGCGTTTCGCCGGTCCGGCGGGCGAGGACGCCCACCGCTCCATCTGCAGAGACATAGCACAAATGGGCCATCTCCCTGTGCCTCAATCAGTTGACGGCACCTGGCTTTCCAGATAAAGTTCAAATTTCGGAGCGTCCGTCCCGGGGAGTGCAGTGTCTTATCGTTTCCACCGTCTGTGGGTTGCTGTTGTCGCACTGTGCCTGGCAGCCCTCTGTGTTCCCGCTGGGGCAGCCAGTCTCGGGTTCTCTCCACAGACACGCGTGGGTCTTCGCTCCGGGGACCAGTGGGAACCTGCGATTGCCGCGGATGGCTACGGCCACGTTTATATCCTGTATCCGCAATATCTCCACGTCCCAGGCTGTGGTGTCTGTCCGATCCCTACCATGATCCTGGTCGAGAGCGCGGACAACGGAGTGACCTGGAAGGGAGAACGTCGCATTGCCATTCGGGGTTCTGCGCAGTTTGACGCGCAGATCGTAGTGGATCCAGTCGACCGGCGGACGGTTTACGCGGGCTGGCTTGAGAATGACCGCCGCGACATCGTGGTCGCGCGCTCCGTCGACTTTGGACTGACCTGGACCGAGGTAGTGGCGACGCGGACCGAGACGGAAGCGGACAAGCCGGTGCTCGCCGTACACGGCCTCGACGTGTACGTAGCCTATAACCGGGCGGCGAAGGTGTGGGTGTCCGCTTCGCATGACGGCGGGAACTCCTTCACACCCGTGCACGTAAACGTGACCGACGGCATGGGATGGGCGCAGGCCGGAGGCGCGGCCATCGATCCGTCCGGCAATTTATTCGTTTCCTGGGCGGGGTACACGCGAGTCGGCGGTGAACAGGGTCCGGTCGATCTGTACGTCAGTCGCTCCTCCGATGGAGGCAAGAACTGGACGACGACGCTGATGGATATTTCCGGTGCGCCGCCCGAGTGCGCAACCAACGAGTGTGGATGGGCCTACCTCGGTGCGCAAATTACGGTGATGGCGGATGCTGCTGGAACTTTGTACGCGCTCTGGAATGCGGGCCCCGTCAACAAAGGCGCGGAGAGGATCTACTTCGCATCTTCCACTAGCGCAGGCTCAACCTGGTCACCGAAAACAAACGTCTCCAACGCTGCTTATGGCGTCACGCACGCGTTCCCGACAATCGTGGCGGGGATGGTTGGAGACGTACGTATTGCGTGGATGGACACGCGTCAAAACCCGCTCTGGAACACCTACTACCGGAGTTCGACCAACGGCGGAGCCACCTGGTCGCCTGAGGTTCGACTGTCGAGCTTTGTTCCCGGCTTCAACTATATCGATGCCAAGGGCTTCAAGTTTCCTTTCGGCGACTATTTCGAAATGGACATCGACAATCATGGGGACACCCAGGTGGTGTGGGGCGAAGGGCTAACCTACGAGTCACCAGGTAGTATCTGGTATAGCAACGGGCGTTAGTGCATGCTTGCCTTATCCGTCGCTGCGCGCGGCTGACGGGAGGGGGGAAGCATGCTCCTGATGAGCGTCAATCTCTGGGCGGTACTGGGCGCGGCCGCCGCGACCATGGTGATTGGCTTTCTCTGGTATTCGCCCTTCCTGTTTGCGAAGCCGTGGATGTTGGCCATGGGCTACGATCCGGAAGACAAGGTCCGGATCGCCCAAATGCAAAAGACCGCCGGCCCGAAGTACGGCATTTCATTCCTCGCGAGCGTCCTGAGCGCATTCGTGTTGGGAAAGATCATTTTCCACCTGGCCATCTCTTCCGCTTTGTACGGAATGAAAGTCGGCTTCGCGGTCTGGCTGGGATTCGTGATGACGGTGCAACTCACGGATAAGCTGTTCGGCGATCGCCCGCTCAACTTGTTCCTGATCAACACTGGGTACCAGTTGGTCTGCTACCTGGCGATGGGGGCCATTCTGGGGCAGTGGGTCGGGCGATGAAGTAGTGGTAGCCGCATCTTTGCCGGCTTCGCTCTGAAGAGTGAGGAAGGAGTCGTCGAGGACGCCGCCTCGCCTCAGCGGCTGAACAGTTTGCTGAAAACTACCGTTGGGCGGCCCAGCCCCTAAAAGGGAAGTGAATATGGATCAGTTACGGCACCGCTAAAGCGGTGCCCTGATACGAACATGCCTTTTTCAGCGAACTGGAAAGCCGTCACCGTCTTCTAGACCCTAGCGGCTCGGCTGGGAGCCAGCCCTTTCAAGATAGAAACAGTCGGCTCGAAGCAATCACTCCATAATCAGCCCCCCGGTGAGTTCGGCGAGTTCCGGAATGCCGTGCTCGATGCAATATTCCTGCAGCTCGTTCACAATCTTTTCAGTCGCGCACGGATCCCAATAGCTGGCGGTGCCGATCTGCACCGCCGTCGCGCCCGCCAGCATGAACTCGATAATGTCGGCGGCGGTGGAGATCCCGCCCATTCCAATCACGGGAATCTTCACGGAGTGAGCCGCGTCATAGACCATGCGGACGGCAATCGGCTTGATCGCCGGGCCGGAAAGGCCGGCGGTGAGATTTGCGATGCGCGGCTTGCGCGTCACAGGATCGATGGCCATCGCGACGAAGGTATTGACCAGCGAGATCGCATCGGCCCCGGCTTCCTGCGCAACGTGCGCCATCTGCGCAATGCTGGTCACGTTGGGCGAGAGCTTCACGATCAGTGGCCGTTGCGACACGCGCTTCGCCGTGGTTACCAGTTCGTCCAGAGAACGCGGATCACTCCCAAACTGAATTCCGCCATGCTGCGTGTTTGGGCAGGAGACGTTCAGTTCGTAAGCGGCAATGCCCTCGCCCTCGTTCAGGATCTGGAGGGTCCGCTCGTAATCCTCGCGGGTATAGCCGAACACGTTGGCAAACACGACCGCGTTCTTGATCTCGCGAAGTTTGGGAAGCTTCTCATCCACGAAGGCCCGTGCCCCAATGTTCTGCAGGCCGATCGCATTCAACATGCCGGCTGCCGTTTCATAGAGGCGCGGCGGCGGGTTCCCCGTCATCGGCTCGCGCGACAGGCCCTTTACGACGAATCCGCCCAGCTTGTCGAGATGCACGACATCTTCGAACTCCAGCCCATACCCAAAAGTTCCGCTGGCGCCAATGACCGGATTCTTGAGCTCAACTCCGGCAAACCTCACGCTCAGATCGGGCGCAGGCATGCCTTTGGCGGGGGATGTCAAGACTGGCCTCCATCGCTGGCGACCAGCGCCGCGGGTTTCAAATCGTTGGTCGGCCGGGCGGGCCGGGGAGACTTCTCGCTGGGCGGCCCGGAATTTTCTGCGCGATGCGGAGGTGCCAACGCCTCGGTGAGGACCCGTCCAATCGCGTGCGTGGGCGCATTGATACCGAGCAGGGAAGCGAGCGTTACGGCGAGGTCGACAGGCTCCGCATGGGTGCGGAAGGCTCCCAGCTGAAAAGGAAGCCCGTAAAACGCCAGGGGAACGTGCGTGTCGTAGGTGTAGGGGGTGGCATGGTCCGTGCCCTTGCTGCCGCCGACCGTGAACGGAGCCGGCACGCCCATCACGTACCAACCTCCTTCGGGCGAGTAGCTGTGCAGATACTTGTGGCCTAGTTCGGTGTCGGGCACCGCACCCTGCGCGAGCTGCGAACGAGTGAAATAGCCGCGCAGTCCAACCTGCTTCATTGCCTCGCCGACTACGTGCTCCGCCTCCTCCTCTTTTATCTTGAGGGAAGAAAAGGCTTCATCGTTCAGCCAGGCGACCGGATAGTCGAATGACCTCACGAATTCCAGGGTCTTGCCCGCGGCGAATTTCGCGGCCAAGGTTTTGTTGATTTGCACGCCGAGGCTGGCGGCATCCAGGCCCGCGGCCGGCAGGTGCAATTTGCTGGCAACGGTGGGCAAAGGCGCGATCCCGTGGTCGGCCGAGAGCGCGATCCACACATTCGCCAGCCCAACCTGGTGGCCGAGAAAATTGAAAAACTCCGCCAGTTCGTGATCGGTGGCCAGGGCCATGGCCCGCACCTCCGGAGAGTCGGGGCCCACTTGATGACCGAGGATGTCGTTGGCGGACAGGCTGATGGTGAGCAAGTCGGTGGTCGCGCTGGTTCCCAGTTGTTCGTACAGGACCAACTCCTTTGCGAACTCGAACTCGTACTCGTTTGCAAACGGAGTCGAGCCCACGACTTCGTAGAAGCCAGCGTCGGAGCCGTCCTTGGCCTTGCGGTGAGCGGTGGTCCGAAGCGTGCCGCCGCTAGCATCCCGCCATTCCCGATCCCAGTACTTGCTGGTACGGTTGCTGGAATTGAAGTCCGTTGCCCACTTGGGAAGCTGGTCGCGGTAGTACGTCGAAGTCACCCATGCGCCCGACTGGTGGTCGATCCAGTACGCGGCATCTCCGGCGTGGCCCGCCGGCAAAATGGCCGCTCGATCTTTCAACGCGATGCCGAACACACGAGACCTGCCTTCGGTGGCCAGCTTCAGTTCGTCGCCGAGTGTGCTGGCCTGCAGGTTGTGTGGAGACGCTCCCTTGACGTCTCCCCCAATCCCCACCAGGTGAGTGGAATCATCTTCCACGGAAGTGACCATGCGCTTCTTCTGCGGATCCCACCACTCGTTGGCTGCGATGCCATGACCGTTGCTATAGGCCCCGGTCAGGAGAGTCGCATGTCCGGGCGCGGTCCGCGTGTTGGCGTATTCATAGTTGCAGTCAGTGAAATAGGCGCCGCGATCGAGCAGCAGCCGGAAACCGCCCTCACCGAACTGATCGCGGTAGCGCTCGAGGTAGTCGCCGCGAAATTGGTCGATGACAATGACGACCACCAGCTTGGGATGGCCGTTGTAAGCGGAAGCGCTGGCCAATGGACCCAGTGGATAGCACAGCAGGACGCAGGCCAGCAGACCTGCACTCAGGCGTCGGAGGGAGCCTTTCATCGCGTCGGTAGTTTACAGCCACCATGCCAGCGGACCAAAGCCAGAAGGTAGTGGAGGGACGGGCGTCTCGCCCGTCCAGGCGGGCGAGGACGCTCGCTGCTCCACGAAGCGGGATCGGAT
>Ga0307475_10002287_pt1 | contig 11542 bp, 10 predicted proteins | sample atmos_gasesECM1C_FD_203317 | JGI IMG/M metagenome (GOLD analysis project Ga0307475, IMG submission 203317) | Hardwood forest soil microbial communities from Morgan-Monroe State Forest, Indiana, United States - atmos_gasesECM1C_515 | ecosystem: Environmental > Terrestrial > Soil > Temperate...
AAAGCGCTTCGTGGGTTTAGGATCTCCTTGTTCCACCTTATAAGACCGCCCTCCGAAAAACTGAGGGTGGGGCACCCGCCGTTACACAATTCGTTCTCATTATTTTGGGGACCAGTTGGGGGATTCATTGTGGCCGCCGGTGGTTAGTTGATGGGGCTGGGTGCCGTCGGCGAGCATGCTCCAGATTTGCCGCGTGCCGCCACGAGTCGATTCGAAGACAATGTGGCGGCCGTCGGGGGCCCAGCTGGGGCGCTCGTTGCGTCCGGCGTCGCGGGTGATCTCGACAATTTTGCTCGTCGCAGCTTCCATTACGTAGATGTCGTAGTTGCCGTTGGGTCGGCGCCAACTGAAGGCGAGGATTTGTCCATTGGGCGACCATGCAGGATCGATGACGTAACCCATGTCGGGTAGATCGAATTTAGAGACGCTCGTGCCGTCGGAGTTCATGGAATAAAGTTGCGGGACGCCGCCACGATCGCTCACGAATACGACGGTTTGTCCGGTTTTAGGATTCCAAGTGGCGGAAGTGTTGGCACCGCTGGAATTGGTGAGGCGCCGAGGGCGGCCGCCGTTGGCTTCGGAGACGTAGAGTTCCGGATTGCCTTGCATGGATGAGGAAAAAATAATTTGCGAGCCATCGGGCGACCAGGACGGGGAACTGTTGCTGCCTTTGAACTGTGGGAAGGATACAAGTTTTCCGGTGTCCATGGAATACATGCAGATCTGCGCGCTGGTAACGCGGATCATGGGCTTGAAGCAGGTGAAGGCGATGCGCGAAGCATCCGGCGACCAACGCGGAGTGAGCGCGATGGAACGCAGGCTGGTGAGCGGATGCTGATTGGCACCGTCGTAGTCCATGAGCCAGATTTCTTTGGTGCCGGTGCGGGAGCTGACGAAGGCGATTTGCGTTCCGGCGATGCTGGGGAGGCCACCGCTTAGTTTGTTGATGATTTCGTCAGCGAACTGATGAGCGAAGCGGCGCACTTGCGCATCGGTCGGAGCGCCGCGATAGACCTTGGCGACAACCGGTTGCGAGGAGGGATTGCGAACGTCGAAGAGCCAGGCCTGAATTGCTACCTCGGGAGTGGATTCGGCGAGGTTGCCGAACGCGACCATGCTGGCGTTAGCGGGTGCATCCGTCCAAGTTAGGTTGCGGAGCTCGGAAGGTTGCGAAGGAGCTTGAGGCGGATAAAAGCTGGGGCTGACGAGATCCAGAATGCCGCTGAATTGGAGATCGTCGCGGACTACCTGCGTGAATAGCGCGGAATGATTTTTTGCTGGGTCGACACGTGGGGCAAAGTCGGCCACGGCTACGCGCGGTTTTTCCAAGCCGAGTCCGGTGCCGGTCTTGATCCAATCCTGCGCGCGTGTGACGTGCGGCACGCAGGAGATGGCCAAAATAATTAGGGAAATATATTTGAAACGCTTGAACGAACTTTGCACCTTCACCCCCGAGTTCCATGCTCGTTGCGATGCGGCATGGGAAAGCATTACTTCGTTAAAGACAGATCGAAATCAAAATTCACATTTACGTAGGAGCCTGAATAATCGTTGGGCAGCGGGGGCATGGGCGAAGCATTCGCCAGCGCGCGCTGGGCGGAAATATCCATGGATTGGTTTCCGCTGGATTGTTCCATGCGAATATTTTTTACGGAACCGTCGCGATTGATGGTGAAAGTCAGCACGGATTTAGCGCGGCGCGCGGAGCGCACGGCTGGATCGATTTCAAAAAGGTTCCAGCTGCTGCCGATTTTGCGTCGAACGGCTTCTACGTACCAACCGTAGCGCGTGGCGAAATCGCCACCGCCCTGGCCCTGGATCTGCACGCCGCTGGTGGTTTGCCCGGGATTGTTGCCGTACCCGGTGGGAAGATTGGGGCTGCCGCCTTTGCCGTAATTGACGGCGTTATTTGGAGTGGGGCGGAGATCCTCAAAAACTTTGGAAGGATGTACGACTGGTTTCTTTCGCGGTTCGTCCTTAAATTCTTTGTCGGGGCGAACGACAGGCTTGGGTGGGGTTTGGTCCTTAAACTTGGGAATGGCAAGTGCGTCCTGAGGGACTTCAGGAATATCTGGCGGTTTCGGTTCTTCTTTATAGAGGCCCTTGGTGGGATCGATGGCGTGGCTGTCGCTAGTCACATCGGGCTTTAACATTGGGATGCCACCGCTAGGGACAAGATTGACTTTGACATCGTCGCCGAGGTTACCGCCGACACTGGTCCACTGGTTGCCGCGATATTGGTACCAGGCAGAGAGGCCGATGGCGAGTGCCAACGCGCCGTGCAGAAACGCGGAATACACCAGGAATTTTCGTAGTGTAACTTCGTCCGTGTTAGCGAGAGCGACGCTCATCTTTTTTGTTTTTTATCTCGGGCGCTCATTTATTTGGTTTTTGGACGATCGGTGATTGGTTCAGTGACGATACTGATGTTGTTGATGCCGGAGACGCGCAGGGCATCGACAACGGAGGCGAAGACGCCAAAGGGCACGGTTTCGTCGCAGCGCAGAAAGACGGCGTCCTGCTGATCTTTCAACTTGGCCTTCACTTTGTCGCCGAGTTCATGAACGTTAACCGGCGAATTGCCTAGATAGATGAGTTGCTGCTTGTCCACCGAGACCACGACGCGCTGCTCCGGGCTTTCCTTAACGGCGTGCGTTTTTGGCACATTAAGTTCGATGCCGGACTGTAGGATGGGGGCGGTAATCATGAAAATGATGAGGAGGACCAACACGACGTCCACAAAGGGGACCATGTTGATCTCGGAGAGCGAGGATTGGGTGCCTTTTTGAATGGATGCCATGTTCGTCCAGCTTGTTCGAGGCTCGCGATGCCGCGGCCTGTTTAAAAATTAGGTGAAAGTCTTTTCGATTTGCGCGGCGACTTCCAACGTAAAGGTGTCGAGGCGCTGCGCAAGGTTGCGAATATTCTGCAAGAACTGATTATAAAAGATTACGGCCGGAATGGCGGTGACTAAACCCGCGGCGGTAGTAAATAAGGCTTCGGAAATGCCGGGGGCGACGGCGCGGAGGCTGGCGGCACCTGCGGTGCCAAGTCCGGAGAAGGCGTCGATGATGCCCCAGACGGTGCCGAAAAGGCCGATGAATGGAGAGACGGAACCGGTGGTGGCGAGCCAGGACATACCTTTTTCCGCGCGACGAACTTCTTCAGCGGCAGCCAATTGCATATTTACGGTGACGGCCTGGAGGCTTTTAAGTCTGCCGCCGGCGCTGGGATTCGCGGAGTTGGGCGAGACCTGGCTTTGCAGCTCTCGATAACCGAAGGCGTACACGGTGGCGTATGGGGAGCCGGCTTGCGCCAAGGCTTGGGGATTGGCGATTCCGTGCGTGGCGCGGAAGATGCGGAGAAATTGGTCGCCTTCGCGTTTGACGCGACCGAAGAAACCTAGTTTCTGGAAAATCATGGCCCACGAGACGATCGAGAAGATCAGGAGAAGCGCGAGAACTCCACGGGCGACCCATCCGGTTTGTTCGAGAATGCTGCCGATGTCGGTCAGGAAGAACGCAGCGAACAGAAAAATGGTTTACCCCTCAGTGAAAGCGAATTTTTAGTGTCTCAAGAACCGTAGCATACGCATACATGGGAAGCAACGAAACGTAACACTAATGGTTACGAGCGTTTCGTGAACGGAAATGAGCGAATCGAGCTATGGTAGACTGCGAATTCAGATGAGTAAGGGCTTCGATATCGGCGTGGAGTCGTTAAGCAGGAGCGGCGGTGCCGAGAATGGCGGGCTCGCGCCCAACCCTTCAGTTCACACTGGCCACAATGTTCATTTCTTCAAATTTGATGCTAGCGGCAGGATTAATGTTGCTGACGGCGTGGTGTCTGGTGATGCGACCGTGCCGGGTAGAAGTTTTGGCGATACGGCGAAGGGGGGGACGTTTTTTCTGGAGACGTTTGGGTGCCAGATGAACGACCACGATTCGGAGAAAGTGGCGGGGCTGCTGTTGTCGCGCGGGTACCGGCAGGTGGAGACGCCGGAAGCGGCGCGGATGATTTTGTACAACACATGCAGCATTCGAGAGAAGGCGGCACAGAAAGTATTTTCGCGGCTGGGAGAGTATCGCGAGCGCGGCGCGGACAAGATTATCGGCGTGCTGGGGTGCGTGGCGCAGCAGGAAGGGCTGGATATCTTTAAGCGGGCGCCGTGGGTGAGTCTGGTTTGCGGCTCGGCGAGCTACCGGAAATTGCCGGAGATGCTGGCGGAACTGGAAGCGGGGAACAAGCGGGTCACCGGGCTAGATAACGATACGGACGAAACTTTTGAGACGGAGATTACGCGGCGAGATAATCCGTGGCGCGCGTATCTGACGATCATTGAAGGGTGTGACAAGGCTTGCGCGTATTGCGTGGTGCCGCACACGCGGGGGCCGGAGCGCAGCCGCGGTAGCGAATCGATCTTGCGGGAAGTGCGGCAACTAGCAGAGCTGGGATATTCCGAAGTGCAATTGTTGGGACAGACGGTGAATTCGTATGTGGATCCGACGGCGCGAGGGATGAAATTTTCGGAACTGTTGCTCGAAGTAGCGCGGGTGGCGGGGATTCGTCGTGTGAGATTCACGACTTCGCATCCGCGGGATTTTGGAGCCGACATTGTGGAAGCGATAGATCGGGAGCCGAAGCTTTGCGATCACATTCACTTGCCGGTCCAGTCGGGCTCGACGAAGGTGTTGCGGGCGATGGCGCGGACCTATACGCGAGAGGAGTATCTAGAGAAGATTGTGCTGATACGCGGCGCCAAGCGGCCGATCAGTATTACTACGGATATTATTGTGGGATTTCCAGGTGAGACGGATGCGGATTTTGAAGAAACTTTGAGCATGCTGGACGAGGCGCAGTATGACGGGGTGTTTGGATTTAAATATTCACCGCGGCCAAATACCCCTTCGCTGGCTCTGAATGATCCGATATCGGAGGAAATTAAGGGGCGCCGGTTGGCGATGATTCAGGAAAAGCAGCGGGTGATTCAGACGGCGCGGAATTTGGCGATGTTGGGGCAGGAGTTGGATGTTTTTGTGAGTAACAAATCGCGGCGGGAGAATCAGTGGTCGGGACATACGACTTCGAATCGGGTGATAAGTTTCTCTTCACAAGAGCGGGAGCTTCTGGGAAGCTACGTGCGCGTGAAGGTGACGGATAGTGGGACGGGGAGTTTAGTGGGACTCCAGGTTCGAAGTTAGAGATTCGAAATTAGAGGTTCGAGGTTGGATGAAAACGGAGATCGGGGGTCCAACGTGGAAGTGGAAATGAAGATTCGTGGGCTGATGATGGATCCCGTGACGAATATGCCGATTGTGGTGTTGAAGGATGTGGGCGGGCAGGCGATTTTGCCCATTTGGGTGGGCGTGTATGAGGCCAATGCCATTGCGCTGGAGATTGAGAAGGTGCAGACACCGCGGCCGATGACCCACGATTTGCTGAAGAATGTTTTGCTGGGGCTGGAAGTCCGGGTGCAGAAAATTATTGTGAGTGAATTGAAGGACGATACCTTTTATGCGCTAATTTGCGTGGAGCGTGACGGGGAGATGATGACCATTGATTCGCGGCCTAGCGATGCGTTGGCGCTGGCGTTGCGGATGGATTGCCCGATATTTGTAAATGATCAGGTGTTGAAGAATTCGAAGGTGTCCAGCGCGATCAATGAGCGGACTACCAATGAGCAATTGCGGTCGTGGCTGGAAGGGTTGTCGGATGATGATTTGGGTAGATACAAGATGTAATGTGGTTTTTCTCGCAACGAAGCCCTGAGATCTACGTTTCAGCTTCCTCTCCGATGTGACTCAAATCAAAGATTAGCGGTGGAGACGTAAACCGTAGGCACGCGTGTGACGAGGCGGCGGTTCATGCGGCGCCAGGTCATGAGAAGAACTACGCCGATGAGGATTAATGCTAGGCTTAGGCCGGCCCAGAGCCCGAAGGCTCCCCAGCCTAGACCAAAACAGAGCCAGTAGCCGAGAGGCAGGCCGATGATCCAGTAGGCGATCAGGTGGCAGAGCATGGGCGTGCGGGTGTCGCCGGCTCCACGCAACGCGCCGGTGGCCACGGTTTGAATGCCATCGAAAAGCTGGAAGGCGGCTCCTGCGGCCAAAAGAAATGTGGTGGCGCGGATTACGTCTGTGGCGAGCGTGTACATGCGCGCGATGGGACGCGGGAAGATCAACAAAGCGGCGCTGGCGCAGGTCATGAACGCGGCTCCCAGAAAAATTGCGGTGTTGCCTGCATCGCCTGCGGCGCGGGGGTCTTTGCGCCCGATGGCTTGGCCGACACGGACTGCCGCCGCGGAAGATATCCCCAGCGGCACCATATAGGTGAAGGCCACGGTGTTGAGTGCGATTTGGTGGCTGGCGAGCGGCACGGGGCCGAGGCGTGCGATTAAGGCGGTGACGAGCGCGAAGACGCCGCTCTCGAGAGTGAATTGAAGCGCGGCAGGGTAACCGAGAGTGAGCAGGCGGCGAATGCGCGGGAGATCGATGTCCACAGGAGTTTTCAGCAGATCAGTGCGATGGCGCGCGTCGTACCACAAGAGATAGATGATGAGCACGGCGGCCATGTACAAGCGCGCGAGCGCGGTGGACCATCCGGAGCCAACGGCGCCCATGGCCGGCGCGCCCCACTTTCCGTAGATGAGGACCCAGTTGCCGACGGCATTGACGATATTGGCGGTGATGAGCGCGAAGGCCACGATGCGAACCATGTTCATGGCTTGGAGGCAACGGCGCACCGCGAAGTACAGTAGCAATGGGAAAAGGCCAACCGCCAGAGCGTTGGTGTAGGGAATGGCGAGCGCGAGAATCGCGGGATCGATCTGCATGCTGCGAAGGAGATTGGGCAGCAGCCACACGGGCGCTGCAAGGATGGGAGTGAGCGCGATGCTGAGATAAATACTGTTGATCAGAGAGCGGTGGCAATCTTCGCGCTGGCCGGCGCCGAAAGCTTGAGAGACCATAGTGTCGAGGCCCATGAGAAGTCCTGCGCCGAACAGAGCGAGGACAATGAAGATATTGGAGCCGAGGCTGACCGCACCCATGGCGGTGGCGCTTTCGGGAAGATGGCCGACCATCACGGTATCGACGATGGCCATGCTCATCCAGCCGAGCTCGGCGAGTACCAGCGGGAGGGCGAGGCGCACCGTGGGAGGAAGTTCCTGGCGAAGAGTTTTTATGCGAATCATGGGACTGTTGTGCGATGAAGTTTAAGCGGAGGTGAGCGTTCAGGCAAACTGGCTGAAATGGAGTGCAATGAAATTGGGTGCTGCGCGGTCCAAACTACGCGCGAGGTTGGTCGGTTTAGCTGACGGACTGCTATGGATGATAAATCCAGGTTGCGGTCGCAGAGTGGTCGTTGCCAGGATAGCCACCGGCTAGAAGAACGCTGCCGTCCTGGAGCTTGGTGGCGGTCATGAAATGGCGTGCCGTGTCGATTTGGCCAGAGGCGATCAAGAATTTGCGGCTGACGGGGTCGTACACTTCCACGGTTTTGCTTCCCCCGGCGAAAAGCAATTGTCCGGACGATAGCTGGACGGCTTCCGGAAGTTTGAAACGGCTTTCGTTCAATGGAGACGCAGCGTTAAAGGCTTGCTTCGCGGGGTCATAAATTTCGGCGCTGTTAAGAGTGCCGCTCCAGTCACGATCGTCAGAACCACCGGCGATAAGTACGCGACCGTCGGGGAGCAATCCTGCAGAGTGCTTGTAGCGGGCGGTCAACAGATTACCGGTGACGGTGAATTTTTTTGTGGCGGGGTCAAAAATTTCAGCGCTGGCGGTGACGCTATCTGCGCGTCCGCCGGCGATGAGCACGCGGCCATCCCGCAAGACGGTGGTGGTTTGCGCGATGCGGGCTGAATGCATGAGACCCAGTGGTTCGAATACGCCCGTGGCGGCATGGAAGATTTCGGCGGAGGCTATACCTCCCGGACCATCGCTGGCAGCGCCGCCGGTGATCAGAACGTCCCCGCTGGTGAGCAACGTAGCTGCGGGCCTTCCGCGCCGGGAGGTCATTTTGGCGAGAGTCAAAAATTTTCCTGATGGGGGATCGTAAAGCTCGGCGGAATCTGTTGCGCCGTGGCCAATCCAGCCGCCCACGATGAGGACTTCGCCGGAGCGCAATAACACGGCGGCGTGACCGACGCGCGCGATGGCCATGTCGCCGGTCGGCTGGAATATTCCGGTGGTGGGATCATAGAGTTCGGCGGAGCGGTAAAAATCCTGATTGCGGCGCATGCCGCCGACGATGAGGACTTTGCCGTCAGGTAATAGTGTCGCGCTGTGACCGGAACGCGGTTCAAGCATAGGTGCGGCTGACTTCAGGGAGCCCGCGAGGGAGGCACCGCTGGCAATTGTGCGTGCGGGCCCGGGTTTTGATTCGTACAGGAAACCACTCGCTGCCAAGAAGAGGATTAGGCCGGAAAATCGGAGCATTAAGCCCTCCGGGGAAAGGCAGAGTTTTAACATACCAAGGAATTAGACGGACCAATTGGCAAAGCGTTGAGCGAAGATTGCGTGGTGGCGAAATGTATCTGGTCAGTCAGGGAATTTCGACGATGGCGGCTTGGGCGGAGAGGCGCTGCGATTCCGAATCGCTGACGACCATCCTTACCAGGTAGGGTCCGGGATCCAGAAGAAAAGAGAAGGTTGTGGCGGTTTGCACTCCGGCATCATCGTCGGACCAATGCACGGCGACTTTTCTATTGATGGCGCCCATGTATTTGCCGTTACGATCAAAGATGGCGGCGACGATTCTCAGCTCGTTGCTGTTTTTTCCGCCGGTTTGGCGATGGGGCAAGGCGTCGAGATCGACCAGAGTCAAGACATTCAATTTTGCCGTGGGTTTGTCGCCGCGGACGGTTTGCGTCTGGATCTGAATGGGCAAGTCATGAATTTCGACTTGCGAATAAAGCGCATCCTCTAATAGGGTCGTTTCGATTTGCTTCGGATCAGCGAGGTGGTGCGGTGCAAAATAACCCCTTCGCGCGCTGACGGAGAGCTTGTTGACGCCGACGATTTTGACACTGAGCTGATGATACTTGCCGTTTTCCCGCAGATCTTGCGGGGAAAACCCGAGTTGGTAAACAAATTCCGGCGGGGAAGCGATGCGGCGGAGGCCTTCGGTCAAATCATTATTGTTATGAAAAAAAGTGCCACCGGTTCCATCGGTAAATTCCAAGAGCACATTGGAGTCGGCGATCTGGTCATTTTCGTCGGTGTACACTCCTCGCGTATCCAAGGCACTGATGACCACGCGAACGCGGACGGCGCGATCCACAACTTCGTATTCGCGATGTTCGCGGTCGCTCACGAGGAAACTCGGAGAGGCAAGAACGATAGTGCGCTGGCCGGGCAGAGAGGAGAGACGATTGACTACGTCAGAGAGCGTTTTCAGTACAAGAGCGGTTTGCATATCGCCCATGCGCAGGACGCGCTCGGAGGCTTGCGTAACCAATTCTTCGGCGACCTTGGGATCCTTGACGCCGCACATTCCGGAGACCTCAGCCAGGGCCTCTCCGCGAGCAGCCATGTCATGACGGTTCACAATCTGGTTGGCGGCGTAGTAGGTCATTGACGGGCAGCTCGAGGGTTGCGTGCCGGGAAGGGGATTAGCCTTGAGACGGCGGACGGCATCTTCAAGCTTGGTGCGCTGATCGGTGAAGTCGACAGTGACCTTGCCGGAGGTGGTGAAGATGCCGAGACGTTCCGTGCGGGCGAGGACGATCGAGATGAAGCGTAGGGCAGCGGCCTGGAGTTGAGGGAGATTTTCAAAGTCGGAATGCACGTCGTCGAAGAGCAGGGCTGTGAATGTGCGAGGGATGACGAAATGCTTGGCGGTTCCGGCTGTGGCGATGACCGTAGGATCGGTGCCGGAGGTCTCAGATTTTTCTAATGTGAATTGAGTGATTTGTTGTGGCTTACGATCATCAAAGAGTTGAAAATTTTCTTTTTGCAGATGGCCAACGGCGTGACCTGCCGAGTCGCGGATAACGACGGGGACTGGAACTAAATTAACTTTGAGCCTGAGAGTGGTTCCGGAATTTGCGGCGGGATTTTGATTTGTACTCTGTTGTTGGTGGGGCTCGGGAGCGGGCGCAGCGGGTGGGTCCTGAGCTTTCGCTGCGGGGGAACAGAAAAGCGCATTGGCCATCAAGGTTAGGGCGAGCGTCGCGATAGAAAAAGTAATGCGCGACGGGGAAAGACGGGTGTTCATAGGCCGACCGAGCCTACCCTAATGAATTAGCAATAACAATTGGGATGGAAGCGGAGTCATTTTGCTCCGGAACAAACAGCGTGACTTCACGAATGCCAGGTCCGATGAGAGGCTGGTCGATCTAATGCCCATGTCAATTTAATGCTTCGTTAACAACATAATGCTAAGCTTGGATTCCCTGAAGACGCAGGAGGTCCGCTGCGATGAAAATCCGAACCCACTTTGTGAAAGCAATCGAGTTGGCGCTGGTGTTCGGGTCCTTTGGCGGGATAACTAACGCGCAGGACCTATCTGAGCAGGAGTTGCCGACACTTTCTACGCCGACACATGCGGCTCTGTATCCGGAAGTGATGTGTGTGGGCTGTATCGTGCCTATTTGGGACCACGGGTATTTGCTCCATGTGGAGATTGATAGAGACCCTGCAGTGGTCACGATGTATGACAAGAATGGAAAGAAAGTGCTTGAGGCACGCATGGAGCCGCCTGATGCTGCCAAGATTTCTATCGGTTCTGCAGAAGCAACGCGGACCGGAGGGATTGTTGCTATTGGCGGAGGCATCATGCGCGATGGTTCCAGCCAAAGATTCATCGTCAAGAGCGACGCTACGGGACGCGTCATGAAATCGGCCAGGATCGGCGACTTTTATCCACGTCAGGTTTGCGAGGTGGCGGACGGTACGGTCTGGGTCCTCGGATATGCGGCGAACGATCATGTTGCGACCGAGGCGGATAACCATGTTCTTCGGCACTACAGTTTCGAAAAGGGATTGCTCGGGAGTTTTGTATCGCTCGATTCCATCTCCAAATTAAGGGACGCGAGTTTGCATGTCGCTTCTTCCAGGAAAAGCTTTCTAAGCTGTGGCAAGGATCGTGTTGCGGTTCTTTTCTGGTCTGCTGCGCAGTACATCGAGGTGGATACTGCCAGTGAAAAACTCACGCGTTGGACAGTTGCGGTTTCCTCGGGGTTTGGCGGAAGAGCGAGCGGATTTGCGGTGACTGAGGAAGGGAGAAGTTTCGTGGGTCTCGGCAATTGTTGTGATCAGGATAAAAAGAGGACCACCGGATTGTACGAGTTGAAAACCAACAGCGGAAGTTCAATTGCCGCTCTCGTACCGGTCGAAGGGACCGTCACGAAGTATGATCCCAATGAAATCGCTCCGGATGGCACTTTCTTCTATCTTTGGGGCGCGGATGGAAATGAACTTGTAGTGCAAAGGGAGGGGGATGGCCGGGGTCTTTCGTGGGCGAAGGTCTCGGCGGCGTCCGTGACGACGGACTAGTCTGCTGGACCACCGCAGTGAGCCGGAGAAAGGGTGAACAGGCC
>Ga0307475_10002288_pt1 | contig 11542 bp, 9 predicted proteins | sample atmos_gasesECM1C_FD_203317 | JGI IMG/M metagenome (GOLD analysis project Ga0307475, IMG submission 203317) | Hardwood forest soil microbial communities from Morgan-Monroe State Forest, Indiana, United States - atmos_gasesECM1C_515 | ecosystem: Environmental > Terrestrial > Soil > Temperate...
GTAGCCGCGGCGTACTCTCATTTCCCCGCCTCCCAGGATCGCCACGGGCAGGCGTAACCCGGCAGTGGCGGCCGGCACGTTCCGCCACGCGGAGGACAGGGATGCATGACGATGAGTCTGTTCTGAAGGATCCAAAAGAGCCCATCGAAGACCGTTCCGGCGTTTCCCGGCGCGATTTTCTCAAGATCTCGACCATAGCTGCCGCAGTGCCGGTCGTCGCTGGACCGCACGTGGTGATGGCTGCCGGCGAGGAAGTCCCGGTGCACGGACCGGGCAAAGTCCCGATGCAATTCAACGTCAACGGTAAGAGCTACAAGGCCAGCCTTGAACCTCGGGTTACGCTGCTTGATGCTCTGCGCGACACGCTGGATATCACGGGCGCGAAGCGGGTCTGCGACAAAGCGGAGTGCGGCGCCTGTACCGTGCTTCTTGATGACAAAGCGGTCTATGCCTGCGCGATGCTGGCCATCGAGGCCCAGGGAAAAAAGATCACAACTGTGGAAGCCTTGACGGAAGGCGGCACGTTGCATCCGATCCAGCAAGCCTTCGTTGACAACGACGCGTCCCAGTGCGGTTTCTGCACGCCCGGCTTCGTGGTCGCTTGCAAGGCGCTGCTCGACAAGCACCCGAATCCCACGCCGGACGATCTTCTTCACGAACTGAGCGGCAACCTTTGTCGTTGCGGGACGTATGCCGGCATCCGCGGTGCGATTGCGCAAGCCGCGCGGAAAGGAGCCTAAGCCGTGCCTGACTATCAATGGCCCGATCCGGAACACCGCACGCTGATCGGCAAGCGGATTTCGCGAGTGGACTCGCCCGACAAAGTCTCCGGCCGCGCTCGTTATACCTACGACGTAAAGCGCCCCGACATGTTGTTCGGCAAGATGCTGCGCTCCCCATATGCACATTGCAAGATCGTCAGCATCGACGTAAGCGCCGCCGAAAAAATGCCCGGCGTCAAAGCCATCGAGATCGTGCAGAAACCGGGTGCGACCATCCCCTGGGTGGGCGACGAAGTGGTTGCCGTCGCTGCCGTCGACGAGGCCACTGCGGAAGATGCCATCCGCCTCATTCAGGTCAAGTATCAGAAACTTCCGCACCTGGTGAGTGATGCGGAGCCTCCCAAGGATGCTGGAGAGAGCCAGGGACCGCTGAGCATGGAAGATTTGGGGGATATGCTCGAAAATCAAGTCCCCGAAAGACAAATCGTTTCGCTCATTCAGCAGTACGGGATCAGCTTCACGCCGACCGAAGACGACCTCAAGGAAGCGAAAGACGAAGGTGTTCCCGATACCATCATCGAAGCGGCTCGTGCCGCGACCGTGCATCCCGAGGCTGCGGGTAGAGCGAAATCCAACTACACGAAAGCGGCGTCCCAGTCTCAAGGCGACGTCGAGAAGGCGTTCGCGGAAGCGGAAGCCATTTCGGAAGGCCTCTACGGTGCCCCTGTCATCACGCACTGCTGCATGGAACCCCACGGCTCGACCTCCGAGTGGACCGATCCTGACCATCTGTTCGTGCACATGTCGACGCAAAACGTCTCCGGCATTGCGGGACAGATGGCTGAGCCCCTGAAAATGCCGGCGTCCAACATCCGGGTCCACCAGGACCACGTGGGCGGCGGCTTCGGAAGCAAGTTCAGCCCGGATCGCTGGGGCATCGTCACCGCGAATCTCTCGAAGAAAGCGGGCGGCAAGCCGGTCCGCCTGATGCTTGAGCGCGATTCAGAGCTAGAAGTCGCAGGTGCGCGTCCCTCCGCTTACGCGCGCGTGAAAGTTGGTGCGAAGAAAGACGGCACACTGATCGCTTGGCAGTCGTATTCCTGGGGCACGGGCGGTCCGGGTGGAGGAGGCATGCCTCCCATCCCGTACTGTTTTGCCGCGCCCAATCAGCACAAAGAGCACACGGCGATCCGCAACAACATTGGCCCGGCGCGAGCGTGGCGCGCGCCCAACCATCCCCAAGCTGCCGTACTCACCCTGTCCGCGCTGGATGACCTCGCCGCCAAGCTCAACCTGGATCCCTACGAGTTCTTTCTGAAGAACATCGAACTCACCCGGCTTCCCCAGGTTTACCGCGAAGAATTTCCGATCGCCGCCGAACTGATGGGATGGAAGGAGAAGTGGCACCCGCGCGGTCAGAACATCTCCGGCCACATGGCGCACGGAGTTGGCCTCTCTCTGCACACCTGGGGCGGACGCGGCCATGCCAGCGACTGCGATCTCACGATCCACCCCGATGGCTCGGTCGATATCAAGATGGGCACTCAGGACATTGGGACTGGCACTCGCACCTGCATCGCGGTAGTCGCCGCTGATGCACTTGGCCTGCCGGTCGACGCCATCAAGCTCTACATCGGAGACACCCAGTACCCGCCTTCCGGCGGATCGGGCGGTTCGACTACACCAGGCGGCGTGAGTTCCTCGACCCGGCGCGCGGTGGTGGACGCGCGCGATGCGCTGTTCGCCAAGGTCGCGCCTGCGCTTAACGCACAACCCGATGACCTTGAAGCCAGAGACGGCAGGGTCCGGGTGAAGACAGCCCCGAGCCGCTCGCTGAGCTGGAAAGAGGCTTGCTCCAAGATCGGCGCCACTCCGATCACCTGCCATGGCCATAACGATCAGGCCGCCGCCAAGAACAAACCCGACCTGACCAACAGCGGCGTGGGTGGAGTGCAGATGGCCGCAGTGGCGGTGGACACCGACACGGGCATCGTCAAAGTGACGAAGATGGTCGCCGTGCAGGATTGCGGCCTCATCATCGACGTGAAGCTGGCCGAAAGCAGTGTAATGGGCGGCTTGATCATGGGGATCAGCTACTCGCTGTTCGAGGAAAAGATCATGGACCCAACCACTGGCCGCATGCTGAATGCGGACATGGAGTTCTACCGCCTCGCCGGTCTGAATGACATCCCGGAACTCAAAGTTCACATGATGACCGGTAAGGGCTATGACGAGCGCGGGGTCATTGGTCTCGGTGAACCTCCGGCAATTTCGCCGGGCGCCGCCATTTCTAATGCGGTCGCCAATGCAATCGGAGTGCGGGTCGGAGTTCTCCCCATCACGCCCGCGAAGGTTCTCGCCGCCATGAACCAAGGTTCAACTCAGAAGGCAGGTGCATGATGCGACCCTTTGAATACGTAAGCCCAGTGAACACCAGGCAAGCAGCCAGCCTACTGAGTGGCACTTGGGGGCAGACCGAAATCCTCGCAGGCGGCACCGATCTGCTGGCCCTCATGAAAGAGGACGTGGTCAGTCCCAAACGCCTGGTCAATATCAAGGAGATCAAGCAGCTGTCGGGGTTTTCTTCAACCGGTACCGGATTGAGGATGGGCGCGCTGACCAGGCTCGTCGAGGTGGCTGAGAACAGCAGCATCAAAGACAAGTATCCGGCTTTGGCGGAAGCAGTGCACGAAGCCGCCAGCCCGCAGATACGTAACATGGCCACGCTGGGCGGGAACCTTTGCCAGCGTCCGCGCTGCTGGTATTTCCGCAACGGACTGGGACTGCTCCCCAAAGACGAATCCGGCAATGACCTGGTCGATGCGGGCGACAATCGCTATCACGCGATTCTCGGGAACAGTGGTCCGGCAAAGTTCGTCAGTCCCTCCACGATTGTGCCGGTCCTCATCGCGTACGGCGCCACCCTTCAATTGGAAGGCCCGAAAGGTCAGCGCACACTGCCCCTGGAAGACTTTTACGTTATTCCGAAGACGGAAAGCGATCGCGAACACAATTTGCGGCCAAACGAAATTGTCGCCCAGATCATCCTTCCGCCGACGGACAGTCGGAAGGTCGCGCACTACGAGATTCGTCAGAAGGCGGCGTTTGATTGGCCACTGGCGGTCGCCGCGGTTCGCTTGGAAGTGGAGGGATCGAACGTGCAGACTGCGCGCATCGTCCTCGGGCATGTCGCGCCTATCCCGTGGGTCTCTCCAGAGGCAGCTGCGGCTCTAAAGGGTCAACCGGTGAACGAAGAAACAGCTAAGAAGGCCGCCGAGGCGGCGTTGAGCAATGCGAAACCGCTCAGCCAGAATGGCTACAAGGTGCAACTGGCGCGCGTGGCCGTGAAGCGAGCCATCCTTAAAGCTGCGGGAGGTGCCGCATGATTCGCAAACCCGATCGCTTCAACACGGCCCACCCAGACCTCTGCTCGGCGCTGCGCTGGAAAGGACAGTTCATTTTGTCGGAGCCCGATCCGAACGTGCAGAGTTCGAATGATGGGCTTTTCTGGTGCATGCACACCCAAACATGTATCGGTCCTGACGGCAAACTGGCCGAGCCCGGCAATTGCGCATCCAAGAAGCGGAGCTGTCACGGCACCGGGAAATGTGAATAGAGACTTTGTGGAGCCGCGGGCGTTCGCCCGCGTCCCCGGGGCATGAATAGTGGATAATGAAGGTATCGGTCCGCGATTCCCCAGATTCGCGGTTCTTCAACTTGGGGTTTCGATCATGCAACGTACTTCTGTTTTCTCCCGTTCGCTGTCGACGACTTCCTGGGCAGCCCTTCTCCTGCTGCTCATGGCTCATGGGCCGCTCGCGGCACAGGATTACAAGTTCACCGTTCCTACAGCGCAGCCCTGGACTGATACCGGAGTCGACCTACCGGCAGGAGCTCTCGTCGCGATCAGTGCGTCTGCGAATCATTCATCTGCAGGAGCCAGCTGCGATCCGGCAGGTGTGACTTCGGCCAGCACGGCACCCAATTTGCCAGTGGCGACGGCGCTTCCCGGAGCGCTCATCGCGCGCGTGCAAGAAAACGGGACTCCGAGTCTGGTGGGTGCCAGCCAGCAACTTCGTGTGCCGCAGGCCGGTCATCTTTATCTCGGGATCAACACCGAAGGTGCGCCACCCTGCCAGGGTAGCTTTGCAGTAAAAGTACACATCACGCCCGCGGGAGGCGCGGAAGCCACCCCCGCAACGGCTGCGCCTGAGTCTCTCGCGGATAAGGGAGCACAGACACCCGGCACGAAACCAGCGACGGGCACGCCGCCCGCCACATCTGACGCGCAAGCTAAGACCGCAGGCGGCGAAAAGGATGTGAAGGACATCAAGGGGGCGCTCGCGACTGCGGCGCAGACCTGGTTGACCGGACAATTCGGCACCGGGACGGCGGCAAGCGCGCCGGGGGCTCCGACCTCCTCCGCGACACCGGGTGGCACCTCGGCGCCCGCCAGTGCAGCGGTGGCGACGGCCCAGACTCTCAAGCTTTCCAATGCTCCGCTCGACTCGCAGCTTCGCGGCAAGATCGATAGTCTTCCGCGCCGCGTGAACGACCAATTTCAGAATCAGGGCGACATGGTGAACTTCGTCATCGTCGGCAACCTGCAAAAGGTTCAGGAGGCGCTCACTGCGGCCGATTGGCATCCTGCCGACCGCGACGTGAAGGAGTCTGTCCTGAAGGCTGCCCTCGAAACCTACGAGAAGAAGGCTTATCTCGCGATGCCGATGAGCGAACTCTATCTGTTTGGTCGCGTGCAGGATTACGGCTACGAACAGGCGGAGCCCTATGCCGTGGTAGCCAGCCGCCATCACTTCCGCATTTGGAAAGCTCCTTTTCAGTGGAACGGGCAAGACCTATGGGTTGGGGCCGGCACCCACGACATTGGTTTCGAGAAAGACCAGCGCAACGGGAAAGTCACGCACAAGATTGATCCTGCAGTAGACGGAGAGCGGGACAACATCGGCGCGACCTTGCAGAAAACCGACAAGGTCAAAAGTTTGACCTACTACCTGCCTCCGAATCCGGTGCAGGACGCGCGCAATGCCACTGGAGGCGGCTACCATTCTGACGGCCGCATCCTGGTCGTCGTGTTGCAGTAGTTTCAAAATATTGGGAGGGCGGGCTATTGTAGCGCGGCGTATTCGGCCCTGGCTTGCTGCAGCAAGGGTACGTCCGGGTCGGCATCTTTCCAGAGCGCGAGAAAATCCTGGTACGCCATCCGGCTGTTCGCCTTGTCGCCTTGAAGGGCATAGGCTCTCGCCAAGCCGAGCTTCGCCAAGGACGCCAGAGGGTCACAGCTGAAACTACGCGCACCAATGACCCTCTGAAACTCCGGAACTGCTTGCGCTCCCTGCCTCCCTTCTAGATAGGCTATGCCGCGTGCGTACAGGACTCCAAGGTTGGAGCGTCCGTACACCATCGCGCCGTCCAGCAGGTCGATGGCCTTCGCCGGCTGCGCATGATGCAAGTCAACCACCGCTTTCAAGGTAGGAATGGTCACGAACTGTACGAGCGTGTCGAACGGTCGCTGAAGGGCGGCATCGTTCGCGATCTTCAGGGCACGATCATCCTCCCGAACCAACGCCAGAGACATCGCGGCGTTCAGAGCTACGTGAATCGACGGATTATCTTTTAGAGCCCGGCTCGCCGCTTGCTGTGCCAACGGCCGAAATCCTGCAAGCGCATCCCAAATCGCCCGTTGCGCTTCGGCGCCAGCCGCTGCCTCCTGCAATTGGTTCTGATTGGCGGTCTGCTGGACTTTCTGCGTCAGGTCTCGCATTTGCTTGAATTGCCCGTGGCCGGCCGCCAAGGCGGCGCGAATGCGCAAGGCCATCAACTGCCCGTCGGGGCCGCTGCTTTCGGTTGCGTTAATTTCCCGCTCCATCGTGGCGGCGTCATTTTGATTCCAGGCAATTCCCGCCAGGATTCCATGCAGCCCACTGTTCTTGGGCGCTCGCTTCAACGCCGTAACCGCTGTAGCCTTGGCCTCGTCCATACGGTTTAAACCCGCATACGCGATGGCCAGATTTTCATATCCGCTGATGGAATCCGGCTCCAATTCCACCGCTTTGCGACTCTTGTCGAGGGCGTTCTCGAACTGGCCGAGCTGGTTGTAAATGTTGCCCAAGTTGTTGGCGGGAGTCGAGTCGCGAGGATAGGTCTGCTCGTAGAGTTCCAGTGCCGTGATGCCTTTGTCGTACTGTCCACTGTCGGCGTAGTAGTGCGACATGATGTAGAGCTTTTCGCGTTCGCTGGCCCGGTCCCGGAGTTCGAACGCTTTCTTGCGATTCTCTTCGGACAACGCGCTCTGGCCCAGATTGATGTACACCGTCCCCAGACGCGCATAAGCAGTTGCGAAGTTCGGATCTAACTGGATCGCTCGTTGGTAGTCAGGGACGGCGCCCATTTCATCTCCGCCGGCATGCTTGGAATCACCACGGGTGAACGCGTTCAGCGCCTCGAGGGAGGAGGTCGTCGCCTCCGACAGCATCTTGTCGTAGCGCTGGATCGACGCTAAAGACTCGCCCAGCTTACCGCGCAGTTGTGAATCCGCTTTATGCAGGGCGTTCAACACCTCGGACTTGCTCGCCGCCTGGGCATCGGATCGGGCAAGAACGTCACCCGTCGCCGCATTTACGGCTTCCAGTGTGAGCGCGTACTGACTCCCCAGGTTCCCGATGGTTCCCGTGAGCATAGCTTTGATTCCAGCTCGCTGGCAGATCTCGCGACCCGTCTCTGCATTAATGCGATCCTCCGGAGGGCGCCCCATGAAGCGTAGGGTCTGACGGGCTTTGGACTCAGGGAACACATTCAGATATGGGGATTGTTCGAGATCGACCGCAACGGCCTTCTTCAGAGTCACGTCCCACACCGGGTCTGCGGTGGTGTTCACGAAGTCCGTCAGCAGGATCGCGTCTTTCTCCGTGAGTCCACGCTCGCGTTTCATGTACAGGAAGGCGCCACCCGCACAAACTGCGGCCACCAAAGCCAGGGCGGAAAGAACCTTACCAAGCTTGCCCGGGGGCACGGGCCGCAGAGGAGGACGGATCATCGCAGGTGCGTCAGCCGATTTTCTTTCAGGCTCGGTCGCGCTCTGGATACGCTGAAGGTCGGTTCGAACTTCGCCCGCGCCCTGATAGCGGATCTCACGCTTCTTCTCGAGCAGTTTGCAGATGATTTCCTGCAGCTTCGCGGGGAGGTCCGGATTCAAACGAACTGGCGATACAGGGGCGCGATTGAGAATCGCTTCAAACACCACCGCCGGCGTGTCGCCTCGAAACGGAAGCATGCCTGTTGCCATTTCGTACAACACCACCCCCAATGAGAACAGATCGGTGCGGGCATCCAGTGGTTTGCCACGCGCCTGTTCTGGCGACATGTAGGCCACGGTACTGATTTTGGACCCCGCGCTGGTCAGCGCGTCGCCATCGACGGTGGCGGCTGTGCCCCGCGTTGTGTCTCCGAGGACCGCGCTCTTGTCCGAGCTCTGCTTGGCCAAGCCGAAATCGAGAATCTTGGCTTGCTCTCGACGCGTAATGAAAATGTTTCCTGGCCTGATATCGCGATGAATGACGTTCTTGCCGTGCGCTGCATCCAGAGCATCCGCGAGTTGGATCGCGAGTTTGAGAAGCAAATCCAGCGGCATGGGTTGGCCGCCGATCCTGCGTTTGAGGGTGTCGCCTTCAAGCAACTCCATAGCGATGAAGTGCCGTCCATCCGACGCTCCGATCTCGTAAACGGTGCAGATGTTGGGGTGGTTCAGGGCCGAGGCAGTCACCGTCTCGCGCTGGAAGCGCTCCCGCGCATCGGGATCACATTCCAGTTCCGGCGGCAGGAACTTGAGAGCCACGCGCCGGGCCGAATTGAGATCCTCGGCGTGGTACACGGCACTCGTCCCGTTGCCTCCCAGTTGGGACAAGACACGGTAATGCGAGATGGTTTCAATGATCATGAATCTAGATTTTCGTGCGGGTTAAATCGATGGTAGGCTGCGCTGCTAAACAAGTCAACGTTCGGCGGCGGCTTTGGGGAAGGTACGGGTTTAATGCGCCTTTTGAGGCTTTCCTTTGGGCTGCATCCTGGTCGAAAATAGGAGCATCTTATCGAGGGGTGAGGTGTCCTATGCGTTTCCGCATGCCGATGCTCGCAGCTCTCTTTGCCTCGTTCGTTTCCGTGGGACTTTCGGCCCAACGGATTCGGGGAGACTACATCGAAACCCGGAGCGCCGATGTTTACACCGGCCAGTGTTTCGCCAACGGAGAAGTCAACCTTGCAGGAAAAGAGGCCATCCTTGCCTGGCATGTGCAGAGCGGAAGTTGGGACGGCGTCGCCCTCGACGGATTGACCATCGCCGCGGCCGTGCACGCGAAGGCCACTCTCGGCGATCCTTATGGTAACCCCTATCCCGCGCAGGCCGTTTTGTTGGTCGATGACCAGGCGAATCCGCAACAAAGCGCCGCGCTCGTGAGTTTCGCGAAGCAGATGGGCGGGGAGTTGCTGAAAAACGTGGACCAGACGCTGGCGGTGCCGATGGAGATGATCGTCAACCACGAGCGTCATGGCGTAGCCTTATTGCGCGCTGGGCAGTTCGCGACCGTGCAAACGCGCGCTCTCGGTGATAAAGATCACGTCTGTGGGAATGAAGTCACTTTCTATCCGCCGCTGACGGCGGTTGCGCATTCCATGCCAGCGGTTGCTGTGACCGACGCCTACCGCGGCCCCGGGCTCGGAGAGTCGTGGGATACACATGGCCGGCGCAGCGCGTTTGTGGGGACATTCGCGCGTTAAAATCCAAGCATGTCATTGTCCACTTACGAGGGGGGCCGACGTTTTTGCGCAACTATGCGTGGAGTGTGCGCTGCGATTCTGTTGGTTGCCCTCTCGTGCGCCGCTCAGAGCGGCAAAGTCGAGGTGCCGGGGGCGGGTGCGCTGAGCGATGCTGCGGTGCCTGAAACGATTCGGCAGGTACTCGCCCCGAAGGGGTATCGCATTTTGCCGGATGTGAATCGTTCTGTCATAGAAATCTGGTATCGCAAGGAAGTTCCTGCTCAACCGAAAAATGCATCCGCGGAGGCTGTTTATGATCGCCTCGCGGAGTCAACTCTGCTGGGCGTGATCCACTTCACCAAAGCCTCGCAAGACTATCGCGGGCAGACCGTTCCCGCCGGCTTCTACACTTTGCGCTACGCACTCATGCCGAATGACGGAAACCATCTCGGAGTTGCGCCCAGCCGGGACTTCTTGCTGCTGATCCCCGCCAACGCGGACCCGGGTCCGGAGAAGACGTTGAAGTATCAGGAACTGGTCGCGCTAAGCCGCCAAGCTACCGATACGAAACATCCGGCACCGCTCAGTCTGGTGCAAGCGGAAGCAGGCTCGATGCCTAACCCTTCGAAGGACGAGGAGGGTCATGTAATCTTTACTACTCAAGTCCACTTGTCATCCGGCGAAGAAATGGCGCTCGCGCTGATTGTGAAGGGGACCGCCCCGCAGTGACCGTGCCGTCGGAATTCTGGCAGGCGCTCGTGTATTGTTCCGAAAGCGCGCGCGGCAGTCCGACCGGCGTCGTATTCCCGGGGAAAGACCTGACCTCCGATCAATAGCAAGCAACGGCATCATCCCTGGGGTATCCCGATGCCGTGTTCCTCACGCCCAGCCCTGACAATTCGGAATGTTCGGCCCGTTCGTTCTCGCCGGTGCAGGAACTGAGCCTATGCACCCAGGCTCTGATCGCGGGGTTCCGAGTTCTTCAGCGCCGAAACGCAATAAGCTCTCCAACTCACATCCTCTTTCGAACGCCCAGCGGGCTGATCGAGGTCAGCGAGTTGATTCCGGAACGAAAGGATGTTGCCTGGCTCGTCGGGCCTTATCGGGTACTGGATCGCGGGATCTCGAAATCCCCGCTGGCTGCGATCGAGGCACTGGCTCCGGCCGAAGAAATCGTGATCGACACCGGCCGAACGCGATTGTTTCGCGAATTACCGGATGCCGAGCGGCTGACCGCTCTGGCGCTCCACCCCCCGCAGGTCATCGACTACTGCGCCGCAGAAAAAATTCACGGCATTTGCCTGTTCGCGCGCACCGGTGAACGGGAAATTCGGATGCGTGTCTTCACAACCTCGCTGGATGGCGGAGAAGATATCGCTACCGGCGGTGCTGTTATGGGTCTTTTGCCCTACTTGCAAAGGAAGTACGCCGAGGTGCTGGAAGGTTGCTGGACCATTCATCAGGGCTTTGGAGCGAGGCACCAGCGAGGCACACTCTTCACCAGCAGGCATTCTGAGCCAGGCATGGCGGTTGTCGGAGGACGGCATCGCTTCGTGGCCAAGGGTACGCTGCTGTAGATTCCTAAATTCTTCGCTCTGCATGTTGTGTCTTGCATCTTTCCGCTGTTGTCATTCGCCTCGGTCTCCGCTCAGACAGCAACCTTCTGGTTCCAGTACGTTTCTGCGAGAGAGCGTAACCACTTCCAAGAAAAATCGGCCTGTGGCCTGTTGCGATTCTCAGCGCGGAGGTGATGATTTCGCCAGCGGCGCGGCCGATGCATCTCTCCTCACACATCGGGCAACTTGCTGATTCCATTTTGACAAGAACCTTGCAACCAGCATCCGTGGAGGACCTCGCCAACTTTGGCTGCGGGATTGCCCTTAGGAAGGGCGACGAGTGGCCCGGAAACGCAAGAGACACGAAACGACGGCCCTTCCGGAGAGGTGATGTATGACAGTCTTACTGGTTCTCTTAACCTTCGTGACCTTCTTGCTGATCGATCATTTTCACAGCCGGAAGCAGGTTGCTGTTCAGCCCGCGCTACAAGCGAA
>Ga0307475_10002289_pt1 | contig 11541 bp, 8 predicted proteins | sample atmos_gasesECM1C_FD_203317 | JGI IMG/M metagenome (GOLD analysis project Ga0307475, IMG submission 203317) | Hardwood forest soil microbial communities from Morgan-Monroe State Forest, Indiana, United States - atmos_gasesECM1C_515 | ecosystem: Environmental > Terrestrial > Soil > Temperate...
ACCGCGCTTGGCCGGGCGGGCGTGCCGGACGATATCGGACCGATGATCGCCGCGCTCCTCTCGGACGAGAATCGTTGGGTGAACGGTCAGAGAATCGAAGTGTCCGGCGGCATGGCGCTGTGAACGGCATGCTCAAACGTGATGTGCAACCTAGAACGATCTTTGGCGGGAATGTGTGTGTTGTTCAAAAGATTTCGTCCACTGAGAGCCAGAAAACGTAGTATCTAATGATTTCAGGAGTTGCGTTTCGAATGAAGCATCCATCACATCTCCCGCTCTTTGCCCTAGCCTTGATCTTGGCTGTAACCAGCCAGGCGGGATCATCGCAGAATCCTACTGGCACTGCCAAGAACACCAGTGCTCGGGTGCCGGTAGTCTTGGAATTGTTTACCTCCGAAGGCTGCTCAAGTTGCCCGCCCGCGGACGCTCTGCTTGCAAAACTTGAAGAACAGCAACCCGTGGCGGGAGCCGAAATCATCGGGCTCGAAGAGCACGTCGATTACTGGGACCACGAAGGTTGGGTCGATCCGTTTTCCTCGGGACAATGGACCCAGCGTCAGGAGGCGTATGCTTCAGGATTTGCGGATCACGGCGTCTATACGCCGGAATTGGTGATCAATGGGCGCTCCGGATTTGTCGGCAGCCGCGGAGGTGACGCCTATCGAGCGATCGCGAATGCTGTCGCGCAACCTCGAACGGAGATATCTATTTCGCTGCTAAATTCGGACAAGCGCGACCATGAACACCTGAAGGTCGAAGTTGGAAAAATCCAAGGAGCACAAGAGGGCGACGTCGCAGAGGTCTGGCTCGCCATCACGGAAACGGCGTTGCATTCCTCTGTCACCGGCGGCGAAAATGCCGGTCACGATCTGCATCACGCCCCGGTTCTGCGCTGGCTGCACAAAGCGGGTACAAGCAACCTCAGTGCCACACCGTCTTTCGCTGGTGAATCCGATCTGAAACTGGACTCAGCATGGAAGCGCAATAACCTGCGGGTCGTGGCCTTCGTGCAGGAAAAGCGTAGCCACCATATTCTCGGCGCCACCGTCGCGCGTTTCGAACCATAATTTGTCTATGAGCGACGCAAGTTCCTTCAGCCCGGAAGGCCCGCCGGAGATAAGCCCGCCACCCGCCGAGCACGGCGTATTTCATAGCCACTCTCTCCTATTCGTCCTTTTGCGCATTGGTATGTACTTCGCACTGGCAGAGGGCGTTAGCTTCGCTCTCCAATGGATCATGGTGGCGCTGTCGCCCGGAGAGCGCTCCTTGTATTCGCCGACGATCCTCACGATTTCAGAAGCAAGTTCGCTGGCAGGCGCCTTTGCCGGGGGAGTCGCCATGTCGCAACTGGAGGGGCGCACTCTTGGCGAGTACGGCCTGCCATTGCGCGGCGCTTTTGGAAAATTGTTTTGGCAGGGCGCACTGTTCGGGCTGGCGGAAATCAGCGCCGTGATCGCCGCGATTGCAATGTTCGGCTCCTACCATTTCGGCAGCTTGGCGATTCACGGCACGGATCTGCTTCGCTGGGCCGCATTCTGGGGCGCGTTCTTCGTCCTGGTCGGGCTGTATGAAGAATTCGCGTTCCGCGGATACGTGCAATTCACGCTGGCGCAAGCCGTGAGATTCTGGCCCGCTGCAGTGTTGCTCTCCGCCGCATTTGGATTCGTGCACAGAGCAAATCCCGGAGAAAGCAAGATGGGCGTAGCGGGAGTCGTGCTCACAGGTTTGTTCTGGTGCCTCACCCTGCGCCGCACTGGAAATCTGTGGTTTGCGGTGGGCATGCACGCCGGCTTCGATTTCGGCGAAACATTCCTATACTCCGTTCCGGATAGCGGCGTTATCTTCCCGGGACACCTTTCCAACGCGACCCTTGCTGGACCCACCTGGCTGACCGGCGGGAGCGCCGGCCCCGAAGCCAGCGTGTGCGATTTCGCCATGCTTCTCATCTTTTTCTACGTGTTTCACCGGTTCTACCCGGCTCGCGCTCAGAGCTCACCGCCAAACAGCGCCTGACGCAAATCCGAATTCACCTTTCTCGTCGCACGGTCTGCTACACTGACGCGCTTCACGCACATTTCTGAAACGCCATGAACCTTTCTGCAAGGCAACGCCGCGCGCTCGAATCCATTTGCGATGCCTTCGCGCCCGCAAGCGAGGGCTGGCCCTCCGCAACTGAGGTTGGCGTTCCCGACGCGATCGCCCACGGATTGGAATCTAATCTCCGCGCCGCGGATCGCGCACAATTTCTTCAACTCCTTGATTTCTGGGATTCGCGGTTTCACAGCCTCTCTGCAATCGGCAGGTTCGCGCATTTTTCTTCGCTGCCGCCGGAAGCTCGCGAGTGGGTGTTGCTTTCCTGGGCGGACAGCGGAATCAGGCGTCGGCGAGCCGCGTTTCAAGCGTTGCGCAAAGTCATCGGATTGCTTTACGTCATGCTGCCGTCTGCGGCCGATGGCAGGAGTACGGTCTGCGACAAGACTAGCTACCCGGGCCCGCTGGGTGTGCAGCGCGCCGATGCACCACGCCCGCTGCGCGCGGTGGTCCCCACGAGCGATTTGGATTTGGCCTGCGATGTGTGCGTGATCGGGTCTGGCGCAGGCGGAGCAACCGCGGCAGCGGTCCTCGCCACAGCAGGACACGAGGTAATCGTTCTGGAAGCGGGCGGCTATTTCGATGACGCGGATTTTGGCGGCGACGCGTTGCGCGGCTTTGAGCGGCTGTACGCGGAAGCGGGAAACGCGGCGACCTGGGATCAAAGCGTCCATCTGCTCGCCGGAGCATGCCTGGGCGGTGGAACGGTGGTCAATTTCTGCACGTCGTTTCGCACTTCGGATGATGTGCGCGCGGAGTGGGCGAGCGCGGGGGTTCCCTGGTTTGCGTCGGAGGAATATACGCGGAGCCTGGACGCGGTGTGCGCGCGGCTTTCGGTCAACCTGGAGCACAATCGCGTCTCCGCGCGCGAACAGATTTTGCAACGCGGCCTGCAATCGCTGGGCTGGCATTGCGCGGCGATGCCGCGCAACGTTATCGGCTGCGAACAGGGAAGAATCTGCGGCTATTGCGGATTCGGCTGCGCCATCGGAGCAAAACAATCCGCAGTGAAGACGTGGCTTGCCGACGCGCAAGAAGCAGGCGCACGGTTTTTTGTAGAGACGCGCGGCGAGCGTGTCCGCATCGAAGTTGGTAGCGCCGTTGGCGTGGAAGCGCGCACGCGGCACGGACAACGCGTGAGCGTGCGCTGTAAAGCGGTAGTCATCGCATGCGGCGCGATTCACACTCCCGCGCTGCTGCTGCGCTCCGGCCTGCGTGATGAACACATCGGCCGCCATTTGCATCTTCATCCCGTGTCCAACGTTTCCGGCATCTTCCCGGAAGAGATTCGCCCGTGGGAAGGAACGATGCAGGCCGTTTATTCCGATCAGTTTCGTTTCCTGAGCGGCAATTACGGCGTGAAGTATGAAACCGCCGCGCTGCACCCAGCCATTCATGCCTCCGTTCTCCCGTGGCGCGACCCCCAACATTATCGTTTGCTGCTCAGCAAGCTTCCGCAGACCGTGGGTGTTGGGACGCTACTTCGGGATCGCGACGGCGGCCGCGTAACCTTGGATCGCGAGGGCCACGCGGTTTCGCATTACTCGCTTTCCGATTTTGATCGCAAGCACCTTCGGCTTGGCTTCATCGGCGCGGCGCGCATCCTGGAAGCGGCGGGCGCGGAGCTGATCTTTTCGCCGCACGCCAAGTGGTGCGCCTACGAGCCCGGGCGCCGCGGTTCGCTCGAAAGTTTTGCGCAAGCCATGGATTCCGCAGGATGGGGCACCGGGCGGCTTGCGCTTTTCTCGTTCCATATTATGGGCAGCGCACGCATGGGCGGCACGCCCGAGACATCTGCAACCAATCCCGAGGGCCAAGCGTGGGAGGTTCGGAACCTATATGTCATGGACGGTTCCTCTTTCCCGAGCGCTTCCGGAGTGAATCCGATGATTTCCATCGAGGCCATTGCCTATCACAACGCCTCCGCGTTAGCGGCGCGACTTCCCCAGCCGTAGCCACTCCGTTTCAGCAGATGTCGAGGGGGTACCCACCCCCGTGGCGATAAAAACAGTGCAGAAACAACTGAAAACAGGGAGGATAGAGGATTCCCGTTGTGCGAAAGAGTGCGTAATTGCATGAAAACACGGGGGTTGCATGTATGTGATAAGCAGCAAAGAACTTGGCGGACTGGCACGCGTGAAGCGGACTAGGCTGCGGGTACCCCACCGAGTGTTCTGTCAAAAGAGTTTGGATTTGCTTGATTCCAAAGGAGATAGCTTCTTTCAGAGCGCAAAAGAGTTTGTAAGAGTATCTGAGTAAACGAGTTAGCGTAGCTGGGAGGGAATCGAGAAGCGTTATCTGTCGAGCTAACATGTCAGACGTTATCATATCAGTATATCGCCTGTCAAGAGATTTCTTGCGCTGTTTTTGGTCCTGCTCATTGTGGGCTATTGTTGTTTAGCGTATCGAACGTCCCGGGCCTCCTGGCGATGACTCGCGATTTCACCCTTGGCAACTCCTCCGGATGGCCCTCCTCGACTTGTTACCTTTCTACCCACAACCAGGCGCGCAGTGGCGAGGCACAGCGCCACGATGCATGCAAGGGTCGCATTTACAATGACTTACAGCGAGGGCGGGCTTGGCCACTGGCCTGCACCTTTCGTTGCCGAATCTTGTGACGGAACGTATGAGGAAAACAGTGAAGAACAAACGACAAGCAGGCTTCTCGATGTTGGAGATGCTGATCGTTGTAGGCATGTCTGTAATCATCACGGCGATCGCCGTACCCAGCTACCTCAACACGGCGGCTTATTTGCGCGTTGCAGGCGATCTTCGCGCCCTTAACGGGATAACCGCGCAGGCCAAGATGCGTGCCGCCGCCAGCTTTACGCACGCTCGCGCATACGCAGACCTCAATGCCAATACTTATCACTTGGAATTCTGGAACAAGGCCGGGAATGGCGGCGCGGGATGCTGGCAAACAGACGGTGACCTAGCAAACGCCTGCACGGTGATCGGCACCAGTCCAGTTTTCAACCTTGCGCAAGGCGACACCTATGGAGCCGGGGGCCTAACTATCGGGCCGACGATTGCTCAGCAGCCGGCCATCGCAACGCAAACCGCTTGCCAGGCCATCAATGGAGGCACCGGGACGATTGCGAATACGCAATGCATCGTCTTCAATTCGCGCGGTATTCCGATTGACGCGAACAACAGTCCGGTGGCCACAGGAGCATTTTATCTGACCAACCAAACGGTTGTGGATGCGGTCACTGTCTCCGCCACTGGGTCGATTCAAAGCTGGACTACCCCAATAGCTGCAGCAAATTGGTATGGGCTGTAAGGAAAAACAGATGAAATTACAGCGCAAAGCATTCTTGACACGCATAAGGAAGTCGCAAGCAGGGTTGACCGTCATGGAAACGATGGTTGCCCTTGCGATGCTGCTAGTAGTCGCGGCCGGTGTGATGGGCTTAGCCGCGGTGGCGGTTTCCACAACGGAAACGCAAGGGCACCTGGCGGCGCGCACCGCCGAGTACGCGCAGGACAAAATGGAACAGCTACTGGCCCTGAAATTCTGCGATGGAGGCACGAGCGGCACAAGTGGGACGGACACGACGGTCTTCCCGGCCGTGGTCGGGACTGGGACAGGACTCGCTGGCTGCAGCGACATGACCAACGGGGTCCCACAGGCTGGTGGGGGCTTAAGTACGACCGCGCCCACGGCGGGCTATGTGGACTACCTCGATGCCAGCGGCAATCGAGTTGCCTCGGCAGCGCAATGGGAATACATACGCGTGTGGCAAATCAGCGTTCCGGCAGGCTCCGCTGGCCTGAAACAGATTACGGTACTGACCAAGGCTAGCCGTTCCGTGGGCAGCGCGGTCGCGCCACAGTCCACCGTAGTGGCCTTGAAGACGTTCCCATTTTGACGAGGGTTCAATGACGCACAAGAAACAGATGGGATTCAGCTTGATGGAAACGATGGTATCCATTGCGGTTCTCTTAGCCGTGGGTGGGATCGTGATGTCCGGAATGGCGCAACTGATGAGGACGCAGGGCACCATCGCGAACCGCACGGACATGCATACCAGCGTGCGGAGCGCGACAGAATTACTGCAGCAGGAGATAGGACAGGCGGGAAAAGTCTCGCTTGCCCCTCCCCTCGCTAATGTAAGCCTGGCCGCCGCGGTGAACTTGGGCTCGAACGGATTCACGTTGCAAGCTTCCGACGGATCGACTCCCGCGGTCTATCTCGGCGAAGCTTTGACAGTTGATGTCGGAGCAAAGCAGGAAGTAGTTATCGTGGGCGGATCAGCCTCATCTCCGACGGCGTTATTCCAGGTCGGTCATGCCGCAGGTGCACCGGTGTCCGCATTGGGGGCATTCGCCACAGGAATCGTCCCGCCCGGAGCGCCTGCACCAAACTCCCCTGGCTCCAGCGGAACGGTGCTGAAGTTATATGGCGACATCAACAGCGATGGCAACATGCTGTACGTCGAGTACACATGCACGCCGGGCACAACCGCCAACCCCGGGAGTCTGTATCGAAACCAGATGTCCATTACGGCCGGAGCCAAACCGGCGGTGGACAATACCATGATCCTACTCAATAACGTTCTGACGAATCCCAATGATCCAAATGGCAATGCGGTGCCTTGTTTCACCTACCAGGTTCAGCCGCTTGGCGCAGGTACGTGCGTAACAGACGTTGCGGTGACTCTGACGGTGCAAACGGCGAATAAGGACCCGCAAACGGGCCAATTTCAAACGGAGACGAAGGCTTTGTTGAACGTATCGCCGCGAAATGTGGTCGAAGTATACGCCACAGCTAGCCTGACGGATCCCCTGCGCGCGCAAGTCATACCTCCGACGGTCAGCGCGTTGTTAGGCCCGTAAAAAGGATTGTGAGGAGAAACTTATCATGAAACGGTCAAAGCAAAAAGGCGTGGCACTGATCTTCGCCCTGATTTTTATCCTGGTGCTTTCGGTGACAGCGGCGACACTGATGTTCCTGTCGCAGTCGGAAACGTGGTCGAGCATGAATTACCGGCTGATGACGGAATCGCGGTATGGAGCGGAAGGAGGCCTGCATGCGGCGGCGAACTATCTGATGAACAATTACACGCTGCCGGGCGGCGTCGGTGATCCGATTATCGCCTATAACACGAACGTCAGCCCAGTCACGCTGCTAGCCGGCGGCGGGCCGATCGCGTTGGGACCGACGATGAACGGCATCAGCGCCAATTATCCCATTCCCACAGTGCTGCTCGCCTTTAATCAACATAGCCAAGGTTCCCTGACGGGAGGCAATAACACTGTAAATTATTCGGTTTCGGCCGAACTGTTAGCCATGAAACAGGTCTTCAATTGCGGAACTGCGCAGAAGCTGACCGCACAACTGTGGAGGCTGACGTCGCATGGAGACATCACCGCGGCGCGTAAAGCGGAGGTAGAGGTCTCGGCCCTTTTGGAAAAGCACGTGACGCAGTGCTATAACTACGCGGGGTTTGCAACAGGCAGCGGATGCGGCTCCATCTCCTTCAATGGCGGCGGCACCATCGACAGCTACAATTCCTCCGACCTGGGTTTGCCTGGCGCTATGTCCGGCGGATCCCCGGTCACGCAGAGTTACTATGGCAATCTTGGCTCCAACGGAAACGTGAACGCCGCCCCCGGTACAACAATCAATGGCTCCTTCTCCAGTCCGGACACGGGTGTCGGCGCCTGCGGCGCGGGTGCAGGCGTGGATGCGTTGTCGGGCAACACGACTGCCGTGACGGGCTGCGCAACGAGCCCTACGAATTGTATTGCCTCTCCAGGGCTGGTTAAGTTGCCCCAGACGGTCGCGATGCCCACCACGCTAATACCGAGCAGCGTGCCGCCCCCGGCAACTAGCGTCTCTAGCGCCACGACGCTTACGCCTTGCAGCGGGATCTGCCCAGACAATGGAGCGGGCAATGGAAACTATGGAGACATCGGCGTTTCAGGAAACAGCGGCCAGGTTGTGATCTTCGCTCCGGCCGGAACGAACGCTCTTAATTGCGCGCCGGGCATTTATTACGTCAACAGCATCAGCTTGAGCGGACAGGCATCGATGGCAGTCGGTCCGTGTCCCGGCACGGGTCCCGGCACGGGCAATCCTGCCGTCTACATGCCGGTGATCATAAATGTTGTGGGGAACGGCCAGGCTACCCCGCTGGACATTGGCGGAAACGGTATCGCTAACCCGTCGTTCAATTCCACATTGCTGCAGATTCAATATAACGGCACGGGCGCAATCAACCTCCACGGCAACGGGAGCTCTTGCGCAGTACTCTACGCGCCCAATGCCCCAATGACGTTCAGCGGCAATGCCCAATGGTATGGCTCGGTTATCGGCAGCACGATACAGTCCAACGGCGGCGCCAGCGTGTCTATCCACTACGATCGCGCGTTGCAGGCGAACCTGGCGAGCGTGGGCAACTGGACGCTGGATACGTTCACGTGGAGCAAGTACTGACGAGCGCCTGGTCGACTACGTAGTTTTTTAACTTCTCAGAGCACGGGGCCGGACGCCGATCCGGCCCTTCTTTTTTGGCACTCCTGCTACCATGAGGCGTGATGAGCGCAGCGAAACAATCGAAGACCGATGCAGCAGCGGAGCTGGCGGCGCAATTGACGGAGGCGCTGCAACGGGAGCGGATCGTGCCGCGGTTTGTGGATTCCTACGTGGTGGAGCACGGCCGGCACGGCCTGCAAGTGCATGCCGCGCTGTATCGGGATTTGCTGGAACTGCTGCAAAGAGAGGCGCTGATCGCAGCGAGCGTGCATGCGATGGAGATGATCACAAGCAACTATCAGCCAACGGCGAAGTCCAAGCCGCGAGCGATGGCGAAAAAGGATGCGACGGCTTACCGGCGAAAGTACCTGGGAGCGCTGGCGCGACAACAGAAATGGACAATGGGCGAGACGCTGGATTTTCAAAGAGATTTCCAGATTTATGAGGAGTTGATCGCGCGCAGCGCGTCCGGACGACGGCGGAAGCCCTACGAGGCGGCAAATCATCCGTTTGTGGACCGCTGCGCGTTCCTGCTGGATTCGTCGTTTCTGGAGAAGGCGCGGGTGGCAGCGAGCCGGGCCTTGACGTCGTTGGAGGAGCTGACCGAACTGGTGGCATCGGCGTTTACGTAGAAGATATTCTGCTTTGAGCCGAGCAGAAGCTCAGCGGGCGCTACTTGTCCAAAGCCGCGCCGGAAAATATTGGCTGACCTGCCAGGGCGGTGAAGAAGCCATAGGCGGCGACGAGGGCTATGACCACAATGCCCGCCAGGCCGGCGCTGGCATACCAACGTGAAAAGTGGGCCGTGGTCGGAGACACGATGAGAACGTTTTGGACCACGAAGCCGACAATAAGGGCCAAGAGGCCGAACTTTTTCAGAATCAGAACAATCGAAGCCCAGATAACCGCGGCAAAGACAAAGGTGGCTACCGGATACTCTCCGCCCGTGTCGGTAGCGGCGCCTACTAGCACAAGGACAAGCGCTGCAATCCAGTCTTTCCTGAGAATCAAGCGCAGAAGAAAGAGGAGGAAGAAAATCAGGAGGGAGTCAAGAACAAAGAACAGGATGTAAAACAGGAGGGCACCGAGAGCCGGGCGCACACCCAAGAGACTGCCGGTCCCCAAGCCGCCGGGCATGGGCGGAAGTTTGCCTAGCAGGGGCAGGAGGACATTGTCGGACTGTTCGAAGACAGTAAGGAGCACACCGTACACCGCCCCAATTAGCAAATCGCGGCCGACCAAGGGATCACGCCATTGACCGGCGAGCAATCTGCTCCAGGAGATCACAGTGTGCGGATCGCGGCGGCGCACATAGGGTTCGAGTGCGAGATACAACACGGTGATCAGCGAAGTACCGAGCAAGGCCCAGGCGAGGGCGATGAGAATGGAATCGAATTCATCGATGGATGGAACGTGATGCGCGCTGAGCAGCCACATGGCGAGAAACGCGAGAATAACGGTGCCACCGAGGCGCAACGCTCCCCGAGTATCGCTGCGCTGGAGGCGAAGGTTGCGACGCATTACGAAAACTCCGACGACAACCAAGGAGGCGAAAAGAGTCAGTAAAGTCGCGGTAGAGAGTTTCTCGCGGGCCGTTTGCGTAAACGGCACCGAACGATCGGCTTTGGTCCAGGGATAGATGACGTCGAAATAAATGGGACGGCCATGATCAGCGGCGGCTTCGATGCGCTCGGGAATTTCCGGATTTCCAGGGACAGCGCCGAGCCAAGCGACGCGAGCGTCGCCCCAAGCCAAAGGCGTCCATTCCGGTTGAACGGCGTGGTAAGCAGATTTCTGCAGGCCGCCGGCGGCAAAGAGCGAGGACCAGTCAACAAGCGCGGGCTCCGAGGGTGCAGGATCGTTCTGGGGAGTAACGAACTCGAGATGAAGAAGACGCCCTTGCATATCCAGCGTGACAAGGATCATGCCGCTCACATCCATGGGCGGATCGAAGGGGCGTACTCCGCCGCTGCCGAATGAGGAAAAGAATCGTTGCGGGCGCATGAGCTGGGGGCTTTGGCGATACCAGAAAACGATGGAAGCCGGACGGCCTGTCTCGAGCACACGCCAGCGATCGGGAGTTTTCCGGTGGTCCTGAACGTCGTTCAAGAAATCCATTTGCAAATTGAAGGAATAAGCTTCGTCGGCATATGGCTCTGTGTATCCAAGTTGGCGGACGATTTCCCGGGCGCGCGCGGCCAGAACCTCGGGCGGATTGTCCAGCGGAACGCGGTTGTGCAGCCTGAAGCGGTCGGCAATGAAGAGGAGGGCGATGAGGCCGAGTGCGGTCAGGGCGAGCAGCGCGATGGCAATGCGGGGGCGCATACCTTCCGTGGAGCCTGCGGCTGCGACCATTTCGGGTGAAGGCGTTTCGCCGGCGGCCAGCGCGGCCGCGAGCGGGTCGCCGCCGGGGAGCGCGGCAGCAACCTGAAGGGCGGAGGCCGGGCGGTGCGCGGGATCTTTCTCCAGGCAGCGCAGGATGACGCGCTCGACGAGAGGATCGAGGTCGCGAACGAGGGTTGAAGGATTGGCGGGAGCTGAGGATTCACGCTGCTTGATGAGCTCGGGAAGAGTGGTGGCGTTGAAGGCGCGCTTGCCGGTGAGAATTTCGTAGAGGACCAGACCGAGGGAATAGAGATCGCTCTTGGCGGTGACTTCTTTGCCTTCGAGCTGCTCGGGAGCCATGTAGGCGGGGGTTCCGGCTTTGACGTCGGAGGCGTCGAGGCTGGCAGCGATGGCGGCGAGTCCGAAGTCGGTGATGCGGATTTTGCCGGCGCTGTCGAGCATGAGGTTGGCGGGCTTGAGGTCGCGGTGAATGACGCCGCGTTCGTGGGCGGCGGAGAGACCGGCGCAAACCTGACGGGCGATCTCGATGGCTTTGTCGGAGGAGAGCCTGCCGATGCGGCGGACGAGGGAGGCGAGATCTTCGCCGTCGACGTACTCCATGGTCAGGAATGGAACGCCGTCGG
>Ga0307475_10002290_pt1 | contig 11539 bp, 9 predicted proteins | sample atmos_gasesECM1C_FD_203317 | JGI IMG/M metagenome (GOLD analysis project Ga0307475, IMG submission 203317) | Hardwood forest soil microbial communities from Morgan-Monroe State Forest, Indiana, United States - atmos_gasesECM1C_515 | ecosystem: Environmental > Terrestrial > Soil > Temperate...
CTGTGGAGGCAGGAATCCACGCAACTGAACTATCTCTACGTTCTTTCGATCGCGGCCCACCGGGCTGGCTTGAAGGAATTGGACGCCAAAGCGACGCAGCAGTTAGTGAAAGCCGGCGAAGGCTCGCCCGAATTCCACATGCTGATCGGCAAGGGCCATCTGAATCTTGAGCAGTACGACATGGCACTCTCCGAGTTGCAAGCCGCCGTCCAGGGCGATCCTAAACTGCCGTTCGCGCATTTCAACCTCGGACTGACCTATCTGAAGAAACAGAATTACGAGCAGGCCCGCGACGAGTTTCTGAAGGATGCCGCAGTCGAGCCCGATCTCGCCCTTAACTACGACGAACTCGGAGACGTCTATTCCTTCATGCAGCAAGATGGCGATGCGGAGAAGAGTTATCGCGAAGCCTTGCGGCGCGATCCGCGACTGTCGAATTCATACGTTGGGTTGGCCAAGATTTATGAGCGGCAAGAGAAATATGCGCAGGCTTTGCGCGCCATCGATTCGGCGGAGAACCTCGCTCCCCATGCTAGTAACATTCATTATTTGCGCGGGAAGGTTTTGTTGCGCATGGGGCGAAAAGAGGAAGGCAAAAAAGAAATGGAGACTTCGATCCGCATGGATAACGAGCGCCGGGCCGAACGGGAAAAGCAGGTGGAAAGCGGCACGCTGCCTTCGCCCGAGTTAACCGAGGATGAGCGGTGATAAACTCAAGGCTTAGCAGTTCTACGCTCGGGTGGGATCGCGGGTCTCGTAATTCCTTCATGAGGTGCACAGCATGAAACGCGTTCTGAAAATCGTGGCTATTGTCCTCGGGGTGTTGATCGTGATTGTCGTCGCGCTTCCCTTCTTTATCGACGCAAATCTCTTTCGTCCGCGAATTGAATCGGAATTGACCAGCGCTCTGGGACGGCAGGTCAAGGTGGGAAATCTTTCTTTGTCGATCTTGAAAGGCGGTGTGGCCGCGGATGATATTTCCATCGCCGATGATCCAGCCTTTAACAAAGCACCGTTTGTGAAGGCCAAATCCTTGAACGTGGGCGTGGAGTTAATACCTCTGATTTTCTCGAAGACGCTGCACGTCACGGACCTCTCATTGAACGGTCCCGAGATTGCCCTGGTGCGCTCAGAAAACGGTGACAGGTGGAATTTTTCCAGTCTGGGCAATAACAGCGCGGCAGCGCCGACGGGCAACCAGCCCGCGACTCCAGCGGCCAAGACCACAGATCAGCCGTCCGCCACCACTTCAGGCGGGAATCCCAATCTTTCGGTCGCGAAACTCAAAGTGAATGATGGCCGCGTCACCCTGAGCCGCGCCGATTCTTCCGACAAGCCGCGGGTCTACGACAAGGTGAATATCGAAGTGCGAAATTTCTCGTTCGCTTCTTCGTTCCCTTTCCAGGCGACGGCCAACCTGCCCTCAGGAGGAAGTCTCAAACTCGACGGCACGGCAGGAGCGATTGACCCTAGCAATGCCGCGCACACGCCCCTGCAAGCCAAGGTTTCCGTGAAGCAGATGGATCTGGCGTCCTCGGGTTTTATCGATCCAGCTTCTGGAATTTCAGGGATCGCAGACTTCGATGGAAATGTTGTCTCCGACGGCCGCGAGGCCAAGACCACCGGCACGTTGAAAGTCGTGAAATTGCAAGTGGTGCAGAAAAATGGCTCGCCTGCCGGCAAGCCGGTGGAATTAAAATATGCAGTCTCCTACGATCTGGCAAAGCAATCAGGCACAATTACCCAGGGAGACGTTGCCATGGGTAAGGCTGTGGCGCACCTCAGCGGTAGCTACGATGCGCACGGCAAGACAACCTCGGTGAACATGAAGCTGGCTGGAACCGCCATGCCGGTTGACGATCTGGAAGCCATGCTGCCGGCGCTCGGAGTAGTGCTGCCTCCCAAATCCAGTTTGAAAGGTGGCACCCTCGCCACCAACCTGACCATTGCGGGCCCAGTAGACAAGTTAGTCACGACCGGCACAATCAAGTTGGAGAACTCTGCGCTGGCGGGATTCAACCTGGGATCCAGACTCTCTGCCATTTCGGCGCTCTCGGGCAAGAGCGCGGGAAGTAATGACACATCGATTCAGAACTTCAGCTCCGATGTGCATGTGGCACCCGACGGCACGCGCGCCGAGAACATCAATCTCACGCTTCCCGCCTTCGGCGTATTAACGGGTTCGGGCACTGTCAGTCCCAACAATGCGCTTAACTTTAAGATGAACGCCAATCTCAGCGGAGGCGCCGTAAGCGGCGTCACGCAGATGGCGGGGCTTGGCTCCAAAGGCGGCGGTATTCCATTCACGATTACGGGCACAACTTCAGACCCCAAGTTTATTCCGGACGTAAAGGGCATGGCTGGCGGGATGTTGCAACAGGCACTCAAGGGAAATGGCACTCCTGGAGCGACGGGCGCGCAGAATCCGCTGGGCGGGCTCTCGGGAATGTTCAAGAAAAAGAAGAAGCCGTAATTAAGACCCGCGGGCCGCTCACTGCGTGGCGGCGACTGTATCGCATTGAACGGTCATTGCTCACGGTTCGCGCATCCCGGGGGAAAAAACCCCGCTCTCGGAGTCAAAAGTTTTTCATCCGGCTCCGCTGATCTGTTTGGGAAATCTACGCTGCGGTTCTCTAAATATATTGTTTTCCGCCCCTTGCACTCGTCTGAACGGCATCGCGGTGGAATCTAGAGTGCAACCTTCGTTCCGTTGACAACCCCAGGCTTCCAGCCCATACTCCGGCCAAGCTGCAAAAGATTGCAGACTTATGCTCATTCGCCGTGGCCTGGCGAAGATTTTGTTGCTGGCGGCGTCTCGACGCCGAGTCTTATCACGGGCATTGGTGTTTCAGGGTTTCATTACAGGAGGGATCGTCTTGTCCAAACAATCTGCTAGAGGGTCAGTTCGCGCCCACTGGGTCGTTGTCATTCCTATCGCCGTCGCCGCGCTCGTATTCGCGGTTGGCCCAGCTAAGTCGTTTATCCATCACGACGATGCCCGCACCGTGTCGGTGGCTCGGGCCGCGTCGCAGCCGGCAGCAGTCACGCCCGCAACGCGGGCCCGCATCAACGCCAGCTTTGCCGCGCTTCCGCTTGCTTTTGAGGCGAATGAGGGTCAGACAGACCCGCAGGTCAAGTACATGGCGCGAGGGAATGGGTACACGCTGTTTTTGACTTCGGGTGATGCCGTCCTCTCGTTCGCGTCAGCTTCTTCCTCGGTTCCATCTCGTCCGAAGGAGATGATGCAGCGTCGATTACTCGGATATTCGCGGAAAACGAAGCGGCTGATTCGCCGTAGTCAACCACAATCCAGGCCTATACGGTCCTCGATGGCCTCCCTCCGTATGCATGTGGTCGGCGGCCAATCGCACGCTCAGATCGTAGGGAGCCGCCAGCTATCCGCCAAAGCGAACTACATAATCGGCAATGACCCCAGTAAGTGGCACCGAGGAGTCCCGCGATACGCCCGCGTGTCATACCAAGACGTCTATCCGGGTATTGATCTTACCTACCATGGTCAGCAGAACCAATTGGAGTTCGACTTTGTTGTGGCCCCGGGATCGACCCCCGGCCCTATCCAATTGAGTTTCAGCGGCGCCAGCCGCATGACAACCGACGCGGCGGGAAATCTCGCTGTCGCAACTTCCGCAGGCGACCTCACGCTGAACAAGCCGGTTGCCTATCAGGAGCGCGACGGCGTCCGCCAGCTGGTGGATGCAAGATTTATTTTGAAAGCGAATCACCAGGTTGGTTTCGAGCTAGGCAGCTATGATCGGACCCGCGAGCTGGTTATTGACCCTTCTTTGTCTTATGCAACCTACTTGGGTGGAACGATGGAGGATGTCGGTTTTGGGATCACCGTAGATGCAGCCGGCGACTCCTTCATAACCGGCCATAGCGATTCCCCTACCTTCCCCGGTTTTTCGGGTACGGTTATTGGTCACAGCGGCGGGTTCAGCGCATTCGTGACCGAACTCGATCCTACGGGTGCGTTAGTCTACACGACGTTCGTGGGCGGCTCCGGCGATGATCTGGGTGCGGCAATTGCTGTGGACTCCACAGGCGCTGCGTATGTCGCAGGAATTACCAGCTCGCAGACGGATTTCCCGGCAACGGCTGGCGCAGTTCAGCATTCATCGGGCGGAGGCGGCAGTACATGCGGCACAGCCGGCACCGCGCCATGCCTCGACGGCATCGTTTTTAAGCTTGACCCCACAGGCGCGATTCTGCTTTACGCAACCTACCTGGGGGGAAGTAACGACGATGAAGCGTTTGGGATCGCGGTAGATATATCGGGGAATGCCTATGTCGCGGGAGATACGTTTTCGACGAACTTTCCCCTGCACAACCCGTTGTCTTCCATACTCAACAACGGGGTTGGGGCAAATGGCTCCGATGACGCTTTTGTGGCGGAACTCAATCCGACCGCAACCGCTTTTGTCTATTCCACCTATCTCGGCGGGAACTTCAGCGACTTCGCGAATGGCATAGCTGTAGACGGCAGCGGCAATGCTTACGTCACTGGTGAAACCCTCTCGGCTGACTTTCCGACCACAACCGGAGCTTTTCAACCGACTTGCGGAACTGACACGCATTGCAACGCAGCTGGCGGCGTAGTTTTCAGCGATGCTTTCGTAACTAAGATCAATGCGGGTGGAACGCTGGGCTATTCCACATACCTCGGCGGCAGTTCGGATGATACGGGCACCGCGATCGCTGTCGACAGTTCAGGAAATGCCTACGTGACCGGAGAGACCACCGATAGCAACACAAGCGTGGCCACCGGCGACTTCCCAGTAACCACCGGGGCTTTTCAGACCAACTACGGTAATGGCTCCGCTGCGGCGGGATCGAATGCTTTCGTGACCAAACTCAACCCGGCTGGTTCTGGGCTGACGTATTCCACTTACCTCGGCGGAAGTACCGCCGATGTGGCGGTAGGAATTTCTCTCGATTCGTTCAACGAGGCCTATATCACCGGCACAACGCTTTCGGTGGATTTCCCGTCGGTTAACCCGTTTCAAAGTGCATTGAGTGGGGTCTCGGATGCTTTCATTACAGAAGTCAACACCAACGCAACCGGTTTGGCCTACTCCAGTTATCTGGGAGGCAACGGGGACGAGAACTATGACGCGGCCACTGGTTCCTTCTTCGGCGGCGGCATCGCCGTGGATTCCTCTGCGAATGCGCATCTGACGGGATCCACAACATCGACGTCTGGCCTAGCCACGGCTGGAGCGCTGCAGACAACTTTTGGCGGCCCTCCGTTCGATGCATTTGCCGCCGAGGTTTCTGCCGCAGCAGCGGACTTTACAATCACGGCGAATCCGAATCCCCTAAGCGCTGTCAACCCCGGCAGCTCCGCTAGTTCCACGATCACCGTCACCGGTGCGAACGGCTACAGCAAGACCGTCAATCTCTCTTGCGCCGTTTCCGGAGGCGGAACACCTGCACCCACATGCTCATTCAGTGCGAACTCTGTGGCCGGAGGCTCTGGCCCCTCAACGCTTACGGTGAGCACGACCGGGCCCACCGGAGCCTTGTTCCACCGATCGAAAATCTTCTACGCAATGTTTCTGCCCCTCTCGGGGTTGGCGTTGATCGGTACCGGCTTCGGCCGCGCAAACTCGCGACGTAGGAAAGTGCTGGGTTTCCTGATGCTCTATGCCATTCTGGCTGCGCTGCTGCTGCTGCCGGCGTGCGGCGGCAGCAGCAGCCACACGACTGGCGGGGGTGGAACCCCAGCTGGAACCTACACCATTACTGTCACGGGAACTGACGGAACATTAAGTCACTCCGTGGCGCCGTCCCTAACCCTGACAGTCAACTAACTGAATCACGTATCATCGCGACCGTCTCCACCGGGGAGGCGGTCGCAGGTTTTAGTCCGCGAACAAGCTGGGGAACGGACGCCTCTACCGGACTGGCGTTCCACGCAACGGTAGTCTAAGATTCTCGCTGGCGATGGCGCGAGTGGGGCTCGCATATCCTTCGACAGACGAGAGCACCTTGGGCAGCCTTTCCTCTGCTCCGCGAATCGAACCATCTTAATCGAAAAGAATCTAGTCAATCTGCTCATGCTTAATTCCAGGCACGTTGCGCGGCACATCGTCACAGTTCTATTTTTCGTCATCGCAGTCCTGGTCATTGTTCCCCGCGCGTACGGGCAAGCGAATTTCACGCTGGCAGCATCGGCGGCTCACCCCTCCGCGGTAGACCCGGGCGGATCTTCGATTTCGACGGTGGCGGTGGGTACCATCAACAACGTCTCCAGTGGTTCGGTTGCGCTGTCGTGTACGGTCGCGCCGCTGCAAACCAATGGCGCGACGTGCTCCATCCTCAGTTCGGTGACGCCTCCCGCCAGCCCCACGCTGACGATTACAACCACCAGCCTCACTCCCCCGACGCTCTATACCATCACGGTTACGGGTACTGCGGGGACTTCGACCTTGACCGTGCCAGTGAATCTTAGCGTGCTTGCGGTGACTCCTGCGTACACGCTCTCGGACACGACACCCAGTCCCAGCAGCGTTCACGCGGGCAGCGGAGCTACGGTGACCGTGACGGCGACGCCTGTCAGCGGCTATTCTGGCAGCGTCACCTTTTCCTGCAGCACGATTTCGCCAACGGTCACCCCCGCACCGGTTTGTTCGTTCAATCCCGCTACCGTAACCGTGACCAACAGCGCGCCGGCAAGTTCGACTCTCACAATCTCCACCACTGGCCCGTCGGCAACGAGGCTGCACCGCTCAACCATTTTTTATGCATCGTGGCTGCCGCTTCCCGCACTGGCGCTGATCGGAGCCGGGCTGTCCACGACCAGCAGACTCTGGAAGAAACTGCTGGGTTGGCTGCTGCTTGGCATGATCGTCTTAGGGATCATTTTCACGGTCGGCTGCGGTAACAGCACCAGCAGCAGCAGCACCACCAGCACACCCAACAACACATATACGTTTACGCTTTCGGCCATTGATCAAAACAAGGCGGCTCCGAGCAACGGAACACTGTCGATTAGCCTCACGGTGAACTAGTCTGCATTCAAAGTTGCCACCTAAGGTTGAAGCCCGAATTCAAGCCGGCTTTATACTTCCCTCGCATGTATTCCTTTCGCCATCTCGCGCGTCGTGCTTTCGCGTTGCTCTTCTGTGTCTGCATGGTTCACGTTTCACCCGCGTGTGCGGCGCCGGGCAAGGAGAAAGCTCAGATTCCTACCTTGCGCTGGGACGAACAGCAACCAGGGTGCACATTCACGATCACGCAGGACGGCAAGTATCATTACGGTCTATGGTCGGGCGAGGTAGGCATCACGCTGGCAGTCGATGCACAAGAACTGGCGAAGGTTCGCCGACGGCACCAGCCTATCTTCGGGGTTCTGCTGACTGTCCGCTATCGCGGACCGGGCTCGCTCGATGTTAGCGACCAGAACATTTCGCTTGAATTTGTAAAACACTTCCATGTCATCCAGACTTCGCTCGATCCGGACGATTTCTCGGCGCGGATCCAGAACGACGCCGACGAACTTGACCACCAAACCATGCGCGAGGTTGAAAAACATCCAGAACGCAAAGAGACGAAAGAGGCCTACCTGCGCGCGTTTCAGAAGGATGTGAGCGAACTATTGGAATTCCTTAGCAAGAACAGCCTGCGGCCCGCCGAGCTAAATCCAGGGAATCCGGAGATTAGCGGATGGGTTTTCTTCAATACCAACATCAAGTGGATCAGTGAGTGGAAAAAGCAGGAGGAGTTCGTACTGCGTCTGCCGCTCAGCGAAAAGATTTTTGAATTTCCCTTCCGGCTCCCACCCAAGCAAGGCGAGTTGTTGCTGCGGCATCGGGAGTGAAGAGGGCTTCATGCTTTGGCCTCAGGCCCGGCGATTCGGAGACTTAGGATTTCACTCGCACGCTTCCGGATTTCTGAACCTGAAGCCCCAAAGCCTGAAACCCGATGCCTGCCCTATGACACTGCCCGACGGGCTTCCGTCTCGATCTCCGCCGCGCGGCGCATCAGAATATCGCGGAGCGACACCAGGCCTTTCAACTCCCGCCCATCCACGATTGGAAGATGACGGAAGCCAAACTCGCGCATGATGAAGAGGCACTCCTCGACAGTCTCATCCACGGGCACAGCGCGTGGATTCGGGGTCATCACTTCCGACACCGCGGTCGTTCCGGGAGTGCGCCCCACCGCCACCACGCGATTCATAATGTCGCGCTCGGAAAAAATGCCGGCTAGCTCTCCATCGCGAAGCACAGGCAGAGCGCCGAGGTTGTGCTCCATCATGAAGCGCGCCGCCTCCAGCACGGTGTTCCCTGCATTAATGGAATAAACTTTGCGGTCCTTGATGAGGTCGCGGAGAGTCGCCATAGCAAACTCCTTGTTCAACGATTGGGAAGTAGTGCGGATGCCCCGCCCGAAATCAAACGGCCCGTGCCGCTTTTCGAGGACGGCAATACTGTACCACACAGCCGTCTCCCGCGGCAGAGTGAGGATCGCTGACAGAAAATCGGCACACGGCGGAGCCGGCGGCCGATGTGGCCGCCGGTTGACTCGTAGGTGTTGTCAAAAGCGGATCTGCGGCCCCAAGGTCACGAGTAGATTGTTGTGGCCGCCGTGATCAAAGTAGATATCGTCGCCCGCTTCCAATCGAATGCCAATCGGCCCGGCGAAAGCTTCGACTCCTGCCGCGGGATATAGAGCAAAGCCCGTCTTGCCATTATCCAGGCCCACGGTACTCATGAAACCTGCGACGCAGCAGCCAATTTGCGCACTGCGGGCGGACTATTGCAGGTGATTCAAGTGGAGCGTGCTCGCCGCTTTATCATCGCCGCGCGGCGTCATCGAAACCACCAAGTAGACGTGCTCTCGGTCAACCAAGCCTTCGACACGCAGGAGCATCTTGTCTTTTTCCAAACGAAATTGCGCGCGCTCACCTATCGGCAGCAGCACAGGATGCTTCTCGTCTTTAGGCCGAATACGGTAGATCACCCTATCGGTCTGAAGTACATACTCCTGGCAGAGTAGCTGGTGCGTCTTCTTATGTCCGGAGTCGGTGCCCAGCATTTCGCCGGCGACACTTTTCGCGTCTTTTTCGTCCACACCACATGCCACTGAATCCATTTGCAGCAATTTGCCGGTCTGATAAGCCTTAAGCTCTTTGGCGTAAGCCAGGGAGCACAAGATAGCAGACAATACGATGAGCTTGCGACGCATGGTTCCTCCTCGAACTGAGACGAAATGTGGCCCCCGCCGGGGCCAGCACCACGGTTTCTCCACCCAAGTATTGTTGTTTGGCGGCGAGGTGATTAGATCACCATGGTCATCGCCCGAAGGTAACCGCGTCGTGGGATTCGACTCTATTGACTCTGCCCCTCTCTAGCGCTCGACCAGCCCTTCAAGAGTCGGGAAAAAAGCTGGGTAGGAGACAGCGGCTGCCTCGGCGCCACGGATGAGGCTTTCGCCCTCAGCCCGCAACGCAGCCACGGCAAATGCCATGGCGATGCGGTGATCGCCGAATGACTCGAGCTCAGCGCCTCGCAGATTTTGTTGGCCGGGAATCTTGAGCCCGTCTTCCTTCTCTTCTACGTTCGCCCCCATCAGGCGCAGGTTGGCAGCCATGGCGGCGATGCGGTCTGACTCTTTTATCCTCAGCTCCCGTGCATCCCGAACCTCGATCCCCTGCTCCGTATAAGGGGCGATCGCGGCCAGCACCGGAATCTCATCAATCAGCGCCGCAGTATCCGCACCGGCGATGGTCGCGCCCTTAAGCCGTCCACCTTCAACTTGGATTGTGCCCACCATTTCTCCATGCGCCTCATCGAGTTGCGTCACTGAGATTTTTAGCCCCATCTGCATGAGAATGTCGAGCAGGCGTGCACGTGTTGGATTCATCAGCAGACCGTCGATCAGCAGGTGTGACCCCGGAAATAGCGCCGCAGCGCATAAGAAAAAGGCTGCGCTCGACAAGTCTCCCGGCACGCGAGCCTCGATACCTCGGAGCGTTTGACCACCACGGATACGAACCTCATTTCCGCGGCGCGCCACTTCCGCACCAAATGCCCGCAGCGCCAATTCGCCGTGATCGCGGGTCCGAACCGGTTCTTCGATGCGGGTTTCGCCATCCGCCAGCAGACCTGCGAACAAGAGGCATGACTTCACCTGCGCGCTGGCCACCGGCATCTTGTAGTCAATAGCTTTCAGTCCGGCGCCGGTGATGCGGAGCGGAGGCTTTCCATCGTGCGACTCAATCTTAGCGCCCATACTCGTAAGCGGCTTGATTACCCGTTCCATAGGACGGCGGCTAAGCGACGCGTCTCCGATCATCTCGCTCTTGACCTTTTGCGCCGCGACAATGCCACTCAGCATGCGCATGGTTGAACCGGAATTACCGCAGTCGAGCGGCTCGGAAGCCGCGGTTAACGAAGGTCCGAGACCTCGAATCTGGATCACGCTCTCCGCGCCGTCTGTGCGCTCAGCGAACACACCCAGGGATTTCAGACAGCGCAGGGTACTGGCACAGTCAGCCCCGGTGGAATAATTCTCCAGCCGGGAGCCTCCATTCGCGATCGCGGCCAGCATGGCGTAGCGGTGCGAGATAGATTTGTCCCCGGGCAGGCGCACGCTGCCGCGCACAGTGCGCGCTGGACACACGATCGTTTCTGACTTGCTGAGCATCCTGAATCAATATAGCGGAAGCATCAGTGATGCCGCTGCAGCGCAGCGGCCATTGCAGTGAGAATTATTGATTGTTGATTTTTGGATGAAATGCTCAGGGAGTTGACCGGAGAATCGTCGAATGTTGATGGTTGATTCTGAATCGAATAGCAGTCTGCACACGAGCAAGACCGCCGAACCCGAGGGGATATTCAATCAACAATCCAAACTCAACCATCCATAGTCCTAAGCCAGCGCCTTGGCTTCGGCCGTGACTTCTCTCAAAATCTCTGCCGGCACTTCCTTCAGCCTTACGCTGAATTCGAACATCGGCGTTTCCGTGCCTCGCCCCCAGCGAGCTACCTCCCAATGCGCCCGTACGAACTTCACGTCGGGATGCGCTGTCAGGTCCAGCAGGATCGGCGATTGCTCACAATAGAACTTCTGCGGAAACGACACGATTGGCTTCGAACTCCATGTGGTTCCGTCGACTGCACCATAGACGCTAACTTCGAGGGACTCCTGTTCGATGATCTTGGTAATCTCCAAGCTCAACAGAAAGACGCGGTTGACAGTGATACTCACGTCCACCGCCTTGCCATCTCCGTTGGCGTTGACCAAGGTTTTGTCAGGGGCTAGAAATGTGTCAATCATGGTTTAGGGGATTGTAACAAAACAAAATAGCCAATGCTTACGAGGAGAACCGCCAGGAGCTTATGACACACATCGCGGCCTTTTTTTAATTTCAGGCGACGTCAGACTCCATCGAGGAACTGCCGCAGCAATCTGCCCACTGCTTCGGGCTGTTCCCAAGGCGAGTAATGGCCAGCTTTCGGAAACACTCTCAACTCACTGCCCGCAATGTGCCGATGCATCAGTTCCGCTTCGT
>Ga0307475_10002291_pt1 | contig 11537 bp, 5 predicted proteins | sample atmos_gasesECM1C_FD_203317 | JGI IMG/M metagenome (GOLD analysis project Ga0307475, IMG submission 203317) | Hardwood forest soil microbial communities from Morgan-Monroe State Forest, Indiana, United States - atmos_gasesECM1C_515 | ecosystem: Environmental > Terrestrial > Soil > Temperate...
TAGCACACCCTATTACAAGCGCGGCTACCATAGCATCGAGTAAACGGATAAATTTTTTGCTTGCGCCGTCGCTCTTTGAGGATGGCCGTGGGGCTTCGCAAAGACGTTTTGAACTGCCCGCTAGGAGTGGGGCCCTACCCAGTCCGGATCCTTTAAGTTCCAGCCGCCCCCAAGGGCCTTATAAAGTTGCACGACGACTGTACTTCGGTTGAGTTCAGTGAATGCAAGAGCATTCTCTTACGAGAAATAGGCTCGTTTGGCACATCCCGAGACTCAATCTGGGCGCTCTTTTGATGCTCAAGCTTGGCTTGATCTTAAAGAGCAATGGCTTACCGCTTCTGCGCTAGAACTGTGCCAACCTGATAGATCGGGCCTGCGATGTTGCCCGCCTTGATGCCGAAGGAACCGGCTTCACCAAGCGGGGTTTGAGGAATAGAACTCAGGGGGTTGGAGTCTGAGTTGGACTTGATGTCCCATTCGTGCTGGTCCACTGCGAATCGTTCAGATTCCACCCACCGCCGAGTGCGCGATAGAGGTCGACCACAGCCAACTTGCGGCCGAGGTCGTACGTCACCGAGGTGCTCTCCGCCGGATAAAGCTGAATTTGAGCATCAACAATCTCGAAATAACTGGAAAGCCCGCTATCGTAACGAACGAAAGACAGCCGGACGGACTCGCGGTAGGCCTCCACGGATTTCAGTTGCTCGCGGTAAGCTCTGGCTAGTTGTTGATGTGCCGAGAGTGACGTGGAAACTTCGTCGAAGGCCTGTGTAACTGCTTTCTCGAATGAGATCTTAGCTTGGTCGCGCAACGCAAGTGACGCGCGATATTCGTTTTTCAAGCGGCCTCCGGTGAATATGGGCCCCGCCAAGTTACCCGCAAGACTCCACGTCTTTCCGGAAGCCGTAAGCTCAGACAGCTGAGGGCTCACACCTCCGAATAAACCCGTCAAGGAAATCGTGGGGAAGAAATTGGCTTTAGCGACTCCGACATTAGCATTGGCTGCAATCAAATTCTGCTCTGTTTCGCGCAGATCCGGCCGCCGTTCCAACAGTGTGGCAGGCAAACCTACAGGAACGTCCGGCGGGTCGTATTGATCGGCAAGCGCAGCGCCGCGTGCGATCGGGCCAGGATTGCGTCCAAGAAGCAAGTTCAGTGCATTCTCTTGAGCAATAATCTGCCGCTCGAAATCGGGGATTGCAGCTGCTACGTTCGAGAGTGCCGCCTGAGCACGGGCAACTTCAAGCCCCGAAGCCGCGCCTCCCTGAAATTTGCGTTGAAACAGATCGAGAGTTTCCCCAAAGCTTTGGACGGTTCGATGAGCAATTTCCAATTGCTCATCGAGCGCCCGCAACTGAAAGTACCCTTGGGCTACGTCCGAGGTGACCAAAAGCCTAACGTCTCGGCGGGCTTCCTCACTGGAGAAGTAGGCCGCGCGCTGCGCTTCATTCAGTTTCCGGAGACGCCCGAACAGATCAATCTCCCAGAAACTGCTGAAGCCGTAGGAGTAGTACGTGTGATTGGGAAAGACGTTAGACTGCGCCCCCCCAATGCTCGCGTTGTAGCCCAGTTGGGGGTAGTACTGCGAACGGCTGACGCCGAGGAGGGCCCTCTCCTGTTCGACGCGCGCCACCGCCAACTGCAGGTCGTAGTTGCTTTTCAAAGCTTCGCGGATGAGACCCTGAAGAGCGGGATCCTTAAACAAGTCCCACCAAGCCATATCAGCGAGGGAATCTGCCGTTGCGGGCGCCTCGGGGTAGAAGTTGGCCGGCGGATGGACTACCGGGCGCGCGTACTTGGGACCAACGGTGCAGCCTGTGAAAAGAAGTGGAAGAAGCGCGGCGGCCATTTTTCGCATCAGTCGTGCCCTCCCTCAAGTGCGGCCGAACTGGGAACGTCCGCCACTGCTTTTTCCTCTTTCCCGGCGACGCGTTCAACCACAACATAAAGGACGGGAACAAGGAAGACGCCGAGGACGGTCGCTGCAGTCATACCGGTGATGACCGAACTTCCTAAGACTCTACGCCCAATCGCGCCTGCGCCTTTCGCTGTCCAAAGAGGAACACATCCTAGAATGAAGGCAAACGATGTCATCAAAATAGGCCGGAGGCGAAGACGAGCCCCTTCGAGGGCAGCTTCGACGAGCCCCTTGCCCTTCTTGTTCTCCAAGATTGCGAACTCAACGATCAGAATCGCGTTCTTCGCGGTCAGTCCGATCAGCATAACGAGCCCAATTTGAGCAAACACGTTGTTATCGAGTTTTCGTAGCAGCAGTCCAGCGTTTGCTCCAAGAACGGCCACAGGAACCGATAACAGTACGCTGAAGGGGAGAGACCAACTCTCATAGAGAGCCGCCAGAATCAAGAATACGCAGAAGATGGACATGACGAAGATGATTGCCTGGCCACCTTCGGCCTTCTTTTCCTGATAGGACATATCGCTCCAGGCATATCCCATCCCAGCAGGCAGTACTTCCGCGGCAACCTGTTCCATTGCTGCCATCGCTTGGCCTGAGCTGTATCCCGGCGCGGGCGAACCGTTAATCTGGATGCTTCGGAACAAATTGAAGCGGTTGGTATATTCCGGTCCCGAAACGCGCTTCACCGTAACCATGGAAGCTAGCGGCGTCATTTCGCCCTTCGAGTTTCTGACGTAAAAGCTATTGATTTTGTCTGCGCTGATGCGGTACTCCGGCTCAGCCTGGAGATAAACCTTCCACTGACGGCCAAATCGATTAAATTGATTCACGTAGGCGCCGCCCAAAAACGCCTGCAACGCTTGATAGACGTCCGTGAACTGTAGGCCTTGCTTCAATACGCGATCCTGGTCAATCTCGACAAACAGCTGCGGTACCGAGGGGCGAAATGTAGCGACTAGCGAGCCAACTTCAAGTCGCTTCCGCGCCGCCTGGTTCAACTTGTCAAGAGTCTCCGAAAGTTGCTGAACAGTTCCAGCAGTGCGGTCCTGCAACATAAAGGTAAAGCCACCGGCTGTGCCAAGACCCGGAATGGCAGGCGGACCGAAGGCAAACCCAATCGCTTCCGGAATTTCCTCACGCATTTTCCCGTTCAAGGTCTGCATTAGACCATCGGCGGAGAGTTCTGGGGTTTCGCGTTCGTGCCAGGGATCAAGCTGAATAAAATAGAAACCGGTGTAGCTGGCAGATGTGTTGGACAAAAGGCTGAATCCAGCAATCGCGTCGTATCCCTGAACACCGTGGGTGTGAGCCAGAATCTCATCCATTTTGCGCATGACAGCGTCAGTCCGCTGTAAAGAGGCCGCGTCCGGAAGCTGTATCTGGATGAATGCGTATCCCTGGTCTTCTTCCGGCACGAAACTGGTAGGCAGACGCTTGCCCATACTCGCAGCGACGACCGAAACGCCCAAGAGCAAAATCAGAGCAATACCCCATCTGCGGATGAGAACGTGGCTCCAGTTCACGTAACCTCCGGTCATTTTCCCGAACCAGCGATTGAACCAATCAAAGAACTTACCAACAGGGCCCTTAGATTTCTTGCGAGGGCGAAGCAAAAGGGCCGAGAGTGCCGGTGAGAGGGTTAAAGCGTTAAAGGCCGAGATGAGAACGGAGATAGCGATGGTAATCGCGAACTGTTGGTTTAGCAGGCCCTTGATGCCGCCCATGAACGCCATGGGGATGAAGACGGAGGACAAAACAAGGGCAATGCCAATGACCGGTGTTGTGACTTCTTCCATCGCTTTAATCGTTGCTTCCCGAGGCGTCAATCCGTGCTCGATGTTGTGTTCAACAGCCTCAACAACGACGATGGCGTCGTCCACTACGAGCCCAATGGCGAGGATGAGTCCGAAGAGGGACAGCGTGTTAATCGAAAAGCCGAGCGAAGGAAAGACAGCAAACGTGCCGATCAGTGACACGGGCACAGCAATAAGGGGAATAAGAGTTGCGCGCCAACCTTGCAGAAATAAGAACACTACAATAATCACCAGAACGATGGCCTCGAACAGGGTGGTGAGAATTTCTTTCATCCCCTCCGTAATGGGAAGCGTGGTGTCCATGGAAACGACGTAATCCAGGTCCTGAGGAAACCGGGTCTTCAACTCCTCCATCTGCTCTTTAACTTGTTTCGCCACAGCCAGAGCGTTGGAACCGGGGGCTTGATAAATAGCAATGATGACAGCGGGCTTGCCGTTGTACCTGCCGATTTGCTGATAGACCAGTGATCCCAATTCGATGCGTGAGACATCTTTCAATCTAACCGTTGAGCCATCAGGATTTTGCCGAACGATGATGTTGCCGAATTGTTCGGCATTGACCAGCCTACCCGGAGCGCGCACGGCGTAAGTAAACTGCTGGCCCTTGGGAGCAGGCTCAGCACCGATCTGTCCGGCTGGATTTACGGCACTCTGCTGTTGGACAGCGTTGCTCAGGTCGGAAACAGTGAGACCTAGTTTGGTCAACTGGTCGGGCTTTACCCAAACGCGCATGGCATAATCCGCGGCGCCAAAGTTGGTTACTTGCCCCACTCCGGGAACGCGCAATAGTGCATCGTTAATATTGATGGTTGCGAAGTTTCCCAAGAATTGTCCGGCGTAAGTCCCATTAGGCGAATAGATGGAAAGCACGAGCAGAGGAAGTCCCATGAGTTTCTTGACGGTCACACCGTACTGATTGACCGAAGTGGGCAAATTCGGACTGGCTTGGGAAACTCTGTTTTGCGTATTCACCTGGTCGATATCTACGTTAGTGCCGACATCAAAAGTGACCTTGAGATTCATCGTTCCGTCGTTAGCGTTCGTGGACATCATGTAGAGCATGTTGTCCACACCGTTCATTTGCTGTTCGAGAGGAGTCGCAACTGATTGCTCGATCGTCAGCGCGTCTGCACCGGTATACGTAGCCAAGACGTTAATTTGGGGAGGCACGATATCGGGGAGCTGGGCTACGGGAAGCTTCGCCATCGAAACGAGGCCCACGACCACGGTAAGAATGGCAATGACCATTGCAACGATCGGCCGGTCAATGAAGAATTTCGACATAGCTACATCCCACCAGTCGGGGAAGCGGGTTGCGTGTTCTTAAATGGCGTTGGAGCCACGGTCATACCAGTCTTGATCCGCTGTAGTCCATCGACGACAACATTCTCACCGGCCTGAAGACCCGACTCTACAACCCACATTTCGCCGGACTGTGGGCCGAGTTTGACGGTTTTGACCGTGACCTTGTTGTCGGTAGAAATCACTCCCACCTGATAGACTCCTTGGAGTTCGGAAACGGCCTGCTGTGGAATCAGGACAGCGCCTTTGCGCAACTCTGTGACGGCGCGAATGCGGGCATATTGACCGGGACGCAACACGTTGCCTGGATTGGGAAACTGGCAGCGCACCTGAATTGTTCCGGTTCGTGAGTCCACTTCGCGGTTCACGAAAAGGGCATGGCCACGACGCGGGTAAACCGTGCCATCTCCAAGAATCAGCTGGAGATCCTGGGCTGCTGCACGGCCAGTTTTTTCGCGCACGAATCGGAGGTAGTCCTGTTCTGCGACGTTGAGGTCGACAAAGATTGGATCAACGCTTGATATCGTCGTCATGATCGTCACCGGCGTCATCAGGTCCCCGATCTGAACTTTGGAGACTCCGGCGATTCCGGAAATAGGCGAGGTTACGGTCGTCCAACCGAGGTTTAACTTGGCATTGTCCAGAACCGCTTGATTCGCATCCACTCCCGCCTTCCCTGCGAGTTCGGCACTCAGGGCCTTATCGAGTTCTGCCTGGCTAACTGCCTTCTGCGCCACCAGGGGTGTGTAACGACGCACATCAATCTGCGCCTGTCCCAGCCCAGCGCGGGCACGCTCAAGGTTTCCCTGAGCCTGCTCGACGGCCGCTTGCGCTTGCCGCTTGTCAAGCTGGAACATCGGCGTGCCCTTCTCAATGTACGAACCTTCCGTATAGAGCTTGCTAAGCAAGAACCCATCCACCTTCGGCCGGATGTCGGCGTCGACATTGCCCGACATAGTTCCGACCCATTCTTGGTGGATAGGGACGTCCTTTTGAACTGCTGGTGTGACCGTGACGCCGGGTGGTGGAGGGGCCGGCTTCTCGTTTTTTGAAGAACAGCCTGTACAGATGATGGCCATCGCCACCATCAGCACGCCCACAAGGTCCAGCCGCCGCGCGCCGGCAAGAGGTCGAATTGCTGGGGCAATGGATAAGATCAACCCTGACTCGAATAGCTGTTTTCTTCGCATTTTGCACGCTCCGCGAGTCGCAAGTACCGGCTGTTCAGAACGCAAGACTGTCATCGTCCGGTGTCGCCGTAGTGGGCTCGTTTGTCCGGTCAGGAAGGTATTCACTCCTCGAAGAGGCTAGTAGCAGCGCGGCGAGCGAATAACTGTCAAAACTAGCAGATGCTAAGAGCTCCATTTCTCGTCGAGGATGGCGAGGAAATGATTCGCAATTTCGCCACCAAGTTGAAGGTATCTTCCTGAAAGAAACTGGCTTGGTCTTGTAGCGATTTAATGACAAGAGGCAGAGAACAGGTCTGGTTACGCCAGGTGCCGGAACGCGAATCTGTTTCGCCGAGGTATCGAGGCTATGTTCCGATCCTTACGCCGATTACTTCGCCTGAGACCACAATTTCCACTCGGCGATTCTTTTGCCTGTTTGCAGGAGTCGAATTATCGACAACAGGCATAGACTCTCCGAAGCCGCGCGCCGTCACGTTCGCTTGTGTCAGCCCCTGCTCAATTAGATAGCTGCGTACTGCTTCAGCGCGCTGCCCTGAAAGCTTTTGGTTAACCTCATCGCTGCCGACATTGTCCGTGTGCCCCTCGATGCCGAGGTTCAAGCCGGGATGCGCCAGGATAATTCCCGAAAGCTTAGCCAACTTCTCTCTTGCCTCCGGGCGCAGATCATACTTGCCAAAATCGAAAAGTACGTCCCCCATGTTGACAACAAGCCCACGGGGTGTGTCTCGGGTCTCCAGAATGCGGTTGAATTGTTCGAGCAGTTGGGTGCGGAGTGCGGCCGCCGCTTGGCGGGTGCGCTCGGCGTCGGCGCGAGCTGCTTCTTCTCTTGCCTTCAGGGCATCTTCTTCCGCTTTGGCTTTGGCTGCCGCTGCGTCTGCTTCCGCCTTCATCTGTGCCTGCTTTGCGGCGGCGAGCTCGGCCTGGCGTTTGGCCTCTTCGTCGGCCTTGCGCTTTGCTTCCGCAGCCTCCTCAGCAGCCTTGGCTTCCGCTTCCGCTTTGGCCTTGGCGGCAGCTGCGTCTCGCTCCGCCACAATACGCGCTTCTTCCTGGCGTTGGGCAGCGAGAGCGCGCGCGTCTTCGGCAAATTGTATCGCCTGCCGGGCCTTGGACATGATCTCCTTCTTGTCAGCCTTACCGGTTAGGGCGTTTTCCGTCATTTGCAAGCTGGCTGCGGCCTTTGTAAAGATTTCGGGGGCATCCTTCTCGGCCCCGCGAGACTTGGCAATGTCCAAAGCGTTGCGCGCCTCATACACTTGCAGGGGAACACGCTCAACATCAGGCGTCATAGCCAGTGGGTTTCCCAACTTCTCATACTGACCACGCTTCATTAGCCTGAAATCATTGACTGGAAAGATCTGTCCCTTTGTGTTTTTCCGCGTCTCGTTTTCCAAGACTATCATCTCGCTGGGAACACGAACGGCAAAATATGGTTCGGCCGTAATGACCATCGCAAACGTCTGCGCCGGCGTGGTCGCATTGAGCTTCGCTTCCCCGTTTTTGTTGACGATGAGTTCGCCAGTGTTGCCCGTACGTCCGTCTGGTGTAACTACCCAGAGCACGTATGTCAGGAACTCAGCGCCTAGTCCCGAGGGGGCCGTCATGTTCTTCAATGAGACCTCGATATTTGTTGCACCGGTCTTTGCTTTCACCCTTGCCTCGCCGATGGCTTGAGGCATCAAGTCTCTGCCCCTTAGATCAACTTGTGTACTGCTACCGCCGACCTTATAGCCGATTGCTGTGACAGACTTGCTTACCAAGTTGGAGTCCGGCACTTCCTCTTGCGACTGCGCTGCAGCCCTGCTGGCCGTCAAAGAAAGAACTAGAAAGCCAAAAAACATTCTCTTATGGTGCATAGGAGTCTCGCTTGCGACCCGCGAATAGCTGGGCACACGAAAATGTCAGCGGAATAGGGGCCAGCGCCCACTGTCAAAATTGACGGTAGCCGAGGAAACGTGCGATAGAGCGCTCCACGCTCCTAGGTTCCTGGAGCAGATCAAGAAGTTTGAGGACCGAGGGGCCAGGGTGAAACATTACAGCCGGGTGGACTTGAGGAATGCGAATATAAAGTGCTAGAACGCCTCGCCGACGCCCATGCTCCAAGTATGACTATCCTTACCTTGGGCAAAATCAACACGAAGATTCACATGATACTTCTTGCTCAACTCAAACCTGCCACCAGCGCCGCCACTTGGCAAGAAGTTCTTAGTCCTAAACGGCTGATTGCCGCCGGGCACTACTTCTCCCAACCCTCCAAACCCCACCACGCCAAACCTTTTGGGTAAGGCCAATCGATATTCCATTTGAGTGGCAGCCATGTAACGGTCAAGATAACGTCCTGCAACATACCCCCGCAATTCACTATCTGTTCCGTAGATACAGTTTCCGTAGAACGGAGGCTGTCCTCCCGTAGCGCAAGCGAATCCGTTATACGCAAGAACTTGCTGCTTCGTTATGCTCCAGTATTTGTTGAAGGTGAATTTGTAGCTCTGAAAGGAGTATTTGCTACCCAAGCCTTGAGAGAAGAAGTCCGACGTAAAGTCCAGCAGGATTCCGGTAGTCGGATAGAAACGATTGGGGCGAGTATCACGCTGCAGCCGGAAGCCTACTGCTGTCAAAGCTGTATGCAGTCCAACGTCGGGCGGCAATGGAACGGTCCCAAGATTTGCAGGTCGGAGGGTGATAAGCGAGTTGCCCCAGAAAAACCGTGGACCCAGGAAGAATTTCCATCCAATACGGCGGACGAATTCCCCGAACAACACTTGGCCGGTCTGGTTAAGAGGTAACCTGGGCTGTGGCGCACCGGCGCCCAGGCCGTATAGATTGTAGTTTAGGTTCCCTCGAGCAAAGACTGCAGTCGCCCGATAAGTATTTTCCTTGAAGTATAGTTCGCCAGCGGCAACAAAACCCCGTGTGCCGTTGTCTGTTACCAGCCCAGCTGCCCCAATTACGGATGGAGGAGAGGTCTTGTCACTCCTGTCGAGTGGGAAAATGTATGCAAGAACGGGAACGATTCCCGAACCTAGAGCCGGACTGGAAATGGGAAGAGGAGCAATGATGAACGAACCGCCGTCTTGCTTGTTTTCAAGGGATGCGTTCTGTTGGGCAGACGCGTTTGGTTTTTGAGCGTGATCTTCGGTTGTTTGTATTCGAGGGGAAGGGCTTTCGCTGACCACGGCCTCTTGTGCCGCTACCTTTGCTCCTCCGACGGTCGCATACAATCCGCCGGCCAGGAAGAGCAACAGCGTCTTCCAAAATCGCTGCGAATTAAAGGATGATGCGGTCACACGAAACCTCGAACCAATCTTCACGGCCCGCCCTGTATTTCGCAGAGCGGGCCGCGTTGGGGGGCACTGAGGGGAACTCAGGGAACGAGTGCTCTTAAACTTCTAATTGTTACTTTCAACCACACTGCGTGCTGGCTTCGATCTTTGCCAAAGAATTTCTGAATCTGCAGCTTGGTTAGGATAGAAACGAAGGGATTCAGAATTCGTGGGAAGCAAAACGATATCCACGCGGCGATTGTAAGCGAGCCAGGTTGCGCGGAAGTTGCGTATGCGGGTTTGTTGGGGCTGATTCGGATTCCGTGTCTGCAAGTCAATGACCGCAGCCTTGTCGAGCGGGTTCTCGTCACCATTGGATGACGTGGAAATTTTATCTGCGGCGATTCCTTGTGAGACCAGGAACTCCTTGACGCGTTGAGCCCGCAATTCGGCCAGCGCTTGATTATATTCATCTGCACCGCGCTCATCGGCGTACGCGCCCAGCGACAGTTTGGCATCCTGGTCATACTCGAGATACTGCTTGAATCCGGCAGCAAGGCTGGTCAATGCTTCTTGCTGACTTCGAACGAGTCCGAGTTGCGGATATCTCCGCGTGGGATAATCGGTTGGGAAGAAAACGCTGCGAAGCAGTACGCTTGGAATCGGCTCTATGGAGCCCTTCAAGCGCACCGCGACGGCCTTCGTGTCAGAGCCGCCACAGACATTCGTCGCAGTCAATGTGTACTTTAATTCTTCGTCGACAGGGCCATTGGCGGTCTGAGTTGGGCTGGGGGTTAGGGACCTGGTGCCGCCGGGGTCTACGGAGCCGAGGGTGCCAAGAGAGGCTGCATCGGCGTTCGATGATGACCAGTTCAGCGTCGTACTCCCCTGCTCGATGACCTTGTCACCGATGCGCCGGTATCGGATCTCCGTGGGTGAAGCGCTCAGCGAGGCCTGCACCACAGCATTCACTTCAACCGTGGTGCTCGGCTTCGTAACACCGCCAGGACCTGTAGCCGTGAGTTCGTACGTAGTTGTTTGGCGAGGTGAGATCGTTCTATCACCTGTCGTCGGAACCGGGCTCATGCCGCTCATGTCGGCGTCGACGGTTTCGCTGGAGTTCCAGGCCAATTGAGTATTTTGGTTGCAATCGATTTTGGCTGGGTTGGCTGAGACTGTTCCGCTCACAGGAGCTACGGCAACTGTGGCACTTGCAGTGCCCGCGTGAAACCGTGGGACGGCCGCACCCAGCTCACCGGAACCACGCGGCCAGGCCTTGGTTACTTGCTTTCCATTCGAGATATCCAGAATTACGCGCTGGTCGGCCGCAACCGTGACCGAACCAGACCAGAGTTCCTTGCCATATCTCGTGACCGTTACTTCGTGGGTGCCGGGAGGAACGACCAGTTCTTGATGCAGAACGATGTCGTGATTAAACTCATCTACATGCCCGACAAAGTAGTGGGGTGTTTTGCCGTTTAGCAAAACGGCCGCATCACCAGCGCGCCTCATGCCCACTTCAATCTGGATGCGCCCCCGGGGGCCGGCTACTTCGCCCCCAACAGGATCCAGATGTATATCGAGAGGGACAGTACTGTCCGAATCGATCGAGACGTCCTGCTCAATAAATTTGAAACCATAGTTCGCTACAACCAAATGGTGCGTTCCAACTTCGAGCTTGATCGTTCGATTGCCGGGGCCAATCGCCTTGCCGTCGACGAATGTGTACGCTTGTTTGGGAGAAACCGAGATCTTCAGTTTTCCCGTCTGGGATTCTTGAGCAACAGCGGCCGAACTGAGAAAAACCACCGCCCCCAAGACTCCGCAAAGTATTCTGCCATTTTGATATTTCATAAAGTCTGCCTCCCGCTGCAGGCAACCCGTTGCCAGACTGTATCCAAACGTTAGTTCCTTAGCCCCAGCCGCGGTACTGTCAATAGTGACAGCGCCAACGGCGTCGGGGCGCTTACTGTGCTTGCCGAGGTCGGTGTGGCGGAAAGTTCTCGTTGATGCTCCGATGCGGGGACAATCTTGCGCACCTATTGGGATCTCA
>Ga0307475_10002292_pt1 | contig 11532 bp, 7 predicted proteins | sample atmos_gasesECM1C_FD_203317 | JGI IMG/M metagenome (GOLD analysis project Ga0307475, IMG submission 203317) | Hardwood forest soil microbial communities from Morgan-Monroe State Forest, Indiana, United States - atmos_gasesECM1C_515 | ecosystem: Environmental > Terrestrial > Soil > Temperate...
CTTGATGCGCGTCTGTGACGCCATTCGTGCCGACCTCGCGAAGGGATGGAAGCTGTCTCCTGCGGACCCTTAATTATAGCGGAATTTTTGGTTTCTTATCTGGTGCGAAAAGGTGGTCAATAGCCGAATGACTAAAGGTTCTTTTGCTACACGGACTTAGGCGGTCAATCCAGGTCGCTGAATTGTTTCAGCGCTTCGTCGAAACCGGCCTCACCCTGACGAAGCACCTTGGGCGATGCGCTCTTGAACGGCTCTTCCGTGGGGATGCGATCAAGCCAACGTTGTTCGGATAATTTCTCGTGGCTGGAGAAATATAGCCGCACCAACAGCGATACGGGGCCAGTACCGTTATCTTCGGAGCCGCCCTCGGTGCTGCCGGCTTTCTTACCATGTTTCGATTTTGATTTGGATTTGGGTTTCTCAGGGTCTTTTGCGCTGGCGCTGCTTGCGGAATCTTCGTCTACGTCGACTTCTTCCGGGCGCTCCAATTTGTATTGAAGTTTTTTATCCAGGCGAAAAGCTTGTTTCCAGACGTCCAGCTTGTGACGCGCTTGCTGCGCGTTTTCTTCGTCGGCAAAATCAAAATGCATGTAGATATGAGCCATAGGGGCAAAGTTTGCGACGCGCAGCGCGGCAAGTCAAGGCAAGGCCCACGACGCGCTGAGAATCAACCGGTTCCTACGTAGGTTCTTCCTGGTTTAAGTTTAAAAAGCCGCATGTTTTATCAAAAATAGTCAGGGCAAAAATTGAGCGGGGTCGGTGCGCTTTTTCAACACTGGGCGATTTCCTTCCGACGGCGGCGGAATAGCTGCCGGGGCCGCGGGCGTCGCGGTACCTCCCGCGCCAGGCGCTACCGCCGTTTTCTCGCCTTCGGTGTAAGCCTTCTTCAGAAATCCCTCGGCGACCTGCTGCGCGCCGCCTGTGTTATCGTTGGTCTGTCTCGCTTTGCTGTACTCGTTGACCGCGCGCTCCCGCTGCGCCAGCAAATCAAAAATCTTTCCCAAATAAATGTGGCTCCAGACCTCCGTCCACTTCTCGGCAGGTTCCGGGACGGTTTGCAGTGCCTCTCGAAACGCGTTGGCCGAAGCCTGATAATTTTTCTGGTAAAAGAACGCTTCGCCCATCCTAAAATTCGCTAGGGGGCGATTCGGCTGAATAGACAAAGCCCGCTGGTACTGCACCACGGCGTCATAGTAGCGGCCTTGCTCTGCCAATTCTTCGCCGCGCGCGACAGCGGCACGAGCGCGCAAGTTTGTGCTGGCCTTGAGAATGAGGTTGTTGGGATCGACGCGAATTCCTCCGGGTTTCGGCCGGCCAAACGTCTCTACCGTGAAATCCGATTCCGAGCCGATCACATCAATCGTTTTCAATTCCGCATTGCCTTCCGTATCGATACGCAATTCCACCGGCATGCGAAAGGTATCCAACGGTTGTTTGATCTTGCCGGAAATGCGAAAGCCTTTAGGTGTGCGATACACCACGTAATCCAGCGTAAATTCGGGTATGCCCGTGGAGTTCAGCCACTGCGTAAAAAATCCGCGAAGTTCCGGCGGCGCGTCGCCTTTCCTGACCGACGCTTGCGCGTGTTGTTGCGCCATCACCGCAAAATCATCGATACGCGCGCTCTTACCTTCATACTTGGTATAAAAATCGTGCAGCAGCGATTTGAAGGCCACGTCACCCATCTGGGCCCGAACCATGTGAAAAATCATCGCGCCCTTGTTCATCACGACTGAGCGGTAGTCGGCGGAGTACGGAGCAAGTCGCGCTGCTTGGGCAATGGGCGCGGCATCTTCAAACATCAGCGCACCGACCGCAAACTCATCAACCGCCCTCAGCCCCGCTTCTCGACCGGCATTCTGCTCGGCATAAAGCGCTTCCGAATAACGCGCCAAGCCATCGCTGATCCACACATCACTCGGCGACGCAGGCAACACTTCGTTGCCCCACCATTGCGAAGCCACCAATCTCGCAATCGTGCGGTCATTCGACTTGGGATCCCACGCCCGTTGGCTCAGCAACAACACACCTGGGCCCGCAAATTCCCGCAAGGTGCCGTCCGGAATCTGAATCACAGACATGGCCGGATCGGGTAGCGCCCCAAACATGTCGGAGAAAACCGTCATGGAGCGCGCCACTGACGCCGCAAAGTCGCCCGCATTCGCCGACGCCGAACGTGGAGCGTAGACAGAGACGCTTACGCCTTCCGCCTGTTGAGGGTTGAGCTGTAAATTCCCAGCCACAAAGGTGCCGTTGGGTGCCGCGTTCTTGCACTCGAAGGTATAAACGATGCGATCGCCATCAATCGGATTTTTTCCCGCTGTTGGAGTAGGAGCTAAAGCCTTGCCGGTACCCGCCACGGCAAAGGAGGCTGGCACATTCAGTCGAAAGGTTCCGGTATAGCGGTTCGAAGGATAATCCGTCAGCGGAAACCAACGCGAGGGCAGAAGCAAATAGGCGAAATCATGATTGATCACCGCGGCGCGAACGCCTGGGACCGGACTGTTTTCTTCATTGGCCAGTAATCCGGTATAAGTGAACGTAAGGGACAGGTGGCCGCCCGCGCCAACCGGCGATGGCACCGTCACCATCAAAAATAAGGGATTCTGCCGGTCACGCTCAAAGTTCAGTAACTTGCCGTCCGCGGATTTTACGGTTTGTACTTCCAGATTGGGATGCAGCTCCACGCGTACATTCCCGGAAACTTCTAGCGCTTTAAAATCAACCTTCACGGTCGCAGTGAGAGACTGCCGGATGGTGTCCAGTGTCGCGGAAACATCATAATTTTCTGCAATAAACGCCACCGGCCGCGGGTTCTGCGCTCTCAACGATCCAGCGGCGAACAATAACAGGGTCAACGCCCCCAAGCGCTCTATTGGCCTTAAAGCTTTCTTACGGAGGGCCATCGGACCCCTTTCATGTTTTTTTCATTGGAACCGGCGCGCCGTCTTGCACGCCGCAGCTACGGCTGCTTCTATAGGATACCAAACCCCTCACTTTGCGTTGCTTTGTGCCAGCCGTAGCTCGCCGACGATCGCGTCGGCAGCCCTCTCAACGGCTCCCGGCGGCCCTAACAACCGTGTTACGTCCGCCAAGCCTCGCCGCATAGCCTGCAATTTCTCAAGACTTTCTTTGGATGCCGACAATAGCGATACGGCTTCGGAAGCAACGTGACCGGGCGTGAAGGCGTCCTGAATCAACTCTGGCACAACTTCGCGGCCGGCAATCAGGTTGACCATGCTGAAAAATTTGGTTCGCACCAGCGGTTTGGCCAGCTTTGCAGTCAGTGGCGAGAGCCTGTAAATCACGATCATCGGCTTATCCAGCAACGCCGCCTCAACGGTGGCGGTTCCGCTGGAAACAACCGCCAAATCCGCAGCCGCCAGCGCATTGTATGTGGCGCCTGATACGAAACGCACCCCGTTGCCCGAACTGAAGAAAGCCTCTAACCCCATTCGATCCACGCCCGGTGCCACGGCGACCACTGCTTGAGCCCCCGGAATAGCACGTCTAATCCGCGTCAGCGCTTGCGCCAGAATCGCGCCATGGTAGTTAATCTCTCCTCGACGGCTGCCAGGTAAAATGGTGATAATCGGCTTGTCAGCGCTCAGCCCATTTTCGGCGCAAAATTCCGCGCGCGACATGCTCGCCTTTACATTGCCCACTAGAGGGTGACCAATAAATTGAACTGCCACTCCCGCATCGCGATAAAATTTTTCCTCGAACGGAAAAATACATAAGGCTTGCGCGAATCTGCGCCGCACTAAATTCGCACGCCATGGCCGCCAGGCCCAAAATTGCGGACAAATATAGTAAATGTTTCGGATGCCCAGCGGCGAGAGCTTCCGCGCCAGCCGCAAATGAAATCCGGGAAAATCCGTAAGAATTGCCAGTGGTGGGTGCCTGCGTTGCGCTTCGTCAACCAACCGCCTCATCGCTCGTCGCAGAGACGGCAGTTTTTTCAACACTTCCGTAATTCCCAGCACCGACACTTCCGCATAATCCACGACAATTTCGACTCCCGCCGCGCGCATTTGCGGCCCGCCCATGCCAAACATCTGAACATCTGCGCGCTGCTGGAGCGCAATCGCCAGGCGCGCCGCATACATATCGCCCGAAGCCTCGCCTGCGGACAGCAGAATGGGTGTCGGGCTCATGAACAGGCGACGAAATTTGTCTTACGAGAATTTTTCTTAAAAAGCGGGTCGAGCGGGAAAACGCAGTTCTGTTTTTGGGCTGATTTTATCGCCAGGAATTCATGGTACTCAGTCATTAGCCTGGAGTGGTGAAGGTTCTGGGCCAGCACTTACGTCAACTGGCAAGTGTAATTCCTGTTCCTTATATTGCAGTTGGTACAGCCGGTAATAAATCCCGCGTTGAGCCAGCAATTCCTGGTGCGCGCCTTGCTCTCTCAAGCGGCCTTTGTGGAACACAAGTATGCAATCGGCGTGTTGAATGGTACTCAGGCGGTGCGCAATTACCAGCGCGGTGCGGCCGGATAGTAAGCGGTCCAGCGCTTCGCGAATCAGCAGCTCCGTCTTGGTATCCACGCTCGAAGTAGCTTCGTCGAGAATCAGGAACTGCGGATTGTGGGCCAACGCCCGAGCAAAATTAATGAGTTGTCTTTGTCCCACCGACAAAGTCGAGCCGCGCTCGTTCACCGAAGTATCCACACCATCCTGCAGCGCGCGAATAAAATCGCCCAGCCCCACTTCGTTTACCGCATGCTCCACCGTGGCGCGATCGATGCCCGCAGTTCCGAGCCGCACATTCGATTCGATGGTTCCGGAAAAGAGAAAAGGATCCTGTAACACGATGCCAAATTGCCGCCGCAGATCCTGCAATTCGATCATGCGAATATCGATGCCATCCAGCAAAATCTGTCCGCGCTGAATATCGTAAAACCGCAGCAGCAGGGAAATCAGCGTAGTCTTGCCTGCGCCGGTATGCCCCACGATGGCCATGGTCTGCCCAGGCAAAACGCGAAACGAAACATCGCGCAGCACCCAATCTTCATCCCGGGGCTCGCCGGACTTGTAAGAAAACCACACATTGCGAAACTCGATTTCTCCGCGGGGATCGCGCAGTGGAATAGCCCTGGGATCACTAGAGATGGTGATCGGTTCGTCGAGCAACTTGAATATGCGTTCCGAAGCCGCCATGGCCGACTGCAAAATATTAAATTTTTCGCTCAAATCCTGGATAGGACGAAAGAATCTCTGGGCGTACTGCATAAACGCGACCAGCACGCCGAGCGTTAGGGCGTGAGCAAAAATCTGCAACCCGCCGACCCATAAAGTTAACGCGATTGCTGCAACTCCCAGAAATTCAACGGTGGGATAGAAGAGCGCAAACGCGAGAATCGCATCCTTATAAGCCAGCATGTGATCGCGGTTACGTTTGGTAAATTCCACTCTCGCTCTCCGCTCGCGATTGAATACTTGCACGATGCTCATGCCGGAGATGTATTCCTGAAGAAATGCATTGATGCGCGCAATTGCAGTTCGAATGCGTCGGTTCGCTTCGCGGACGAACTTACGAAACACAAATGTAACCAGAAGAATGAGGGGCACCGCCGCCAAGGTGGCCAATGCCAGCCGCCAATTCAAATACAAGAGATAGCCGGCCATGACCATCAGCAAGAAGAAATCGTTGATCATGGTGACGACGCCGGCCGCGAACAAATCGTTCAATGCATCCACATCGGTCGTCACGCGTGTAACCAGACGGCCCACCGGGTTTTTATCGAAATAGCTCATCGCTAGTCGCTGTATATGTGCAAAAATCTCCTGCCGCATGTCGTACATGGTCTGCTGTCCGACGCGCTGCATGATCCGGATTTGGATGTACTGTGCGAGAAAATCAAAAAACAAAACCAGCAGGTAGATAATGCTGATAATCACCAGTCCCCGCCTCGCCGCGAGGACCGTGATGAGGTGATGGCCTGACGGGTCTAGATAGCGATCGATGGCAGCTCGAAATAACATCGGTGGCGCCAGCTCGAGCGGAGTAACCGCAAGTGTCAACGCCAACGCGAGGGTCACTTGCCATTTGTAGGGGCGCATGTATTCCAGCAAGCGCCTCATCAACCGCGAGTCGTATGCTTTTCCGAGTGCTTCTTCTTCGTGAGCGTTACTCATGCGCGTTCGAGTTCTTCTTCCAGCAATTGTTTCTGATAAAGGTCTGCGTAATATCCACCACGCGCCAGCAAATCTTCATGCTTTCCGCGTTCGATAATTCGTCCGTCGCGCAAAACGACAATCTGGTCGGCGTCCTGCACCGTAGAAGTGCGATGGGAAATCAAAATTGTCGTTCGCCCGGCCATAATGCCGCGCAGGCGCGACAAAATGCGTTCCTCGGTCTGGGTATCCACCGCCGACAAGGAATCGTCAAGAATCAGTATTCGCGGATCCCTTATCAGAGCGCGAGCAATTGCGGTCCGTTGTTTTTGACCGCCGGACAAAGTGATTCCGCGTTCACCGACGACCGTCTCGTATTTTTCCGAGAAGTCCTCAATATCGCCTTCGAGGCTGGCAACCTCCGCAGCTTCGCGCACTCGTTCGGCGTCGTATTGCGGCAGTCCAAAGGCAATATTTTCGCCCAGCGTATCGCCGAACAAATAGGTGTCTTGCGGCACATAGCCAATCGCCCGTCGCAGAGTTTCCAGCGGCCATTCGCGTATCGGCCGCCCATCGATGAGTAACTCACCGGCAGGGGCTTCCCACAAACGCGCAACCAGCGCAGCCAACGTGGTCTTCCCGCTGCCCGTGGGGCCAATAATGGCCACCGTGGAACCCGCAGGTATCCTCAAATTGATATTGCTGAGTGTCGGATGGCTGGAACTTGCGATGGCACCTGTGCCGTTACCGGCGATGGTTTTGCTAGAAAGGGCCTTATTCGCAGGCGTCCCGTTGCTAGAAGCGATGCCTGCGTTACCATCTCCGGATAACATCGTGGGATAGGCAAACGTCAGGTCACGAAACTCAATTTCTCCGTGCAGTTCCTGGTTTGCCGGAATTTTTGCTGAGCGATCGTCAATGCTTGGCTGCGCATTCAAGATGTACGTCAAGCGGCCCATGGACGCCGCGCCGCGTTGAAAAATATTTGTTACCCAGCCGAGCGCGATCATCGGCCAGACCAATATCGTCAGAAAATTAGAGAAAGCCACCAGGGAGCCAAGAGAAAGCTCGTTGCGCAAAAATAAAAACCCGCCCTTCCAAAGCACGATCAGAAACGTAGTGCCAATCAACGCCGTTAGCGACGGCATGAACATGCTCCACGTGCGTATCAATTCCACGTTACGCGCCACATACTCGCGGTTCGGTTCGTCGAACGCGCGTATCTGCGCATCTTCCTGCGCGTATGCTCGAATCACGCGCACGCCTGAAAGATTTTCTTGGACCTTAACCGACACCGCCGCCAGTGACGCTTGAATTTTTTCGTATAACTCGTGAATTACTTTGCCGAAGTGGCGCACCACTACGGCCACGATCGGCACAGGCAGCAGCACCCACATGGTCAACGACGGCGACAATTTGAACATCAAAAGGACGGCCACCAACATGGTAATCAGCGTCGTCGCGCTGTACATGATTCCCGGGCCCAGAACCATGCGCACCGCGTTCAAATCGTTGGTCGCCCGGGACATCAGCTCGCCGGTGCGATTCCGCACGTAAAATTCTGGTTCGAGAATTAGCAGGCGGTCCAGCAGATCGTTGCGAACATCAAATTCGATATCGCGTGACACCCCGATTAATATCCAGCGGGCGGAGAACGACAGGACCCCCTTTATCGCAATGAGTGCGATCAGCAGCAGGCAATAAATTCCCAGCGTGTGCCGGCTAGACGGGTGGTAGAAGGGAATTATTGTGCTGAGCCAACTAGCCTTCAGCGCACCAACCACAACGCCATTCGAGAATGGCCGCTCGCTTCCCGCCAGCACGTCGATAATGATGCCAATCGCTAGAGGCACGATGTTGCCAATAATGCCCATGAGCACCGTCGCCAGTAGTCCGAGCGCGAGGCCCCCCGGATAACGCCGCAGATACGGGAAGAGCCCGTGCAGGTGCTTCCACGAGGAAACCTTCGGCGGCTCGTTGGCCGCCACTTTGGTTCCTAGCGCCGCATTGGCAGCCGCACTCATCGCAGCGAGGACCTCACATTTTGCAGTGACGTCGATTCCTTCAGGAAATGTTCATAGCTGGTGTCGAGAGATTGATAACGGTTGGTGGCCGGATTCCAGCGCACTCCCACCGGCAGCACATGCGTATCTCCGTTTACTTTTAACGGCGTGAAATAAAGTTGCAGGCCCTTCTCGGCATTTTGTTCGAACTGCAATCGCCATCCGTTAATGGAATCGAGCGGCGTCAAACCCAAATATCCTTTTTGATTTTTCAAATGCTCATCGCATCGCAGCAATTCCGTCCACTTGCCGTCATCGTCTTGAGCTATAACTGCGCGCGTGATTACCGTACCGGGCACATTGTTCTTAGGTGTTTTGGGCACCACATTAGCTGCAAGGAACTGCCGTTTCCCATTTTTTGCGAGATCTCCGACGAGCAGCACTTGTGCATCGCTTCCAAGCAGATGCTTCGAGGCATCCTGAATATCGTCAGGAATCGCCGGTTCCGCTGGTTTCGCCTGAGCGGCCGGCTCTGAAGGAGGTTTCGGCGCCTCAGTGCCGCATCCAACGCCCAAACTTCCAAACGCTGTTGCCGTCAGCGCGACAATAAGAATATTTTGCGCGAAATCTTTCTTCAAGCGCGATCCGAGCACTCGGTATTCCATCAAAATAGCGGCCTTTTCCGCCAGCTTCGGCACATGACCATCCTCACTAAGCTGTCCAAGCTGGACGGTTCATTCATTGCTCATTCTAGCTGCTGTGCGCTAAAGACTCTACCGCTTGCTTGCGTAACCGCGTCAGCGTTGCGCCAGAATTGCGTCCAGACGGGCCTCAAAATTTTCCTCGCCCTCGGACCAGAATTCACTTCGCTCCACCGGCAGCGCCTTCTGCATCGCTTCCACCCAGGTGAATAACTGTTGGATGTTAGCCCGCGTTTTTGCGTGATACTCCTTCAAGTTGCCACCCGCGGCCATCCAGCGGCGAAACGTATGTTCCACCGGATGATCCGAAGAATCAAACGGATTGGTGGCCTTGCCCGGAGCCAGCAGACCAGCATGCCCGGTAAAAAAATGTTCGAACCCCAAGTCCGCGACAAAATGCCCTTCGGTCGAGGCCACGCCGTGGTCGTAATCCATCCCATTGCAGGTGAGCACCAGAGGCTGCGGCGCATGTTGCCACTTCAAACTCTCCACGTTGAGCTCCCACAAGTCCCACTTCGCGGTGGCAATATACGCGCTGTCGGTATTCAAGTGCTGCAAGGACAGCGCCGCAACCTCCGGCGGGCCATATCCCTGGCCGCGCAGGTCCCAGGAAGCTACCGGAGTTTCCGTCGCGTCAACTGGTTGGACGGTTAATTCCGCGAAAGTATTCATGGAAGCCGAAAGCGGAGCGCTGGCCAGAAAGCGCGCGAACTCAGCAATCATCAGTTCTTCAGAGAAATCGCGCGTCCAGACGCGCAGATATGCACGATTGGCCATGTATGGAGGAACTTCTTCATTATACCGGGGACGCGCAGACCATGCGACTTCGCGTTAGCGTCAGGGCGGATCTATGCTGGCCCTGGCTCACCAACTGCGAAGCAATTGAAGCACGACTAGACCGCTAACTGCTGCTCGTCGTCGCTGAACGCGAACGGCTGTTAGGATCGGTGGGTAAGGTCAAATTACGCGCTATCTGCTGCAAGCGTTCCTGCAAAGTTTCCCCGATACCCTCAAAAACCTGCGTGCAGGTTTCGCGTAATTTCTCTTCCGCGTTCGCCGAAATATCGGCCAAGATCTCCCGCGATTGATGGTCCAGTGCCGTCACGGTGGCCAGCATCCACTGATTGGAAACATTTTCGAGCCGCATGCGGTGTTGTTCGGTAGCCTGCTCGCTTATCTTGGCGTACACATTGCGAAGGTCGCTCTGGTGGCGGTCGGTCATCATTTTCCAGGAATCAATGAGCGGTGAGAAGCTGGCTTCGACTTTCTCATTGGCATCTTTCACGCCAGACTCTAAGGCCTGGTCCATGGCCTCCTGGAAACGCCGCAAAAACTCTGCCTGTTCCGAGGTAATTTTCTGCGATAGCTCCCTTTGCGCTGTGTCGAGTTCCGTGCGAGCCTGTTCCACCGTCTTGTGCAATTCCTCACCAAATCCCCGGAGCTCATGTCTTCCGGTGCGCTGAACTTCGTCGGTAAATGCCGCTGCCGTGGTGTCCGACGCTTCGGCAAACAGCGTTCTCGCCCGCTCAAAAGCGTCTCGCACGGTGTCTTCCAACTGCGACTGGGTATGCCCCACAAAATTTCGGCTCGAATTATCCAACTCGCTGGTGAACGAGCTGGAAATCTCGCCGGCCTTTTCTCGCAGTTGCGTGCCGGCTTGCTCCACCGCTTTTTCGGTCACGTTCTGGATATGTATTTGCGCTTTCTTTTCATACCATTCCGCGGATTTGAATACATCCTGGATGGCCTGATGCTTGATGTCGCTGAGCTTTTCTTCCATCTCAGCGATGTTTCGGCCAGTGACCCCACGCGCGGTTTCATCCAGCAACTGTTCCGCACCGCCGAGGTTATCCTTGAATCGGGAAAGTGACTCCGCAAAGGCCTCGTCCGCTGCCGTCCTGATGCGGTCCTGTTGCATGGAAATTGCTGCATCCAGCAGTGCTCGTCCGCCGGCCATGCGCTGAAGGGATTGTTCCGTGCTTTGCAGGTGCGGCGCGACCATCCCTGAAATGCGCTCTTCAAATTCTCCCGCGGCGCGATTGCTGGCTTCGTCAAAGGCTGTTCGCAACCGGGAAGTTACATCTTCGAACAGCGATTCCGACCTACGGTGCAATTCATTTCTGTGCAAGCTCAGCACGTCATCGAGCTGCGTGTGGAATCCCACCAGCGCTTGTTCGTGCAATACTCCCAGCCGATTCGAAAAATTGTCGAGAGTAGTCGTGGCTTCATTCGCTCGCGCCAATCCGAATTCCAGCCGTTCCGCAGACTCCTGCAGGGAATCACGCAGCCCGGTCAGCCGCTGTTCCACCTCGTCAACGATGCGATGCTGCGCCGAGTGTAGGGAAGTCTCTAAACTTGCCTGCCAAAGCGCTTTGGCCATTTCCATTTCTCGCGCCACATGCGCTTCACAATCGATCCGCGCGGTAGAAACGTTTAGTGCCACCTGCCGTTGAACTTCCTCGGCCGCCAAACGCAAAGTCTGAAAGTGTAGGTCCAGCGTTTCTTGTCGCAAACGCTCCGACTCTTCCACCGTCCGAGCAGCTGTCGCCATGATTTGCGCTTCGGTGTTGGCTGCCTGCGCCTTTAGCCGCACCAACGCTTCCTCGCGGACGCGCGCGGCCTCTTCCATGGTGCGCGCCGCGGCGTCCGCGCGTTCCATGATATGGGCTTCGGTTTCTTCCGCCTGAATAGCCAGGTTTACGCTGGTTT
>Ga0307475_10002293_pt1 | contig 11529 bp, 9 predicted proteins | sample atmos_gasesECM1C_FD_203317 | JGI IMG/M metagenome (GOLD analysis project Ga0307475, IMG submission 203317) | Hardwood forest soil microbial communities from Morgan-Monroe State Forest, Indiana, United States - atmos_gasesECM1C_515 | ecosystem: Environmental > Terrestrial > Soil > Temperate...
TTTATGAGGAGGGGGACCTCCAGACCGCCGCCACGCATTTGGAAATCGTCGTCGCGCACAGCCCTGACTGGACCGACGCGTGCTTTTCTTTAGCAGCAATCTACGCCCGTGTGGATCGTGTCCCTGAAGCCATGACTCAGCTTGGCCTTACGCTCGAACTTGACCCGGAGCATTACCGCGCTCACCTCCTTCGCGGTCGTATCTTATCGCTCGAGGGCCATGCTGCAGATGCTCTCCCTGACTTGGAGAAAGCTGTCAGTTTGCAGCCAAAGTCCAAGGAGGCGCACCTGTTCCTGGCGGATGCGTATCTGCAGCTGGGACAGGGCGAAAAAGCAGCAGCCCAACGAGCCGCCGCTGAGCACGCCAGTCCCTAACCTACGCTGGACAAATTTTGCCGGCGCGAACGCGCGGACGTAAATGAAGATCTAATTCCAGGTTAAATATTCAAGCTGATACAGCTGATCCACCGGAAGGCACAGGCAAGACAAATTTTGAGGAGAGGTTACGACCAATTCGAATCAGTGGTTTCTCTATCGCAATATGAAGGATGTAAGCGGCGGCGATGGAAAGAATTACGGTGAGTAAGTAAGAGAGAATAACGCGCTGGTGCATGGCCTTTTCGGCGACGTTGAGGATCAAGTGATGAATTAGGTAAACGCCGTACGAGATTTTTCCGATAAACACGAGCGGACGCGACCCCAAAATTAGATTTGCGAATGTGCGAACAAGGAGCACAAAGGCCAAGCTGCAAGCCACCACAATGGAATACAAAAACTTGCTGAGGTTGCTGTCCCAGTGCGGCATCACCAAGAATTGAAAGAGCAATAATATTGAGAAACAGATGTAGGCACCTGGACTTCCTGCGCGTTCTATGATGCTTCGGATCTGCTCGTTTCTGAATGCCACCCCCAATGCGCAGCCCGCCAGAATAGAAGCGTAAGGAGCTATGAATACGCTCGAAACAGCCGCCAGCACCGCCAGCCCGCAGGCCAGCCAAAAACGCAACGTATTCTTGCCACGAAATATGGAGAAGGCGATTATCGGCCACAGAAGATAGAACTTCTCCTCAATTCCCAAAGACCAACTGTGGCCAAAGGTGTGTAAAGTTCCACGAAAAAATGGCACCTCCTGGAAATAGGTGAGGTAATAGGGCATGTTTGCGAGCATCTGTGGACGTCTTTCCGGTGACATCCCCAGGCCGAAAATGAGCACGCAATAGACACCCAATACCAGATAGTAAAGTGGAAAGATCCGGAATATTCGGCGAATGTAAAAAGCGGTGAATGAGAGTGCTCCCGTTTCAGCCTCCTCCTTTAAAGCCAATGACGTAATTAAATAACCGCTCAGCACAAAAAAAACGTAGACCCCGAGTCCCCCGGCGGTTACGTCCCAGAAATGCGTGTGCATGTGAGCGGTTACAACCAGCAGGACGGCGATGGCCCGCATGCCGTCCAACTCCGGAATGTAGTGGGTCATGTAAGCGACTTAATCCTTCTCGGCTTTCGATGTCTCCGCAGTATACAAGCTCCCCTCCATCATTCCCGTCGTATGTGATCGACCTGTAACGATGACAGCGCGATTGTAGCGAAATATCGGAGAAGGACTCGGTGAGCCGTTCTTATGGTGTCTTTAATTTTAGCAAGATCTTGATGCGCCAGGGCTCAGACCTTAGATTTGCTTCGATGCAGGCATTCGAAACGGAGTTTCAACGCGCTAAGTGCTTTGTTTGAGAAAAAAATGTCGACGCGCCGACATTTTTAGATAAATCCATGCGTCCGGACGTGATCTATTCCATTTCAAACAGCGGAAGCAGCTTGCAGGCGAGATCGCTGCAATTTTTGTAAGTAATCCAGAAACTCGTGCATTCCATCTCCGGTCTTCGCGGACACTTTTAAGACCCGCATGCGCGGGCGGACTGCCTCAATATTCTGGTCAAGGGTTTGCCCCTTAAAATCGACAGCTGCAGCGAGATCCATCTTGGTGATCACCGCGACATCAAGTTATCGAGCTGGGCGCTCCGGGAGTTCTGAGTGGCGCTTCATCAGCAGCGTCTGCGAAAGCGGGACCGTTGTTAATACGCGAACGATTGTCTCGGAGGCGAATCCCTCTCCATAAGGATTGACCATGTCACGCAGAGACGCGCGAAATTCCGGCATTTTTGCCCGATTGATGACCTGAAGAATCGAACTGGCATCGGCGTCTGCGTCTAATACATTCCGCGGCCGCTCGCGCCCTTGCTGTCGCAATCCTATGTTGACAGTGGGCACCGAGAAAGATGCGCTTTCCATGATTCCACTGCTCGAATTTCCAACCAACATATCGGCCTGACGCAAAAGACTCAAATACGTTACCGTATCCAGATTGGTGAAGACTTTTCCGTTCCTCCGGCTCGCAATGAACGATTTTGTCCGCTCTATTAATGCCCTGCTTCCGGCATCGGCGTTTGGGTAACAAAATAGGACCTGGTCGCTCAAATTACCAAGCGCCGTGAATAGCGCTTCCATTTCTTGAAGAGTATCGCGAGCGATGGTCACTGGGTGGTAAGCAACGAGAATCGCCGGCGCCTGAAGATTAAGCTGGAGGCGTTTTTCGATTTCGGCGCGGTTCAACAGTGGTTGGCGGCGAAGATGATCCAGAGAGGGAGCGCCGGCGCGGTGCACGCGCCACTCTTCTTCCCCCAGAGCGATCACTCGCTCACGCGCGGCAGGCGTGGAAGTAAAATGGATATGGCTTAATTTGGTCAGAGCGTTACGCACCGCATCGTCGATCGCGCCTTCGCTCACTTCCCCGCCCTCGATGTGCGCGACCGGAATGCGCAATGCCAGGGCAACCGCTGCGGGCGCCAACATCTCATAACGGTCAGCGATCAGCAAAAGCAAATGTGGCCGCATTTTGCCGAATAGGTCGGCGAGGCCAAGTGTCGCCACGCCGATGGTCTTGGCCATTCCTACATCGGTGTCTGAGCTGAGCAAGCACTCGACTCGCGAGTCGATCTTGAATGCATCTTTCTCAATTTCCCGAACGGTGCTTCCAAATTCAGGCGATAAATGTGATCCGAGAACAATGATCCTTAAATCTACATTTTCGTTTTCCGATAAATCTCGCAACGGCCAATATAAATGACTGTAGTCGGCTCGCGAAGTGGTGATTACCGCAATGATTCGATTCATGAAGTTAAGCGGAGGCGGGCACTGCCGCACGAAATACTAATTTCGTTGGCCTGTAGTTAGGCACGATTTTGCAAAGCGTTTCGATCATGGAAGTAAGGTCTCGCTGCTCCACGCAATTTGACAGCTCGTCCATGTGAAAATGAAACCTGTCATTCGGTATTTTGTTGCCGGTCACTCGGAAGAGCTTCCCATCGGCTGTCGGCTCCGCCACCTCATCTTCAAAAAGAAACTCCTCCGACATCTTGTCTCCGGCTCGCAAACCCGTAAAGGTAATGGAACTGTCTCTTCCATTTTTGGAGCCGTCTTGATTTATCAATTGTTGGGCAACGTTTACAATTTTTATCGGAGCGCCAAATTGAGGAATGAAAATCCCGCTCCCTTCTTCACGCGCAGCTGCGAGCAATATCAATTCGACAGTCTCGTCTATTTTTAAGAAATATCTAGAGACCTCCGGGTGTGTGACAGTGATCGGACCTCCGCACGCGATTTGATCTAAGAACGTGGGAACCACGCTGCCGGGGGAACCCCAGACGTTTCCGAGCCGAATTGCGCTCATTCGTGTCTTCGCGCTATCCAAATCTAGTAGTGCAAGCTCCGCGGCCCGCTTTGACGCACCCATAATACTGATCGGATTGACGGCCTTGTCGGTGGAAATCAGCAGCAGATGTGCCACGCCTGACGCTCGCACGAGTTTGGCCAGGTTGTAAGTTCCCAAAGCATTGTTGGCCACCGCGGCAAAAGGGTTGGTCTCCATCAGCGGAACATGCTTGAAAGCCGCTGCGTGATACACGGCATGGGGGCGATAGCGCTGCAGAACTTCGGACACTAACTTCGTATCGCAAATGTCGCCGAGCACCGAGGTGTATAAGTCCCGAGCGCTGGTGCCCGCCAACTTCAAATCGATTTCATTCAGATTTCGCTCGGAGTGCTCGAGAAGAATCAAATGGCCGGGCTTCAGCCGCATGATTGCTTCCGCCAACGCCGAGCCGATGAAACCGCCCGCACCAGTCAGCAGTATCGTCTTGCCTGCAATGGCCTTTTCCACAGGGTTTTCTTGCACCAATAGATCGCTCCATACAGCGCGCACATTTCATGTCTCATGCACACGACTTGGTAAGTACCATCGTAGAACGGAAGCCTGAGCCAGCGCACGTCCGAGGTTGGGTCTTTACTGAAGGTCGGGAAAGAACGTCGTCACAGCGATGTTACTTCCAGGCACCAAGCAGTCGTCGAACGAGCACGAGTTGGCCGAGGTGGTATGCATTATGATCTGCTGCCAGCGAGGCTTGTCGCAAAATGGTCTGCCCATCGCCATGAGGAATCTTGGGGAACAAGTCCGTTGAATCATCCGCTAGAAGCTTAGTGAATCGTTTCATGTCGCTGCGAAATGCTTGAACACTCTTATCCCACGCCTTCTCATCCGGCGGCGCGGCGATATTCGGCCAGTAGCCTTCCGGCCATTTTGGCGACTTATGTTTTGGATTGGTCGCGAATTCCAGGATGTCCCATTGAGCGATGCGCAGGTGCTCCAGCAGTTGCCACGGAGAATGCTCGGCGCCTTTGGGAATTTTCCCTTGAAGCGCTACAGGCAAATCGGCCACAGCGTCGTCGAATGTTGTGTGGGCGTCGCCACCCTCGAGCATCTTGATTAAATGTTTTCTCAATTGTTTGTCGGTATCCATGCGTGTCCGGAATATGTGTTAGTTTCCTTGTTCTGCCGGCAACCCTTAGGTCGTTGGCTAAACTTCTGTGTCTCCCGCATCATACACCGGCAGAATTGGCACGGCGTTACGCCACCTCCATGGGCAGACCTACGTAATTTTCCGCCAGGGTTTGCGCGGCAGCCCGCGAACTTGTCACATAATCCAGTTCCGCAAGCTGACGCCGTTCATCGAACGGATTCGTTGACGCATGCCGATGCAGCATCGAAGTCATCCACCAGGAAAACCGCTGCACTTTCCAAACCCTCCGCAAACAGATATCTGAATATCGGTTGAGCAGTTCCATCTTGCCGGAATCATAAAATTCGGTAAGTCCGCTTACGAGCACGCGAACGTCCGCGATGGCCAGATTCAGACCCTTGGCTCCAGTGGGTGGAACAATATGCGCGGAATCTCCGGCCAGAAATAATCTGCTGTATTGCATCGGTTCAGCCACGAAACTGCGCATTCCGGTGACGCTTTTTTGCGAGATGGGCCCTTCTGTCAGTCTCCAGTTTTTAGACAGTTCGAACCGCCTCTGTAGTTCGGCCCAGATTCGCTCATCCGGCCATGCGTTCAAATCCTCGTCAGGAGCGCACTGCAGGTAAAGCCGGCTGATTTCCGGAGAGCGCATGCTGTGCAGCGCGAAGCCTCGTTGGTGGTAGGCATAGATCAGTTCCTCGGAAGACGGGGGAGCCTGCGCGAGAATTCCCAGCCAACCGAACGGATAAATTTGCTCATACGCGGTGATCGCGCCTTCGGGAATGGACGGCCGGCAAACTCCGTGGAAACCATCACAGCCGGCGATAAAGTCGCAGACCAATTCATGCGCTGTTCCCTCATTTTCAAAATGGATTGAAGGCGTTGGTCCGTCGACATCCTGGATCCGCACATCGGTGGCGTCGAATATGATTTTGCCTCCAGCGGATAAGCGCGCCGCCACCAGGTCCTTGATGACTTCATGTTGGGCATAAATGACGACGCCTTTACCCCCTGTAAGTTCGCGAAAGTCTATGCGATGCCCTGCCCCGCTAAATCTAAGCTCGATTCCCCCATGGAAAAGCCCTTGCCGTTGCAGTCGTTCACCGACGCCAGTCTCGATCAGCAGGTCGACGGTTCCCTGCTCCAGAACACCGGCGCGAATGCGCTCTTCGATGTGTTTGCGGCTCGCGGCTTCCAAAACCACCGACTCGATGCCCTGTAGGTGCAGCAGGTGAGAGAGCATCAACCCAGCCGGACCGGCTCCTACAATTCCAACTTGTGTGCGTATTTTCATCAGGTTATGGGCTCAGGAACCGGATTGAAATTTTTTAACGGCGCATGTCTATCGGTAACCGTTCGCCCGTTCTAAGGTCTTAAATTGGTAACACTAAGGGGTAAGACCTTTCAAAGTATTCCGTGGTCAAAGTATCATGATCATTAGCCCGACCTGCCTCACGCCGGGGGCGTTCAATTGGCGCACAGCGAATAGATGCCCGAGAAGACTGCTCAACCCGAGAATACTGCTCAGCCAAGACGGAAATACAACTTATCCACTAAGTTGAAGATCGTCGATCTTGTCCGTCCGCACTGGAGGGCCCTGACGCTAGCGTTTGTCGCTGTCCTAGGGGAGACCCTCACCGATGTGCTGGAGCCTTGGCCAGTCAAGATCGTAGTCGACAACTTGCTGCAACATAAGCGCTTGCCTAACTGGATTGGTCGGCCGGTTATGGCTCTATTCGGGGACAACCAGATCGCTATCCTGAACTTTGCGGTCGCCGCAGTTGCGGCCATTGCAATCGTAGGGGCTCTCAGTTCCTACGCCGAAAAGTATCTTACAACCAGCGTCAGCCAGTGGGTAACGCACGATTTGCGCCGGATGTTATACGGCCACATTCAAAGGCTGTCCCTCGCGGAGTATGACGAAACGCGCACCGGCGATTTGATCTCCCGCGTAACAAGCGACATCAATGCCGTTCAGGATTTTGTCAACACCGCCTTGCTGGGCATGATCGTCAACGTTCTTACGCTTGTAGGCATGATTGGCGTGATGTTCTACATCAACTGGCGATTCACGTTGATAGCCCTATCTGTTTCGCCAGTTCTTTTTGCCTTTGTGTACGTATTTACCCGCCGGATCAAGAAGTTCTCGCGCGCTGTTCGCAAGAAAGAAAGCGACCTTACCTCCGTCGTCCAGGAAGTCTTTACCTCTATTCGGGTGGTCAAAGCTTTCGCCCGCGAAGACTACGAACAGGAACGTTTCGAAGAAAAAAGCTTGGAAAATGTGGAAACCGCGCTAAAAGCACGGAGCTTGAAGGCGAAACTCGCGCCTATGGTGGAAGTAATCGTGGCCATCGGTACCTGTTTAGTCCTGGGCTATGGAGCGCGTCTTGTGCTGCACGGAAGTCTGAGCGCGGGCGTGCTCATCGTTTTCTTGCTGTACCTGGGCAAGATGTATAAGCCCATGCGCGATTTGTCCAAGATGACCGACACCGTCTCAAAAGCAACAGTGGGCTTCGAGCGCATTCAAGAAGTTCTCGAAATCGAAAGTAATGTTCGAGATTTACCGAGAGCCAAAAAAGCTCCCAAGTTCAAAGGCAAAATCGAATTCGAGCACGTCAGCTTTAGCTACGACAGCGGCAACCTGGTATTGAAAGACATTAATTTTACGATTCAGCCCGGGCAAATCGCGGCATTGGTGGGTCCCTCCGGCACAGGGAAGACCACGATAATCAGTTTGATCCCGCGCTTTTATGATCCGACGAGCGGCAAGGTAAAAATCGATGACCGAGACGTCCGCAAATACACCCTGAAGTCGCTGCGCCAGCAGATTAGTTTCGTGTTGCAGGACACGCTGCTGTTCCACGCGACCATCTGGGAAAACATCGCTTATGGACGGCCCGACGCCCCGCGCAAGCAGATCGAGGAGGCTGCACGATTAGCAAACGCTCACGAGTTCATCGAAAAAATGCCCGAAGGCTATGACACCATGGTCGGTGAACGAGGAATTTCGCTTTCGGGAGGGCAGCGCCAGCGTATCGCGATCGCCCGCGCGATAATTCGCGACACTCCCATCCTGATTCTTGACGAACCTACTTCCGGGCTGGACGCGGCTTCCGAGCAAACGGTGATCGAAGCGCTAGAGCGCTTGATGAAAGGGAGGACCACATTACTTATCGCTCATCACTTGGGAACCGTCCGACACGCAGACTGCATTTTTGTGGTCAAAGATTCGGAGCTCGTGGAACAAGGCACTCATGAGGAACTTCTTGCCGCAGGAGGAACTTACGCGGAACTCTACAAGATTCAAACTTCACTGGGCGCCGAGCACTCCGCAGTGGAACACGCCGCTGAAAAACCCGTCGCCTAAGTTGTTTGCTCCCCTCGGTTCGAAGAGCCGTACCATCCGAAAGATCTATTCCGTTTCGTGGATTTGTTTAGCAATCCTTTTTGGGACAGCCAGTACGCTGCTGGCGCAGGACGAACCAAAACAGGATGAACCGCAGCAGCAAGGCGAACCCAAGAAAGATAAAGAGCAAGGCAAGAAAGAAGAAACAAAATCAGAAAAAAAACAAGAGAAACATAAAAAGTCGGAAACAGTACCCCGGCTCAAGGCGGCAATTTGGCACCCAACCATCGATGTTAATCAGTTAAATCTGTTTTATGGTGCCGGAGGTAAGGAAGATGCGCCAAGGCCGGACGCCAAATATAAATTCAAAAAAGAAGACATGAACGGTACCAGTCCGAAGTTTGACATCGAAGACGACCAGGGCATCAAGTGGCGCGTCAAGCTGGGCCAGGAACCGCGAGCGGAAACTGCCGCCACCAGATTGCTCTTCGCTGCCGGCTACTTCGTAGACGAAGACTATTACGTCGACGAATTGCATGTCGAGGGCTTGCCAACGTTAAAGCGTGGGCAATCGTATGTTACCGACGACGGCGTCGTTCACGGCGCGCGCCTCGAACGGCGCATGAAGGAGGTCAAGAAACTCGGAACATGGGACTGGTTCAAGAATCCATTCGTGGGCACTAAAGAACTCAACGGCCTTCGCGTTATGATGGCCTTGGTTAACAATTGGGATTTAAAAACCATCAATAATTCCATCTACGAAGTTAACGACGAGGCCGAATATGTCGTCAGCGACGTCGGCGCGACCTTCGGAAAGACTGGGAATCCCCTGCACCGCTCCAAGAGTGTCTTAAAAGATTTTGAAGACTCCAAGTTCATCGACAAGGTGACTACCGATTTCGTGGACTTCGTCATGCATAGCCGCCCGCCATTGCTCGCCGCTGTCAACATACCGAATTATGAAAAACGTACGCACATGCAGGATGTAACCAAACACATTCCTCGCGCTGACGCGAAGTGGTTGGGCGAAAGACTCTCCCAGCTTACAGAGGAACAAATTCGCGATTGTTTCCGCGCGGGTGGATACACTCAGGAAGAGATCGAAGGCTACTCGACGATAATTCAAAATAGAATCGCGGCATTGAATGCCTTGTGATGGTTCCGCTGCCTCTTTCAAGCGCGGTCAGGAAGCGCCAAATATAACTTATGCCAACAAGTCATGATATGAGTGTAAACGTGCGCGTCCCACGGTTCTGGATTACCTGCCTGTGAAGCTGATCTATCAACCTCGTGATGGCGCGACTCCTCTTCTCAGCGCCATTAAGAAAGCCAAAAAATCCATCGACATCGCGATTTTTCGATTTGACCGCACGGATATCGAAGCGGAGCTCAAAGCCGCTGCGGCGAGAGGCGTCAAAGTAAAGGCGCTCATCGCGTATGTGAATCGCGGCGGCGAGAAACATCTTCGCGCGCTGGAGATGCGCTTCCTTGACGCTGGAATAACCGTCGCGCGCACCGCCGACGACCTAATCCGCTATCACGACAAACTGATCATTTTCGATCGTAAGACTTTGTTCATGTTGTCCTTTAATTTTACGCATCTGGATGTTGACCATAGCCGCGCTTTTGGGATCATTACCAGCAACACCAAAATCGTGAAGGAGGCCATCAAGCTATTTGAGGCTGATTGTGCGCGCACCTCCTACACCGCCGGGCTCGAAACGTTTGTTGTTAGTCCCGTGAATTCCCGCAAGGTCCTGACCACTTTTTTAAAACGCGCGAAAAAGCAATTGCTGATTTACGATCCGGAAATCTCCGACCCCGAAGTTGTGCGCATACTTCAGGAACGAGCCAAGTCTGGCGTTGAAGTCAGGATCATAGGAAAAGCCTCCAAGCGACTTGGTTTGAAAGTGAACAAACTCACGAACTTTCGTCTGCATACTCGCACCATTATCAAAGATGCTTCGCAAGCTTTTATCGGAAGCCAAAGTTTGCGCGAGGCCGAACTGGACTCTCGCCGTGAAGTAGGCCTGATCATCCGCGAAAAAAAGATCGTCAAACAATTGACGGACTGTTTCCAATCGGATTGGAGTTCCACGGATGAGGCTACAGACAGCACAATGAAGAAAGACGATCCTGAAGTCCCCAAAAAACACGTGATACGAGCGACCAAGGTGCTTGCCAAGGAATTGCATCCGTTGGAAGCAACGGTTAAGAAGGCCGTCAAAAAAGTCGTTGCGGAAGCCGGCGAGGACATACTCGCTGATAAAACCGTCAAGACCACCGTCAAAAAAGTGGTCAAAAAGGCCATTAAGCAGGCGGTAAAAGAAGTGGCGAACGGCACGAAAGATACATAACCGGATTTGAGGAGGCTTATTGAAAGCACGGCCGCGAATTACAATTCACATTCGATGGGCGCTGCTGATCCCATTTGCGTTGTTTGGCACCGCGCCGATTTACACCTCCGCGGGTCAGGGTTCTCAAGCGCAGAATGCACAAACGCAAAATCAACCGGCGCCGAATCCGCCGCCAGACTTGAAATCGCCCGGTTTCCAGGAATTTTCCGATCGCGTCCAGAAATATGTGCAGCTGCACAAGTCCGTTGAGGCGACTGTGCCGAAGCTCAAAGCAACTAATGAACCAGAGTTAATCGTTGCGCACCAGAAAATTCTGGCGCGCAAGATCAAGGCGGCCCGTGCACACGCCAAGCAAGGCGAAATTTTCACTCCCGCCGCCAAAGGGGACTTCGTGAAAGCCATATCCAGAGAATTCCAAGGACCTCAAGCCCCGCATGCGAAAGCAACCATCAAACAAGGCGCGCCCCTTGGAAAAGTTCATCTTCATGTCAACGAAATTTACCCTGAGTCCATCCCGTATACTTCCGTGCCACCGACGATGCTGCAAAAACTTCCTAAATTGCCCGAAGAAGTTGCCTATCGGGTGGTAAGCAGCGACCTTGTGCTCCTCGACGTCAAAGCGAATCTTGTTGTGGATTATCTGCCCGGTGTTATGCCGATTGAGGGTGCCAACGGGCAATGATACTGCGGCGACGTTTTTTTCTCATTGGGCTATTTCTTGTATTAGCTACCGGCCAGCGCGCTGACGAATTCAAATTCCCTCTTAAATCCAATTCGGTGCGCTTCGCGGCCATCGGAGACATGGGCACCGGCAACAAGCCCGAATTTGAAACCTCCGCGCAGATGACTGAGCAACGCAAGAGCTTTCCTTTCGATTTTGTACTCGCGCTGGGCGACAACCTCTACGGCGGTCATTCCCCCTCCGACTTCGAGAAGAAATTCGCCAACGCGTACAAGGCTCTGTTGGACGCCGG
>Ga0307475_10002294_pt1 | contig 11527 bp, 6 predicted proteins | sample atmos_gasesECM1C_FD_203317 | JGI IMG/M metagenome (GOLD analysis project Ga0307475, IMG submission 203317) | Hardwood forest soil microbial communities from Morgan-Monroe State Forest, Indiana, United States - atmos_gasesECM1C_515 | ecosystem: Environmental > Terrestrial > Soil > Temperate...
TGCATCGTGCCGATCTCAATCCGGTCAAAACTGACGTAAAGATCGACATCGCTGTTTAGAACCAGGCGGTCGTAGCTGATGACCCTAACGTTGGCGGACTTCGCGGCGTCCACCATCCGGCTGGCCGTTGTGGTATCGCGGGGCAGTAAGACCAGCACTTTGATACCGGCTTTGATCATGTGCTTCACTTGCTGGAACTGGCGATCATCGTCTCCGCCAGCGTCGCTCGAGATCACCTCCGCGCCTAACTGCTTAGCCCGCCGCTCAAAAGAATCCAGGTCCGTCTGCCAACGTTCGCCCTTCATGTCTTCGATGGAAAAACCAATTTTGAGTTTGTTGGTTTCTTGCGCCTGCACGACTTGCGCGCCAAAGACCACAACGAATATGGCGGACAGGACGATCAGCGTGCGTCGGGCTTTTATCAAGTTATCTTCCTCCAAAATTTGTGATTTATTCCGAACGTTGTAGAGTCTGTGAAAATTCAACGATGCTTAACAGAACGCTGTGTTCCGAGAGCAATCGAGCAATACCGGCATTCCTTGTAGCGATGTTGAGTCGCTTAATTGGTGCGGTGCTTGTCTTAAGTCAGTATCCTTGTCGGCTCGGGATCGAAGCAACTGTTCGACACAGATCAGTCAACACCCGATAAAGTCGAATCGGAAGTTTCAAATTCACAGGGACGGTTTGCGCGTTGATCGGGCAGCATGGTCTTGTGGTAGACGGATTCAGGCACACTGCTGCCAGCGCACTCAGATGCCAACGACTAGCGCAACGCTGCAGAAGGTGGACTTCGGGCGTATCGTCGGCGAGTGGAAGTAAAATAGGCGCGCAACATCACTGAGTCGACTACCAAGAAACATTCGCTGGGGCGGCAAAACTTCTGAGGACACGGACACTTTCCCGGGGCAGATTCGTTGAACTGGTCCCTGACACGAAGATTGTGGAGGTCGTTGAGTTCGAATCGCAGGATCCGGCGCGGGCGAGATGCGGATGACCGTCAGCCTCGCTGACGCCGACGGAGGAACCGAAGTCACAATCCTGTGCGAAGACATACCAAAAGGAATTCGGCCCGAAGACAACGAGCTGGGCTGTAGGAAATCTCCTCACAAGCTGGCTGTGCTTCCGCAATGATTGGCGGCTTCCGCAAGAGGCTGATCTAAGTGCGACCCAAACACAATTAATGCTAGAGTTTCTGTCAAGTATCCAGGTCAGTTCTGCAGGAGAGACGATGAAGAGTGGAATTCGAGGGATAAGTGTAACCGGCGCGGTCCTTGCCGGCTTGGCTTGTGTTTCGCTTTGTGCGGTGGCAAAAGCCGCGGGAGCGGACGAGAAATTGGTTTCGCGTGATGCAGACGTAGGAGGGATAAAGATCCATTACACCGCTGGCGGGCATGGTCCGGCGGTACTTTTGCTGCATGGATACGCGGAAACCTCGCGGATGTGGACGCCGCTTTTCCCGTTGCTGGCGGAGAAGTTTACGGTGATTGCGCCTGACTTGCCGGGGATTGGCGATTCGTCGATTCCAGCCGATGGGTTGGATATGAAGACGGCCGCGATCCGGATCCACGCCTTGGCGAAATCGTTGGGTGTTACAAAGGCGCGCGTAGTGGGACACGATATTGGGCTGATGGTCGCGTACGCATACGCAGCTCAGTTTCCTGCGGAAACCGAAAAATTAGTGTTGATGGATGCATTTCTTCCGGGCGTGCCCGGATGGGAACCCATTTACAACAGTCCGTTGTACTGGCATTTTCGCTTTCACGGGCCCACGCCGGAAGCGCTGGTGAAAGGACGGGAGGACATCTATTTCGCGTACTTCTGGAATGACTTGGCGGCGGACAAAAATCATTCGTTGCCGGAAGCGGACCGGAAGGCGTACTTGGCGGCCTATTCGCGGCCTGGACGGATGCGAGCGGCGTGGGAGTATTTTGTGTCCTTCATACAGGCTGCCAAAGACTTTGAGGATCTCTCTAAGACCAAATTAGCGATGCCGGTGCTATCGCTTGGCGGTGACAAGTCGCTGGGAAGTCCGCTAGGCGAACAGGCGAAATTGGTGGCGACCGACGTGAACGTGGTGGTCGTAAGAAACTGCGGCCATTGGATTATGGAAGAACAGCCGAAAGAAACGATGGATGCACTGGTGAAGTTTTTGTAGAGGAATGGATTTGGCGGGACTTTGCTGGTAGAACAATCGCCGTAACCCACCCTGGAGACCGACGTGAGAGCAGACGCCGACAAAATTGAAGGGTAGGTTTACGGCAGGAATTCCGCGGGGAGCGGATGCTTGATGGTGTTGATGTCCCACAAGTTAGCGCCGGTGATCCACCAGCGTTTGCCGTCCCAAAAGAGCTCTATGCTATCGATGCTGCGGCCTTCGACTTTGCCATCTGACGACGAACTGCGTTCGGCGGTGCTGAGCACATGGGCGATGTTTCCGGCGCGGTGGGTGATGCGGTGGATTTCGTGTTCGTAGAACGCTTTGCCGCCAATGGAAGCCTCACTCGAATCCACAAATTCCTGGTGGGTCATGGATTCGGCAGTGGTTTTTCCTGTGGGGTCCTCGCTGATGACGACGAAACGCACGTCGGGCATGTACAGGGTGGCGTCGCGATCCCACTGGCGTGGCTGGCCCGCGGGGCCGGAAACAACTTCGTAATAAGCTTTGATCATGCCGTCAATAGTGGATACGTCTTCGGGACGCGGCGAAGCTTTGCCAATTGAAATGTGTGGAATAGGCTTGTTTGGATCGGAATGTTTGCTGGTGGCCTGCAAAAAAAACAAAACCCCTGTGAGCATCATAGCGCCAATCGGAGTTGTTGTTCGCAATATGAAAGAGTTCACGACTTGATTGTACCGGACGCGGCGTCCCAAGTTACAGCCGCATGCCGGAAATAAGATTCGTTGGCCATATGGCAGGCGAGCGCCGCGTTGTGGCCGAAGACAGCATCTTCAACGACTGGCTTGCGTGAACGCACGCCCTGGAAAAACGCCCAGAGATGCGGCCTCACGTCGTCCCAATCATTTCCTTTGTACGTGTAGCTTTCGACCAGCGGCTCCCTGCCGACTGGTGGGTCGTGCTCGGCATGCCAGTGCTTCAAGTATTCTTGGCGCATGGCGCCGGGATAACTTGCAACGTAGTAGCACGGCGCTTCGTCCTTGCCCGATTGCGGAGTGAAGGTCATGCCGAATTCGTTCACTTCGAGCGCGCCTTTCGAACCCTGGAAGCGGTAAATTTCCGGCGATTCGCATCCCGCGTTCAGCCGCAGGTACACCGGGTACTTTCCGTATTCGAAAAGGGCTGCGTGCACGTCTGGCATGTTGCGTCCGTCCGGCCAGCGCAGAATTCCGCCGATGGCCATGACGCGCGACGGCGGTTCGTTCCAGCCCAGCATGTAGTTCATGCCGCTTACCAGATGGACGAGCAGATCTCCGGCCAGGCCAGTGCCGTATTCTTTCCAGCAGCGCCAGCGCGCAAAAATTTTGGCGTCGAACGGGCGCTTGGGAACGGTGCCTTGCCAGGTGTCCCAGTCGATTGTCTCGGGACTGGCGTCGGTGGGAGGAGGATATTCCCACGCGCCGCAAGGATCGTTACGGCCGAGCGAGCCTTCTACGAGATTCAGATCGCCGATGATTCCTTGCGCGAGCAATTCTTTTGCTTTGGCGCACAGGACGGAGCTGACGCGCTGCGAGCCGATCTGCACGATACGGCCGGTTCTCTTGTACGCGGCGACCATGGCGATGCCGTCCTCAGGCGTGTGCGACATGGGCTTTTCGCAATAGATGTCCTTGCCGGCGTTGACGGCATCGACCACCACCTGCTTGTGCCAGTGATCAGGCACAGCGGCGATGATGCAATCGATTTCCTTGTCGTCGAGAAGCTCTTGATACTTGCGTGTTGTTTTTATTTTTGCGCCGGCAAGTTCTTTGGCAAGAGTGTGACGGCCGTCGTAGAGATCGGCTGCTGCCACGCACTCGACTCCAGCGAGTGTGACCGCGTTGGCCAGCAGACCGGAGCCCTGCATGCCAACGCCGATCATGCCGAAGCGGAGACGGTCGCTGGCCGGGACCACGGATTCGAGTGCGGTCGGGATATGCTGGGGTTCGATCAGAATGCTGCGGGAGACGGCGAGCGCTCCGGCGGTGCCCGCGGATTTTTGCAGGAATTGACGGCGAGTGGTTTTCATATGGCCTCCGCGAACAGAGTGAATAGAGATCAGCGAACAGGGATAATCACTAAAATCGAACTTCGTGTAAAGCCGTTGCCGTACGACAACTATTCCGCGCAAGAATCCGCAAGGCACGCGAGGATCAATTTCACTGCGCTTCCGTATATCGGAGAGAGATTCCTCGCCGCGCTCGGATGACGGTGTTAGCTAAAAAGTCAGAGCGCTCAGGTACGCGTAACTTTTGCTGATGCTGGCGAACGGATCGGCTGGGAAATCGTGTTCGACGAAATAATGTTGGATGCCGGCGTTCTGTGCGTGCGAGAAAATATATTTCCAGTCAATCACGCCGCTGCCGACGTCGGTCATGTTGGGCATTTCCTTGTCGGGACTCGCGGTGGGGCCTTCAGCGCCTTTGGGAAGAACTTTCATGTCTTTTACGTGTACCAGCGGGAAGCGGCCGGGATATTTGTTGAAATATTCGATGGGATCCTTGCCGGCAACTTCGATCCAGCAGAGGTCGAGCTCCATCTTCACGTAATTTGGGTCGGTCGCGAGCAGGATGTCGTAAGGAAGTTTGCCGCCGAGCGCTTCAGATGGCTGAAATTCGAAGGTGTGATTGTGGTAGGCAAACTGAATGCCGGCTTTTTTGCTGACTTCGCCGGCTTTTTGAAAAAGATCGGCGGCGCGCTTGTAGCCGTCAGGTTCCTGGCGCTGTTTCGGATCGATCCACGGGCAGACAATAAATTTGTGGCCGATGACGTGCGCGGCTGCGATTTGCTGCTCCCACTTATTTTGCACGGTGTCGTACGGGACATGGCAGGAAGGCGCGGTCAAACCATTTTTCTTCAGCAAATCGCTGATGTCTTTGGGCGAATGATCGAAGTAGCCAGCGAATTCGACTTCCTTGTAGCCGATCTGCGCAACCTTGGCTACGGTGCCATCGAAATCGGACTTCATGGCGTCACGCACGGTGTAGAGCTGCAAGCCGACGGCCTTGATTTTGTGGGCTTCTTTTGACTCAGGGTTTGTAAGTACAAACCCTGAAACCCGGGGAAGCGCCCAGGACAGCTCAGAAGCGACAAGAGTAGCGGTCGACGTTCCCAGAAATGCGCGGCGGTTCATCATGCGAAATCTCCTTTTTCAATACACGCTTTGCAAGTACAAGGCCTGAAAACGGATACCAGGGCGGGCGCACATCGAAATGAAAAGTGCCGGACGCGAGTATACAACGGGTTTCACGGTTTGCACTTGCAAACCCTGAGCTAAAAAAAGTCGAGGGCGACGCATGCAAAAAAATGCGTCGCCCCCGTCGGGGTGGAGAAAAAGTTTCCTCAGAAAAGGAACTTCAAGCCGAGCTGCAAGGTCCGCGCGCGATGTGCGGCGTTTGGATGCAGGAAAGCGCTTCCAGCAAGATCGTCGTTGATGCTGGAACCGCCGATGCTGCTTCCAGCCCATTGTGTGTGATTGAAGATGTTGAAGGCTTCGGCGCGAAACTCGAAGCTGGTTGCCTCTTTAATCTTAAAGTGTTTCAGGAGAGACATATCAAAGTTGGTGCGACGCGGCATGTGAAGCAGATTGCGTCCCGAATCTCCGAAAGTGAGACCCGTGGGAGGGGCGAATGCGCAGGGATTAAAGAGCAACGGACCTTGACCTTGAAAGTTTGCTGCACAGGCCGCGGTTGGAGTAGCGTGAGGATCTCCAACTAAGTCCGCAAGGATAGAAACGCCAGCGCCCGAACCATTATTTACCGACCCATTAGAGACTCCGGCGTTGTTGGAGAAGCCGCTATATTTCACGCTGAACGGAATTCCAGTCTGGATCGCAGTGATGCCTGCGAACTGCCAGTCCCCGAGAAGAGTGTGGGACAGACCCGTGCCGTGGCGGAGGAAAGGCAGATCGTAAACGTAACTGAGAGTGAGGACGTGCCGCTCATCGAAATCGGAACTCGCACGGCTCAGGCGAAAATCATATGCATTGATGATGGAAGACACGTTGCCGGCTCCTCCATCCGATGAGTCGTCGATCGAGTGACTATAGGTGTAGGCAACGCTCAAAGTAAGTGGAGCGATGGAGCGTCGCGCCGAGAATTGGAAAGCGTTATAGGTGGAGTTTGCACTGTAAGACTCGAAGTTGATGCCGCTGAATCCGACGAAGGGGCGGAAGGGGCTGGCATCGAGTCCGCAAGCCGCCATCCCGACATAGGTAGCCGCAGTACCGCTGAGAGTCTGCCCATTCACGGTGGGCGCGCCCGGATTTGTGCAATCGGTATTAAAAGTTGGGCTGCCGGCCGTTGTATCAATGAATTCCCCTGGGTTGTAGGGATTCTGGCCGGAAAAGGGTCGCAGCTGGTTGAGATCGTAACGAAGACCGAGATGCGTGCCCTTGCTCCCAACATAAGCGACGCTCGCGACGATGTGCTCGGGCAGTTCGTGTTGGATATTGAGGTTCCATTGCTGAACGTAGGGCCAACCTGGACTGGTATTTACGGCATTGAAACCGAGCGGGAAGGCTAGGGTTTGCCCTCCTGCGCCGCTGCCGATGCTCGCGTAGCTGGGGATATTCGGCTGGGATGGATTGAGCACCAGTGGCGGTGTGGCCTCAAGCGCTTCGACGTTTTGTTCATTGCCGTTGCCGTGATCGTAAAAGATGCCGTAGCCTCCCCGGACGGCCCACCTGCCATTACCCCATGGATCCCACGCAAAACCGATGCGCGGCGCGGGATTGAATAGATGACCCTTGACGCAGCCCGATGGCGCACCACCGGCTCCGCACTGTACAAGGCCGTTGAAGTTGCGCGGGTCGGTGGGCGAAAGAGGCACTGCCGCCGGGTTCGATGGAGGAAGATTCAGCAGAGCCCCTTCCGTGCCCGTGACAGAACCATCGTCGATAAATGGGGCATTCGCAGAGTTATAGGCCGATGACTCAAAGTTAAAGGTCTGCTTAAGTTTTTCGTGGTAAGTCTGAAATAGGCTTATGCGGAGACCAAGATTTAAAGTCAAACGCTTGGTAATTCGCCAATCGTCCTGGAAATAAGGTTCAAGGATTTTGTAGCGGAAATAATACTTGGGAGCGAGATCCACTTGTTGGAAGCTGGCAATCTTCCCGGTGAGCAGGTCGGCAAACGAATTGCCCGTTGTCACTCCACTGGTATTGTTGAACGTCAAAACGCCCTGGATCGAACCGAAGCTGCTCTGCTCGTTTTTCTGAGCGATGACGCCATAGGCGCCGAACTGCAAAGTATGGACGCCGATGATTTTGGTCACATTATCCCGGATCGTATAAGTGGGGTTGGCGTTATTCCAGGGAATATAGGCCTGACCTTCGGAAAAACCCCCGCCATATGGCGCGCCACCCTGCAGAACGATGTCCGGCAGTTTATCGCCGAAGTTGGGAAAGAGATGCGGCATGTTAAGACCGGCCGAAGACGCAGACACGACGCCCGAGCCGCCATTAGTCAGGAAAATGTGGTCGGCTGTGTAGCTGGCGACGAACTCATTTAGTAGTGTTGGAGAGATAGTAGCGTTGAGCCGGGAAACAAAGCTGGTGCCGGGCCCAACGAAATTCGTTTCGACGGTTGGGAAACTACCACCAGCCCAAAGCACCGTCGGGGTCACTGTGTTCCAAGAATCATGAATATAGCGAAATGTAGCATGTAGCTTGGGGCTGAAATCATGATCCAAACGAACCAGTTCTTCTCGCCAATGTGTAGCCTGAGCCGGAGAGGAGTCGAAGCAGGCGATTCCTCCGCACCGACTCAACGCGGCTGCAGGATCGGTAACGGTCGGCTTAGGGATCACGGCCAAGAGTGCTTGGCCGTTTGGATCGATGGGAACGGCCGCGGGGTTGGCGACGTTCGGGCAGTCACCAGCGAAATTGGAGCTGGAACAAATGTCGGTAAAATCGGCGAATCCACTAGTGCTGTTAGAAGCCTGACCGCGCTCGGCGAGGGACGGAACAGGCACATTAAAAACCTGGCCGGGCACCAAGTCGCGCCGCCATTCTTCCGAAAAGAAAAAGAAAGTCTTTTCCCTGTTAGCGTTGTAATGCCCAGGAATGAATACCGGGCCGCCGATGGTGTAGCCGAAGTCGTGCTTCTTATATTTGGGTGTTGGCTGAGTAGGATCATCAAAAAAATTACGCGCGTTGAAGGCGTCGTTTCGGCCAAAGTAGTAGACATCACCATGGAAATTCTTGGTCCCGGATTTGGTTTCCACTTCGATTGTGCCAGATGCGTTTCGGCCATATTGGGCGCCGTAAGTCGAGGTGAGAACTTTGAATTCCGCCAGGGAATCGAGGCTGGGATAGACGTTTAGCGTGTGATTGCTGCCATTGTCCATGTTGTCGCCGCCGTCGACTTCCCAATTGTTGTATTCGGTGCGGCCGCCGTTGATGCTGTAGTCGGCATTTCCATAAACTCCAACTGTGCCTTCGTCCTGGCCCGTTTGGTTGGTGGCGCCAGGAGTCAGCGCGGCCAGCTGGATGAAATTGCGTCCGTTCAATTGAAGCTGAGTGATCTGAGTGCCAGTAATCGTGCCGCTCAGGTCCGAAGAAGTGGTTTCTACTTGAGCCACGCTGCTGCCTAGGACTTCGACTTGTTCGGTCACCTGACCAACCGTTAGCTGCACGTCCACGCGGCTCTTTTGCGCGACATCGAGGTTTACGCCCCTAGCCTGAAAAGTCTCAAATCCCTTGGCCGTGACTCTAATGTCGTAGGTGCCGCTGGGAAGAGCAGCAACGAGATATGCGCCGTCGGTATTTGTAGTTGTGGTTCGAGTGAGATTGCCTGCGACACTGCTTACGACAACATCGGCGCTAGCGATTGCGGAGCCGGTCTTGTCCGTAACCGTGCCGCTGATGTAGCCGGTATCCTGAGCAAGCGCGAGTGGAGAGACCGAGAGCAGCGCGAACGCCAAGATGCAAATACAAAGAACAAGCGAAGCTCCCAAGAGTCTTCGCAGCAGGACGGATGGAATCAGATGTGCCTTCACGGGTGTCCCTCCAAGCGAGATTGAGTTCTCCGAAATGTGAAAGGAGGCAACGCACTTGATCCCGGCAAAACTCACCCCGGAGCAAGCCGGAAGGGAAGCACCACCCTTAGAAGCCACCCTCACTACTCGACCGAATACGACGAAACTGCTTTATTAAAACGAGTTAATACTGGAATAATTCGTCTATGTCAAGAGTTAAAATATGCTGCGGATAAGCGCAATTTCAAATCGTAGAGAAAAAGTAGACAGTCACGGATCGAAGCTCAACGAAAGGTAGAGAGCCTAGCGATGCGAAAGGACTTGAAATAGAAATGAATAGTTTTGAGCGAGTCGGTGCGGCAACTAGGGGCCGAGACGTATAGCCATGTACTTGAAAGCGGCGCACAGTTGACGGAGACTTGCGGATGGCCTGCCAGATGGCGTCTAGTAAAATTCGATGCGAACAATAATTCTGACGCTGCTAATTTGCTTTGCGACGCGTTCCACTGATCCGCGCTGCCTTTCGACGGAATTAGAGCAGTCGGCTACAGTGAGACCAGTCGACCCTGCGAAGATTTTCCAGCAGGGGCAGGCCGCACTGCAGGCTGGCGAACTGGATGCGGCCGAGGCGGACTTTCGAAAAGTGCTGCAAACCGATCCTCGGGCCGCCGCGGCCTACGTGAACCTCGGCGTGATTGAAATGCGCCGAAAGAACTGGGACAAAGCGATCGTAGAACTACGGCAGGCGGAAAAGCTTGCGCCGACGATGGCGGGCATCCGTCTCAACATCGGTTTGGCTGAATACAAACGCGGCAACTATCCCGATGCGATTGCGCCGCTTAGCGCTGCCATACGTGATCAACCGGGTGCCGTGCAGCCTCGTTACCTTTTGGGTTTGTGCTATTCATTTGTGGGACAGCACGCGGAAGCGGCCAATGCGCTGGAACCGCTGTGGCCGCAAATGTCGGACCAGTTTGTGTACCTGTACGTGCTAGGTATTTCGGCATTTTATTCCGGGAATAAGGATTTGGATCAGAAGGCGTCGCAGCGGTTAGTCGAAGTGAGTGCGGATACGCCGCAGTTTCATCTTCTGATGGCGAAAGCGTTGCTCGGACACAGCGACGATGAAAAAGCGTTGGCGGAATTGAAAAAAGTGGAAGCCGCCGATCCAAACTTCCCTTTTCTCCATTTTAATCTTGGGCTGGCGTACGAACACTTGCAGGACCACGATATGGCCGAGGCGGAATTTCGCAAGGAGACGACCATCGAGCCGGATATGCCCTACAGCTACGAACAGTTGGCCCGGATGATGCTGCAAAACGGTAAGGAAGAAGAGGCGCTGGCGGAGTACCGTGAAGCATTGAAGCGCGAACCACGGCTGCCGATGTCGCGGCTGGAGGTCGCGCGAATCATGCATCGGCGTGGCCAGGATGAAGCAGCACTCAAGGAACTCGACGTCGCAGTGAAATATGCGCCGAAGAACAGCAACGTGCTTTTGCTTCGCGGGCAGGTGTTGTTGCGGCTGGGGCGCAAAGATGAGGGGCAAGCCGAGCTCGCCAAAGCCAAAGAGTTATTCGCGTCAGGGCTGGCGGAGGAACGGATAAAAATGGGAGAACAGTTGGTTCCGAGCCCCGAGCTGACTCAGGAGCAATAGGCGCAGGAAGAGCCATCACAACGGCGGGGATAGCCATGCGCCGCGTGCCGATTCGAGCTCTTGCGCAACCGAAAGTACAAACTCGTCTTCGAACGGACGTCCGATCACTTGAACCCCGATTGGCAAACCTTCTGGCGACTGCCCCATTGGCACTGCGACTCCCGGAAAGCCAGTGAGATTCAGCCACTGCGAATGACGCATCGTGTCTCTGTAACCTATACGCGGATTCCAATTGCCTTCTCTGTGACGAAACGCGGAAGCAGTGCTCACGGGCGACAGCAGGATTGGAGTGTCACGCATCGCGCGCAAAATTCGGGCTCGCTCGAGATCGCGTGCTTCACACATTTCGACAAAGTGCTCCATGGTCACTGGCGACTCAGGGGAAGAGGAGCGCGCGGCTTCCAAATAGTCGCGGAAAATCGGGCTGAGCAGCGCTTCGCGTCCGCGAATTTCTCCTTGGAAAAGTTCGCTGACCACCGTGCCGAAGAAAAACCACCACAGCTCCACCACTCGGTCCACATTACTCAGACGGAATGGCTGCAAAATAAATCCTTGATAAGCAAGAAGCTGAGCTGCCTGTCTCACGGCGACCTGAATCTCCGGCGTGACCGTTCCAAGTCCATCGCCTTCCAGGATTCCGATTCGTACACTTTTGGAACGCAACGATGTGTCGTCGAAAATGTGCACGGGAACAGTGAGCGCGTCGCCTGCGTCCGGCCCGCGCAATACTTCGAACAAAA
>Ga0307475_10002297_pt1 | contig 11519 bp, 8 predicted proteins | sample atmos_gasesECM1C_FD_203317 | JGI IMG/M metagenome (GOLD analysis project Ga0307475, IMG submission 203317) | Hardwood forest soil microbial communities from Morgan-Monroe State Forest, Indiana, United States - atmos_gasesECM1C_515 | ecosystem: Environmental > Terrestrial > Soil > Temperate...
CCTATTTCTTGAGCTTGATTTTCGCCCTTGGCTACGGTTGGCTGGCCGCGCATAACCGGCGGTTGGAAGCGCCAATGCTCGCTATCCTCGATGTCCTGCAGTCGATTCCTGTGCTGAGCTTCCTGCCAGCGGTGATGCTCGCTCTCGTGGCGCTTCTTCCGACCAAGCAGTTGGGCGTGGAACTCGGAGCCATCATTTTGATCTTCACCGGACAGGTGTGGAATATAGCCTTCAGCTTTTATTCGTCGTTGCGCAATATTCCCCGCGAGCTTCACGAGGCCACTCGTATTTACCGTCTCAGCGCTCTGCAGCGCTTCTTTACCTTGGAATTGCCGTACGCGACCATCGGCCTGATTTGGAATTCGATGGTCTCTGTCGCCAGCGGGTGGTTCTTTCTCATGGCCTGCGAGATGTTCGTCCTGGGCAAGCGCGATTTTCGCCTGCCGGGTCTCGGTTCTTATCTGCAGACCGCATCCAGCGCCGGTGATACAACTTCGATCCTGTGGGGACTGGCAGCAATGGTCGGAGTGATCGTTATGCTCGATCAGCTCATCTGGCGTCCAGTGATCGCGTGGTCAGACAAGTTCAAGCTGGAGCAGGTGGAGAGCGTGGAGGTTCCTCGCTCCCCGATCCTCGAAGCGCTGCGGCGTTCGCAAACCGTGAAGCTAGCGCGCAAGAAGATCATTTATCCGATTGAGGAACGGCTTACTCTCAAGCTGGCCGAGCGCGCTCAGCTTCCAGAACACAAACGCAAGAGCAACAAAGTGTTCAGCTACTTCCTACTTTTTGTCGTTATTGCCGGCGTTGCGGTTCTGACGATTTATGCGTCCAGCCGGGCAATTTCCCTTTTGAGGGAGATTGATCGAGCGAACTTTGTCCTGACGCTTAAGAGTGCCGTGGCAACATTCGTCCGCGTAAATGTGTCGCTGCTGCTGGCCTCAGCCTGGGCGATTCCCGCCGGCGTAGCCATCGGATTTCACCCGCGTCTGGCGCGCATCGCCCAGCCAGTGGCGCAAATTGCGGCCTCGGTGCCGGCCACCGCGCTCTTCCCCGTATTGCTGCTGGCAATAGTGAAACTCGGCGGCGGGCTTGGCATCGGGTCGATCATGCTGATGCTACTGGGGACCCAGTGGTACATTTTGTTCAATGTCATCGCTGGAGCCATGGCGATTCCCTCAGACCTGCGCGAAGTAGCCAGCGTCTTCAATCTGTCCAGCGGAGAGCGCTGGAGAACAGTGATCCTGCCGGGAATATTTCCGTATCTCATTACTGGCCTCGTCACCGCCTCCGGCGGAGCATGGAACGCAAGCATTGTCGCCGAATACTTTCATCTTAAAGATCAGACGCTCTCCGCGCTGGGACTTGGAGCTGAAATCAGCCGCGCCACAGACAATGGCAATTTTCCCTTGCTGTTGCTTGCGACCATCGTGATGGCGACGATAGTTATCACCATCAATCGCCTGGTGTGGCGCCCACTGTACCGGCTGGCGGAGACGCGGTTTAAGTTGGAGGTTTAGACTACCGCTAGGAGCGGTGCTGTGAAACGGAAGTTACTACTCTGGACACTTACGGGAATCTCCATTGCGATCGGTTGGACAGCTTACGTTTTTGCGACAGCACCGGACTACGAGATTGCGATGAGCGCCACGGAAAGAGCCATTTGGGCCTTAGCTGCGATCACCTGCCCACCTATCTTGAGCGGCGCTCGATTCTATTGGGTGATTCCAATCAACGGAGCCATCTATGCTCTGCTTGGCATCATCGTTGAAAGATTCGGGCGCTTTCCTGGTTGGATTTTCAAAGCGACCCACTGACCGATACTAATGTTTGGCGAGGGACCGTCGCGAATACGAAAGCGGGTGCGTAGTTGTGCGCGTCCGACCCGTCCGCTACCGCGGGACGGTACTGACGTATGTTAGTCATACCGATTCAGCGATCCACTTCAGATATTCCGGACTACCGCCGTCAATGTTTACTTCGATGGCTTCTGGTAGATCATACGAATGAAGTTCGCGAATTCGGCGGATGACCGTTTCGGATTTGGCGGAAACAGTTTTTACCAGCATCAGAAATTCGGGTGCGCTCTCAACCTTACCCTGCCAGCGATATACAGATTCAATAGGACCAACGATGTTGACGCAAGCGGCGAGTCGTTCTTCGACTAATGCACGGGCGATTCGCGAAGCCTCTTCTTTTGAACCTGTGGTGCTGATGACCAGCTTCTCGTCTTCCATTCTTCTAGAATTATCGGTTTCGGAACGAAGAGCAACAACAAAACACGACACGGATTTTACGGATAAGAAACTTTGTGAAACAAGTCTAACTGCATCCAATCTGTCTGATCCGTCGCATCCGTGAAATCCGTGTCGGTTTTGGTTTTGCTGTTGCGAACGAGGAGATGATCATGGGAACTCAGATCAAGTTCGGGACTTCTGGTTGGCGGGCCGTTATCGCGGATGAGTTCACCATGGAGAATGTCCGTCGCGCGGTCACAGGAATTGCCCGATACGTCGCGGCGCGCAATCCGCGAAACCCCAGGTTGCTGGTAGGTCGCGATCCTCGATTCATGGGCGAGACCTTCGTGGCTGAAGCTGCCACAATTCTGGCTAGTCATGGAGTAAAACCGCTGGTAATTCCAGAAGCTGCACCGACTCCGGCAATTGCCTACAGCGTAATTAAACGCCAAACCGATGGCAGCATTAACTTCACGGCCTCGCATAATCCTCCCGAGTACAACGGCATTAAGTTTTCCACACCCGACGGAGCACCGGCACTGCCTGAAGTGACCAAGGGTATCGAGCAGGAGATCGCCGCCTTGAATCTTTTGGCCACCAACGGCGCCGGGGAAAAAAATGTCACGAGCGAAGAGGTCGATGTTCGGCCCGATTATCTTAAGCGCCTTGGAGAGCTGGTAAACCTGAACGCAATCAAGAAGTCAGGCATCAAGATCGTCTTCGATCCGTTCTGGGGCGCAGCGCGCGAGTATCCTGACGTTCTGCTGCGAGAGCATGGCGTGCCTGTCGCCACAGTGCATGACTATCGCGACGTGCTCTTTGGCGGGCATGCTCCCGAACCCGAGGGCAAGTTGCTGGACGAATGTCGCGCCAAAATGAAGGAGACCAGTGCAGCCATCGGCATCTGCACCGATGGCGATGCCGACCGATTTGGCATCGTCGATCGCGATGGAACATTCATCCAGCCCAACTATGTGATCGCCCTACTTTTCGACTATTTACTGGAAACTCGAGCATGGAAGACCGGCGTGGGCAAGTCTGTAGCCACCACCAACATGCTTAACGCCATCGCCCAGCAGAAAGGCGTCGAATTGCATGAGACCCCTGTGGGCTTCAAGTACATCGGTGAGTTGATCAAGCAGGACAAGATCACCATCGGCGGCGAAGAGAGCGCAGGTTTGTCCATTCGCGGTCATGTTCCGGAAAAAGATGGAATCATCGCCGGCCTGCTCTGCAGCGAAATGGTGGCAACCAAGAAGAAGTCCATGCTGGAACTCTTGCGCGAGCTATTTGGCAAAGTTGGTTCCTTTTATCCCGTGCGGGAGAACTTTCGCTTGACGCCTGAAGTGAAACAGAAGTTCACTAAGAAGGTGACCACCGATCCTGCGGATTTTTCAGGGCGTAAGGTCGCGAAAGTTGTTCGCACCGACGGACTGAAACTGGTGCTGGACGATGGTTCCTGGGTCGCCTATCGCATGTCAGGCACTGAACCTGTAGTCCGCGTTTACACCGAAGCCCGTTCCGAAAGCGATTCCGCAAAGTTAAGCGAGGCAGCCAAAAATTGGGTTCTAAACTGACGCCGGACAAAATTAAAGCAATTCTTGAGGTTGCCTCACGAACTCTTTTTCAGTGGCGGCGCAAGGGCGCGACTCTCGCACTTTGCCTGATCGCCGTCTGGGTGGGCTACCACGTGATCTTTGGCGCCAACGGAACCATGGTCTATTCCCACAAATTGGCGGAGCATCGCGCGCTGGATAAGGAAATCCTCCAGCTCAAGGAAGAGAATGAGCGTCTTGCCCACCAGGTGAACGCTTTAAAGAGCGATCCGAAGGCGATTGAAAAAGAGGCGCGCGAGCAGCTTCGCTACGCGCGACCCGGTGAAGTAATCTATACCCTTCCGCAACCCACTCCGGCGCCTTCGACATTCACCGCAGACAAACACTGATCGTAGGCGGCGAATGCTAAGATAAAACGATTTTGTTGCTTATGTCCGAGAGATTCATTCACAAAGCTTTTCTATTCCTAATTACCAGTTCGATTGGCGCGTTCGCTGCCGGTTCCGCTACGGTGCACAGAGCGCAGGTCACCGGATATCTGGTCGATGTCTCGTGTTCGCGCGATGAAGCGGAAGTAGGTGCTGGATGGGGCGAAAAACACACGCGGGCCTGTTTGTTGATGCCGGCTTGCGTTCGCAGCGGCTACGCTGTGTTAACCAGCGACAATCAGGTGATTCGCTTCGATGCAAAAGGTAATCAGCGCGCATATCAACTGATTCTGGCTCAGGCACGGGACAAGAATTGGCACGTGCGAGTGCGCGGACAACGTACCGGCGACGAATTGAAGGTTTCTGACATCGCGCTGATCAAATAGTTGGTCCAGCCGAATTTCCTTATAAAAGCCTGCTTAGCGGGCCAATGCGGAGAACCTGATGAAAATTGGCATTCTCACTGGAGGCGGCGATTGCCCCGGCCTAAATGCGGTCATCCGCGCCGTCGTCCGCAAAGGCATCTTTCACCATCGCGACGAGTTTGTTGGATTCCTCGAAGGCTGGCGTGGCGTTATGGATGATCAAACCATGAAGCTCACGCTCGATAGCATTGGCGGCATCCTGCCCCGTGGAGGAACGATCCTGCGCACCTCGCGCACGAATCCCGCAAAAAAAGAGGGAGGCATGCAGCAATGCCTCGAGACGCTACAGCGCCACAACCTCGATGCCTTGGTCGTGCTCGGTGGCGACGACACGCAATCGGTAACTTACAAACTGCATCAGTCGGGCTTCAAGGTCGTCGGTGTGCCCAAGACCATTGACAATGACCTCAGCGGCACAGACTTCTGCTTCGGCTTCGATACTGCCGTGAACATCGCGACTGAGGCGATCGACCGCGTACACACCACCGCCGAAGCGCACAATCGCGTGATCGTTGTCGAAGTCATGGGTCGCGACTCGGGCTGGATCGCGATTTACAGCGGCATCGCCGGGGGCGCCGACGTGATCCTCATTCCCGAGCGTCCTTTTGATCTCAACGAAGTGGCGGAAACCATTCGCCAGCGTCACGCGCGCGGCCGCTATTTCAGCGTAGTGGTGATTGCGGAGGGCGCTCGCCTGGCGGCGGGTATCGACGAGCAAATCGTCGCAGAGAAGGGAAAGAAGGACGAGTTTGGGCACGTCCGCCTCGGCGGCATCGGCACCATCATCGCGCAGGAACTGGAGAAGCGCACTGGCTTCGAAACACGCGCCGTGGTCCTGGGACACATCCAGCGCGGAGGCTCTCCTACTGCCTTCGATCGCATGTTGGCGACGCGCTACGGCATCGGCGCAATCGATGCTGTCCACCGCGGCGACTTCGGAAAGATGGTTGCCCTGCGGGGAACCGACATCGTGACCATCCCTCTCCAGGAAGCGCTCTCCCGTACGCGGACCGTTGGTCAGGATCTAATCGATGTGGCGATTGGCCTCAGAGAAAACGCTAATAAATGACTGTAATCCAATGATTACAAGCTATTTACATATTTGCTAAGGCAACTATTGGAACTGGGCTTGGATTGCGTTACTCTGGTTACGAAAGTACTTGATCCTAGCGCCCGCACAACCCCTATGCCCCCTGCGTGAATCTGCTGGTGTGAGATTGCTGCAAATGATTAGCTCCAGGGGCAGGCTCCGTCAGTTCTTCTCTCCCCGGCACCGATTCGCCCTCGTTGCGTTTGTCCTTTGCTCGCTAGTCATATTCAACACGATATCTCTCCATGGCGAATCAAACAGATCTGTCTGCCGACTGACGATTACTGTGATTGTCGCGCCAACGGTACAGAGCAGTGTCGTGTCTGTGAACAATTCTGTCCCGGTTAGGCCGGCAATTGCGGCAGATGTGACTTTCAGTATGGCACCGGACAGCTCTCAACTGTCTTCCCAAATCGACTTGCAAGAGGTTTCGATGGATAGCCAGGGCGTTGGGCAGTCGATCGCTACCGCTGAATCGCGACAACTATCTATCTTGCAAACACTCACTGTCGTACCCCGTTAGAGCGATTCCTCATTGGATGTTTCTGCGATCGACGGTAGAGACTTGGCATCGCCGCGTCTTGGACTAGGAGAATGAACAGCATGAAGAAGACGGAGGCCGCCGCGGCGGGCGTCTTTACTGGATGATAGTCAAGGTGCAACCGGTAGAGTTATGTTTCTTGCGCTGCGCATAGCAGCGGGCGATGTCGCCGAGACTTTGCAACTGTCCGCAGTCCACGGGCGTCGCAACGCTGTTTTGCACTGAAGGCTGCAAAGGGGTCGCCGATGCCGTAGGCGCTGTCACCGGCGTCGGTATAGCTTTGGCATTCAGAACCGATAATGGAAGAGCCGAAACCGGGACGACTTCAGGAATCACGGGCTTCACAGGCGACGGACTCATCACGGCCGCAACATTCTTTTCTGGCGAGCTTGGCTGCTCATTCTTTGCAGTTGCCTTCGTTTGACCAGTGGGCGCCAACGGCTCGGTTGAAGCGTTCGACGGAGCCGCTGACGGCATCTTCCCCTGCAATATGGGCGTCGTCTTTAGCGGCGGCAACGCCGGGACATTCGGAATAGATCGTTCCGTGAGATAAGGCACCAGGTCTAGGTTGCTGATTACGATGCTTGCACCCTGAACTTGAATAGGATCGGCCGGCAGATTCACTTCGCCTGAAGGTAGTTTCATTCCCTCTGGCATCGGTCTCACCGGCAGCAGACTAATGGGCACTTTTCCTGCGGGGAGATTGCGAATCAGAAAATTGCCGTTTTCATCGGTCTTCACAACCGTCTGGTTGGCCCTGATTTCCACGTCGGGGAGCGGAATAAACGTGTAACTCGGCTCATTTCCGTGAGAGCCGGCATCGGGCTGCTTTTCCTGATGTCCACTGGAGCGAAATGCACCATTGACCAGATGAGCGGCCTGGCTGCTTCCTTGCATGGTCTGTCCCGAATCAGAGCTCATGCGCAGCAAAACGCGTCCGGAAATGGAACGCAGAGCGCGCGTCGGAATCTCCTCCACCACGGTCGAAACCGGGCTTACGTGAACGACAAACGTCTCAGTCGGAGCAGTAAAGTTTGGCGGCAGCGACGCAGAATCCAGTGAGAGCTTGTAATCGCCGGGAGCAACGTCATCCAGCTCAAAATCACCCGAGCCGCTGGTCACGATCTTGCGGACAGTCTTTCCGTCCTCGAGCAGCAGAGTGATTGCCTGCATTCCTTTTGAATCGGGCTGACGATGGTTATCGAAGCGCAGGTCGTTGTACACGCTCCCCATGACGCGAGCGAAGTCGAGAACGCCAAAATTGGCCACGATGATGTGCTGCTGAATGAGGTCGGCCTCCGCTTCGCTGCGCGTAGTCATGCGAATCGGCTGACGAAATTGCGCCAGATCGATAGAGACCTGATGTTGATCCGCCGAAACCGAACTGAACTTATATCTACCTTCGGAATCCGTAGTCGCTACTTGTCCATCTTCAAGCCGCACCTCGATGCCTGCGAGGCCGGGCTCACCCGTGTTAAACGCGCCGTTGATGTTGAGATCGCGGAAAACGCGCCCCTCAATAATGCGACTGCGATGCAGAAACGGCATCACGCCGGGAGTTCCAGTGAAGTTCTTTTGGAACCCAAAGGTCAGGATTGTGGTGCGGACGGTGCTGCCTTGCTTCGCGTCAAAAAGCAACACGTTCGTCAGTGATGAACGAACTAGCAGGGTGGGCAGAAGCTGATAGCCGAGAGAATATCCGAAGGACTGAGTCCAGGCATCGGCCTGCGATCCATTGGTTGCGTGTGTGACTGCCACATTCGGACTCAATCGCAGCTTCGATCCGATCGCCAGATTACTGGAAGCTGTGAAGGTGGTGCCCGTCGGCTGTTCCGCCGCCAGCAACGCCTTCACCTCCGGCGGAAAATTCGTGGAATCGATGAACGCCGTAGGATTCGCAAGAAACTCCGCCTGAAGGACAGGGGAAAGCAAACTGATTTCCTGGTTGAGCTTGGATAAGAGCGATGGCTGCACGCGATCCTGTTCAATGCCCAACGAGAGTGTTTGCCCCTTGATCGGCAGGGTGACAGCGTCGCGAATGCTGAACTGATCCTGCGAGTTGATCTGCAGCGGATCCTGTACCGATCCGATGGTTGCTTGTGCGCTGTTGGAAATTGACTGCGTGAGCTGCGAATTCAGAGAAAAATCGTAGCGGTTACTGCTGGTATCGCCAGTGCCGAACCCGCCGCTGTTGCGGCTGTAGGTATAGCCAAAATTCAGGCTCTCACCCCTCGCTAGCAGATAGCCGAGGCTAGGACTGAGATAGTCGCTGCTGCCCTTAAACCGATAAATCAATCCCGGAGAGACGTTGGTGTGTTCGTAGTAGAGTCCTTCCGTTAAGCGCGGGGTCATCCGGTAAGCCAGGCCAGACTTGATGGCGGACGTGCCCGAAAATAGCGATTGAATCTGCGTCAGAGGAAAAGTTTGGGAAGTATAGATCGCACTGCCATAGCCTGAAAACCGATAGGTGGCATAAGAAGCATCGGCTCGAAAGAGGCCGCCTGCGTTGCTGAAGCCGCCTTGGGCGCCGACAAGCAGGCCTTTGCCTAGACGATAGCTTAAACCCGCCGTCTGCATAATGTAGTTGCGGCGGTGAATTCCATCGGTAAGGCTCAGCGGTACGTTCACGAAGCTTGTTCCGCCGAAAAGGTTCAGCCGATCGCTCTGCTTGCGATGAAAACTAAATCCCGCGATATCGCGCGTCGCATTCAGTGACAGGAAGTAATACGGAATCGTGCTTCCGGCAAAGAACGAATATTGGTCTTTGCCGCGATTCAGAGTGACATCCACTCCCCTCAAGCCCGCGTACGATGGCGCGGAGAAGTTGTTGATGTGGTCTTCGAAGCTTTCTCCAGTCAGGCTCTGGGTAAAATCGAGAAAATTCAGCGTCATGCCCGGCGTCTGATAAGCAACGCTACCGGTGCGCAGATTGATCATCTGGCCACCGAACTGGCTGTTGTTTTCGAATTGACTGCTGACGCTCAGCCGGCTGTCGCCCATCTGCTGCCACCACGACATCGTGTCGAGAGCCACGAAGTTGGAGTTTGACATCTGGAAGTCGGATCCAAATGTGCCATGGGGCATCTCCGCTTCCCGTCGCAGCAGGCTCGGGGGAATCATCTTCACCGGATGCTCGATCACGCGCACGACGATGCTGACTGGAGCGCCGTTTACGTAGGCCAGAGCAACCGTCTCTCCCCGGCTGAGTCCCGCAAATTCAATAGTATCGTTCCCGATTTGAACATGAGCGATCTCGTCGTCGAGAACTATCACGCTGCTCACGCCGGGTACCGTGATCGCCCGGGTTGATTTCCAGTACACATCGACGCTGGAGGGAATCTGGGGCTCGACGCTATAGGCGGCAGGCGCCGACACCAGTATCCCCAGCAGAATGCACGCTGCCGCTGCGACGATACCGGTCTTGCCTGCCCATCTCATATTGTTCTACTTGCTGGCTGTTTTCGCGGGAACCGTGAATGCGACCTGCCTCGTCTCAACGCGCGTGCCGCCATAGACGAGCGATAACACCGCGGTATAATCGCCGGCGTTCAAGTCGCCATTCCAATCCACCTGCATGGAGTCTTTCTGACCCGGCAGGAAGCGCTTCATCTGCGTTTCGGCCTTGCCCGCGAGCTTGTGCTCGGGATTCATGATTGCCAGTCGCGCCTGCGGGAATACATGGGTATTGCTCTCGTTATCGACGCCAAACGTTAGTTTCAGGCTCTGGTTATCGCTGGGAGGCGTCAGCTTCAGATCGTTCACGCCTACGTTGTATGCTTCTGTGCCCTTCGCCGTGAGCATCACCAGGCATCCAATGCGCATGTTGGTAAACACGCGCTTGCCGTCCTTGGTTTCCTGCTTGGAATCCAACGGTTTCGATTCCACGAACAAAACCGCGTAGTAGCCGCCACGAGCATCGACAGGAGGAGTAACAATCGCCTTCATTTTCTGTGTGCCGCCGGCGGGAACTTCAAACTTCTCCGGCACGAACTGGATCCAGTTGGCCGCGGATCGGGGAGATGTGCCCGGCGCACTGAAGAGCTTCTCGTTTTTGTCGTTGTACCAGAAGTCCGTAATCTGAACGTGCAGTTCCACTGGTTGACTGCCGCTGTTCTCCACCGCGAGCGCGTACTCGAAGGGAACGCCGGGCTTGAACTCCTCGACAATCTGTGCAGGAGCGAGAGCGATCGACTGCGCTGAAGCAATGCCCGCAGTAATCGCGAGCAGCAGGAGGAGAGCGAGCTGTGTCGATTTCTTCATTAGGGTACCGTTAGTGTGTAGGTGAGCCACGCAGTGTCCGTTCCGCGAAACGAGCTTGGGCCGTTGGTGTTAGCGACAAATAGGCCCAGATAACGCGTAACAGTGGAACGATTTGTGGCAGAAGTTGTGAGTGCGGGCGGAGAGATGCAGCTCGTGGTAATCGCATTAAAAGTGCCTGCGCTTCCGCTAGGTGAGTCATAGAGACTAAGAATCAGCGCGTTCGTAAAGGGCGTACTCACGCATACCTTCAACGAGCTCGTCGTCGAGCCCATGCCAGTGAATACCGGGAGGAGTTGGTATGGTGTCGAGTAGATGATTCCCCCCGCCTGCGCGACTGTCGTCAACCCAGCTCCAGGCCCGATCCCAAGTGCGTTGACATTGCCGAAGTTCATGGAAAAGTCCGCAGCGGGAGTGACCGTGAGTCCAGAGGGGTCTTTTGCCAGATTCAACTGAACGGCATCGTTAACCGTTTCCAAGGGATTATTTAGATTGAGTGTTGCGCTAGCTTTAATCGTGCCCGACCCATTCAGATAGACATTGAAGGTCAAAATCGCAGAGGCAGTCCCAGTGAACGCGGAAACGCCATTATTGTCCGGCAAGAAGATCGCCAGTCCTACAGTCGCAAAATTGTTCGGGTTTGCAAGACCGGAGGCGAGAGTGGCTTCGGTTGCTACCGTCGTGCTAAGGATAGAAAACTGAGAGGCGGCATTGCACGCTGAAGGCGACGGACAAGCGTAGATCTGCATTGCAGAAGCTGCCGAACCCGTGAAGTTAGTACTCACGTAAGCCTTAATCACACCCGTGTCGGTGGGCTTCATACCGGCGGCCGTGACTCGCAGTGTTGTGAAGTACAGAGCGCCATTTGCCAGCGAGCAAAGAGTGCCTGGACATGTCACCGCGGTGACTCCACCCTGTGGCGTCCCGATGGCCAGCGCGTTCATCGTGCCGAACGAGCTGTTGTAGTTTGGATTCGCACCAGTAATCG
>Ga0307475_10002299_pt1 | contig 11514 bp, 6 predicted proteins | sample atmos_gasesECM1C_FD_203317 | JGI IMG/M metagenome (GOLD analysis project Ga0307475, IMG submission 203317) | Hardwood forest soil microbial communities from Morgan-Monroe State Forest, Indiana, United States - atmos_gasesECM1C_515 | ecosystem: Environmental > Terrestrial > Soil > Temperate...
TGCTCCGGGGCGGGGACGCGCCGGTGACCCTTGATCAACTGGCGCTGGGGTTGCGCGCCGGCTGGCAGGCAAACACCGAGCTCTCCTTTGGCGCGCTGGCGGATACCGCGCAAGAGGGGACACCCGACCCGGCGGCGCTGATCACCGCGCTGTTCGAGCTTCCCACCAGCCGCGCGGCCTTGCTGGATCCGCAGGCGGGCCTGGTGGCCGTCGGCGCGGCCTCACTGCCGGGCCTGGCCTCGACGGGCGTGATCGCGGCGGTGTACCGGACGGTCGACGAGAAGCATCCGTTGAACCAGGCTGCGTATACCGCGCAGGTGTTCACACGCATCAACGCCGCCCGCGCGGCGCGGGGCCTCGAGCCCGCCACGTTCTTCGACGGCGATCGCGGCCACACCGTGGCGGATGCCGCGAAGGTGACCAGCGGACAGTTCAGTCTGTTGCGGGCGATCTCGGATGCGGCCGAGGCCGGCGCCTACGACCGAAAGCTGGGGCACGCGCACGGATGGACGCGCGCGTTCGACGACCCGTCAACGCTGGCGATCCCCGAAGCGCTGTTGATCTCGCCCGAGCTGGCGGTGGCCGTCGGCGTGGGGCGCTACCGCCGACCGGGCGAGCCGTGGGCCCGCCCGGTCGCGCTGCTGGTGCTGTCACACCAGACCTGCGACTACAAGGGAGCCGACGTTGGCGTCGTGGCCTCGTCGCATTTCTACGCCCAGTACGGCATGTAGCCGCGTCACCGGAGGCCCGACCAGGCCCCGAGCAGGCGAGGACCTGCTCGGGTTCGAGGCGCCAGGTTTTCTTCGGGCCGCGGTCTAGGTCTTCTTCCGGGCGGCGATCGCCTTGCTGCCGCCTTCCTTCTTGGCCAGCTCGGCGTCGACGATCTTCTTGAACGTCTCCAGCGGATAGGCGCCGGCGATCTTGCGGCCGTTGATGAAGACGGCTGGCGTGCCGTTGACGCCGACGGCGGTCCCTTCCTTGGTGTCGGACTCGATCACGCTCTTGTACTTCTGCGCGTCGAGATCCGCCTTGAACTTGTTCATGTCGAGGCCGATCTCCTGCGCGTACTTCTCCAGGCTGGGGCGATCCAGGTTCTGCTGGTTGGCGAACAGCTTGTCGTGCATCTGCCAGAACTTGCCCTGCGCGTCCGCGGCCATCGCCGCCTCGGCCGCCGGCTCGGCGTTGTTGTGGAAGGGGAGCGGATAGTTCTTCCACACCTGGCGCACCTTGCCGCCATAGTCCTTCTCGATCTGGGTCAGCGTCGGCTCGACGCGGCTGCAGAACGGACACTGGAAGTCGGAGAAGATCACCATCGTCAGCGGCGCGTTCCTCGGCCCCTTCGACGGCGCCGAGCCCGGCTCGACCTTGTACACGGTGTTGTCGGCCTCGGGGCCCTTCTCCTCGGCCTGCGCCGGCGCCGCCGCCACCTCGGCCTTGGCGTCCTTCATGATGACGTCATAGACCTTGGTCCGCGGCGTTCCCTTGGACACCAGCGCCTCGGCGCTCTTCAGCTCGTCGTCGATCTTGGTCTTGAACATCTCGTACGGCTGCGCGCCCGAGAGGAACTTGCCGTTGATGAAGAAGGCCGGCGTGCCGCGCGCGCCGATCTTGTTGCCCGCGGCGGCGTCAGCCTCGATGTCCGCCTTGCCCTTCTGGCTGTCGAGGGCCGCCTTGAACTTGGCCATGTTGAGGCCCAGCTCCTGCGCGTACTTCTCGTAGGTCGGGCGGTCCATGGTCTGCTGGTTGGCGAAGATCTTGTCGTGCATCTCCCAGTACTTTCCCTGGTCGCCGGCGGCGCGCGCGGCGATGGCGGCGGGCATGGCGTTGGGGTGGAAGGGCAGCGGCAGGTCGCGCCAGGCGACGCGCACCTTGCCCTTGTAGTCGTCCATCACCTTGGCCAGCGTCGGCTCGACGCGCGAGCAGAACGGACATTGATAGTCCGAGAACTGCACGATCGTCACCAGCGCGTCCTTGGCCCCCTTGATGGGCGCGCCCTTGACGTCCGCCTTGTAGACCGTGCCCTGGTCGGCCTCGCCCGGGCGCTGCTGCGGCGTCGGCGCGGCCGCCTTGGTCTGGCCGTCCTTGGTCAGCTCGGCGTACAGGCGCGAGCGCGGCGTGCCGCTCTTGATCTTGTCGTCGGCCTTCTTGATCTCGTCGTCGATGACCGCCTTGAAGCTATCGAGCGGCTGCGCGCCGCGGAAGTTGCGACCGTTGATGAAGAAGTTGGGCGTGCCGCGGGCGCCGAAGTTGGCCGCGTCGTCCATGTCCTTCTTGATGCGGTCCTTGTTCTTCTCGCTGTCCAGCGCCGCCTTGAACTTGGTCATGTTGAGACCGAGCTCCTGCGCATACTTCTCGAGGTTGGGACGGTCCAGGTTCTGCTGGTTGGCGAACAGCTTGTCGTGCATCTCCCAGAACTTGCCCTGGTCGCGCGCCGCCTCGGCGGCGATCGAGGCGATCATGGCGTTGTTGTGGAAGGGGAGCGGGTTGTGCTTGAACGCGACCTCGATGTCGTCGCCGTAATCCTTTTCCAGCTGGGCCAGCGTCGGGGCCACGCGCCCGCAGAACGGACACTGAAACTCGGAGAACTCGACGATGGTGACCTTCGGGTTCTTGCCGCCCTTCGTGGGCGCATCCCCGACGGCGACCTTGTAGACCTCGCTGCCGGCGGCCGGCTTGGCGGGCGGGGCCGCGGCGGGCGCGGCGGCGCTGCCGCCGGTCTTCGCGCTCTGCATGAACGTCGCGTACACCTGGCCGATGGGCGTCCCGCTGGCCAGGATCTTGTCGGCGCGCGCGATCTCGTCGTCGATGACCTTCTTGAACTCCTCATATGGCTGCGCGCCCTGGATGTTGCGGCCGTCGACGTAGAAGTTCGGCGTCCCCTGCACGCCGATCTGCGTGGCCAGCGCCATGTCGGCGTCGATGCGGCTCTTGTACGTGTTGCCGTCCAGCGCCGCCTTGAACTTGCCCATGTCCAGGCCCAGCTCCTGCGCGTACTTCTCCAGGTCGGGGCGCTTGATGTTCTGCTGGTTGGCGAACATCTTGTCGTGCATCTGCCAGAACTTCCCCTGCGCCTCGGCCGCCAGCGCCGCCTCCGACGCCAGCGGGGCGTCGGGGTGGAAGGGCAGCGGGTTGTGGCGGAACCACAGCCGCACCTGCGTCGGGTAGTCTTTCATGACGCGATCCAGAGTCGGGACGACGCGGCTGCAGAACGGACACTGAAAGTCGGAGAAGGCGACGATGTTCACCTTCGCCGTCGCGGGCCCGCGCGCCGCGCCCTCCAGCGGTACGCGGACGCGATCGACGCCGTCCGCGGCCTTGTTGGCGGCGACTGCGCCCGGCGCGACGTCCTTGGCGCTGACCTCCGCCGCTTCCTTCTTGTTGTTGTCGCCCTTGTCCCCCTCGCCTCCACCTCCGACCAGACTCTTCAATCCATAGCCGCCGGCCAAGCCGACGACGACCAAAACGATGGCAGTTCCTTTGCTCATGACGATCTTCTCCTGTGACGGTGACGAAACACCCGGCGCGGCCCTGCCGGCAAGCCCAAGGCTCTGCGCGACAACCGGCCGCGCGCGGGCAAAACGGATCCTGACGAACGACTGAGGCGGACCGGTCAGGCGCGGGGCGGTCGTTCCAGCCGGCGGCCCAGCGCCGATCGCGGCGCGGCTTCATCGGTCGCAAACACGGGCGACATCGACGGGCGGGGGACATCTGGCACCGCGAACAGCGCCAGAGGCTGCAGCGACGGTGGCGCCAGCGCCGTCGTCGGCTGCGACGGCACGCCGGCGACGATCGTCAGGCGCACCTTGGCCCGGGCATCGGGGCGCAACGGCGCGAAGGCGCCGGCGGGCATCTCGCTCTCCGGCCAGCGCGACGTGCGATACGACGCGTCCGGCACCGTCACGCCGGCGCACTCGCCGACCAGCGCCGGCAGCGGCCGCGACACCACCGGCAGGCGGCAATCGATGACCGCTGGCGTGGCGTAGTCAGCGCGGGCGAGCGCCGGCGGCAGCCGGCTGGTCGCTGCCTGCGGAGGCTCGTCGCCTTCGATGTCCGCCTCGGCGCTGGCGACCGCGCCGTCGCACGTCGCCGCTGCAGCATGCGCCGGCGCCGCGGACGTCGCCGCGGTGGCGAGCAGTGACAGGGCAAAACCCAGCGACAGCATGGGAGGGGGGCGATCGCGAGAAGCGACTGCTGAGCGAAGGGTAGCTTACGGGCAGCACCCGTTCAAGCGCGCGGGCGCCGCCGGTTCGCTCATCGCCGCCGGCTGCCGACGAGATCATCCGCCGATCGCGTGGCCGGCTCCAGCGTGCTGTCCTCGCTCTTCGCCGTCAGTTGCTTGGCCTTTTCGGCCGCCGCCAGCGCGACCGCGCTTTGCATCATTGGCTGCAGCTGCTGGGGAGAGGAACCCACTGTTCCCGACAGATCGATCGGCACCGGAAAGACGATGGTCGTCGACGCCTCGCCGGAGACCTCGACCAGCGTTTGATAAAGACGCAGCTGCAGGGCGCCCGGGTGGCCGGCGATGACCTCCGCCGCCTGCGCCAGCTTGGACGCCGCCTGCACCTCGCCCTCGGCGGCGATCACCTTCGCGCGGCGCTCGCGCTCTGCCTCGGCCTGGCGGGCCATCGCCCGCTGCATCTCCTTCGGAAGCTGGATGTCCTTGATCTCCACGGCGGAGATCTCGACGCCCCACTGCTCGGTGCGGCTGTCGAGGATCTGGCGCACCTCCAGGTTGATGCGATCGCGGTGGGCCAGGATGTCGTCGAGATCCATCTTGCCCAGCACCGCGCGCAGCGTGGTCGCCGCCAGCTGCAGGGTGGCCGGCATGTACTCCTCGACCTCCAGCACCGCGTGGCGGGGCGACGCCACCGACGCGTAGACCACGGCGTCGACGACGATGGAGATGTTGTCGTGCGTGATCACCTCCTGCGGCGGGATCTGGATCGCCTTCGTGCGCACGTCGACCACGCGCGGGCGATCGATCCCGAACGGCAACAGGAAGTTCACGCCGGCGTGGGCCAGCTCCTTGCGCGCGCGCCCGAAGCGGAAGATCACGGCGCGCTCGTACTCTTGCAGGATGCGGACCCCGGTCAGAAGCGAGATTCCGCCCAGAACCGCCAATGCGCCCAGCAGGTACTCGAGCATGAGCGAACTCTAGCAGCCTCTACCCTGACCGGGGAGGCTGCATGCGCGGACGAACAAAGCCGCCCGGCGGGCCCACACGCGCGCGCCTTCGGCGCGACCGCTAGCGCGACGCCGGGGCGTCTGCAGGCGCGCGATCCACGATGATGAACTCCGACCGGCGATTGAGGGCGCGCCCCTTCTTGGTGGCGTTCGAAGCGATGGGCCGGCTGGACCCGAACCCGGCCGCCTCCAGGCGCGCGCCGTCGATGCCGCCGGCGTCGATCAGATAGCGGCGCACCGCCTCGGCACGGGCCTGCGACAGCTTCTGGTTCTTGGAGGCGACGCCGCTGCGATCGGTGTGGCCCTCGACGCGCAGCCTGGTGACCTCCGGGTGCAGGGCCAGCAGCTTCGCGATCGTGGACAGCAGCGGGAACGAGCTGCGCTGGATGATCGCCTTGTTGGTGGCGAAGTTGACCTGCTCGCGGATCTCGATGCGCTCGCCCGTCATCACCGCCAGGACGGCGCCCTTGTCAGGGCAGCCGTCGTCGTCGTCGATGCCATTGAAGACCTCGGGCTCGTTGGGACACTTGTCGTCCTTGTCGAGGATGCCGTCGGCGTCGTTGTCGGGATCGGGGCAGCCGTCGTCGTCCTGGAAACCGTCCTTGTCCTCGGGCTCGTTGGGACACTTGTCGTCCTTGTCGAGGATGCCGTCGCCGTCGCTGTCGCGGGGCGCAGCGGGCGCCGGCGGCGGATTTTCTTCCGCCGCCACCAGTGGCCGGGGGGCCGGCGGCGGGTGATGCATGTCCGTCGCATACGCCAGGGTCAGAAATGCGCGCACCGTCGGCGCCCCCACGCCGCTGGTCAGCCCGAACCCGACCCCGCCTTGCAACATCCACGGTCCCGGCAGTGCATAGCGAGCGCCCGCCAGCGCCTCCGACGGCGTGTCGCGGATCCCGGCGCCCTCGGCGTGCACGCCGCGCGCGAGGTACGCCTCGCCGACCACCCACAGGCTGTCGGGCGCCACCGCGTAGGCCGCGCCCAGTCCGCCCGCCAGCTCGTCGTCGACCGTGAGGCTGCCCGACGGAAGGCTGTTCTTGTGGCGCAGGTTGTACCCCGCGTTCGCGGCCAGCGAGAAGCGCGCCGCTTCGTACCCGATGATCAGACGCGGGCGCGCGCCCACGCCGCCGTCGCCGGCGAACCCGGACGTGCTGCCGCTGGGCACCGTCAGCCCCAGCGCCACCGCCAGGTGAAATCCGACATCCGCCGGTCCACCAACCAGCCCCGCCTTCGCCGAGACCTCGAAGTCGCCCAGCGCCGTCGCCTTCAGCGAGCCCTGTGCCCGGATCAGGTCGAGTTCGCCGGTCTGGACCAGGACTATCGGGACCCGCGCCCGAAGCTCCAGGAAATCAGCGATGCCGAGCGCGATCCCCACGTCAGCGGCCAGCCGGTTCGCCACGACCGACCCGCCGTCGACGATCTGGTTGGTGTCCGCATCGCGCAGGACCAGCGGGTTGCGCGCATAGTCCAACGTCAGCCCGGCGTTTATCTCGGCTCGCCCCAGCACGCGGGCTCGTTCCTGCGAGAAATACGCGCTGGTCGACATCGCCGGCCGAAACAGCTGCGCGTCGAACCCTTGCGCCTCCGCCCGCTCCGTGCCAAGGCAAAAGAGCAGCAGGCCGGCAGCTGCGGCAGCAGTGGCGAGGCGGGCGATGCGCATGACGGGTTGGGGAGGGTGGTGCGGCGGGTTGGAGGGTCGAGCAGGTTGGTGGGCGGGCGAGGTGCCCCGGATGCCGACCCGAACCCAGTGGCTCACCAGCGCCGCCGCGCGCGAATCAGGCCCGCCGCATCTTATCCCCTCTGTCGGCGGCAGCCAATGTTCGCCTCGCGCGCCCGCCTGGTGGATATGGATGATGTTGACGAAGCGCCCACCAATGACGTAGTACCGTCGGCACTTCGCGTTCGCCCAGGTAGCTCAACTGGTAGAGCAACGGACTGAAAATCCGTGTGTAGACAGTTCGACTCTGTCCCTGGGCACCGTCCCTAACTCGAGGAGCCGTGCATGGCCGCCCGCGTCCCCGATGCGACTGATCGTTCGCCGTTCGTGCCCGACGAGCTCTGGACGCGGGAGATGGAGTTCGTGGCGCGCCGGCGCAATCTGCCCGCCGACGGCGGCGACGCCCCCGGAGCAGCCACCCGCAACCTGATCGGGCTGGCGCTGTCGGGGGGCGGCATCCGCAGCGCCACGGTGTCTCTGGGCATTCTCCAGGCGCTGGCCAAGCGCGGGCGGCTGCGCTTCATCGACTATGTCTCGACGGCGTCGGGCGGCGGGTACATCGGGACGTTCCTGGGCGGTCTCTTCCAGCGCTGGTCGCCGTCGTCGGGCGACGACACCATCGCCTCCGACGATCCGCGGTGGATGCAGATCGAATCGGTGCTGAAGGAGCCGCGCAGCCAGCCGGTCGAATGGCTGCGCGAGAGCGGCCGCTACCTCGCGCCCAACGGCGCCGCGGACATGTGGATGGCGCTGGGCGTGGTGCTGCGCAACCTGGTGGCGATCCACGTCGTGCTGTCGACGCTGCTGGTGGCGGCGCTGCTGGCCGGCAACGGAGTCCGCCGCGCGCTGACGTTCCTGGTCGAGCACGCCGCGCCCGCGCAGGCGGCGGGGGTGCAAGACCTGCTGGTTCGCCGCGGATTCTGGTGGAGCCCGCTCATCGTCGTGGCCGGATTGGTGGCCGCGCTGTGGGCGGTGCCGAACGGCATCGGTTACTGGCTGGTGCGCAGCGACGACCGCGACGGGAAGACCGATCTCGTCGACGGACAGCCCCCCATCCTGACGCTGATCGCGATGATGATCGCCGCCGCGGCGTGCGTCGTCTCGTCGTTCCAGGGCCTCTGGCTGTATCGCGGGCCCTGGCTGCCGCCGCTGACCATCGCCGTCTCCCTGGCCGCCAGCGGCGCCGCCTGGCTGTCGGCGGTGGGCGGCGCGCGCAGCGCGGCCGAGGCGCGCAACATCCTGACCTTGCGCCTGCGCGGCGGGCTGGTGCTCACGGCCGTCATCGGCGCGCTGGCGCTGCTCGATTCGCTGGGTCAGACGCTGTCGGCGATCTGGGTCACCGGCCGCCTGCCCGGCCTCGTGTCCTGGATGGGCGCCGGCTTCTCCGCGGTGGCCGGCGCGGCGATGTTTCTCCAGCGCGTGGCCGGGCGCTTCGTCCAGCGCACGGCGACGGCGCTGCGCGTACCGGCTCAGGTGCTGGCGCTGGTGGCGGCGCTGGCCCTGGCGTCGACGATCGTCGTCAGCCTGTCGGCGCTGGCGCACGGCCTGACCTGGGACTGGACTTCCTGCGCGGGTCACGCGCGTTCGGGGCGCGGCGCCTCGGCCGTCCTGTGCACGCCGCAGTTTCTCAACCTGCGGACGTACCTGTGGGCACTGGGCGTCACGGCCCTGCTGACGGCGGCGTTCGGGCAGACGTACTCGTTCGTCAACCGCTCGTCGCTGTCGGCGCTGTACGGGGCGCGGCTGGCCCGGGCCTACCTCGGCGCTTCGAACCCGGTGCGCGACGATCCCAAGCGCCAGAACTTCACCGTCCACGTCCCGGGCGACGAGATGGCGTTCGCCGAGTACAAGCCGCACGAGCGCGGCGGCCCGCTGCACATCATCAACGTCACCTTGAACGAGACCATCGACGGCCGTTCCAACGTCGAGCAGCGCGATCGCAAGGGGATGGGCCTGGCGCTGGGTCCGGCCGGTGTCAGCGTCGGCGTCTATCACCACGCCACCTGGCAGGGAGAATCGCTGCGCGCCACCGACGATCCGGGCACCGGCGATCGGGCGCGCTTCCGGGTCTTCCCCGAGAAGGGCGTCTTCAAGCCGCGCACGCCGACGGTGGGGCAGTGGATGGCGATCTCCGGCGCGGCGGTCTCGACGGGGCTGGGATCGCGCACCAGCGCCGGGCTGTCGCTGCTGATCGGGATCTTCAACTTTCGCCTCGGCTACTGGTTCCAGAGCGACGTCGATCCCGCCAAGCGGGCCGTGAGATCGGAGCGCGGCCCCGCCACCGACTGGTTCGCGCAGACCTTCGCGCGCGCGCTGCCGGTGCAGTCGCACCTGCTGAACGAATTCCTGGCGCGGTTTCCCGGGACGGCGCTGGCGGACTGGTATCTCTCCGACGGCGGTCACTTCGAGAACACCGCCGCCTACGAGCTGATCCGGCGGCGCCTGCCACTCATCGTCCTCTGCGACAACGGCGCCGACACCAGCGGCGAGCTATCGGACCTGGGAAACCTGGTGTTGAAAGTGCGCACCGACTTCGCGGCCGAGGTGGTCTTCTTCGATCGCGCCACCATCGACGACCTGGATCAAGCCGTCGGACGCGTCGTTGGCACCGTCGAGGATCTCGGCCTGGCGCCGCCGCGCCCGGTCGGCGACGACGCCGTCACCACCGTCGACGCGGCCGCTCCCCGCCGCCCGCGCCGCTATGCCACGCTGGCCTGGATTCACTACAGCGACGGCGCGCCCTCGTCGCTGCTGCTGGTCATCCACCCCAGCCTGAACGGCACGGAGCCCGTCGACGTGCGCAGCTACCAGAAGAGCCACCCGACGTTCCCGCAAGAGTCGACCGCCGACCAATTTTTCGACGACGCGCAGTGGGAGGCCTACCGGCGCCTCGGCGAGCACATGGGCCACGAGATCCTGGCCGCCATCGATCCGGAGTCGGGGCACGCCCCGCCCGGCGACGGCTGGTGGCCGAGCCGGCTGCCGCGGCGGCCTTGACGAAGCCTTGACGATCGCGCGCGCGGCGCGGTCTACGGCTCGCTCTCGGCCGGCGGCGGCGGCAGCGGCGTGCCCATCAGGCGGCGAATGCGGCGGTCGCGCACCTCCAGCACGGTGAAGTGATAGCCGGCGGCGCTGTCGACGGAGTCGCCCGGGATGGGAAACTCCGCCAGCTGCGTCAGCACGAACCCGCCCAGCGTCTCAACGTCGGGCGGCAGCGGCGGGAACTTCAGGCCCAGCTCGCGCGCCGCCACGTCCAGCGTCAGGCGGCCGTCGGCCTCGAAGCTGCCGTCGGGCCGCCGGATGATGGGCGGGATCTCCTCGTGGTCCTGCTCGTCCTGGATCTCGCCCACCACCTCCTCGACGAGATCCTCCAGCGTGACGATGCCGGTGAAGGCGTGCCCCGGGCCCAGGATGATGGCGATGTGCACGCGCCGCCGCTGGAACTCGCGCCGCAGCCACTCGAGGCGCGTGTCCTCCGACGCGTAGATCGGCTCGCGCACCAGCTCGCGCATGCGCTCTGGCCGCTTGCCCGAGGCCAGCGCGGCGACGATGTCCTTGAGGTGGACGTAACCCACCACGCGATCCGTCGCCGGCTCCACCAGCGGATAGCGCGTGTACTGGTTGGCGACGGCGATGCGCAGGTTGTCCTCGAACGGTCGCCCGGCCTCCAGCGTGACGACGTCGCGCCGCAACGTCATCACGTGGCGCGCCACGCGGTGGGTGTAGTCGAACACGCGATCGATCAACCGCCGCGCGCCCGGATCCAGCTGCACGTGCTGGATCACGAGCCGCAGCTCCTCCGGAGAGTGCAGCATCTCCGCCTCCGACGCCGGCGGCAGGCGCAGGAGGCGCAGCACCAGGCCGGCCGCGCCCTTCAGCGTCCACACCACCGGGAACGCCAGCACGTACACCACGCGGAACGGGACGGCCGTCCACAGCGCCACGGGCTCCGTCATCTGGATGGCGAGCCCCTTGGGCGCCAGCTCGCCGATCACGGTGTGCAGCAACGTGATCACCGTCAGGCTCACCGTCGCCGCCAGCGTGTGCACCGTCCGTTCCGACGCGCCGCCGATGCGCTGGAACATCGGCCGCAGGAGGTGCGCGAACGCCGGCTCGCCCAGCCAGCCCAGGCTCAGCGACGTCATCGTGATGCCAAGCTGGCTGGTCGACAGATACGACGGCATCTGCTTGGTCATGCTGATCAGCAGGCGCGCCCGCCGCCGCCCCTGGTTGGCCAGCTGTTCCAGGCGCGTGGGGCGAATCTTGACCAGCGAGAACTCGGCGGCGACGAAGAACGCGTTGGCCAGCACGAGCAGAACGCTGGCGACGAGAGCGAAGGCGGGGGACATGGATCGCCCCGAGAATCTCACACCTCCGCCGCCGAATCTAAAGCCCGTTGCGCCGCGCCGGCTTCGAGCGGCGGCGGTTTCACGCACGGCGCGGAAGTCGATCCGGGCCGATCCAGATCACAGGCAATTTGCAGGCCGGCCCTGGTAATGTTGGAGGCAGATGCGCCGCTCCCGTCAGGTCGCTCTCCTCGGTGCCGCCGCGTGCCTGTCGCTGGCGGCGGGCGCCGCGCGCGGGGCCGAGCCGAACTTTTCCCCGGACTGCGGCAC
>Ga0307475_10002300_pt1 | contig 11511 bp, 9 predicted proteins | sample atmos_gasesECM1C_FD_203317 | JGI IMG/M metagenome (GOLD analysis project Ga0307475, IMG submission 203317) | Hardwood forest soil microbial communities from Morgan-Monroe State Forest, Indiana, United States - atmos_gasesECM1C_515 | ecosystem: Environmental > Terrestrial > Soil > Temperate...
ACTCCGCACGAGCACGCGCACGCTCTCTTCGTCCTCGACGAACAGGATGGTTTCATGACCCGGCTGCGGCCCGCTGGGCTCTTTGTCCGCCGCGCGCTTGTCCACATCCGCCGTCACCTGCGGCAGATAAATCTTGAACGTGGTGCCGCGATCCACTTCGCTGTACACCCAGATGAATCCTCCGCTCTGCTTCACTACGCCGTAAACAGTCGCGAGTCCCAGGCCGGTCCCTTTTCCCTGCGCCTTGGTGGTGAAAAACGGCTCGAAGATTCGCGACTGCGTGGCCGCGTCCATTCCGCATCCCGTGTCGCTCACCACGAGCATGGTGTAGTGCCCCGGCCCCATTCCCGCATGCTGCGCGCCGTAGGTCGAATCAACCTCGATGTTGGAAGTCTCGATCGTCAATCGCCCGCCATCCGGCATGGCGTCGCGCGCGTTCACCACCAGGTTGAGCAGCACCTGTTCCATTTGTGCCGGGTCCGCCTTCACATGCCCCAGGCTCGGGGCTGGTAGAAACTTCAGCTCGATGTTTTCGCCGATCACGCGCGCGAACATCTGGATCATTCCATTCACAACTTCATTTAGGTCGAGCACGCGCGGCTGCAATACCTGCTTCCTGCTGAACGCCAGCAGTTGCCGCGTCAACGCCGTCGCCCGGTCCGCGGCTTTCTGTATCTGTTCCACGTTTTGCCGCAACGGCGACTCGCCGGCGAGCCGGTCGAGAAGCATTTCCCCGTGGCCCTTCACCACCATCAGAAGATTGTTGAAGTCGTGCGATATCCCGCCCGCCAGTTCTCCCACCGCTTGCATTTTCTGCGATTGCCGCAACTGCTCCGCCAGGTGCCTGCGGTCCGTGATGTCCAGCGCGACGCCGATCACGCCCAAGAGCTCGCCTTCCGTGCTGTGCAACGGCTGCACGTGTGATTCAAATATGCGCTTCTGCCATTCCATCTCGAACGTGACGGATTCACCCTTCAGCGCCTTGCGGTGCGCCGCAATCCCGGCAAATTCCGGATCCTCCGTGTGGAAGTATTCCGCCAGGGATTTTCCCAGGACTTCGTTCGGCCGCAGTGCGAGCGCTTCCAGCCCCGCTCCCACACTCGACGTGAACCGCAATTCCGTGTCCGTGGTCCAGAGCACCGCCGGCATCTTCTCCATGATCAATCCCAACCGCGTGCGTCCTTCGTGCCGGTCGGATTCCGTTCGCTCCAGATCCTCGAGCATGCCGTTGATCGCCGTGCTGAGATAAGTAAGCTCGTCCCGGCCGGACGTCTCCAGGCGCGCGTTCAGGTCTCCGCTCGCACCGATCTGGGTGATGTCTTCGCTCAAATCGGCGACGCGCGAGAGGATGTATCGCTCGAGTAGAAAGAGTGTCGTTGCTCCGAACACGAATCCCGCGGCGAGAAGCAGCAGCAGAAATTGCAGCAAGCTTGTGCGCCCTTGCTCTGAAATCGTTCGCGGAAGCATCACGCGCAGAATCAGCGCTCGATGGCCGTAGATGTCATCCAGCTCCCCATACGCCGCGATGGACGTGTCGTTGATCGGCCGCACTAGCCTCGGTTTCTCCTGCGAGATCACGCTTTGTACCTGCCGGAAATCGTCCGGAACGTCTTTGCCATCGATACATTCGATATCGAGCGGCATGTGCGTCATCGCGCCCAGCCGCAACGCTTGATCCGAGTCCAGCACGCGCCCCATGATCATCGTCCCTGCAATCGGGCCTTCGGAGTTGCTCGTGAGAATCGGCCGCGAATCCACGAGAACCGGGCCCGAGGGCAGCACCACAATGCCCATCAGCTTGCTTCCTTCGCTGCTGTGCACCAGTAGGGGTGAACCAACCCGAAGATGCTCGTCCAGCCCGGCGGGGACGCTTCCCGCATCCATCGTTGCGAGGTTAAAGCCTTTCGAGAAAACCTTGTTCCCGGAGTTATCGAGAATCACGGCAAAACTGATCTTGAGCTGCTCGAAGGTTGCGGCAGGGAATTCGGTTTCCACGTAAGTCGGTTTCTTTCCGTGCAGGTACGCGTAGGTCTGATCCCAGTCGGCATATCCGCTGGTGGAGCGATCGAGCGTGGCAATCTCATTCAAAAGAGCGCTCGTCGCGCGATCCAAATTCTCCCGCGCGATTTCTTCTTCCACGTGGGCGAACCCGCGCATCAGCAACACGCGCGAGAGCGAGTAGAGTCCCCCGACCAGCCCGACGATCGTCATCCCGACGATCAGGAGCGTCTTCCCTCGAAGGGAAGATGAAAATCGCAGTCGTGCCGCTTCGACCGGTCCCATTTCCGCCTCTGCCCCTTTTCAAGTATAGGCGCGCCCGAATTGCCCGGCGGGCCTCCGGGCCGGGCCGTGTCCTATTTGTATACGACGAACCTCGCATTGAACTGGCTTTCTGCGGGTCCGCGCACGTTTTTGTAGCGCCGCGCGCTTGCATTGTAGGGGCGTAGCATGCTGCGGGCGTCGAGCCCCGGCATTCGTGTCACGATTGGTGCTCGTGCCGCGCCCTTGAGGCAAAGTTGTAATCTCGAACGCCGACCTCCGCCGCGGCGGAGCTTGACACGCACCCTCCCGCTGCCCTATGGTCTACGCAAAGAAAGAGCCGGAACCGCAAATCCCGGCCCGGGATTTCGATTGGGAGGTATCCGATGCCATTGGACCTTACGACGCTCACCCTGGTCGCCAAGCCCGTCACTTTGGAAGAAGGCCTGGACATTCTGGAACGCGATCGCTACCGTTGCCAGTACTGCGGCCTCGACGGCACGGCCAGCTTCGAGAACGCTCTGGCCATGTCGGTCGACTTCGTCCTTCCGCGCGCGCGCAAAGGCAAGAAGGACCCGCGCAACCTCGTGGCTTGCTGCCGCTCCTGCAACATGATCAAGGGCACGCGTGTCTACCGCAGTTTCGACGAGGCCAAAGCCTACGTCCTCGCACGCCGAGAAGAACTGCGCAAGACCTGGGAAACCAGGGCAACGCAGCCGCCTGGGAAAGCCGCGCAGAAATCGTCTGCGTCAGCGGCATCACACGACGCGCCGAAGGCCGCGCCAAAATCGAAGGTGGCGTCCGCCTCCGTCATCGGCAGCTCGCCGCTTTCGCTTCGCAAGGGCTGACCCGCGTTCACAGTTTTCACTGAGTGCGTGGGCAAAGGGATGGAGTCGGTCCGTGCGGACGACGTCAGGCCCCTCGTAGCGCCGGCGCCCCGCCGACTCTTCGACTCTGCGGCGAGATATTCTCTACCGTATTTGCAAATACATCTCGGCGTCGTTCGTCCGCATCCCTTAGGACAGCGAAACGGGGATCGAGGAAGGGGCACCTATGACGCATCATCTGCGCAGATTCCGATGGGCAGCATTGCTGCCAGCATTGTTGCTGTTGGCGCTCGGACTTAGCGTTCCTGCTCGTGCGCAGGACGGGCCGATGCCGCCGGCGCCAGCAAACCAACCAGCGCCCGCCGCTCAGCCCGCGCCGCCCGCGAATCAGCCGCCTGCTGCTCAGCCCCCAGCCCAGCAACAGCCACCGGATGCAAGTTCACCCGCCGCGCCAGCGCAGCCCAACGCGCCTGCTGCTGCTCCCTCCGTTTCACCAGCGACATCATCGGCAACCGCCCCCGGCGCGAAGATTGAGGTTCCCAGCGGCACACATTTCCCGCTCGTTCTGCACAACGCCATCTCGACGCGCAGCACGCGCGCGGGCGATCCTGTCTATTTCGAGACGCTCTCTCCCGTCGTGGTGGATGGCCGCGTGGTCATTCCGGCGGGCACGTACGTCAACGGGGAAGTCACTGAATCGAAAAGGCCCGGTCGCGTGAAAGGCCGCGGCGAATTGATGGTCAAGCTGAATACCATGATTCTTCCGAACGGCTACATGGTGAATCTCAATGCGGTGCCAAGCAACGCGGGAACCGGCGGGGGCGAAACCACCACGAGCGAAGGCAAAATAATCGGCGATAGCCACAAGGCCGGCGACATAGGCACCGTGATTGAAACCACGGCCGCCGGCGCCGGAATCGGCGGGGTCGCGAGCCGCAGCGCCGAGGGCGCAGGAATCGGCGCGGGTGTCGGCGCCGCGGTGGGGTTGGCGACGGTCCTTCTTACGCGCGGGCCGGAAGCGGAGATGCCGCGCGGCACGACAGTGGAAGCGACTTTGAATCGCCCCGTTTTCCTCGATGCCGATCGAGTTCAATTCACCGGCCCCGGGCAGGCGTCCACGCTTGCAGGGCCGCCCAATCGCGAAGCTCATCGAGGCAGAATCTTCTATCCCTTTTAGGTATTTTAGAATGAATCTAAGAGTGGAACGTTTCAGGAGCGAGCGGAAGCTCCTCTTCGGGCGGTTGAGTTCGGGATTCCTTCGGCAAATCGCAGCGGCGAAAAAATCCCCGCGTCGAACGATGTTTTCTCCTGCGTGATCCATTCGCGAACGAGTCTCGCGGTGATGGGGGCAAGCAGGATTCCATTCCGGTAGTGCCCGGTCGCAATCAGCAATCCTTCGATATCCGTCGGCCCGAGGATAGGAAAACTGTCGGGTGTGCCAGGACGTAGGCCAGCCCACGTCTCCACAACTTCGGCGCCGGCGAGTGCGGGAACCATTTCGACGGCCGCGGCAAGAATTTGCCGCAGCCCCCCCGCCGTGACGTGGTTCCGGAATCCGGCGTCTTCGAGTGTGCTGCCCGCGACGACGCGGCCATCGCGCCGCGGCACGACGTACCCGCGCTCGCAACGCAGGACGCGTCGCAGACGAAAGTCTGATGGTTGCAATGCCACCATTTGGCCACGCACGGGATTTGTGGGCACGTAGTGCGCGAGCCAATTGTTTTCGCTCTCGTCGGCGATGCCACGGGAGTAGCAGCCAGCGGCGACAATCACATGGCGCGCAGCAATGCGCTCGCCGCCGGCAATGACGCCGGTGCAGCGATCGCCATCGCGCAACAGTGAAGAGACGGCGCAGCCGACTCGGATCTCGGCGCCACGTCGTTCCGCTGCCTCGAGCGTCGCATCTGTCAGCAGACGCGGATCCACGGTTGCTTCCTCGGGCAGCCACGCGGCGGCGCGCACGGCTGCTCCCATGCTCGGTTCGATCCTGCGCGCGGCATCGAGCGACACAGGTTCGATCGACAACCCGAGGCGGCGATGCCCGGCAATCATTGCATCGCGCTCGGCTTCGCCGTGTGGCGAAAGAAACACTTCGAGCGCGCCATCGCGAGTGAAAGCGACCGAGATTCCGGACGCGTCTTCGACAGCCGCAACGAATTCGGGATAGAGACGCAGGCTTTCCTTCGCCAGCGGGACGAGCGGCAAAGCGTCCGGGGAATCGGGGCCCGGGGACAACATTCCCGCAGCGGCCCAGGAAGCTTCGCGGCCCGGTTCCCGGCGATCGAGAACGAGGACGCGCAGCTTTTCCGGAGCCAGCTCAAAGGCGGTCGCGGCGCCGATCAGTCCGCCGCCAACAATGGCTACGTCGAATACGCTCACGAGGCAATAATAGTAACAGCAAAGAGCGGATTCGAAATGCGCCGCAGGAGCCGGGGAACCGGAAGCTTTCAGAGTGAATTCACAAGTTCGATGGAAAGCAGGCGGGCTTTTTGGGCCAGATTTTGAGCGCGGGTCCAGTCGTTGCCTTTGGTGGCCTCATGCGACTGCGCGAGAAAGCTGCGGATTTTTTCCGCGAGGTCCTGTTGCGCGGCGTTGAGTTGCCTGCCACTTGCCTGCTGGAGGTTCTTTTCCGCAACGGAAATGTCGTCGTTCGTTTTGCGCTCGTAACTCGCCTGATCGCCCGGAGAGAGTTGCGGCGAAATCTGCGGAGCGGGAGGACGCGAAGTTTCCGCGGGCTGATCGGCCGATTCCGTGGCCGACTTCTTCGGCGCGGGCTTATGCGGAGCGGGAGGCGGCACAGGAGACGTGGGCGGCGGATTTGTGGCGGGAGGCTCGGCATTTTCCGTCGGGGGGGTAGGTTCGGGTTCGGCGGGGGGTTGCGTTTGCTTGATGACCGGGGCCGGAGAAGCTGCGACCGGAGGCGCTGCTTTCACCTTTTTGTCGCAAGACACCAGTCCGAGCGAAAGCCCGCTCACAAGCAGCGCGGCGACAATTCCAGCGTCTGTACAATTGCGGCTGGGCATTTATTTTTTTTCTTCAGCGAAGGGCTGGCTGAAACCACGTACCTTTTCCGCTACCGGCTCGACGAGGCGAGCCAAAGGCAGCTCCACGCGAAAGGTGGTTCCGCGCCCGACCTCCGAATCGAATTCTATCCGACCATTGTGCAACTGTACAAACCTAAAGGTATTGGCCAACCCGATTCCAGTACCGCCCGGTCGGGTGGTGAAAAAGAGCTGAAAAATCTTCTTCTGATCCTCGGGTGAAATTCCCCTGCCCGAATCCGCGACCGACACGACCGCAAACTCGGCGTTGTGGCTCAACCGCAGCGTGATGCGTCCACCGGAACTCGTAAAATCACATGCATTCAGCACGAGATTGAGCACCGCCTGATGAATGAGCTGGCGGTCGAGCCGGATACGAGGAAACTCCGGAGGGAGATCGGCGCGCAATTCCACGCCGGCCTTCGCGACCGAGGGACGCGCCGCGTCCAGAACTTCCTCCAGGAGCGCGCGGACATCCGTTTCCTCGAGGTTGACTTCGATGGGCTTTGTGAAATTCAGAAACGTCTTCACGGCATGGTCGAGCCTGTCAATTTCCGTGTCCAGCATTTTTACGGCCTGCTGCGGCTCGGGGTCCACGGGCATGTTGGCCTTGAGGACTTCGAGCCATAAGCGCATCGAGTTGAGAGGATTTTTCACTTCGTGGGCAACGCCAGCGGTGACGCGGCCGAGCGCGGCGAGACGCTCGGAAAGGTGGAGCTGGTTGCCGATCCGGTCGAGAGATTCAACGTCGCGCAGAGTGACCAGAGTGCCCGTCGGCATGCCCTGTTCGCGGACGACCTGAGCGCTGAGTCCGATGCGCGCGGCCCCGGACGCTCTTTCGAGAGTCACTTCCGTTCCCTCGACCGGTTGTATCTCGTTGCCGCTGATACGGAGTGCGCTGCGAACCGGATGCCCCGACGGAAAAATCTCGCTGACCAAGCTCCCGCGCAGGTCCTCCGGATGTACATGCAGGAAATTTTCCACAGAGGGGCTGACGAGGACGGCGCGGCCCTGGGAGTTGAACAACAGGAGGCCGTCCTCGAGGCCGCCCATGATTTGATCGAGGTTTTCGCGCAGAGTGCTGAAAATCTCGCGCACGTCGCGCAATTGCTTTCCGATGCCGACGATTTTCGTGCTCACCATGCCCAGCTCATCGCCGCGTTCGACGGGCTCGAAATCGAATTCTCCGACGGAGATGCGGTCCAATTGCTTGGAAATCCGGTCAATTGGGGCGAGCGAGACGCGGCTCACCACGGCAGCCAGAAGAGTGGAGATCAACACGGAAGCGAGCGCATACCAACCGGCGGACAAAAGGCTCGGGGAGATTTCATCGCGAATCAACGCCGAAGACAGGCCGATGCGAATGTCGCCGAAGGGGCCGGGCCCCAGATTGAAGGCAAGCGAGTCCTCATATACCTGGGGCGGCCCGTAGAGGGTGCGGAGCTGCTGGAAAAAACCGGCGTGCACGAAAGAGGCGACACTTGGGCGCGCCGCCACTTTCTGGCCGCGCAGCGATGCGTCGCTCGAAACCAGAACAATGGCATTGCGATCGCTGATGGTGATTTCATAAATCGTCGGCGAATAACCGACGGCCGATTCAATCAAAGAATTCAGGGTGCTGCTCTCGTCGAATGCGCGCGTGGCGTAACGGCGCATATCTTCGGGGCTAGTGGATTCCGGTGATTCGCCACGCTCGGACGCGTCCGTGAGCGCGCTCTGGCACGCCAGAAAGATTTCCTGCGCCACGAAGCGGGCGCGGTCATCCGCCTGGCGGAGCACCTGGCGGGTCAAGCGTGCGAGATACAGGGAGGAGACAATGGTAACGACAGCCAGGACCAGCACGGAAACCGCAACAGTGAACTTAGTTTTCAGGCTGAGACGCATCGTTCCGCCCCGCCTCGTATTCTTTGAGCTTGTTGTGAAGAGTTTTCAGACTGATGCCTAACAGGTCCGCCGCGCGAGTCTTGTTCTGACTTGTGGCCGCAAGCGTTTGCAGGATGAGTTCACGCTCGACGGCATCCACCGTGGTGCCAATTGGGAAGTGGATTCCGCCCAACGCAGCAGACGGGACCGCCGGCGAGCGTCCAAATTCGGAAGGGAGATGAGCGCGGCCAATCGTTCCGCGGTCGGACGCGATCGCGGCACGCTCGAGCACGTTGCGCAGTTCGCGAACGTTCCCCGGCCAGGTATAGGACTTGAAGAGATCCATCACATCCGCGCCCGCGCCCGAAACCTTCTTTCCGTGCTTCTCCGAGATTTCCGCGAGTAGGTGCTCGACGAGGAGAGGCAGGTCGTCCTTATGGTCGCGCAGCGCGGGCAGATGAATGTTGAAAACGTTGAGGCGGAAATAGAGGTCCTGCCGGAGATGGCCGTCAGCCACGGCTTGCTCGGGATTTTTGTTGGTTGCAGCGAGCACGCGAACGTCCACCGGCGTTTCGACTTTGCTGCCGAGGCGCCGCACTTTGTGATCTTCGAGAACGCGAAGGAGCTTCGCCTGGGTCTGCACGGGCATTTCACCGATTTCGTCGAGCAGCAGCGTGCCGCCATCGGCGAGCTCAAAGCAGCCGATGCGGCGTTCGGCGGCTCCGGTGAACGCGCCCTTCTCATGGCCGAAGATTTCGCTTTCCATGAGCGATTCGGGAATGGCGGAGCAATTGATGGCGACGAACGGGCGGTCGGCGCGGGGCGAGAGCAAGTGAATCGAGCGCGCAACCATTTCTTTGCCAGAGCCCGTTTCGCCGGTGACGAGCACGGGCGCCGTGGAAGGCGCGGCCATTTCGACCTGCCGCATCACGTCCTGCATCGAGCGGGAAGTGCCGACGAGGACGCCGATTTTTCCGGCTTCGCGCAATTGACGCGTGAGAGCCACGACCGCGCGCTGGTCGCGGACGCGGCCGAGCGCCCGATCGAGCAGAGCTTTAAGGACCGGCGGCTTCAGAGGTTTTTCGATGTACCAGAATGCGCCGGCATCAATGGCTTGGACAATGCGCTCGTCGCTGCCACGGCCGGTGATGATGATGACAGGGATTTCGCGGATTTCTTCGGCAAGGTGAGCAAGCAGGTCGAGCCCGTTCATGCCGGGCAGCTCGACATCGGCAAGGATCACGCCCGGATGGAATTCGGGGAACTTGGCAATCGCTTCTTCGCTGCTGCCGACGCCCAAAACCGAATAATCCCACTTGCGAAGAAGGGCTTCGTAACCCTTGCGGGCGTTTTCTTCGTCCTCGACGATAAGGATGCGTTGCTGCGATGCGTCCGGCGCCATTGCACTGAATCTATCAGCAGTTTGCGGGAAAACCAAGAGAACGAGGCGTCTGCCGCATGAATTCGCTCCGACCCGGTTTTGAGAGGTTGTCCCATTTCGCACAGATTGTTAGCCCTCTCTTTTGATTGAATTGACATGGAATCGCAAAGGCCATGAAGTTTCCCCAATGAATGCAAGATACTTTGGTGCCGTCCAGGAATGACATGAGTGGGAAAAACTTTCGAGTCGTACAGACAGGCGAACGAACCAACGCCGACGGAAAACCAGTAAGTAACAAAGTACTGCTGGCGATGCCCGATAATGAATACGAGTTGATGCGTCCTGACTTGACGCAAATCGACCTGCCTGATCACCTCAGCCTTCATGAGCCGACACAAAACATCGAATTCGTCTATTTCCCGAACCGGGGAATGGTTTCTCAAGTTGTTGTGACCAAAGACGGTCGAACCGTAGAAGTGGGTGTCGTAGGGAACGAGGGCTACGTTGGAGCGGGACTGGCAGCCGGCTTGAGCAGAAGTCCCGTGCGCGAAATCATCCAAATCGCCGGCGATGGCTCCCGCATGTTGGGGAATGCCTTAGAACGCATTCTGCGGTCGGCCCCGCAGTTACAAGTGATATTGAACAGGCATACGGGGCTTCAAGGAATGCAAGTCGCACAGACCGCTGCGTGCAATCGGCTGCACGATATACGGCAGCGCCTCTCGAGGTGGCTGCTGATGACTCAGGACAGGGTGGATTCCGGAGTGCTTCATATCACTCACGATTTCATTGCGACCATGATGGGTACCGACCGATCCACCGTGAGCTTGGCAGCATCACTCATGCAAAAAGAGGGAATTATAGATTACGTGCGAGGTGCGGTGAAGATTTTGAACCGTAGGAAACTCGAAAAATCCGCCTGTGAGTGCTACGAAGTCATTCAGCAGGTCGAGGACGATCTCGGATTGAGATAAAAATTCTTGCCCGCGTTGGATACCCCACAGACAGCAGACCCTTGCCATCGGTAATCTCCAGGACCTTATTGCATGCAATCCGGTTTTGGTTTGCATTACGGCCCTTGTCGTTGCTGTTGCGGTCGAAAAACCAATGCTACGCCGCCTTTCACGGGAGCACAGCCAAATCAAATCGCGAGGTGTGTTGGGGAGGACATGCGCCGCAAACTGGCATGGATCGACGAACAGCGTTTTCGGGGCTGGGGTTGCTCCGAATGCGCATGGGTGTTCAATCCTTCGGGATCGCCTACCGGCAGATCGCTCGATGAAATGAAGCAGAACTATGAGCGGCAGCGCGATAAAGACTTTGCAGCCCATGTTTGCGCTGAACACCCTAGAAACCAATCAAAAATCCGCTAGCGAATGGCAGACTTAGAGGATTCTGAAAGAATATCGAGTCTTGTGTTGCTCAGTTTTCCCGGTTTTGTTGCAAAGAGGTAACTATGGAACCACCGTTCGACATTCTGAAGAAGATAGACGTCGTGAATTTCGAATGGGTTGACGTCGTTCGAGACATGCAAACCGCCGAGGCCAGGATGCACGAACTACAAGCGCATTCGCCCGCCGAATATGTCGGCTTTAGCGAGCGCATCCAACAGATTGTAGCCAGGTTCAACTCTCCGCGGGCGGGCGCGTGAGAGACTTCTGGTTCTAATGTGTCGCGTGTCAACCATACCTCTAAGGCCAAGGCGACAAACGAAACGAACCGGCGGCGCCGGGGCCCGCTTACACCCCGGCGGTCGCAGGCTCGCTCTTTACTCTCGAGTCGGGATCAGGCTTTAGCTGCTGTTGCTTGCTGAGCACGCATCTGTTTCATAAACTGGCGCATCGCCGCCACATGACCCGGTGATCGGCTCTCCATCCACGTTTCGTAGCGCTGCGCGGCCTTTTCCAAGTTCGCCAGGAACTGCTTATTCGCGAAACGCTCCCGGAACTGCGGGACAACGGGCTTGGCGAGCTCCCAGACCCCGAAAAACTCGCCGCTGGTTTCAAAAAACAGGCCTTCGTGGAGCAGGCCGTAATTGAGCAACGAGCAGGCTTGCTCCCAATAGCTGAGCACCATCATCGCCAGCGCGCCTCCCTCCGTTCCAGGCGCCGCGATGCGTGCGGCGTCGTCGAAATTCTCC
>Ga0307475_10002301_pt1 | contig 11509 bp, 11 predicted proteins | sample atmos_gasesECM1C_FD_203317 | JGI IMG/M metagenome (GOLD analysis project Ga0307475, IMG submission 203317) | Hardwood forest soil microbial communities from Morgan-Monroe State Forest, Indiana, United States - atmos_gasesECM1C_515 | ecosystem: Environmental > Terrestrial > Soil > Temperate...
GGTGCGGTTGAGCTTTCTGGAGGGTTAGCGACCAGGTAACGGACGGCGCCGGCGCGGTACTGTGTGCGGTCGAGATGCGATCGTTAGACAGCCTTCCAATATTCCGAGCGAATAGGCTGGGAATCGGCGTCGACGCAAAGATGCAAAAAGGGAAAGAAGCGGACTTAGGTGCAGACACACGAGATCAGGACGAGGTTCCTTGATCATTTCGTGAAGGCGGGCCACACCGAGGTGCCGAGCGCATCGGTGATCCTCGACGACCCCAACCTGCTGTTCGTCAACGCCGGCATGGTCCAGTTCGTGCCGTTCTTTCTGGGGCAACGCACTCCGCCGTATGCCACGGCGACCAGCATCCAGAAGTGCATCCGCACTCCGGATATCGACGAGGTGGGCATCACCACCCGGCACAACACCTTCTTCCAGATGGCCGGCAACTTCTCGTTTGGTGACTATTTCAAGCGCGAGGCCATCGAGCTGGCCTGGTCTCTGCTCACCAATCCCGTCGCCGACGGGGGATACGGGCTAGACCCGGAAAGACTCTGGGCCACAGTGTATTTCGACGATGACGAGGCCGCGCAGCTGTGGCAGGAGGTCGCCGGCCTGCCGGAGGAGCGCATCCAGCGCCGCGGCATGGCCGACAACTACTGGTCGATGGGCATCCCCGGGCCGTGCGGCCCGTCGTCGGAGATCTACTACGACCGCGGGCCGGAGTTCGGAGTCGAGGGCGGCCCGATAGCCAACGAAGATCGCTACGTCGAGCTTTGGAACCTGGTGTTCATGCAGAGCGAACGCGGCGAAGGCACCGGCAAAACCGACTTCGAGATCCTCGGCCCGTTGCCCCGCAAGAACATCGACACCGGCATGGGCGTCGAGCGGGTCGCGTTCGTGCTGCAGGGTGTGCACAACGTCTACGAAACCGATCTATTGAGGCCGGTCATAGACAAAGTGGCCACCGTCGCCGCGCGTGGCTATGACGTCGGCAACCACGATGACGATGTGCGCTACCGCGTCATCGCCGACCACAGCCGCACCGCGGCGATCCTGATCGGCGACGGCGTAAGCCCCGGCAACGACGGACGCGGTTACGTGCTGCGCCGGCTGCTGCGCCGGGTGATCCGCTCGGCCAAGCTGCTGGGCATCGAGGGCCCGATCGTCGGCGACCTGATGGCCACCGTGCGTGACGCGATGGGCCCGTCGTATCCCGAACTCGTCACCGATTTCGACCGGATCAGGCGCATCGCCGTCGCCGAGGAGACCGCGTTCAATCGCACGTTGGCGTCGGGCTCGAAGTTGTTCGACGAGGTCGCCGGCGCCACCAAAGCGGCGGGCGCCGGCGTGGTTTCTGGTTCGGATGCCTTCACCCTGCACGACACCTATGGCTTCCCGATCGAGCTCACTTTGGAGATGGCCTCCGAGGCCGGCCTGCAGGTCGACGAGATCGGCTTCCGTGAACTGATGGAAGAGCAGCGCAGGCGCGCCAAGGCCGATGCGGCGGCGCGCAAGCATGCCCACGCCGACCTGAGCGCTTACCGCGAGCTGGTCGACGCCGGCCCCACCGAGTTCACCGGATTCGACGAGTTGACTTCCGAGGCAAAGATTCTGGGCATCTTCGTCGACGGCAAGCGGGTTCCGGTGGTCGCACACGGTACCGATGGGGCTGATCGCGTCGAACTGGTACTCGACCGCACCCCGCTTTACGCCGAGTCGGGCGGCCAGATCGCCGACGAGGGCAGCATCAGCGGAACCGGTGCCAACGAGGCCGCCCGGGCAGCGGTCACCGACGTGCAGAAGATCGCGAAAACCCTTTGGGTGCACCGAGTTAATGTCGAGTCCGGGGAATTCGTCGAGGGCGACATCGTCATCGCGGCGGTGGACCCGGGGTGGCGCCGGGGCGCCACCCAAGGACACTCGGGTACCCACATGGTGCACGCGGCACTGCGACAAGTGCTGGGGCCCAACGCCGTTCAGGCGGGTTCGCTGAACCGTCCCGGCTATTTGCGCTTCGACTTCAACTGGCAGGGCCCGCTGACCGAAGAACAGCGCACCCAGATCGAAGAGGTGACCAACGAGGCCGTGCAGGCCGACTTCGAGGTGCACACGTTCACCGAGCAGCTCGAGAAGGCCAAGGCGATGGGAGCGATGGCGCTGTTCGGCGAGAGCTATCCCGACGAAGTGCGGGTCGTGGAGATCGGCGGGCCGTTTTCGCTGGAGCTGTGCGGTGGCACCCACGTGGACAACTCGGCGCAGATCGGCCCGGTGACGATCCTGGGCGAAGCGTCGATCGGTTCCGGGGTCCGCCGGGTGGAGGCCTACGTCGGGCTCGAGTCGTTCCGCCACCTGGCCAAGGAGCGGGCGTTGATGGCCGGGCTGGCGTCGTCGCTGAAGGTGCCGTCCGAAGAGGTGCCCGCCCGGGTGGCCAACCTCGTCGAGCGGCTGCGGGCAGCGGAGAAGGAACTCGAACGCACCCGGCTGGCGAGCGCGCGGGCCGCCGCGACCAACGCCGCGGCCGGCGCGGAGCGCATCGGTAACGTTCGTGTGGTGGCGCAGCGGATGTCCGGCGGAATGACGGCCGCCGACCTGCGCTCCCTGGTTGGCGATATTCGCGGCAAGCTGGGCAGCGATCCCGCGGTGGTCGCGCTGATCGCCGTGACTCCCGGGGAAGAGGGCTCAACCGTGCCGTATGCCGTGGCCGCCAATCCGGCCGCCCAAGATCTCGGGATTCGCGCCAACGACCTGGTCAAGCAGCTCGCCATGGCCGTCGACGGCCGCGGCGGTGGTAAGGCCGACCTGGCGCAGGGCTCAGGAAAGAATCCGACCGGCATCGACGCGGCGCTGGAGGCGGTCCGCTCCGAGATCGCCGCGATAGCGCGGGTCGGTTGAGTGGTCTCAGCACAGCATCGCTTGCCCGACCGGCCCGGCGGTCCCGACCAGGACCCCGGCCGGGGACGGCGGCTCGGCATCGACGTGGGCAGTGTGCGAATCGGTGTTGCTTGCAGCGATCCCGACGGCGTCCTGGCCACTCCGGTGGAAACGGTGCGTCGAGACCGCTCGGGCAGGCACGTGCGCCGGCTGGCCGAGCTGGCCGCCGAATTGGAGGCCGTCGAGGTGATCGTCGGATTGCCGCGGACGCTGGACGACCGCACCGGCCCGTCGGCCCAGGACGCGATCGAACTGGCCGAGGCGCTGGCCCGACGGGTTGCCCCCACGCCGGTGCGGCTGGCCGACGAGCGACTGACCACGGTCAGTGCGCAGCGATCGCTGCGCGCGGCGGGGGTGCGGGCCAAGGACCAGCGGGCGTTGATCGACCAGGCGGCGGCGGTGGCAATCCTGCAGAGCTGGCTCGATCAACGCCGGGCCACGGTGGCCGGGGCCGAGTCTGCGGCGGGGGATGCCACCGATGGTTGACAGCGTGCGACGCGAACGCGCTGAGCCCGAAGCGGTCGGGCCGCCGCGGCGCAGGACGAGCCGGGTGGCCAGGAATCGCGCCGAGCGCGGCCGGCGGCGGCGACGCTTCGCAGGCCGAATCGCGCTCGCGATGATCGTCATGATCATGGTCGTGGTTGTCTTCGTCGGCACCAGGCTCTGGAACACGTCGTTCGGGTCCGGTGACGACTACATCGGCAACGGCAAGCGCGACATCGTGATTCACGTGCAAGACGGTGACTCGACGACCATGGTCGGGGAGACGCTGCAGAGCCAGCAGGTGGTCAAGACGGTCCGCGCGTTCGTCAACGCCGCGCACGGCAACAGCGCGATTACGTCCATCCAGCCCGGCTTCTACCGGTTGCGCACCGAAATCCCGGCGGCTAACGCCGTCGCGCGGCTGGCCGACCCGAGCAACCGGGTGGGACGGCTGGTCATCCCGGAAGGACGTCAGCTCGACGACACCACCGACATGAAGACCAATGTCGTGAATTCTGGCATCTTTTCACTGATCTCCCGTGCCACCTGTGTGGATCTCGACGGCAACCGGCGCTGCGTCTCGGCCAACGACCTCCGCGCGGCAGCGACCGACAGCGCTCCCGCGGTGTTGTCGGTGCCGGCCTGGGCGGTTGAGCCGGTCACCGAGTTGGGCAATGACCATCGCCGGCTCGAGGGCCTCATCGCGCCCGGGACCTTCAATGTCGATCCCTCGGCGTCGGCCCAGAGCATCTTGGCGAACCTGATCAGCGCCGGGGCCGAGGAATACATGAAATCCGGGTTGGTGGACACCGCCCAGTCCATGCGCCTGTCGCCGTACGACATCCTGGTGGTGTCGTCGTTGGTGCAGCAAGAAGCTGACTCGCAGGACTTCCCGAAGGTCGCACAGGTCATCTACAACCGGCTGAACGCTCACCACACGCTGGAATTCGACTCGACCGTGAACTATCCGCGGGACCGTCGTGAGGTGGCCACCAGCGACGCCGACCGTGCCCAGCGCACCCCGTGGAACACCTACGTGTCCCAAGGCCTGCCCGCCACGGCGATCTGCTCTCCCGGCGTTGACGCGCTGCGCGCCGCCGAGCACCCGGAGCCGGGTGACTGGTTGTACTTCGTCACCATCGACACCCAGGGGACGACGCTATTCACCAGGGACTACAAGCAGCATCTGGCCAATATCGAGCTGGCCAAGCGCAACGGTGTCCTCGACAGCGCGCGCTAGCTCGGCGCAGCGCAGAAAAGCGGCCGTTCTCGGCTCGCCGATCGCACATTCGAGGTCCCCGCAACTGCACCTGGCCGCCTACCGCGCGCTGGGGCTGCACGACTGGACCTACGAGCGCATCGAGTGCGGCGCCGAGGAGCTGCCGGGTGTGGTCGGCGGCTTCGGGCCCGAGTGGGTCGGCGTGTCGGTGACCATGCCGGGCAAGTTCGCCGCCCTGCGGTTCGCCGACGAACACGCCGAACGCGCGGCTCTGGTCGGTTCGGCCAACACCCTGGTGCGCACGCCGCGGGGCTGGCGGGCCGACAACACCGACATCGACGGCGTGGCGGGCGCGATCGGATCAGCCTCTGGACGGGCGCTGGTCTGTGGATCGGGCGGCACCGCGCCGGCGGCCGTCGTGGGGCTGGCCGAGCTCGGCGTGTCCGGCATCACCGTCGTGGCGCGCAATCCGGACAAGGCCGCCCGGTTGGTGGACCTGGGAACGCGAATCGGCGTGGCGACGCGGTTCTGCGGCCTGGACAGCGACGAGCTGACCGACGAGGTGGCCGCCGCGGAGGTGCTGGTCAGCACCATTCCGGCAGACGTGGCGGCGCGGTGCACCGGCACGTTCGCCGCGATCCCGGTGCTGCTGGATGCCGTCTACGACCCATGGCCGACGCCGCTGGCCGCCGCGGTGGCCGCGGCGGGCGGCCGGGTGATCAGCGGGTTGCGGATGCTGCTGCATCAGGCGTTCGCGCAGGTCGAACAGTTCACCGGACTGCCGGCGCCGCGCGAAGCGATGGAGGCGGCATTGCGTTAACCTGCTGCGCATGGCGGCTGGGGTCGTGGTGCTGTGGATGGGCGTCCTGAGCGTCTGCGACGTTCGGCACCGGCGGTTGCCCAACGCCTTGACGCTGCCCGGGGCCGGCATGATCCTGGTGACCGCCGCCTGCACCGGACGCGGATTGCCGGCTCTGGCCGGGGCTGCGGTACTGGCGGGGGTGTATCTGCTGGTGCATCTGATGGCGCCGGCGGCGATGGGGGCCGGCGACGTCAAGCTGGCGATCGGTCTGGGTGGGCTGGCCGGCTGCTTCGGTGCCGGGGTGTGGTTGCTTGCGGCCCTGGCAGCGCCGCTGCTGACGGCGCTGTGCGGTGCAGTTGCTCGGTTTCGCGGCGTGCGCACCGTGCCGCACGGTCCCTCGATGTGCCTGGCCACCGCCTGCGCGGTAGGCCTGGCTGTCGTGTGAGCGGCGCATCGAAATCCACGGCAGCGCTCAAAAGCGCGAGAGACCCACGCGCTGGCGACGATTTCGTTGCGTCCTCGCATTTAGGTGCGCCTGAACCGTCATGGGAAGATGGTCAGGTGTTGCGCTGGATCACCGCCGGGGAGTCGCATGGCCGCGCGTTGGTGGCCGTGCTCGAAGGCATGGTCGCCGGCGTGGAAGTCACCTCCACCGACATCTCTGACCAGCTGGCCCGTCGCCGGCTCGGCTACGGTCGCGGCGCCCGGATGGCGTTCGAGCGCGACGCGGTGACCGTGCTTGCCGGGGTCCGCCACGGCGTCACGCTGGGCGGGCCCATCGCCATCGAGATCGGCAACACCGAATGGCCGAAGTGGGAAACCGTGATGGCCGCCGACCCCGTCGACCCGGCGGAGTTGGCAGATATGGCGCGCAATGCCCCGCTCACCCGGCCGCGGCCCGGCCACGCCGACTACGCGGGCATGCTCAAGTACGGGTTCGACGACGCCCGCCCGGTGCTGGAGCGGGCCAGCGCCCGCGAGACCGCGGCCCGCGTCGCGGCGGGGACGGTGGCCCGGGTGTTTCTGCGCCAGGCGCTCGGCGTCGAGGTGCTCTCGCACGTCATCGCGATCGGCCCGTCGGCGCCCTATGACGGCCCGCCGCCGCGACCCGAAGACCTGCCCGCGATCGATGCCAGCCCAGTCCGCGCCTTCGACAAGGCGGCCGAGCAGGCGATGATCACCGAGATCGAGGCGGCCAAGAAAGACGGCGACACCCTCGGCGGCGTGGTGGAGGTTGTGGCGCTGGGTCTGCCGGTCGGACTGGGGTCGTTCACCAGCGGCGACAACCGGCTCGACAGCCAGCTGGCGGCCGCCGTGATGGGCATACAGGCGATCAAGGGCGTCGAGATCGGCGACGGTTTCGAGACCGCCCGCCGGCGCGGCAGCCGCGCCCACGACGAGATGTACCCCGGGCCCGACGGAGTCGTCCGCTCGACGAACCGGGCGGGCGGGCTCGAAGGCGGCATGACTAACGGCCAGCCGCTACGGGTGCGCGCCGCAATGAAGCCGATCTCCACCGTGCCGCGGGCGCTGGCCACCGTCGACATGGCGACCGGTGACGAGGCCGTCGCGATCCACCAGCGCTCGGATGTGTGCGCGGTTCCGGCCGCCGGGGTCGTCGTCGAGACCATGGTGGCGCTGGTCCTCGCGCGCGCGGTGCTGCAGAAGTTCGGCGGCGATTCGCTGACCGAGACCCGCCGCAACATCGAGGCGTATCAGCGTGCGGTCGCCGACCGGGAAGCACCGGCAGCCCGCGCTCGGTTGATCGGGGGATAGGCGCACATGGCACCCAAGGCGGTACTCGTCGGATTGCCGGGCTCCGGCAAGTCCACCATCGGGCGGCGGCTGTCCAAGGCGCTCGGGGTCGGCTTGCTCGATACCGACGCGGCGATCGAGCAGCGGACCGGCCGCAAAATCGCCGACATCTTCGCCACCGACGGCGAGCCGGAGTTCCGTCGCATCGAGGAAGAGGTGGTGCGCGCGGCATTAGCCGAGCACGACGGTGTTGTGTCGCTCGGCGGTGGCGCTGTCACGAGCCTGGGGGTGTGCGAGGCGCTGGCCGGCCACACCGTCATCTACTTGGAGATCGGCGCCAGGGAAGGGGTGCGCCGCACCGGCGGCAACACGGTGCGGCCGTTGCTGGCCGGGCCGGACCGCGCCGAGACTTTCCGCGCGCTGATGGCGAAGCGGATTCCGCTGTACCGGCGCGTGGCGACCATCCGGGTCAACACCAACCGCCGCAATCCCGGCGCCGTGGTCCGCTACATCGTCTCGCGGCTGGGGTGCGCGGACCAGACCCAACAGCCGGTGACACCCGGCGCCATCAAATGACCGACACCACTGAACCGGTCACCGTGCAGGTGGCCGTCGACCCGCCATACCCGGTGGTGATCGGCACCGGGCTGCTGACCGAGTTGGATGAACTGCTTTCCGGCCGGCATCGGGTCGCGATCCTGCACCAACCGGTACTGGCGCAGACCGCCGAGGCGATCCGAAGCCACTTGGCCGGCAAAGGAGTTGACGCACACCGCATCGAAATCCCCGACGCCGAGGACGGCAAGGACCTGCCCGTCGTCGGTTTCGTCTGGGAAGTGTTGGGCCGCATCGGAATCGGCCGCAAGGACGCACTGGTCAGCGTAGGCGGCGGCGCGGCCACCGACGTCGCCGGATTCGCGGCGGCCACCTGGCTGCGCGGCGTGGATATCGTCCATGTGCCCACCACGCTGCTCGGCATGGTCGATGCGGCCATCGGCGGCAAGACCGGAATCAACACCGAGGCGGGCAAGAACCTGGTCGGTGCGTTTCATCAGCCACTGGCCGTCCTGGTCGACCTGGCGACGCTGGAAACGTTGCCGCGCAACGAAATCGTCGCCGGGATGGCCGAAGTGGTCAAGGCGGGCTTCATCGCCGACCCGGTGATTCTCGACCTCATCGAAGCCGACCCACAGGCCGCGCTGGATCCCGCAGGTGACGTGCTGCCCGAGCTGATCCGGCGCTCGATCGCGGTGAAGGCCGAGGTCGTAGCCGCCGACGAGAAGGAATGGGAGCTGCGCGAAATCCTCAACTATGGGCACACTTTGGCGCATGCGATCGAGCGGCGGGAGCGCTATCAGTGGCGGCACGGCGCCGCCGTGTCGGTGGGTCTGGTGTTCGCTGCCGAGCTGGCCAGGCTGACCGGCCGGCTGGACGACGCGACCGCCGAGCGGCATCGCAGCATCCTGACGTCGCTGGGCCTGCCGGTCAGCTACGACGCCGACGCCTTGCCGCAACTGCTGGAATACATGGCCGCGGACAAGAAAACCCGCTCCGGCGTGCTTCGGTTCGTGGTGCTCGACGGGCTGGCCAAGCCGGGCCGGTTGGTGGGACCGGACCCGGGGCTGCTGGTCACCGCCTACGCGGGACTGGAAGCGTAGTGACGGTCACGGTCAACGTCATCAACGGCCCGAACCTGGGCCGGCTGGGCCGGCGCGAGCCCGACGTCTACGGCGACACCACCCACGACCAGCTGGCCGCGCTCATCGAGCGTGAGGCCGCCGGACTTGGACTCAAAGCCGTTGTGCGGCAAAGTGATGACGAAGCCCAACTGCTGGACTGGATCCATCTGGCCGCCGATGCGGGCGAACCGGTAATCCTCAACGCCGGCGGCCTCACCCACACGTCGGTGGCGTTGCGCGACGCCTGCGCTGAACTGCGCGCACCCCTGATCGAGGTGCATATCTCCAACGTGCATGCGCGCGAAGAGTTCCGGCGGCACTCCTACATCAGCCCGGTCGCAACCGGCGTGATCGTCGGGCTGGGAGTGCAGGGCTACGTGCTGGCCCTGCACTACCTGGCGAACGACTGAGGGCTAGTCCCTCTCGGGTTCCGAGCCCGGCTTGGCGTGCCTGGGGTCGGTGTCGGTACGGATCTCCTCGGTCTTGGCGTCATCCCCGCCCGTGGAGCGCGTTTCGGTAGACCTTCCCCATGGGCCCGTCGGGATCGTTTCGGTGGGTGCTTCGCGTTCGGCCTCGCGCTCGGCCGTAGCCACCGTCGCGGTTCGCGCCCCGGGCTGAGCCGCGGAGGTCTGCGCGGGTATCTCGCCGGTCGGCGTGTCATCGCCGCGAACGGCGGAGAAGACGTCGGTGTCCCCGTCCCGCTCCTTAACGCCAAGGCCGTGGTGTTTCTCTGGCGATTTCTCGAACTGTCGGTCCACCCGCCAGCGGCCGATGGTCACGCCGATGATGCCGGACAGGAAAACGACGAGCGCAGTGAACGCCGCGAACGTCGTCACCTCGTTGATCAGGCCCCCGACGTAGAGCCCCTTATACACCAGCGAAATGAGCCAGGAGATCGCTCCGCTGACGATCCCCGCGACAAGGCCGGCCAGCAGCCAGGTCATCGCCAGATCTCGCCGGCGGTCCGGATCGGGATTGGCCGTGGCGTCGGCCCGGCCGTCGATCACGCCCCACACGACCGCGCAAATGACGACCACCAGCTGCAGCAGCACACTGATCCAGGCGGCCCACTCCTGCCATGCATTGATCATCGCCCCCTGGAACAAGCGAACGACGACCATGACCGCGGCTAAGGCCAATCCACGCAGCATCCAGTTCCTCATGAGGGAAAAGCGTAGCGAGTACCGTCAAGGGGCGTGACACATTCGCAGCGTCGAAACAATCTTAAAGCGCAAATCGGTGCCGGCGGCCTGGACGCGATGCTGGTTACGGACCTGATCAACGTGCGTTATCTGTCGGGTTTTTCCGGCTCGAACGGCGCGTTGCTGGTTTTCGCCGACGATCGCGTGCCCGTGCTGGCCACAGACGGCCGGTACCGCACCCAGGCCGCGGAGCAAGCCCCCGATCTCGAAATCGCCGTCGAGCGGGCCCTCGGGCGCTACCTGGTCGGTCAGGCCGCCGCCGGCGGCGTGCGCAAGCTGGGCTTCGAAAGCAATGTGGTCACCGTCGACGGCTTCGATGCGCTCACCGGTGAGCTGGACGAACGGGGCGGCGAAACCGAGCTGGTGCGGGCCGCCGGCACGGTTGAGGCGCTGCGCGAGGTCAAAGACGCCGGCGAGTTGGCGCTGCTGCGGCTGGCCTGCGAGGCGGCGGACGCCGCGCTCAACGATCTGGTGGATCGTGGCGGTCTGCGGCCCGGACGAACCGAGCGCGAGGTGGGCCGCGAGCTCGAGGCCTTGATGCTCGACCACGGGGCCGACGGGATCTCGTTCGAGACGATCGTGGCTGCGGGGCCCAATTCGGCGATTCCGCATCACCGGCCGACCGATGCCGCGCTGGCCGACGGCGATTTCGTCAAGATCGACTTCGGCGCCCTGGTCGCCGGCTATCACTCCGACATGACCCGCACGTTCGTGCTGGGTAAGGCCGCCGACTGGCAGCTGGAGATCTATCAGCTGGTCTCCGAAGCGCAGCGGGCCGGCCGGGAGGCGTTGCGGCCGGGCACCGGTTTGCGCGACGTGGACGCCGCCGCTCGCCGGCTCATCGAGGATGCGGGCTACGGCGAGAATTTCGGCCACGGCCTGGGGCATGGCGTGGGCCTGCAGATCCACGAAGCGCCCGGAATCGGCGCCACATCCGCCGGCACACTACTTGCGGGCTCAGTAGTGACCGTGGAGCCCGGCGTCTACTTGCCAGGCCGCGGCGGCGTGCGCATCGAGGACACGTTGGTGGTGGCCGATCAGACGCCCGAAACGCACCAAACCACCGGGCAGACCCCGGAACTGCTGACCCGGTTCCCCAAAGAACTCGCCATCGTCACTTAACCAAGCCTGTGGTTCTGACCTGCTGAAATGCTTGGATCCGCGGAGCGGTGAGGGTCTCACCAAGCTGTTTGGATTCCGGTCCGAAGGAAGTCTTCACGAAATGACGACGGTAAAGCGAACGAGACTGCGGGTTCGGCTGTACATCATCGCGCCGGCGGGTGGCGGGCTGGCCTTGTCCGCTTTCGGACCGGCAGGCGGCATCGCCCAGGCGGGGCCCCTGCGCCCGGCTATCACTGGTGCCCGGGTGATCAATGGGACCCGGGCTGAGGCAACAATCCGGACTGGGATCACTGCCACGACCGGCAAGGTCCGGAACTCCCGTACCAAG
>Ga0307475_10002303_pt1 | contig 11501 bp, 11 predicted proteins | sample atmos_gasesECM1C_FD_203317 | JGI IMG/M metagenome (GOLD analysis project Ga0307475, IMG submission 203317) | Hardwood forest soil microbial communities from Morgan-Monroe State Forest, Indiana, United States - atmos_gasesECM1C_515 | ecosystem: Environmental > Terrestrial > Soil > Temperate...
TAATCACCCCTATCTCCGGTTAAATCCTACTTCTTCCGTAATGCTCCCGAGTCGCGGGCTACTCGGAAGTATCACCGCAAAAACCGGACAGCTCTGGGCGAATTGTTCGCGCCACGCAAGACGTGAAATTCCAATTGACCCACTACCCATAATTTCCACGCCTTCATCTCCCCATAGAAGTTGGTATAAAATGGCGCAGCTTTCCTGAGACTACTGAGGGACTCTTGATGAAAAAATCCGCGCTTTCGTGCGTTCGCTTGTTCTCACTGCTGTTCGTTACGTTGATCATTACTTGCTCTTATGTTTTGGCGGCGGACGATAATTCTTCTTCCTTGCCCGCACCGCCGGTGGCAAAAAAAGTACCCAAGACCACGGAGATCAACGGCCGCGAACTGGTAGATAACTATTTCTGGCTGCGCGATAAGCAGAATCCTGACGTCGCTGCTTACCTACAAGCGGAAAACGCGTACACCGATGCGGTCATGAAGCCCACCGAAGGTTTGCAGAAAAAGTTGTACGACGAAATGCTGAGCCGCATTAAAGAAACCGATGTGGAGGTGCCATACAAAGAAGGCAGCTATTTCTATTACACGCGCACCGAGGCCGGGAAGCAGTACTCGATCTATTGCCGCAAGAAAGGCAACCTCGAAGCGCCGGAAGAATTGCTGCTCGATGTGAACGAGTTGGCCAAAGGGCAGAAGTTCATGTCCGTGCGAGACTTCGCCGTCAGTGATGATGGCAATCTGCTCGCATACTCTACCGACAACACCGGCTTTCGCCAATATATGCTCGCGGTAAAGGATCTGCGCACCGGCAAACTTCTCCATGATCACGCGGAACGTGTTGGCTCGGTGGCGTGGGCCAACGACAACAAAACAATTTTCTACACCGTGGAAGATCCCACCACCAAGCGTCAATTCCAGCTGTACCGCCACACCGCGGGCACTAACGGTTCCGACAAACTGATTTACGAAGAGAAGGACGAACGCTTCAACGTGGAGACGGCCAAGACCCGCAGCAAGGCCTACATCTTTTTAATTGCTGGTAGCCACACCACCACTGAAGCGCGCTACATTCCCGCGGACCAGCCCACGGCGGAATTCAAAGTGCTCGAGCCTCGCAAGCAGGACGTCGAATATTATCCTGACCACAACGGAAATTTCTTCTACATTCGCGTCAACGACACAGGGAGAAATTTCCGCCTGGTGAAAGCGCCGGTAAGCGATCCACGCAGCGCCAACTGGCAGGAAGTAGTGGCGCATCGTGCCAGCGTAATGCTCGACGACACCGACTTTTTCAAGAATTATTACGTGTTGAGCGAGCGCGAAAACGGCTTGCCGCAAATGCAGGTGACCGATCTCGCCGGCGGCCAATCGCGGCGCATCGAATTTCCGGAGCCCGCCTACTCGAGTTATCCGTATACCAACCGCGAATATGACACCAGTAAATTTCGCTATGGATACCAGTCGTTCATTACGCCGCGTTCGGTGTACGAATACGACATGGCCACTGGCAAGTCCACGCTGCTGAAACAGAAAGAAGTGCCGGGCGGGTACGACCGCACGAAATATCACGTGGAACAGATTTATGCTCCCGCATCCGATAGCGTAAAAGTGCCCATCTCAGTGGTGCATCTTAAGGGCGCGAAAATGGATGGCGCCGGGCCGATTTACCTGACCGCTTACGGCTCTTATGGCTACCCCTACGACATAACGTTCAACTCTGATCGTTTCAGCTTGATCGATCGCGGCGTGGTGTTTGCGGTAGCGCACATTCGCGGCGGCGGTGAAATGGGCAAAGCGTGGCACGATGACGGGCGCATGATGCACAAGAAAAATACCTTCACGGATTTCATTGCGTCCGCCGAATATCTGGTAAAGCAGGGCTACGGCTCGAAAGACCGCCTGGTGATTGAAGGGCGAAGCGCCGGAGGCTTGTTGATGGGCGCGGTGCTGAATATGCGCCCGGACCTGTTTCACGCGGCGCTGGTCGGCGTGCCGTTCGTGGATGTAATCAACACTATGCTGGACGAAACTCTCCCGCTAACCGTCACCGAATTTGAAGAGTGGGGCAATCCAAAAGAGAAACCGGCGTTTGATTACATGATTTCTTATTCGCCATATGACAACATCGAGGCCAAGACCTATCCCAACATGTTAGTGCGCACTTCCTTCAACGACAGCCAGGTGATGTACTGGGAACCCGCCAAATATGTGGCCAAGATGCGCGCGATGCGCACTGACCACAATTCGCTGACCCTCAAGACCAACATGAACCCCGCGGGACATGGCGGCGCCTCGGGGCGCTACGACCGACTGCACGAAGTGGCGTTTGACTACGCGTATTTCTTGACGCAGATGGGCATTCAGAACTGAGCCGGCGAAGAAAACCCGCGTCACGGTTTTGGCACTTTTTCGTGCCCGAAAAATCGGCAGTAAGTTCCGTAGTATTACCGACTTCACGGTATGGCTTTCCTAGGCGCGATCAGATAAATACGCAGCCGATAGTCCCCACTCAAGGCGGTGTATATGATCGGTCTGGCGCGGCATACGGCGGGGAAAGCCGTGGTGGGGCCACTATGGGCGGCCCGCGGTTGTTCTCTTTTAATTGCATTTAGCATATCCGTCGGGAGTGGCGCTCAGCAGCCCGCGCCAGTTCGACAGCGGGCCCCGGTGCGTCAGGATCCCGCGCAGCAGCCTCCGCCAACGCCACAGCAGCAGCCTCCGCCGGCGCAGACTCCTCCATCGCAGACACCGCCGCCGCAGCAGACACCTGCGCCACAGCAGTCCACAACGCCGCCCCCACCAGCCGCGCCAGCTACTCCTCCAGCAGCCAAAACTCCGCCGGCGAAAGAGAAGCATTTGACTGAGCGAGAACGCGCGTGGCTGGTCATACAAGATGGCGTGAAAGAAAGCGGCGCGGAAAAGCGCGCCAAGGCGGTTAACGCTCTTGGATTGCTTTCCGCAAATCGCGAAGCCGAAGGCATGGCCATCGAAGCTTTAGGCGATGATAAATACAATGTGCGCTCCGCTGCTGCTACCGCACTCGGAGTTATGCACGCGATACATGCTGTCCCGCAGTTGGAAAAGGCGTTGGACGATGACGAACCGGCGGTGGTGCTGGCGGCCGCCAATTCCTTGATGCTGCTGAAAGATAATCGGGCCTACGACGTCTACTACGATGTGCTGACCGGAAACGCGCGCCCCAACAAAGGTTTCATCAAGGAACAGCTCAAACCGTTTCACGACCCCAAGCAGGTGGCTGCTCTCGGTTTCGAAGAAGGCATAGGCTTTGTCCCGTTCGCTGGAATTGGATATGAAGTGGTGAAGAGAGTACTCAAATCGGCCAGCGATTCTTCGCTGGTGCGCGCGGCCGCCGCGAAAAAACTGGCGCACGATCCAAATCCGGACAGCGCTGATGCGCTCGTCAATGCAACTGAAGACAAAAGTTGGATCGTGCGCGCAGCGGCACTCGACGCCATTGCCCAACGCGGAGACAAATCGCTGCTGCCCAAAATAAGCGGCTCACTGAAGGACACCAGAGATGATGTTCGTTACATGGCCGCGGCGTGCATCGTTCATCTTAGCGATCAAGGCGGGAAGGCTCCGCGACGCAAAGCGCCCGCAAAGCCCGTCGCCTAGTCACCTGCTGGTTTTCATGAACCGAATCGGTTGACCAAAATACTGTCTCAATGCACCTTCACGTAGTATCCTTGCTGCAGCACCTAAAAAGGTGCGTGACGAGGAGCCCGAATGTTGGATATTACTAAGGACATTCAATCACTCACTACTTTTCGCCGCCGTTCTGGCGACTTCCTGAAACAGCTCAGAAAGAGCAAGCGTCCCGTTGTACTTACGGTAAAGGGCAAGGCCGCGGCGGTGGTACAGGATGCCGAGGCCTATCAGAAATTGCTGGATATAGCCGCTCTCGCGGATGCTGACGAAGGCGTCCGTCAAGGTCTTGAAGACGTGAAAAAAGGAAGGGTTCGGCCTGTGCGAGAGTTTTTCAACGAATTCGAAGCCAAGTATGGCATACGTCGTTAAGATTGGTTTCCGCTCTGAACGCGATTTACAACTTCTCTTCGAACAAATCAATGCTGAATATCCGGACGCGGCTCTGAAGTGGTATCAGGATTTGTGGGACGCGATTCTAAGTTTGGAGACGAAGCCAAATCGAGGTTCGAGTTTCCAAAAAAGAGGCAGATTAAGACAGTTGCTGTACGGCCATAGGCCTCATATTTATCGCAGCATATATCGCGTGCTGGAGAGACAGAAGCAGGTGGAAATACTTCACATTCGTCACGGCGCGAGACGCCGGCCCAAGTTCAATGACTTGCGTCTGTAAACTACAATCCAGTCTCCGTTCCTGAGACGGGGCGATAGTCAGCACGTACTTCCGTATAATTAATGGCTCGCCCAATGTCCAAAAATAGATGTAAAATATTCCATATATGGAGTATGTAGAGAGGGGATAACTATTGGCAATCCTCAACCAACTGCCAGCTGGTATCGGCTGGCAGCAGCCGGCAGATCTTTCCAGCAAGGTTGTACAGAAGCGCCTGAGTCCCGCGGCGGTGAAGGCTTTTCTGAAACTGCGCGAGCTGTGGGAATTGCGCGATGAAGATGCCCGGCGATTGTTAGGAGGCATCTCCAATGGCGCGTTTTACGAATTAAAGAAAAATGTCCGCGCCCGCCTTGACCAGGACCGCCTCACCAGGATTTCCATTCTCACCGGCATTTTTAAAGCGCTGAATATCCTCTATAGCAAGAAACTTGCTGACCGCTGGATGCAACTCCCCAATGAAAATTCCATGTTTGCAGGCGATACCCCGCTTTCGTACATAACTAAAGGCGGCTTGCCCGCAATGTTGCGCGTGCGCCAGCTTCTCGATTCTCGCCGTGGCGGCCGCTAGCACGGTTCCCCGCGTTTCAGATGTTCTTCGCGACGATACTCATCGCCTGATCCCGTGGCGTTATAGCGACCCCGAGGAGCGCGGCCCTGAAAAAATCAGACATGACGATAGCGTGCTCACGCGGCTGACCGATGATGTCGCGGAGTTGAACGCTTTATTCGAACTGGAGGGCGCCACCAACGATCGCCTGCTTGGAGAAGCTGGATTGCTTCCCGGAATTACGTTGCGGGAACTTGTCTTTGGTCTTTCTTACTCTCATATTGTGAACGCCGCCTTCACGCATCCCAATCCCGCCGGAAGTCGCTTTAACGGTCCGGAACGTGGCGCCTGGTACGCGGCCTTCGCTCGCTCTACGTCGGGGCTCGAAGTGGCCTACCACAGAGGCAAAGAACTTCAGGAGATCAACTGGCAAGAACGCGAGACGTTCTCTTACGTCGATTTCCTCGCCGATTTTCGCGGCCAATTTCACGACATTCGCGACGCCCCGCGTTTCCGCAATTGTCTGGATCCCAACAGCTACATCCCATCACAACACCTGGCCACACGCCTCCTGGAGCAAGGCTCCGCCGGCATCGTTTATCCCAGCGTGCGACACAAGTCCGGGACATGCGTCGCGTGCTTCAGACCGGCGCTGGTGAACAATGTCCGCAAGGGCGTCACAATCTCCATCGCATTCGCGAACGCGTTTTCAACGCCGGAAATTCGCACTGTCAAATAGACCCAGCGACACTTCTTCGAAGTGGCGCGGAATCGTCAGTATTTCATGTGTTTCTGCTCTTTTGATATGCACCGCAGCCGCGGGTTGATGCCCCTAAATGGGAATTTTAACTGACAGCCAGAACTGACAACAGGTCGCTCCTGACGGAGCCAGTTACATACTGCGGCCATAATTAAGTTTCGCTAAGATAAGCACCATGCCAGGAATTTTCGTCGTTTCCTTGGATTTTGAACTCATGTGGGGAGCTCTGGACCGGCGCAGGATGGCGGATTACGCTGCCAATATTCTGGGAGTGCGGCAAGCAATTCCGGCAATGCTGAATTTGTTCCGCGAGTACGAAATACATGCCACTTGGGCCACGGTAGGGCTGCTGTTTTTTTCAAACAAAGAAGATATGGCTCGTGGATGCCCGCAGGTCAGGCCGGCGTACGAGAATAGCAGGCTTTCTCCCTACACCAATGTGCAATCAGTCGGCGCGGATGAATCACAGGACCCCTACCATTTCGGTCGTTCTTTGATACAGATGGTCCGCAACTGTTCAGGACAAGAAATCGGTTCGCATACATTTTCTCACTACTACTGCCTTGAGCCAGGTCAGACAGAAGCGGCATTTCACGCTGACCTGGAGGCCGCGAAGCGAGCGGCTAACGCGCTCGGATTGCAGATACAAAGCCTGGTTTTCCCGCGCAATCAGGTCAACAAGGCGTATTTAAAAACATGCGCTGATTTGGGCATAAAGTGCTATCGCGGAACGGAGAAGGCTTGGTTTTATAGCGGGGGCGCTTTGGAGGGCGAAAGTATCGTGACAAGAGCCCACCGGCTCTTGGACTCTTACGCAAATATTTCCGGGCATAACACTTATGCCCTGGAACACGCTGGCGACATCGTGAATCTGCCTGCTAGCCGCTTTCTCCGCCCCCACAATCGTGGCTTGGCGGTGCTTGACGGTTTGAAGTTCCACAGGATCGCCAGCGGTATTCGTGATGCAGCGCAAAGCGCAAAAACATTTCACCTATGGTGGCATCCGCATAACTTCGGCATCCACCTGAACGAAAATATGGCATTTTTGCGGCGAATCCTGGATTTCGTTTCGGAGATGAGAAACAAGCACGGAATGAAAAGTTTAAATATGGGGGAAACATCGGAACTGTTAGCTCATGCCCGCTGAGACTATCGTAATCCTGGGCACCGCTCGGGCAGAGCCAACTTTAGCTGTCTGCAATTATTTAGCGGAAAGATTTTCTGAATGCAAAATTATTTATGAGCGGCCGGAATCCAGGAATGTGTTCCTTCACCGGCGCATCAGAAAACTAGGCGTGCTGGCAGTTGCGGGACAAGTTGCTTTTCGAGCCATCACAGTACCACTCCTGAAAAAACTCTCAGCGAGGCGAATCGCTCAAATTAAAGCTGAATTTGGCATGCGCACCGCACCAATAGCTGGCCCAGTGTTTTCGTCTCTAAATTCGCAGGACGCCGTCGATCTAATCAAGACGTTTAATCCCGCATGCATCGTAGTAGCCGGCACGCGAATTCTTAGCAGAGAGTTTCTGCAAAACTTTCGCTGCCCGATCCTCAACATTCACGCTGGTATCACGCCTCTCTATCGCGGGGTGCATGGCGCGTACTGGGCGTTAGCTGAAAAGCGGCCAGAATTATGCGGTGTTACAGTGCACCGCGTCGATGCCGGCATTGACACAGGAGAGGTCTTGGCGCAAGAAACATTCAAGCCCGGCCCCGAAGATAATTTCGCGACCTATCCATGGATACAACTTGGCTTGGGATTGCGGCTGCTGGTGAAATTGCTACCTGACGTGATCGCAGGGCGAGCGGCGATGGGCGAGCCCCTCACTTCAGAGTCCAAGCTGCGGACCCACCCAACGCTATGGGGCTACTGCTGGCGCAGAATTGTGCACGGCGTGAAATGAATGTTCTATCTCACTCCGCAAATATCGGCTAGCCTTTACTTAAGGGTTCGCGCTCATCGGGAGCGGCATGTTGACCTCGCGCACTGGCTTGTCGATCCCGCCCGGTTGCGCAGGAGCTTCGAGTCCGTCGGTGAGCAAGTAGGACTGCAGAGAAAGTGAGCTGGTGGCGAAGTTCTCCAATGCAGTGACGTAGGAGATTTCCAGTTGCATCAGGGTTCTCTGCGCGATGAGGACTTGCGGGTAAGCCGCAGCCATCTCTTGGTATTTCCTGGTGTACATCTCGTAAGCCTTCTGCGCTCTGGGTATCATCTGGTTTTTGTACCGATCGACGGCGGTTTGCGAGAATGTATAGTTCTGGACGACGCTTGCCGCGCGTTCCCGCAAAAGGAGCTTCACGCGCTCCACTTCGCGCTTCGCCCGCTCTGCATCAGCCTTAGCCGTGGCAATGTTTCCCTGGTTGCGATTGAAAATGGGAATTCGCACGCCCACGTCGGCAAAACCCTGCAGGCCCACAGCTCTCCCGTTAGGCGCGGATAACAACTCGCCATTCTGCTGCACGCCGCCGCGGAGCTGCAGGTCGGGAACGGGTTCTCGCTTTTCGCGGACCACGGCCGCTTCGGCTCGTTTGACGCCGAGTTCGGCGATTTTCACGGCCGGACTTTCGTTAACGATTTTCTCCACCAGTTCCTCCGCATTGACCGGCGGGGTGTCGTCGAGTTTTCCTTCAAGCTTCATCAAGGGAAGCCGCGGATTTCCCACGACGGCCGCCAGTGTTTTCCAAACCCGGTGCTGATTCTGGTCGGCCATGATGACCGCCAGTTGTGCCTGTTGCGCTTCCACTTCCGATTCGAGCACGTCGGGAACGTCCGCTTGACCGATATTTGCGAGCTGATGGGAAGTCTCGACGGCGTCGTCGGCGAGCTTGCTGAGGTTCTCTCGTAACTCCAGCGTCTGTTGGGCAGCCAGCGCTTGGATGTAGGACATCCTCACATTTGTGACTACGCGCAGTTTTTGCTCCTCGCTTTCCATTTGTGCCTGCTTCAGCTCCTGGTCAAAAATCTTTCGATTCAGGCCCAGCTTCCCACCCAGCACGATGTCCTGCTGAACGAAAAACCCTTCTTCGCCCCCATGAAACGACCCGCCTCGGATCTGTTCTCCCTGGTAGCCGACGATTGGGTTCGGGTAAAGTCCCGACTGCTTCTTCCTGCCTTCCGCCGCTTGGATGTTGGCGGCTGATTGCGCGAACGTCGGGTTGTGCTGTAAGGCCATCTGCTGCAGTTCTTCGAGCGTGATTGTCTTCAGCTCGGGAGCTGCAGTTTGCGCTCGGCCCGGCAGGGCGACCAGGAAGAAAGCCCAGGAAAGGCAGAGTAGGAATCGAGTTGCACCACCGAGCATTGACATTGTTTCGATCCTCACTTCCATACGTTTCACCGGCGTAGTCAGGTTATTCATGTTTGTGCTCCATTCCCGGCATGTCCATCCTCAGTGGCTTATTGCCTTCCCGCTTTTTTCGAAGCTCCATGATGTGGTCGTACTTGTCTTGTGGCAGCACGCGTACAAACGTCATCATTCCCGCCATGAAGCCGCTCCAGCCGGGACGCAGCCCGAAGTTTTCGGGTTTGTCGACCATTTGATCCATCGCCATCATGGGGCCCTCCATGAAGGCATCCTGCGGGAAGCCCGGCACGGAATTCGCATCCTGGCTGACGTCGGGCTTGCCCATCTGCGTCCCTTGTTGCTGCATGCCGGGCATGTCTTGGTGCGGCATCGGATTCCCGGCTTTCAGCGGCGAATTCGACATGGTTTTTTCCGCTGTCGAACTGACGCCCAATCCGCGACCTACACTCGGACCGTTTTCCTCGGACGTCGCACTTCCTTGGCGGAGCATTCCCATGCCGCGCTCCATATCGAGACCCGCAGGCATTCCATTTCGGCGTGACATCGGGCCGACCATCGACGACATCTGGTTCATCATGTGGTGGGGAAGGTGGCAGTGCACCATCCAGTCGCCAGGATTATTGGCCACGAACTCCACGTCACGTGCCTGTGCGACCCCCACCAGCACCGTGTTTCCGGGCCCCCATGTTGATTCAGGCTGGCGGCCTCCCTCGCTTCCGGTAACCACGAACTGATGACCATGAACGTGGATCGGGTGATGGTCCATGCCAAGATTGATGAGGCGGATGCGGACTCGCTCTCCGTGCCGCACAATGAGAGGAGTGTTGGCCGGACTGGACTTTCCGTTGAAGGTGAGCCAGTTGAACTCCATGTTCATGGAGTTCGGGACATTGATGTTGGGCAGGACTGCGTACTCCTGCATGATGATCGCGAAGTCCTTATCGACGCGCGGCTTGTACGCTTCCTTCGGATGCATAATGAACGCACCGATCATCCCCACCATTTCCTGCATGGCCATGTGCGAGTGGTAGAAATAAGTTCCTTCCTGATTGAGGGTGAACTCGTAAACGAATCTCCCGCCGGGTGCGATAGCGTCCTGACTCGATCCGGGCGCTCCATCCATTTCGATGGGTATGTCGAAACCGTGCCAATGCATGGAAGTCGCTTCGGGAAGGTGGTTATCCACGATGACGCGAACGCGATCGCCTCTGGTGACTTGAATGGTTGGTCCCGGAGCGCTCCCGTTGTAGCCCCAAAGATCGACGATCCGGCCAGGAACGATTTCTTGCTTCACCGGCTCCGCGATGAGATGAAATTCCTTGACGCCGCCATCCATGCGGAACGGAAGGTCAGGTACGTCGGGCGTCTGGACAAGAACGGGAGGACCACCCGTGTGGTCGGCCTCCTTTTTTCCCAACTTCCGTTTCGCGTTCATTCCCTCCATCCCTTGCGACATATCCATCTCTTGGGCAGAGAGCACTCTTGCGGATGCGAACACGCCTGCGCCCGCCAAAATATTCTGCAAAAACCCGCGCCTGTTACTCATGGCTTTTCCTTTCAAAACGAAATGACTGAATTTCCAAAAATGGATCGGACATGACCAAAACGAAGACAGGCGCACATCAACGTCCCGTCTTTAAATAGGCGGACTGACCAGTTAGAGAGGAGTTTCCTAGATGCGAAGCGGAAGCAAAGGAGAGGGGAAACTTCTGGTTGTGCGAGAAGCGTCAAAGACCAAAGAGCGTTCCGCGCCCCAGGTTAATCCGGCGGCGCGGACCGGAGTCTGGGTGGCGTCGAACTGAATGGGTCCGCTCGGCGCAGCCAGATTGAAAAAAACCTCCTTGAGGGCCTGCATTTGGACCAAGCTGGCGCAATCGGCCTTTTGTTTCACGTTATTGCCTGAAGTTGGGGAACACTCTGCGCACTCAGCACCGTTATGATGAGCATGGATATGACGGCTGACGCTTGTAGGGCCCGGCTTCGAGTCCATTTGGTGATGATGGACTGCGCCACTTCCCGCAGAAGACGATGACATGCAATATGCGGCGCACATCGAGGCCAGATCGGAATTGGCTCCCGACAGCGCCAGCACCAGAACCGCGATTATCAGCCTAGGTCGCATCCAGTGCTGAGTATATACGCGGGATTGTTCTGGCACAAAAATGCTCCCTGGAAGCAAGCCCTCCTTGACCTGGTTGCCCGGTCGGGTTTTTAGAGGGACAGCCCCGAACACCCATGTCTCCGGGTCGGACCGGTTGAGCGGCCTGAGACATAGGTAACACATTGTACCGGACACATAGGTGACACTTTCTCCCCATAGAGGGGAGGGAGTGATGCCTTGGAAGGAGTGTTCGGTAATGGATGAGAGACTGCAGTTTGTGGCTCGCCGGCTAGCCGGCGAGGCGATGGCGGAACTTTGCAGGGAGTTTGGCATCTCCCGCAAGACCGGCTATAAGATCTTCGATCGTTATCAGGAATGCGGCCTGCAGGGGCTCACGGACAGAAGCCGACGTCCGTATCGCTACGCCAACCGACTTCCGTTCCAGGT
>Ga0307475_10002304_pt1 | contig 11500 bp, 8 predicted proteins | sample atmos_gasesECM1C_FD_203317 | JGI IMG/M metagenome (GOLD analysis project Ga0307475, IMG submission 203317) | Hardwood forest soil microbial communities from Morgan-Monroe State Forest, Indiana, United States - atmos_gasesECM1C_515 | ecosystem: Environmental > Terrestrial > Soil > Temperate...
ACAGCCGTAATAGCCTTCGCCGGTGTAGCCAAAGCCGTAATCGATGCCGCCGTAGAAGCCCACCTCGCGGCCCCAGTAGCCGGGATGGAAGCCGTAGCGGCCATCGACCCAGCCCCACCACGCCGGCGTCCACAACAGCTCCGGCTGCGGCGGCTCGACCCACGTGCCGGGCACCCAGTAATAGTCCAGCGCGACCGGATCCCAGGCCCAGTAGCCGGGCGCCCAGATGTAGCCTTCCGCCGGAATTGGCGGCTGCTCGTAGTAGGGAAGCGGCGGGGGCGGAACGTCGACACTCACGTCGACCGCGATCTGCGCGTGCGCAGGCACCGTGAGATACGTGGGCAGCGCGGCTCCCAGCATGACTGCGAAAACCGATGATCGAAGTGATTTCATTTGAATCCTTTCATGAAGATGATGGTTAGGAATCCGGAACCCAGGGAGGCGGGACACCCAACGGTGGAGCGTCGCTTTCGGTTCCATCAGTGGGAGCCGCCTGCCAGTGCGTTGACAGCTCTACCGCCCAGCCCCGATGGCCTGCGCGACTCCCGCCGCATTAGTGATGGTGGCCTGCCGCGGAAAGATCTTCTCCAGCAGCACCCGATGCGCTTCCTCGTCGCCGTCCGAGCAGCAATCGCCGACGACCAGCAGTCTGTAGTCCGCGTCGGCGGCATGGCGCAGGGTCGAGAGTACGACGCCGCTGGTGGCGATTCCCGTCAGGATTAGGGTCTCGATGCCGTTGGCGCGCAGCATCAGGTCGAGATCGGTCCCAGCGAAGGCGCTCACCCGGTGCTTGGTGACGACGATTTCCTCAGCCAGCGGCGCGACGGCGGGATGGATCCTCGTATTTTCGGCACCCACAGCGAATACGCCCGAGGCCTTGAGCCGGTTGAACGTCGCATTTCGGTCGCTGACCTCCGGATAGCCGGGACGGAAGCCGACGACCACATAGATCACCCGTAACCCTGCCGTGCGCGCCATGGTGATCAGCTTCGCCGTCCGATCGAGCAGCGCCTCCGCACCGGCGGCATAGTTATCGACGATCAGCGTCTGGAAATCCATGACGAGCAGCGCGCTCGTCCGGCGGTCGATTGAGAGATTGTCTGCCATTGGTTCTGCTCCTATGCTGCTCGCGGCGTGATGGGCGGCACCGATAACAAAAACCTGCCAAAGTAATGCTAGTCAGAACGCGCTTTCCCTCGAGCAGATGTTCCGTCGTCCATCGACCTCCCGTCACTACAATTTACCAACCTCGCTTCTCACCTCGGCGATAAGGTCCTTATCCTGAAGATGATGCTCTTCGGTATCGAGGATCGCTTGAAATGCGTCTCGCTTCAGCATCCTGATGTCGGTTTTACCCAATGCGCCTTCGATGGCGGCGGCGTCGGAAACGATATCGATCAGGCGCGCTGCTCCATCAAGACGGCCCCAAAGATAGTCGTGCTCCCGGCGGGAGCGACTCAAGAAGCCCGCGAAATGTTTAAACTCAGCTCCCTTGAGGCGCGCGGCGTGCGCCCCGTTCCGAAGCAGAACCGTGTCAACCGGACTGATGCGATCAACGCGGACCTCACGGTGCTCTTCGACGGCACGCCATTCCGGTATCGGAAATGTCCAAACATCCCAAAATGGAAATCCTATGTAGTAAATTAGCATTTCCTGATGAAGCGCCGTGGGTGTGTCGCCATTCCTTGACGACGCCACTATAGTATCAACGACCCGGTCGAAACCGACGAGGTCAAGCTCCAGATGAAGCTGCTCCATGATACCGTCCAGCTGCTGGTCAAGGCTGTTTTCCTTATCAGCATCAGAGACGCTGAGCTCGGATCCCAGAGCAGCGAGGCGTGCCCTCAGCTTTGGGCTGGCGAAATGGGCAAAATCAGGTTTTCGCAAAGAATTCAACGGAGCCTGAAGCAGCCCCTTGAGGCCGTCGATATGATGTGGCCTGACTGACGGGAACGTCGGTTCTTCCAGTCGCGAATAGAGAAGGTTTAAGCCTCGCACGACAAAAGACAGCCTGCGACGGCGAAATTCGACATCGAAGTCAAGCAAGAAGTCGATCCATTGGCGAGGCTGAGATGCGCCCGCCGTCGAAAGTGATCCTTCCGGAGGGAATACTCCGCGCCGATTGGCCCACGTCCGAATCTGGTCGGCAAGCCTTGTACCAATTGGCGAAGCCCGATCAATCTCGCCAAGATCACAGATCAGGCCAACGAGGGTGTCAATTATCGAAAACGTCTTGAGACGCGCATAGACCTGATAGGCATAACTCGCCTCCTTTGCGGCCACCATATTTGCAGTCTCGCGCCAGAACTCTACCGTGCAGCTAGCATCTTCCGTTGAAGGGACGCGTTCCGTCACAGTAGTTGCGAAGCGGGTAAGTTCGGGATAGGCCGCCTTCAAGACCGAGCGCATTCGCTCGGTAGTCTCATTGAACTCCTGGACCCGGGCAAGCTCGTGATAGATTGGCGCACGCGTCGGGATTTCTAAAATCGCGCCTTCTAGAGTCCGTATGAAGCTAGGGACATCTCCGCCTGGCCGAGGCGGCGATCGTTCCGGGTCTGGCTCGATAAAGACGAGGCGCCGGTCCACGTCGCGATAGGCCGGGCGTTCTCGCACCATGTCGAGGACTGCAGAAAACGGTTTGTTATTGACAATGCTGCCGTCCAAAAACGACGTATTTTCAGGATCAACACCTGCGCGAATGTGTTCCTTAAAATTAGCAGCGAAAAATTTTTGCCGATCCGGCCAGTTCAGCTTCCGCTTCGCGAGCAACCGTTCGAGGTTTGAGAGCTGGACCGGAGGAAACGCCCCTGGAAAACTCGATGTCGCTCGTGCAGCGAGTGCCAAACCAGGCACATTGTTGTCGGCCAGGTCTGAGGTTTCGCTTTCATTCGACCCATTGTGACATTTGAAAGTCCAGAACAGCCCGTGCTCGCGCTCGGAGATTACGGACGGCGTGTTGATCTTCACATCGCGCGGATATCCGAAAAAATCCGTGATGGAGACGGCAAGACTAAGTTCATGGCCCGGAGGAAGAAGGGACGACGGCTTGTCGCCATTGCCGCGCATGGCGCTAAGTCCGTCGAACAGCAATTCGAGAAATCTGTCACCATCAAAGGGCGGCTCGAACCAGCGCGAGCGAAAGAACATCGACAGATTTCTCTGAGTTTCCCGATCAAGTGTTGGCCAAAGGCGACCTAAGCGAAACAATGTCCACAGGGCCGGGCGAAGGAACCATTTGCTCCAAGGTCGAGCTCGCTGCGATGCACCGAGCAAGCGAAAGATATCTGCTTCCTGCAGCCACAAATCGCGCAGATGATCGATCGAGAAATCGTGGGCGAGCGCGCGCGCCAGAACAATGCCACTAATGCCGCCGGCCGAGGCGCCCGCTATGCTATCGACGATGACCCGCAGATTGAGAGTCCCTCCGATCGATTGTAGAAGCGAGAAATACACCTCCTCTGTATCATGGCGCCGCCCGTCATCGCCATTCACCGCTTCAAAGCTTTGGCCTTCTTGACGTTCTGATTTCGAAATCGAATGATATGCCTTTGATGCCCGCGAAAGCTTCAGAATTTCCTTGATTACGCCGTGCATGTAGAGCGCGAGCGACACTCCGCCATAGCAGACCAAAGCGAATCTCAGTTCTTTTTCCTTCATGCGCGGAGCCTTGGCGACATGGTGAATTGGTCCAGAACTCGGAGACCGTCGTAACGTCGGGAGGAGATTGTTCAATCCGCTTTTCTCGCCTCGCGGAAACGTTCCCATCGATCAACTGGCCCTAACCGGTCGGCAGCTTGGAATGGCAGCACCCACCCTGGATACTCAGGCGGAAGAGCGCTGACGTCATCCAACTGCCTCAGCTCGTCTTGGGTAAGTGCGAGTTCGACCGCCGCGAGATTGTCGTGAAGCTGGTCGAGGCGTTTCGCGCCAATGATGACCGAGGTCACCGCAGGCTTCGCCAAGAGCCATGCGAGCGACACACGTGCAGGACTACACCCATGAGCTCTCGCGATTGGAGCAATCACATCCAGGATGTTCCACGTCCGCTCTTTGTCCACGATGGGAAAGTCGTATTCGGTGCGGCGCGAATCCGCGGGCCTCTGGTTCGTCCGGCTGAACTTGCCGGAAAGCAGGCCGCCGGCAAGCGGGCTCCACACGAGCAGCCCAACCTTTTCGGATTCGAGCAGAGGCACAATTTCTCGCTCTAGGTCGCGGCCGGCGATCGAGTAATAGGCCTGAAGCGTGTCGAACCGAGCCAGGTTCTTGAACTCGGAAATGCCGAGGACTTTCGCGATCTTCCATGCCTGCCAGTTGGAGCAGCCGATGTAGCGGACCTTTCCTTGCTGCACCAGGGTGTCGAGAGCGCGAATCGTCTCTTCGACAGGCGTCACGGGATCGTTGCCATGGATTTGGTACAGGTCGATATGGTCGGTCTGCAAACGGCAGAGACTGGCCTTCACAGCGTCCATGATGTGGCCGCGAGAAGCCCCAATGTCATTCCGCCCCGGCCCGACGCGGCTGTAAACCTTCGTCGCGATCACGACGTCCTTCCGCGCGATGTCGAGGTTTTTTAATGATTGCCCTAGGATCTTTTCGCTCTCACCTTCCGTGTAATTGTCAGCCGTATCAAAGAAGTTGATCCCGGCGTCAATTGACGTCCTGACCAGTCGATCGGCCTCGGCCTGGTCAACGGCGCTGAGGCCCTTGAAAAGCCCCCTGCCGTCCCCGAAGGTCATCGTCCCAAAACAGAGTTTCGAAACCAGGAGACCTGTATTGCCAAGCGTGGTGTATTCCATGGCGTTTGCCTTTCTTGTGCGTCCGCAGTTTCCTTGGCGGGAAGGTGTCGGTCGTTGGCATGAGCGCTTGCCGTTCGAAATGGAAAGAGTTGTGGGTTTGGTTGGAAGCGTCTGGCCGCTCAGGCGGCGCTTTCGACACCGAGAGGGATTGCCAGGCGTCGAGCTCCGTTCGGAGGCGGGCTCTGCTGCAGTCGGATCAAGGCACGGATTTCATTTTTAAGAGCGGCCGCTATTGCCCGTGACTGACCAGCACGTAGCGGCAGGCGGAAGAAAGCTTTGGACGATTTTCCTTGAGGCAGGCCAGGATGGTAAGATCGCCCTGATCCATCAGCTTGCGGCAGAAACGCTGCACGTCGAGTATGCAAGCCTTCTCCTCCTGATCGGTGCCGCTGTGAGCGAGGGCGCTCATTGAAGCCGGGACATAGAGCAGGAAAAGCGCCACCAAGAATTTGTACATTGTGTTTCCTCCTTCAGATTTCGGGCAACTTCGGCGATCGTGGGCCACGCCGCCGCTCATTCCATCACCATCGCATGATCGTCACCTTCCGCAGCCGGCGCGCCGCGCAGCAGCAGGACCAGCGGGATTGCGGCAAGCGAGAGGATCATCATCAGCTTGAAATCGTCGATGTAGCTGATGATTGAAGCCTGCGTTTGTATGACCTGATCGAGTGCCGCGCGTCCGCCCGCGGTCCACGGACTCAAGGCGTGCCGCACGGTGCTGTTGTCAAAAGCGTGATTAAATGCCGTGACATGACTTGCGATGGTCGCGTGATTGATTTGATCGTTTCTTGTCAGCAGATAGGAGACGACCGATATTCCTACGCTGGAGCCAACGTTCCGCGACAGGTTGTAGAGACCGGTACCGTCAGCGCGCTGTTCGGCTGTGAGCGTGGCGAACGTCACGGTCGTCAGCGGCACGAACAGGAATCCAAGTCCTGCTCCCTGGATGAATCCGGTTACTGCGATCGTCCACTGCGAGACGTTCGGATTCCATCCAGTCATGTCGTGCATGGCCCAGGCGGTTAGCAACAGGCCGATCATGAGCAACAGCCTGGTATCGACCCGTCCGACGAGGCGTCCGACCAGGAACATGCAAGCCATCGTGCCCAGACCGCGCGGGCCCATGACGATCCCTGCGGTCACCACCGGATAACCCATCAGCGTCTGCAAATAGGGTGTCAACAACGCCAAGGACGCCAGATAGGTTATCCCGACGATGAAGATGAACAGCACCCCGACCGAGAAATTTCGATCGAGAAACAGTCTGGGATTTACGAAAGAATTTTTCGCCGTAAAGGTGTGGACAAGGAAGACGTAAAATGCCGATGTGCAGACGACCGCCTCGATCAGAATTTCGAAGGAAGAGAACCAGTCAAGTTGCGCACCCCGGTCCAGAAACACCTGCATGGCGGCAATAGCAATGCTCAAGCTGCCAAATCCGAGCCAGTCAAGCTTCGCCGCCGCGCTGGTCTTCGTCTCCCTCAGAAAGAACGAGATGCCAGCGAATGCGAGCACTCCCAAGGGCACGTTGATATAGAATACCCATCGCCAGCTGTAGTGGTCGGTCAGCCAGCCCCCGATCACCGGCCCCAGCACTGGCCCCACCATCACCGATACGCCGAATACGGCCATGGCAGACCCGCGTTCTTCCACCGTATAGATGTCGAGCAGAACAGACTGGCCAAGCGGAACGAGCGCTGCGCCGAAGAATCCTTGCAGCAATCGGAAAGCCACGATCTGGACCAGCGATTGCGCAATGCCGCACAGCACGGATGCAATCACAAAGCCGACGACGGCCACCATCAGGACGCGCTTGCGGCCGAACCTGTTGGCAAGAAACCCTGATGGCGGGGTCATGATTGCCGCGGCCACGATATAGGACGTCAGGACCCAGTTGATCTGATCGGCGCTGGCGGAAACGCTACCCTGCATATAGGGCAGCGCGATATTGGCGATAGTGGTGTCGAGCGCCTGCATGATAACGGCGAGGATGACACACGCCGTAATCGCGGGCCGGTTAATCGGCTGCGAAGTATTTGCGGAAGCATCAGCCATGCTCTGGTCAGCTTCCTGATCCAAAAAGATCGGTTATGAAACTGGGAAATCCGCGGGCATGTCCGGTGTCGACATTCACCTCTACGCTCATCCCAACCCGCAACGGCGGCTTGCCGGGCACATTGCTGACGCTGACACGCATCGGAATGCGCTGGACGACCTTGACCCAGTTACCGCTGGTGTTCTCGGCCGGAAGCAGCGAGAAGCTCGAGGCGGATGCCGGGCTTATGCTGTCGACCGTTCCGGCCCATCGCTCGCCCGGATAGGTATCGACGTCGACCGTGACTTTCTGCCCGGGCTTGACATACGTCAACTCGGTCTCTTTTGGGCTCGCCTGTACCCAGACGTGATCGGTCGAGACGATGTTGAATGCCGTTGCCGCGGCGGCAAGGTACTGACCGGCCTGTAGCGACGGCACGTTGGTCACGACGCCGGCAAAGGGTGCGCGCACGACGGTATGCGCAAGCTGGCGCGCGGCTTCGTCGCGCGCGGCAACGGCGTCCTTGTATCTGGGATGATTTTCGATCGGCGCATTGGGGTCGCCATTCAGGTTCGCGGCGAGGCCGGCGAGCTGCTGCTGCAGCGAAGCCAGCTTTTGCTGCGAATTCTGCAGGGTATTGCGGGCGGCATCGAAGGTCGCTTTCGGCGTAAAATTGTTGGCAATCAGCTGCTCCTGGCGCTGGAAGTTGACCATGTTGAAGTCAACATCTTTCTGAGCCTGTTCGACCTGGGCCTGCATGTTGCGGTAGCTGGTCTGGAGCGCGACGAGATCGTTGCGCGCATTTCCCACCTGAGCCTCGGCGCGGTCCAACGCCAGTTGAAATTGCAGAGGATCGAGCTTGAACAGGACATCTCCCTTGGCGACTTTTTGATTATCGTGCACTGATACCTGCGTGACGATGCCGGAGACGTCGGTCGACAAGCCGACCATGTCGGCCTGGACATACGCATTATCCGTCGACATCACGGCACCGCCGGTTACATAAAAATATCCGCCGACAATGAGCGCCACCGGCAGCAATGCAAACAACAGCGGCCGACGCAACGATTTCTTCGGCGTCACGGAACTCGCCGCCGCAGCGGCGATAGGCGGTTCAGCCGATGGCCTCGCCTCGGGCTTGCGATCGTCTGGCCCGACTTTCGCTTCCGGTCTGACCACCCCGCCCGGGTTTGAACCCTTGGACTCCGGCAGACGGCGCGTCAGGTGACGGATCTTGTCCTCCGGACCGGGGCCATCGTCCTCGACGTCTGCACCGCGGATGTCTGGATTGATTTCATATCGACGAGTCATGACTTGTTCTTTTTCCTTCCACACATGCGGCAGCCAGGTTTCGCGTCGACCTGAGTTAAGGCGTCGCAAGCGCCTCAGTCCGGCAATGGCCGATTCCGTGCCCAGTGCGAGCGTAAACCCGCCCTTTAAGACTAGCTTTACAAACAGCGTTCATACCGTTCATAAAACCAAACCGTATCGTTTTAGACCATCTTCGGGAGGCTGACAAGGAGGCGCATTGATGACGAAAGATAAAATTGATGGAGTGGAACAATCGAGGGGAATCGCGCGGCACGAATTCCGAAGCGAACACGCCGCGGGAAACGAAGCAGTCGCTTGAGCGCGTGGCAAATCCTACTTGGCAAAACCGTTGCTAGCAGAGCCGAGAGAGTATCATGTGTTCGCGTCGAACGTTGCTTGTCCGGCCATTCGCGCTGTTCGCTCCATGTTGATCCTTGCCGGCTGCAGCTCTCTTCCGCGAACGCCGTAGGCCGCATCCGATGCGGCGGCCTCGACGGTGTTGGATCTTGGCGAACTGCGCCGATTTGCGGACGAGCCGGCATCGACGTTTCTCGGGACAAATGTGAGCTCTCGCGCCGGTCCTATCAGCTATCTTGCATTGTCGGGGGGCGGCGCCGGTGGGGCCTACGGTGCGGGTGTGTTGAACGGCTGGACTGCAGCGGGGACCCGTCCCAAATTTCGCCGTCTCGGGGGTAAGCACGGGTGCCCTGATTGCCCCGTTTGCATTCCTCGGCCCTGCCTACGACGCGACATTGCGGGACATTTATACCAGCGGCATCGCTGAAAGCCTGCTCAATACGCCAAACATCGTGCACGCTGTTTTTGGATCTGGCCTGTTTGGGAATGCGCGTCTGCGCGAGCTCGTTGCCCGCTATATCGGCCAGGACATGCTGGTGGCCATCGCCGCCGAACATGCCAAGGGCAGAGATCTTCTCATCGTAACGACTAATCTCGATACGCAACGTACGGCGATCTGGGACATGGGTCGCATTGCTGCGATCGGGTCACCCCAGGCATTGATTTTATTCAGGGATGTGGTGGGCGCGTCCGCAAGTATCCCGGTGGTTTTCCCGCCGATGCTGATCGATGCAGAAGTGAACGGGCGCCGCTTCCAGGAGATGCATGTGGATGGAGGGGTGACGGCGCCGGTCCTGACGCTGCCGGAAGCATTCCTGTTGCGAAACGAAGGGTTCGCAACAGGTCTGCGTATGAATATCTACGTCTTGATTAACGACAAGGTTGAACGGGATTTCCAACTGGTGCGGAACAGTACGATCGATATCGCCGCACGGGCTTCTGCTTCCGTCACCAAGACGCAAATTCGTTCGGTGCTCTATGAGACGTATGAGTTTGCTCGCCGCAATAGCCTCGGATTCAACGTGACTTACATCGACAGGGATGTTCCGTCGCCAGGCTCATCCGGTTTTGAAACGAGCTATATGCGTTCCCTTTATCAATACGGATATGACAAGGCCAAAACCGGCGATTTCTGGGCAAAGGCGCCGCCGTCTGACGGTTCCTTGCTGAGCGGTTTTCGCTACCGGAGATCAGCTGCGCCGTAATAAGAGGCGAGGTAGGTGCGATAACGATCCTCAGCGATGTCTCACGTCACGCCGTACCCCGCACGCGTTGACAGGAATTCGTCAACCCCTGAGGTTACCGGGCGTCTGGAGGATCAATCGCGATGGACGAAAGCGTGTTCAGACCATTCATAGGGACTACCCTGAGAAAGTGGGCGATCTGGCACCCTTTTCTCTGGTAGACGACGCTGTGTCAGAGGAACGTTTTAATCGCACGGCGACCCTGCGTAGTGAACCTACGTCGCGGAGGACCGACCGACAGCAACCGAGCAGCATTGCAAGTGAACCCTTTTAGGATCCAGCTTGATTCATTTGGCGCGAATCCCACTCAGGAAGAACTCTACAGCAGCCTTTCGATGTCGCTCCTCGGTCTTTGGATCGGTTGCGATGCCGTACAGCGCCAGGCGTTTGCAGTGCCCAAGCACAAGATTGAGGAACATGTCAGCCGCAAGTTCCGGGTCGTCCACCTTGATATGACCGTGCGCGGCCGACTGACGCAAAATACCTGAAACTCCCCGGACCGCACGCAGCCAGCCTTCTTCATTTGCAAGTTTTGCCAACTCAGGAAATTGGACAGCCTGCGCTGAAAGGATCCGCTGCAGCGCGCCTGCCTCCGGCGCCAACGTGTATGCAACCATATGTCGGCTAAGCTCATGCAAAGTCGTCTTGATGCTTTTGGGGCTGGTCTCGGTTGCCTGGGCTTCGGCTGCCGCTGATACCGGAGCAAGCCACCTTCGTATCCTGCCTCGCAGAACGGCGGCGAAAAGATCCCGCTTGTCGCGGTAGCGCGCATAGACGGTTGGCTTGCCTACGCCAGCCGCCTCCGCGACCGCATCAATAGATGTGCCGTCAAAGCCTCGCTCCATGAACAGGCTCGTTGCGACGTCGAGCAATCGCGCGTCACGCGCCTCAGCTTCTTCCCGGGTGGGACGGCCACCGCTCCGCCGGATCGTCCGCCCCAGCGCTTTAATTCCGGTCCTAGTCAACCAAAATTCTCCTTGTCAGCTCGTCGCAGATGGATTATTAAAACGATACAGTACGGTTTTACAAAAAGCTACCCAGCCTGAAATGCTCTTCGTAAAGGTTCTTATAACGGGTCATCGAAAGGGTTCTCGCCTCGGCACCGCAACTGAGAGATTGGATGGCCGCATGAACTCTTTGATTGAAGCTTATCAGGGCATTTTTGCGGGGACAAGAATCGCGACCGTAGGGTTCGCGATGGAAACGGCCGGCCTAGGATGCCCCATGTTGCTAGGCTTGGACGTCGTGGAGCGGCCTGCCTGCGGGATCGCCTCGAATCCCGGGCAGGCCGCTCGTGGATTGCAACCCCGGTGCATGGAGATCTCGAGGAAGAGTCCCAGGAAGAGATTTTGACCATGCCTAATCGGTCAATTTCCGACCGAACCCCACTCCACGCTGTGGTCATTCTCGCTGTGAGTATTGGCATTGTGTTTTCGGCCCTGGCTCTCCTCGTCCTCGTCATCTTTTTTTTATGAACAATGCACGACGTAAATCGAATCGATCGGGTCTTTTCAAGAGCCGGCAGAAATGCGTTGCATTCTATCTTGCCGCCCTCTGCCTCGCGGCGCCGCGACCATGTTCCGGAAAGATTTTCCGTGTGCGAACTTCGAGAGGGTTCGAGAGCACTTCAACATCAGTTCATCGTGGTCGGCAGGGCGCATACCGTTGCAGCCAATCACCAGAACTGTACGGCCTACAATGCACCACGGCGACGCGGACAATGCTGAAGGCCCTACGCGACTTTGCGCGTTCAAGTT
>Ga0307475_10002305_pt1 | contig 11500 bp, 20 predicted proteins | sample atmos_gasesECM1C_FD_203317 | JGI IMG/M metagenome (GOLD analysis project Ga0307475, IMG submission 203317) | Hardwood forest soil microbial communities from Morgan-Monroe State Forest, Indiana, United States - atmos_gasesECM1C_515 | ecosystem: Environmental > Terrestrial > Soil > Temperate...
GGCCGACTGGCTCAGGTGCAGACGCTCACTCGTGGCGACAACCGATCCGGTTTCCACTACGGAGGCAAAAGCTTCGAGGTCAAACAAATTCATTGTGGGTCGATCATACGCCACTCCATGACCACGGAGGAGTTGTAATCTCCGTGCGAGGTACGGTGTCAATTGCGTCCTGCTCATACTCTATATGAAAAGAATGCATGTATCGCAATCTCGTCGTGGGGCGTCCAACGCTGACGAAGGTTTCCGAGTTTAGGAAGTCCGTCCAACATGGAACACAATGAGAGGACACATAGATGAAGAGCACATACAAAGCGGTGGAAGTCTCCGCACCGGGCGTTCTCCGCGTGGTGGAACGGTCAGTTCCTGAACCTGGAGCCGGCCAGGTTCGGATTCGGGTTGAAGCGTGCGGAATCTGTCACACCGATGCCGCCACGGTCACGGGCGTCTACCCAGGTCTGACTCTGCCGCGCGTTCCAGGGCATGAAGTCGTTGGACGCATTGAAGCGATGGGTGCAGGCGTGTCCCGATGGGAAATCGGTCAACGTGTCGGTGTCGGCTTGATCGGCGGCGAAGACGGGGTGTGCGAACCCTGCAGACGCGGAGACCGTGTGAATTGCGAGAACCCCGTGGTCCTGGGAGTGACCGTGGATGGAGGATATGCGGAAGTGATGATCGCTGAAGCACGCGGCATCGCCTCTATCCCCGACGAGCTAAGTTCCGCAGATGCTGCCCCTCTTCTGTGCGCGGGTGTCACTACTTACAACGCTCTTCGCAACGCCGGCTTGCGCGGTGGTGACCTGGTTGCCGTACAGGGGATTGGTGGCCTTGGGCATCTGGGCGTCCAGTTTGCGCGGCACATGGGATTCCGGACTGTCGCCATCGGGCGTGGAAGCGAAAAGAAAAAGCTTGCGAAAGATCTGGGCGCACACGTCTACATCGACACCGCCGTCGGCGATGCCGCAGCGGCACTCCAGCGCATGGGCGGCGCCAGAGCGATTCTCGCAACAGCCACCAGTGGGGATGCGATGGGGCCACTTGTCTCCGGTCTTTCAGCTCGCGGGAAATTTATCGTGGTCGGTGTACCGCAGGACCCGATCCAATTGAATGCGTTCCCGCTCGTCTTTGGAGGGCGCTCCATCTACGGGAGTCTGACCGGTACGCCGATTGATAGTGAGGACACCCTTGCTTTCAGCGTTCTGGAGAATATCCGTTCGATGATCGAGACAGTTCCTCTCGAACAGGCTGCGGATGCCTACGCCCGCATGATGCAAGGCAAGGCGCGGTTCCGCATGGTGTTGGTTACAAAGGTTGCAGCCGCTTAGAGTGCGCTGAATGCGGCGCGACATGTCCGTCAGAGCAGCAGTCAAGTTACACAGAAAAAGGAGATGAGTATGGCGTCAAAACCAAAGGGAAATCGAAATACAGAGTCGCAAGCGACCTCGGCCAAGGTGGCGTTGGAAGAGGCTTCGACAAGGAACTCGGCGCGTGACGAGGAAATCAGACGTCGCGCATACGAAATCTATCTCGAACGTGGCGAACAACCAGGCAGTGAATTGGAGGATTGGCTCCAAGCCGAACGCGAACTCGCACGTGGAGGGCTTTCGCGCGCACAGGCGGGCTAGGAAGCCGATCGGCGACACATGTGGATCAAGGACGAGAGGTAACAAATGGACATCGAGCTATTGCTTTGCGGCTGACTGTGGCAGAGAGAACTCAGTTGCCATGATCAGTAGGAAGAAGTCGAGCATTTTATGAGAAGTTCCTGGAAGCGCTAAAGTCCGGGGACATAGCGTTGCTCGAGCAGATGTACGCGGACGACTACATGCTGGTGCGCCCGAACGGCGACACGCTTACGAAACGAGAAATCCTCGCTGATTTGCGCTAACACTCCATGAGGTTCACTTCTTTCGATGTGAATGACGTTCTCATCCGGACGAAAGGATCTGTTGGCATTCTCACGGCGGATGTCCGGAGTACAGGTGTTAGACGTGGCGTCGAAATCGAAACGCACGCCAGGCACTGGCAATTCTGTCGAAGGAGAATGGGCTGGATTACAATTCTTCAATCAACGAATGTACTTGATCGCGATTGAGAATCCAACACGAACCGCGCATGGAATGTTGCCGGTATTGGTTTGCAGATCTTTATAGAATGCCGGATGCCTCCTCAAAATTCAGCCGAGGATTGCGTGGGTGGAGCTTACTTGGGTCTCCATAAGCCAGGTTACAGAGAAGATTGACCTTCCACTTGCCGTCGGGAAAGAATGCCGCATTCAGTTTGTCCGAGTTTTCGAAAGGGTCGCTTTCACAACGCTTCTCAGCCCTCTTTTGCTCCTTCTTGGTTGTTCTTGTACCTTTCCTGGAGCTCGCGTTCCGCCTGTAGCCAGTCGTCCAGGTCACAGCCGTGAATCCCGCCTCGCTCGATGTGGATCTCAAAGGCTCGCTGACGGATTTCCGCCGGTGACGGTCCACTGTTCTTTTCTTCTTCTGCGATGTGAGACTGAGATACGATCTCCGGCATACCCTCCGTATTCGTGAAAACATTTCGTGATTTCATGACTTCTGTCCTCCTTGTGAAGAATTGCTCTTGACCCCGTAGCGCCCTACGCTGCTACCTCCTAGCCACGAATCCCGACGGGGGGTAGCCCGGACTCGTGGCAACTCGCCCGGTATCGCCGTTCAAAACCGAAAAACGATACCGGCAGAGAGCTGGGCTGAGTGCGTTGTCGCACCGGAATGCAGACTGGCCACGGTATTCGGCGCGAAGAATTCAGCGACGATGCTTCGGGCCCGGAAAACCATCCGGCCCGCTGAAGCACAGAAATCCCAAAATCGCCAGCGCAGCTAGAATAAGAAACATGGGCATGAGGGCCTCCTTTCATCCCCCGTTTACGCGCATGCACTACAAATAAGCCGTTCTCCCGAGACGTCCTTCGTCTGGCCGACGGCTCGTGAAGCGTCTCTCCGGGAAGCCCAAGCTGATCCGACGGAGTGTTTCAAACTCTTGCGCAATTTCCTTCGCGCGTGGAACAGACGGGCTTTACTGCTCCGATCGATAGACCCAAGATTCGAGTGGTCTCCTGAGTGGATAGCTCGCCCAATTCCCGCAGCTCGATTGCTTTTTCGTGTTCGTGGGTTCAGCTGCTTTACAGCCGCTGCGAGAATTCGCTCTTGCTCTTCGCGCAAGCAGTTGTCTTCAGGGCTCGCGGCTGAGTCCGGGAAATCCAGCGGCAGATCGGTTTCGTCCGCGGTGACTGCTTCCACGATCGGGACCTCTGGTGAGGCGCGTTTCCTCCGCATCCACATCAACGCCTCGTTGATCACGATCCGCGTAAGCCAAGGGGAAAATCTGGACTTCCCTTCGAATCCGTGCAAATAGACGAAAGCCTTTTGGAGGCTTTGCTGAACAACGTCTTCAGCGTCCTCGCGGACGCTCGTGTAGCGCAGCGCAAGGATCCTTGGTTCGAGGCGCTTGACGAGCATTTCAAATGCTTGTGCATCTCCACTTCTGGCAGAAGCGACAAGCATTTGTTCCGCCTCTAACTCATAGAGAGAAGCAGTGGTTGTTTCTGGTTCATCGATCTCCACAACGTTGGATGGCATGACGCTTCTCCTCAGGCCCTCCCGAGCTGATGGCCATCTTCAAGCCGCTTGCCTGTGCTGCCCAACGACTGCATTTGCATGCGCTGCAACAACAGTGTTATTTTGCACTTCTGCTCTTGGGTCGCGAGTCGCGCCCCTTCAAACGCAGCCTGAACGGTTTCGGGGCGGTTTAAATCTGCTCGGGCGACTTCGTCAGCGAGTTCGCGATGCTTGCCTGGATTACGGCTAAGCGCGCGTACCTCGAATTGGCCGCCGGCTTGTAGCGCGCGTACTACTGCGCCTCACAGCTGCCCCGTTGCGCCGACCACCGCCATCAGTTCCTTATTTGTGCGTTTCATCTGTATGGTGCTTCTCTCCTAGTATCTATTGATACCAAGTCTATTGATACAGATGCATTGTTCTGGACTTGGGTTATACAAAAGGGCACAATGGTTTCATCATGGACAAGAACTCGCGAGACCCGGTTCACTCTTGGCTGGTCTTGGGGAAGGCCTTCCAAGCCGCCTCGAAATATCTCTATGCGGGACTTCGGGAGACGGGAATAGACGATACCGACTTCCGCATACTTGAGGCCCTCCTCAACAAAGGACCTTTGCCGGTGAATAGCATTGGCCCAAAGGTGTTCCTTACGCCTGGCTCGATCAGCGTGGCCGTTGACCGCCTCGTCGAAAGGGGGTTGGTAAGCCGGGTCGAGAGCCCTAAAGATCGGCGCGTGCGTGTCGTATCACTCACAGCAAAAGGCAAAAGATTGATTACTCCGATTTTTCGGAAACACGCTGCCGAAATTAGAAAGGTCTTTGCCGATGCGAGCCTGAAGGAGTTGCGAACTCTTGAAACAATATTGAAAAAGATTGGGAAGCGCGCCGAGAGCCTGGGGACCGGAATCAAATCAGGGTCTTGAAGCCAACTTTCACATAACGACGTGGTACGCCGATCAATCTAATGAAAGTTTGGAGAAGTGACGTATATGCAGATTGGAATCGACAGTTTCGCAGCAGCTATCTCCGACCCGGCCGCAGTCTAACGCTCAGCCGGTGGAGCGCGTGCACCATATACTCGAGGAGATTCAGTTCGCCGATCAGGTCGGCCTAGACGTGTGGCTGGCGAATTGTTGTTTTGCTTCGGCAATGTGACGATTGCGTTGAACCTTGACACCGTACCAATTCGCCACGGACAGGTGCCGGGTTGCCATGTCTCCGCAACGATAAGTTGCACCGTGGCAGAAAGTCGGATCGGGAGGGTTGAAGCCCGGTAGCAAACGCCGTGCTTTGTCGTAATTGGTCGCCCAGCCCAATCGTCGGCGACGATCCTCCCGGTAAACACGTCGCGTACTCCTTCGACCTCCATCTGTGTTGGGGAGAGCCATGGGTCGAACGTTCCGGTTTCGCGTGAGGCTCAAAAGCTCACGAGAATAAAGAGAAGCAGCAATGGCCGACGTCCTTTCATTCAGAGACTCCTGGCCCGGCCCCGCCACTCAGCGATGCGCGATTGCAGGCAGAAAGCTGAGTCGAAAGCAACCCCACTGGATGACAGCCATCATGACAAACAGGCCTATCCTGGCACCCTACGAAGGATCGGTCTTGAAAGCCACAAAATAGCCGGTTCCGACCATCGAAGCCGCGCCGACGATAAAGGTCATAGCAATTTCAATGGGCGAAAACTGTCCGCTAAAGAACGTTGAAATGCCCAGCAGGTATGCCCATATCAAAGCCATTAGCAGGAGCCAAAACAGAAAAAAGGGGAGCGCCACCCAGGGAGCCGCGTGCGAGCGACGAAAGCCAAGGACCACTGCAACCCACAGAGGCGCGGTCTGAACGATGTGGCGCAGAACCAAATTGCTGGCCAGCCCGACCCCGAGCACCAACGCAAGGATGATAAAAAGGCAGCAGCTTGCGACATAAATGGGAGCACTTGGCTTGGTATTTGCTGGCATGCTAGGTAACTACTCTCGCTCCGCCAAAAACGCTTTACGCGGTCATCACCAAGATTGATCGAGTCAGCGGAAATTCACCGACCATCTTGTACTGCGCCACTTCACTCCAGGCCGAATGCAACGTGATGATTGGCCGTCTGTGATGGTCGTAGTTGAATCGCAACGACCATCTAGAGAACGGCATCGAGTGAGCCTCAGGGTTCCTACCATCGATTTGAAGTTGCTCGAACATTTTCCTCCTTTGCCTGATTAGGCACCGGAGAGTTTATACCCGGTTTTCCACGGGTAGGCCTGCATGGCCTTAAGGAATGTTAATGAGTGTAGCCTGATACAGGGCTGTTTCCAGCCAAATTGGACGTTGAGAGCCTTAGGCTTGCACTGACCATGCACCACAGTTTGGCAATCCTTGTTTGATGCGAGTTCTGAATGACCTGCCGATTGGTAAACGGCGCGTCAGTTCTAAGCGGCTGGCAGCAAAAGCCTTGAAAGTGACGTTGTAAGGGCGTTGCAAGTTTTGGATCGAGCGGAGGCGGTACTAAATGAAACTACGCGTCGCTTGGTGGCTGCGAACGAAGAGTGACAGTCATCTCATCGCGCTTGTAGAGATGGGGCTTTCCGCACTTTTGGCAGTCTTTTGGCAGGTCCGAACCTGGTGGCATGCGAGGTATCTCGCCGCGCTCTTCACAGGGGCCGATGTATCCCACTTCCATCTTAAAGCCGCAACCCGGGCATGTAATCGTCGCGTAGGCGTAACGCATGGCGGCGCGCATGATACGACGGCTCCGGCATGAAAAGCACTCTCCTACTCCTGGCCGTGATTCTCAGCTTGGCGCTACTCGCCGCGGCGCAGACCGTCAATACCTTTTGCGCGAACAATCTTGCTTGCGCGGTTACGGCTGCATGGTCCTTTAGCAGCATTCAACCTAAGTCAATGGCTGGCGGCGGTTATCTGTTTGCGGACCAGTTCTCGGGGGCAGATGCTTCGGTGAAGGTAAATGCTTGCATCGCTCAGGTCATCTCGAATGGAGGGGGAAAGTGCGACGCAAGCGGGCTCTACGGCGCGCAGACCATCAGCCAGGAGATTGATGTCGGCAACCATGCGCAAAACCCAGTAACTTTGATTCTCCCGCAAAACTCCACATGGACTGTGAGCGGCATAACCAACGGCACAAGCTGTGCCATAAAGCAGTTCAGTCAATCCAGCATTCTAGGGCCAGGGACACCCGGCTCGAGCGCAATGGTCATCCATGCCGGGGTGAATACGAACAACCTAGACTCGCTGTACTGCACCGAGGCGGCTCCGAACGGAAACGGCTCCTATATCCGCGCGGAAGGTTTCCAGCTTTTCAATACCAACGGCGCGACCATGGCGAACGGGTTGATGAACGTGCAAGCGTTGTTCGACGGTAGCGAGTTTAAGAATCTCGTAGTCGCTAACTATGGCGGTCTGGGCCTAAACGTTCATGGGCTAGTTTGTTGCGGCACGCATTTCACAAATGTAGCTTCCAACGGAAACCACGTTGCAAACTCAATCCCTGTGCAAGTAACTCTGACCGTATCTTCTGAGGTTGCGTTCTACAATCTCTCGGCGGACCACCCCGGCACAGGCAAGGACGCGATTGTGATAACTGGCGTCGGCAATGGCTCGGCGGTGCGTTTCTTCCATACCTACTCCGAGGGCAACAATGCCGACACCACCACAGCAAACGTGTCCGCGGGGAGCACGGCGGGGCCTATCGAGTTTTACGGGATCACCTGTAACGACAACGGCTCGAGTACGGCCTACTGTGTGGATATTCCAAACTCCGGTACGCCAAACGTCAATATCTACGGGATGCAACAGATCGTCGGCGGATCGGCAAACTGCCTGAACGATCACTACGCGGGAAGACTTACGCTTGCCAGAGCGGGAACATGCCTCTCTTCATAAACCGCGGTGTCCAACCCGGAGCATCAACGTTCGCCCAGCTCCCCGCGGCCAGTGCGAGCAATGCGGGGCAGATGCGCGTGATTACCGACTCGACGGCCATTGCCGCGGAGGGCCAGACTTGCGCAGGAACAGGCAGTGTTATAGCTCTGGCCTTCTCGAACGGAGCAGCGTGGAAGTGCTTCTAGAACGTTGTCCCTAAAGTGGCTGTGCTCGGTTTGATGAAAGAGGAACGCTTCACCAGCAAAGATGGCGGCATTGATACCGGCTTGCTTCCCTGGGCGACGGATGGCGCCCGCTAGGTTTTACTGCGTCTCTTCCGCCACGATTCGCTTCGCATGCTCTTCAACGTTCTTCCGAACGTCTTCAACGTCGCACTCGATGAACGCGTTCGCCTGCAGAGCCAGGAACCCCAGCTCGAGATGCAAAGCCCCCGCGCGCTGCTCCATGTGGCGAAGCAGGCGGGCGACGCTCGAATCCGCGCTAGAAAGTCGATACGATGATATTAGCCGTACTGCTTCACTGGTCGTTGCCCCCTCTAGCTGCCTGATTCGCCCGATAAGCCCTTTTACCTGTCGTTCAAGCTGGCAGACCCTGGACAGCCTGGCTCTCCTTAGCTGGACTAGTCTTCTTATCTCTCTAAAGATCATATACACGCCAACGGCGCCCAGAACAACAATCCCAAGGAACATCATAACTATTCCGGCCATGATTCCCTCGCGGGCTTTCTTTTTCAGGATTCTACTCCTCGAATGGAGCAGCATGGAAATGCTTTTAGCCCATCGAAGCGGTTACTGTCGAGCCTAGCTCAGATTGAGCAAGACATGGGGGCCTTTGTGGCCGCGTGGCAGAGAGCAGTAGGCTGTGGGGGTGCGGGCAGGCTGCCAATCAAGCTTGAGCCTGCTTAATGAAGCGAACCCATCTTCTAGAGCTTCATCTTGGCCTGCCGCCAACAAACTAAACATGTTCATGGTTATTCGCTTCTCTTCTTCTGATTCTCGGCGCTGTAAGTCACCAAGCACACGGCCCCCAAAGATTGGAGCACCGCAAGGCTCAACGGGCTTACGAGCAAATAATCGAGCTAATCGAGCTTTCAAGGCCAAAGGCGCAGCGAGAAAGCCAGAGAGGAAGTTGCGGCGTTTCATGGGCCACCACCGGAGGGCCAAGAGGATAGCATGAAATTGTGCAGGGCGAGCCTCATGACGCACACAGTTTCTTGCCCCTTCTGCTTCTCGTTTCGATTGCTTGACTGCTAGAATCAAGGCAGCTAGGTGAGGTACGAAGCGCTATGCCTAAAGAGTCCTCGGTCACGATTCTCTGCTCACACTGTAACAAGCAGCAGATTGTCTATCTTCAAGTAACAAGCTCTGCCCAGGTGTCGGGACAAATGGTCACGTGCGTAAAATGCCAGCGTGAATTTGAAACTCCGCCACTGGCGAAGATTACCGCAGGACCGTTTGCTGAGGCTTGATAGCGAAGTACCGATAGGGATCCCATCTGACACCCAGGCCGATGCGCTGAATTTTTCCTGCTGCAACCAGTTCCGCGAGCGCCCGCTGCCCGGTCGTTTTGGTGATTACGCCGGCCTTCTCGAAAAGCTCCGTTTGAGTCATGGCGTTGGCCTTGTCGGGCATATTCCGGAGCAGGGCTTCCCTGACTGTGTTCTGGCTGACGGCTGCGTGCTTGGGCCTGATACCCCATTCCGCGAGCACGGCGAGGCTTTTCTTATCCCGGCTGGCTGCTAGCGCGGTCAGTGTCCCAGGTTGCCGGCCTTGCGTGCCTGGCTTAATGCCCTTCTTCTGCCTGTCCCTAGCGTCACGCTCACGAAGCATTGCAAGATGCTTCGTGCAGTAGCGGACAGAATTGCGGTCCAGCGGCTCCGTGCATTTCTCGCACTTGCCGGCCGCGAGCGCTTTTTCTCGCGACTGGCGTTCTGTAGCAGTACGGGCAGCCCGTCGCTCCTCATCTGTCAGGTACTTCCGTTGCCGCACAAGCCAGGGGCTCGGCATCGCGCCGTCTTCTTTGGTCTCTTCCTGACTGCGGCCTTGGTTGCGAACTGCTTCCTGGGCGCGTGCTAGGATCTCCTCAAACTTGGCGTTAGGGGATTCGAGCAGTTGCCGCTTCAGCTCCTGCCGGTCAATCTGTCGAAGCCATCCGGCAAGCACGGCAAGCGCGGACGTATCGCAGAGGCGGTCAAACAGGGCGAGCCCACGAGATGGAGCCGACCGTTCCCGGCAGCAATGGCGCGTCCGAATTCATAATCGGCAGCAACGAGTGGGGCATGAAGACCCGCCAGGGCGAATCTCTTTTTCTCAAGGTGGATGTCGGCGGCGAGACAGTGCGGGTGTTCGGGCATCCCGAAGAGTTGGCGGAGCGTCTGGAGAGACGAAAGCCTCTGACTCGGATTCCTCGCTCAGGAGCACCTTGGAGGGAACGCAAACCGTGAGTCTGGCGCCGCGAAAAGCATCTCCCCTTGCTTACCGAGCGCAGAGGTGCTAGTCTCGGTTACCGAGGACATAAAGATGAGCAAACCTTCCGATCTCGTGCAGGGTACGTTGGACATGTTGCTACTGAAAATTTTGGCGCTTGAGCCGATGAACGGCTTCGCCGTCAGTCAGCGGTTAAAGCAAGTGTCAGGCGACGTGTTGCAGGTGAGCGACGGATCGCTCTACCCGGCATTGCACAAGTTGGAACAAGAAGGCTGGATTACAGCCGAGTGGAAAACATCCGAGTATGGCCGGCGGGCGAAATACTATTCGCTCACACGGCTCGGGCGGCGACAGCTCGAAAAAGAAGCAGATAACTGGGGCAGGCTTTCGAGCGCCATTTCGCGGGTTATTAAGCTTAAAGAGGCGTGAGCGTCGCGTCGCGCGAAGCGGAGGTGGGACATGCGACCGGAGCATTGGATGCACACGATTCCGCTGCGTTTTCGGTCATTGTTTCACCAAACACAGACAGACCAAGAACTCGAAGATGAATTGCGGGATCACCTGGAGCGGCAGACTGAGGAGTACGTCGCCAAAGGTCTGTCCCCGAAAGAAGCGCGCCGCATGGCGCTCGTCGAATTAGGGGGTGTCGAGCAAACGAAAGAGAAGTGCCGCGACGCGCGCCGCGTCCGCTGGCTCCAGGAGCTCGCGCAGGACCTGCGCTTTGGCCTCCGCACCTTGCGCAAGTCCCCTGGCTTCACTGCCGTCGCCGTGCTTACCCTGGCGCTCGGTATCGGCGCCAATACAGTGATTTTCTCCGCTGTCTACGCTGTCTTGCTGAAGCCGTTGCCATTTAAGGGTTCAGACCGACTCGTTTTTATCAAGAAGAAAAATCCTCCTCGCGGTTGGGATCGGAACCCCATTTCACCGGCCGAGATCCTAGCGTGGCGTAATCAAAGCGGAGCCTTTGAAGACCTCGCCGCATATACACAGCGGACCTGTGTGCTGACCGGAGCCGGTGAAGCCGAGGAAGACCCCTGTGAGGTCATTTCCAGCAACTTGTTCCCACTGCTGGGTGTGGCTCCGAGTCGCGGCCGGATTTTCTCTGCTGATGAGGATACGCTGCGAGGGCCGCGCGTCGCGATCCTTAGTTACGGATTGTGGCAGCGGCGGTTCGCCGCAGATGAAAACGTGATTGGGCGCGCTTTTGATGTCAACGGAGATAGCTATACAGTCGTTGGGGTAATGCCCAGCAATTTTTCACACTTGTATGCATCGCCGTACGGCGCGCCTCCGGAACTGTGGTTATCCGGAATTGGCCTTTCGTCCACGCTCGTATGGAACGATTACTTCGGCGTTGGCCGGCTGAAGCCTGGGATCAACTCGCAGCAGGCTCAGGCGCAGATGAATATCGTGTCGGAGCGTATCGAGCAGATGTATAACGATCTGAAAGGGTGGCGAGCCCAGTTGATGACCTTGCGCACCAATGCTTCAGGGGATTCGCGTCCGGCCCTTTTCGTCTTGATCGGAGCGGTGATCTTTGTCCTTCTGGTTGCGTGCGCCAACACCGCCAACCTATTGCTTGCACGAGGCTCGGGACGCGCGGACGAGT
>Ga0307475_10002306_pt1 | contig 11500 bp, 9 predicted proteins | sample atmos_gasesECM1C_FD_203317 | JGI IMG/M metagenome (GOLD analysis project Ga0307475, IMG submission 203317) | Hardwood forest soil microbial communities from Morgan-Monroe State Forest, Indiana, United States - atmos_gasesECM1C_515 | ecosystem: Environmental > Terrestrial > Soil > Temperate...
CTTTGCTCGGCGATTTACAAATTGCCCAATTACGAAATCGCCCAATTACCCAATTCTCTCTATGACCTGGTTCAAGCGACAATCCGGCGAGCTAGATACCTCGGGCGAAAAGAAAGTCCGCACCGAAGGATTGTGGGTGAAGTGTGAAGGCTGCCGCCAGATTATCTGGAAGAAAGATCTTGAAGAGAATCTGAATGTCTGTCCGAAGTGCGAGAAACACTTTCGGATTGATGCGCGGACACGATTGTCGCAACTGCTCGACGAAAACCAATACGAAACCTTCGACGGAAACCTGGTCTCGACCGATCCCCTGAAGTTCGTTGACCTGAAGCCCTACTCGAATCGACTGCGGCGGGCGCAGGAAGAGACGGGCCTGAAAGATGCGGTAATCAATGCCCGAGGCAAGCTCGAAGGCCGCACGGTGATCGCCAGCGCCATGGAGTACGCCTTCATCGGCGGCAGCATGGGCACTGTGGTGGGCGAGATGATTACGCGTGCCATAGAGCGCGCGGTAGAAACACGTACGCCACTGGTTATTGTTTCGGCGTCGGGCGGAGCACGGATGATGGAAGGTGTGGTCAGCCTGATGCAATTGGCAAAGATCTCGGCAGCATTGGCGCGCCTGGACAAAGCAAAGGTTCCGTACATATCGCTGCTTACGGACCCGACCACCGGGGGCGTAACTGCGTCTTTTGCCATGCTGGGGGATTTGAACATTGCTGAACCGGGAGCCCTGATTGGTTTTGCCGGGCCGCGAGTGATTGAGCAGACGATCCGGCAGAAGCTGCCTCCGGGCTTTCAACGCAGCGAATTCCTGCTGGAGCACGGTATGCTCGACGCCGTGGTGCACCGTAAGCAGTTGAAGCCGTACATTGCGCGTGCGCTGGACTTCATGACCGCGTGAAAAGACTGTCAGCTATCAACCTCAGCGTCGTGTAACCGATCCGTCTTGTAACGACGTTTGTTTCATTGCTTCATTCCTTCCCGCGGCTTTTTCGGCTGACACAAGGCTGATAATCTAAGAATCCAAGCTGAAGATGTGGCCGAAAGCTGACAGCCGCTCTATGTCCTACCAAACCGCCATAACCCGGATGTTTGCACTCGGCCACGAGCTGGCAACTACGCCGTCGCACAAATTTGATCTTGGGCACATGAGAGTTCTGCTGGCAGCGCTAGGGAATCCCGAGAAGCGCTTCCCTAGCGTGCTGATTGCAGGAACCAATGGCAAGGGTTCAACGGCGGCGACTCTGGCTTCGATTCTGCGGGCGTCTGGGTTGAAGACGGGCCTCTATACGTCGCCTCATCTCATGCGAATCAACGAGCGTATTCGCGTGAATGGACAAGAAATTAGCGATGACGATTTTGCCGGACTGCATGGCGAAGTGGATCGCACAGCACAGCGATTGGTCGATCAAGACCAGTTGCCGTGGCATCCCAGCTTCTTTGAGATGATGACGGCGATTGCGTTCGAGCATTTCGCGCGGCAGGGGATTGAGATCGCCGTCCTCGAGGTGGGCATGGGTGGACGGCTGGATGCGACCAATGTGGTCGAGCCACGCGTCAGCGTCATTACCGATATCTCGCTCGACCACCAGAAGTTTCTCGGTAATACCGTTGGCGAAATTGCGCGGGAAAAAGTGGGGATTATCCGCCCCGGGGGAGTGGTGGTGACACTGCCGCAGCAGCCGGAAGCGAATGATGTAATTGGGAATACGATCATTGATCTCGATGCACGCGGGGTGAGCGCGGTGCCTTATGTGCCGCCGGTTTCGCCTGGGAGTGCCGAGTACTTAGTGTCGAGTACGAGGCCACAGAAACCCACGAGCGCAGGCAACGAAGCGGAATCCACGGGGGCTTCCAAAAAATCAATTCAGAGCGCCGAGAGCGCGGGGCTAGGAAACGTTTATCGGTACCCGCTGCAGGTTATGGGCAAACGGATTCTTGTCGAGACGTTTCTGGTAGGCCGGCATCAATTACGCAATGTTGCATTGGCTATTGCAGCCGCCGAGGAATTGAGCAAGCAAGGATTTTCGAGGGTCACGGCAGAATCAATCCAGCGTGGGATTCGAGAAACGCGCTGGCCGGGACGGTTCCAGGTAATTCCGGCGCGGCCTGGTTGGCCGGAGCTAGTGGTCGATGTGGCGCACAATCCAGCAGGCGCGTGGGCATTGCGTTCAGCGCTCTCGTCACAATACGAGGACCGTCCGCTGACCTTTATTTTTGGTGCGATGCGAGATAAGGCAATCTCGGAAATGGCTGAAATTTTGTTCCCTTTGGCGGATCGGGTCATTGCCGTCCGGGCGGATAACCCGCGATCAGCTTCGCCGGAGGAGATTCTACAAGCATCCAGCCGTGTCTCAACGGAGATCGAGATGGCCGCAGATGTTCCTTCCGCCCTGGATCGAGCGCGGTCGATCTCCAAACCGGGGAGTGTTGTCGTGATTACGGGATCAATCTACGTTGTAGGAGAAGCTATGCGTTGCCTTGGAGAAAGCGTGTGAGAAGTCGATGTATATAAGCGGTTTTGGATTATTTCCCCTAGAATAGAAATGTGGCGGAAGCAAACTCATCGATTGAGCAGCCGATGGATCAGCTAGGCGAAGTTGCGAAGGAGCAGCAAGCTGCTTCCACGCCCAGTGCTGAACCGCGGATAGTGCAACGCGCTCGATTCCAGACGGATTTAGACAAGAAATACGGTTGGCCTAGCCGTCTGCGCTCTTACCTCATTTTTGATCCGCTTATCTGGCTTTACACGGTCGTTCTCGGGCTCCTCGCACTGCCCATCGGACTATTTGACCGCGGCGGCCGGTTGTTGCATTGGTTCGCTCAGACGTGGTCCTGGCTAATTATGAAAACGATCTCTTCGCCGGTGAAAGTTACCGGCCTCGAGAAGATCGATACTTCAAAGACGCATGTGTACGCCGTGAATCATGCGTCGGCGCTGGATATTCCGGTGCTATATGTGAACCTGCCGTTCCAGTTTCGCATCGTGTTCAAGAAAGACCTGCTGTCATATCCCGTGGTTGGATGGCACCTCAAGCGTTCCGGGCAAGTCTGTATTGACCAGCAGAAGCCAACAAACTCGATTGCGAGCATTCGTTCTGCGATTAAGAGTCTGAAAGCCGGGATGCCTCTCGTGATTTTTCCGGAAGGTGGCCGCACCTCCGATGGTGAGATCAAACCGTTTCTTCCGGGAGCGTTTTTTCTGGCAATCAAGGCCCAAGTGGATATTGTTCCCGTCGCGCTAGTGGGCACCTACGAGGTGCTCCCGATGGACACCTACCACATTAAGCCCCGCCCGCTCGAAATGCGGGTGGGGGAGCCGATCTCAACCACGGGATTGACCTTGCGGGATACAGAAGCGGTGTCGGCGAAGGTTCAGGAGGCGCTGGAAGACCTTTATTACGCTGATCCCGCGTTGGCGCCGCTCAAAGAACTTGCACCGTAACTTTTCCTCCTTCCCAACGGTTACCTTTTGTGTAAGACAAATCCGCGGAGAACTCGTTGAAGGCTCTGAAGAAAGAAGCGGACGAGCGGTCTCTCATCGAGGCGGCGCAGAAGGATCCTGCGCGCTTCGCGGACCTGTATGAGAACAACTTCGAGCGCGTCTACGCCTACATCGTGAAACGCGTCGGAAGCAGGGCGGAGTCTGAAGACTTGACGTCTGAAGTATTTCACCAGGCGCTGGCGAATCTGCGGCGGTTTGAATGGCGAGGTATCCCGTTTGCGGCTTGGCTGTATCGCATAGCGGCAAATCTTATCGCCGACCGTTGGCAGCGGACGGCCAGGGAGCTGGGCAATCCGTCCACCGAGGAGACCGGTCAAGTCAGTCCCGCAGAGATCGAAGAAGTCGAAAGGCGGGCCACACTTTTTCGTCTCGTGGACACGTTGCCTGCGGACCAGCAACGCGTTGTGTTGCTGCGATTCGTAGAACAGAAAAGTATCAAAGAAGTGGCGCGAGAAATCAGCAAGACTGAAGGCGCGGTGAAGCAACTGCAGTTCCGCGCTATCACGAATTTGCGAACGCGCATGGAGGGTGCCGATGCCTAAGCGCTCTCTAACCACGCAAGAGAAGGTCCAGCAGCTAAATCGGGCGGTTGACGTGCTGCTCAGGCGCGCCGATGGCAAGCCCCCCGAAGTGGACGCGGCTGTGGAACCGCTGGTGCGCATTGCCGCCGATTTGCGCCAGTTGCCGCGCGAGAGTTTCAGGGCAAGACTGAAATCCGAATTCGAAGGGAGAAAGAGTATGGCCACAGTTGCTGAGCCTGTTGCAGCCGTTCGCACGACTGCGTCACCAAGGTTGTCGTTCAAGGATGCCGCCAAAGCGATTGAGTTCTATACAAAGGCTTTTGGGGCGCGCGAAACGTTCCGGTTCGAAGCAGGAGGGGGAATCGCGCATGCGGAGATGGCGATCGGAGATTCCATCATCATGCTGGCGGAGGAGTGGCCCGAGGGAGGCCGGTTCAGCGTGGAGACTCTGGGCAGTTCGCCCATCTGGCTCGTCGTTCGCGTCGACGATGTGGATTCGTTCGCGGATCGGGCAGTCGCTGCCGGAGTGAAGATTATCCGGCCCCTTAAGAACCAGTTCTACGGCCACCGTGACGTAACCTTCGTTGATCCTTTCGGCTACACCTGGACTGCGGTGACTGTATTGGAAGAAATGTCGGTCGAGGAAATGCGCCGGCGCATGAAGGGGATGATGACCGGTCCCGAAGGTGGGCAGATTTCCGACGAGGGCGAATCCCAGAATGCCGTCAGCCCGATTCGGCGGGGATTCCGGATGGTCACGCCGTATCTGATTGCGGAGGACGGCCCAGCCCTGATGGACTTCGCGAAGCAGGCTTTCGGAGCCGAAGAGACACTCAGAGCCGGGACTCCCGGCGGCGTTCACGGTGAGGTGCGGATTGGCGATTCCATGGTGATGATTGGCGGCGGGACTCCGGGCCACAAGTTCCCGGCGTCACTACATCCCAACGCACTGCACATGTACGTCGAGGATGCAGATGCGGTCTATCAGAAGGCGTTGGCGGCAGGGGCGACGCTGGTGGACGAGCCACGGGATCAGGAATATGGCGAACGCTCGGCCACCGTGAAAGATCCTGCTGGCAATTATTGGTATATCGCGACACACAAGGGAGAGAGCTTCGTCCCTAAAGGTCTGCACAACGTGAATGCCTATCTGCATCCGCTGCGGGCGGAGCCGGTCATTAGCTTCCTCAAGCGCGCGTTTGGCGCGCAGGAATTGGCGAAATACGCGTCGCCCGATGGCGTGGTGCATCACGCCGAGATTCGCGTCGGCGATTCAGTGGTAGAAATGGGCGAGGCGCACGGGAAATATGAGCCGATGCCGGCGATGTTCTATATCTACGTGCCGGATGCGGACGCAGTCTACCGGCGAGCAGTGGCCGCTGGCGCGACCTCGTTCCAGGAGCCTACCGACCAGCCCTACGGTGATCGAAGCGCCGCAGTGAAGGACGCGTTTGGCAATACTTGGTACATCGCGACGCACGTGAAAGACGTTAGCTAGAGGATTTGTATCGGTTGCATAACTTGGGCGCAAGAATGAGACATGACGCAAGCTGAACCTCTAATACGCAACGTCTCGGATACGGCACGCTGGGTTGCCTTCTATCGCGCCGAGGAAAGCACTCGCCACGATCCGGTTTTTCGCGATCCTTTCGCGCGGCGGCTGGCCGGTGAACGGGGAGAGCAGATTGCAAGGTCCGGCCCCTTTACCAGAAAGACCTCGTGGCCATTCATTGCGCGCACGTATCTCTTCGACCAGTTCATTCAAGAGCAAATCCAACAGGGCGCCGATATGGTCGTGAACCTCGCTGCTGGCCTGGACGCCCGGCCCTATCGCATGGCTTTGCCTCCGACACTCCGATGGATTGAGGTGGACCTTCCGGACATTCTGGATCACAAAGAGGAAATCCTGCGCAACGAAAAACCAGTTTGTGCGCTGGAGAGGGTCCGGCTCGATCTATCGGACGTTGGTGTGCGCCGCGAGTTATTTCAAAATCTAGGGCGCAAGGCGACTCAGGCGTTGATTGTCAGCGAAGGGTTGCTCACGTATCTGACCGAGGAGGAAGTGGGCGCCTTGGCGCGGGACCTCGCCGTGAACAAGAGCTTTCAGCACTGGCTCTTAGATTTTGGTTCGCCCGCGCTTGTAAAGATGCTTCAGAAGAGAATGGGCGCCCAATTGAGCCAGGCCCCGTTGAAGTTTGCGCCGGAAAATGGGCCTGAGTTTTTTGTTGCCCACGGCTGGAGGCTTCAAAGAGCGCATTCAGTGTTGAAAGCCGCCGCACAGATCAAGAGGCTTCCTCCCTTAATGCGGCTCTTCGCGCTCTTTGACTCAGGCGAATTCCAGGCTAAACGTTTGTGGTCGGCGGCCTGCTTGTTCGAAAGACGATGACTCTGACCACGCTGCGCCGCCTTATCTACTTCATCGGTTCCGTTTGACCCTCCCTTACAGCCTCCAATAAACTGAAAGTTCCAGCACGCCGCAGGCTCTAAACCTATGCCAGATAGTATTCATGTGAAGCTTCCCGACGGGAGCGTGAAGGAAGTCCCCAGGGGCACGACCGCGCTTGATATTGCGAAGTCGATCAGTCCCCGGCTGGCCGATGCGGCATTGGCCGCCAAGGCTCGACCCTTTTCCTCGAATGGCGGGGGCGAGAGCGCTGACAGCTCTCCTCCGGCCACGTCGTCGCCCCAATCTTCGGGCGATTTGATCGATCTCACCCGGCCTCTCGATAAAGATACGGACCTGCAAATTTTGACTGAAAAACATCCTGAGGCGCTGGAGGTTTACCGGCATTCTTCCGCGCACCTGTTAGCGGCGGCGGTGCTCGAGCTTTTTCCCGAGACCAAGCTAGGGCACGGTCCGCCGACTGAGACCGGATTCTTTTACGACTTCTACCGCCCAACTCCGTTTACGCCTGAGGATCTGGAAAAGATCGAGAAGAAGATGCAGGAGCTGGTGCAGCAGAACATCCCGTATGCGCGCGAGTTTCTGCCTCGTGAACAAGGATTGGCGGCGTTCAAGAAGGAAGGCGACTTCATGAAGTGCCATTTCATCGAGCAATTCACCAAGCCCGATGAAAAGATCTCGATTTATCGCACGGGAAAGTTCACCGACTTCTGCCGCGGGCCACATATTCCGTCAACCGGCAAGATCAAGGCGTTCAAGTTGTTCAACATTGCGGGAGCGTATTGGCTGGGGGATGAAAAGAATCCGCAACTACAGCGCATTTATGGCACGTCATTTTTTTCGAAGAAAGACCTCGACAACTATCTTAATCAGCTAGAAGAAGCAAAGAAGCGCGACCATCGCGTGCTGGGCCAGCAGCTCGATCTGTTCTCGATTCAGGAGCTGGCCGGGCCGGGACTGATTTTCTGGCATCCCAAGGGCGGAATCATTCGCAAGGAGATGGAAGACTGGATGCGCGCCGAGTACTTGAAGCGCGGCTATTCTCTGGTCTACACGCCGCATGTCGCGCGGCGTCAGTTGTTTTATACCTCGGGACACGAGGGTTATTACTCTCAGAACATGTTCGACGCCATGGAACTCGACGATGCTGAGTATCGTCTGAAGCCCATGAATTGTCCGGGCCACATTCTGATTTACAAAGATTCGCTGAAGTCGTACCGCGATCTGCCGGTGCGGCTGGGCGAGTTGGGAACGGTCTACCGCTATGAGCGCTCCGGTGTGATGCACGGACTCCTGCGCGTCCGCGGGTTCACGCAGGATGACTCGCACATCTTCTGTACGCCGGAGCAGGTCGAAGACGAGATTACCGGTTGTCTCGACTTTGCGCTGGATGTGCTGAAAGATTTTGGTTTCGACAAGTTCCAAACCGAGCTTTCGACGTGGAATCCCGAAGACCGGAAGAATTTCGTGGGCAGCGAAGAACAATGGATCAACGCCACTCAATCGCTCGAGAAGGTGTTGAAGGGCCGGAACATCGAGTACAAGACTATGCCCGGCGAGGCCGCGTTTTACGGGCCGAAGATTGACATCAAGCTGGTGGACGCAATCAGACGGCCATGGCAGCTCTCGACCGTGCAGGTCGACTTCAACCTGCCGCAGCGGTTCGGCCTCGAATACGTTGCCGAGGATGGTTCGCGCAAACAGCCCGTAATGGTGCACCGCGCGCTCTTCGGTTCGATCGAGCGTTTTTTCGGAGTGCTGATCGAACACTACGCGGGCGCCTTCCCGGTTTGGCTCTCGCCGGTGCAGGTGGCGATGATCCCAATTAGCGAGCGGCACGCAGAGTACGCGAACAAAGTTGCGGATCAGCTGAAACAAGCCGGTGTCCGCGTGGAAGTTGACGCTCGCAACGAAAAGATGAATGCCAAGATTCGTGAGCACGCCATGCAGAAAGTGCCATTTTTGCTCGTGGTCGGAGATAAAGAGGCTGAGGCCGGCAAGGTGAACGTGCGCGCCCGTGGCAAAGAGAAGACCGAGGACATGGCAGCGGGCGAGTTCGTGGAGAAGATCAGAACGTTGATAACCGAGAAAAGTTCGGGAGTATAACAGCCATTAACCTGTCGTACCGCGGAGCTCAGCGGTGCTCATATGGCAAACGCGGGCAGAATCGTAGCCGCGTTTGCAGCCGGAATGGCCCTCTTTGACAAGGCTCTGGTTGCGGATCTTCCGCGTGAAACTGACTGACCATCGTGTCGCGGGTCAGCATGCGCAAACTCGGCGCACTGTTATAATCAAGAATTGCGCTCATGCCTACGAAGCGTCTGATTCGATCCACTACAGTTTTATCGGTTCGCCGCGAGGGGCACATTGTCCTCGCGGGCGACGGCCAGGTTACGCTGGGGGAGTCGGTCATCAAACACACGGCGAAGAAAATCCGCCGCCTGTACAACGACAAGATTTTGGCCGGATTTGCCGGCTCCACGGCCGATGCATTCACGCTCTTCAGCCGCTTTGAATCGAAGCTGGAGCAGTATCACGGCAACCTGGGGCGAGCTGCCGTCGAACTAGCTAAAGACTGGCGCACTGACAAATTTCTTCGTCATTTGGAAGCACTGCTGCTGGTTTCAGATAAGGAGCAAACCTATCTGCTCAGCGGTCAGGGGGACGTAATTGAGCCGGACGGCGGAATCGCGGCCATAGGCAGCGGTGGTCCCTACGCACAGGCTTCCGCCCAGGCGCTGGCCGAGCACACCCAATTGACCGCCCGCCAGATTGCGGAAGAAGCAATGAAGATTGCGGGCAAGATGTGCATCTACACAAATGACGCGATAACAATTGAAGAGCTGTGATGTTCGTATTGTGATGCACATGTTGTGATGTTGGCCTGCTCTCATGTAGGGCCGCTCATGTAGGGACATCCGCCCTCGGCTGCCTGCCCTGAGCATGGCCGAAGGGTCCAGTCGAGCGCAGCTCGACCAAGTACGCGATCAAGTCTGACAGGCATTATGAAGTCCAAAGCTTATCTCTTCGTTTTCGACGGCCTCGCCGACTGGGAGCCTGCCCATGCCATCTGCGAAATCAACAAGTCGGGAAAATTCGACGTCGTTACCGCAGGCTTTTCACGCCAGTCTGTAACCACCATGGCAGGCTTAAAACTGAAACCTGATGCGAGCCTCGAGGACGTGAACGCGGCAGATGCAGGCTTTTTCATGCTCCCCGGTGGAGACATGTGGCAGCAGAGATCATTCCCAGAAATCGAAGCCCTGCTCCACCACCTGCATGAGCGCCAAGTTCTGATTGGCACAATTTGCGCTGCTACTCTGGAAATTGCCCGTGCAGGATTAACTCGAGGGACTCGTCACACCAGCAATTCGCACGCATTTCTCAAAGCCGCCGTGCCTGACTACAACGACGATAGTTTTTATGTCGACGAGTTGGCCGTCACCGACCGGAAGATCATTACCGCAAGCGGCCTGGGCAGTGTCGAATTCGCGCGCGAGGTCATTCGCCAGTTAGATATTTACAACGAAGCCGATACCGCGATTTGGTTTGATATGTTCAAGCGTGGATTAGTCCCCGCCAACATGACATGATCGACCATCGGCTTCGTAGTAGTTTGAAAGGAACCTAAATAGTCTCATGGCCATCTATTTACCCAGCTCCGCCGAAGAAGAACAGCTTGCGCTCGACGAACTCACTCCGCGTGAGATTGTCGCCGAACTAGACAAACACGTGATTGGCCAGAAAGATGCCAAGCGAGCCGTGGCCATCGCCCTGCGCAACCGCATGCGCCGCCAGAAACTGACCCCCGAATTGGCCGAAGACATCATCCCCAAAAACATAATTATGATAGGGCCGACGGGGGTGGGTAAGACTGAGATTGCGCGGCGATTGGCCAAGTTGGCGAATTCCCCGTTCCTCAAAGTGGAGGCGTCGAAGTTTACTGAGGTGGGCTATGTAGGTCGGGACGTGGAATCGATGGTGCGGGACCTGGTCGAGATCGCCATCGACATACTCCGAGAGGAAAAGCTGGAGGATGTGGCGGATAAAGCGGAATTGAATGCTGAGGAGCGGTTGCTCGACATTCTTCTGCCGCCATCGTCTCCGTCGAAGCCTGCGGAGGCGTCTTCAAGCGCGGGCGGAGTTGTGATTGACGGAAGCACCGGTTTGAGCGAGTCTTCGAATCGGACGCGGGAAAAACTGCGACAGCAGTTGCGCGAGGGCAAACTCGACGAGCGCATGGTGGAAATTGACGTCCGCGAACGCAACTTCCCATCCTTTGAAATCATGACGAACCAGGGCGTCGAGGAGATGGATGTCAACCTTAAGGATATGCTGCCCAACATCTTCGGCCAGCGGACCAAGAAACGGAAGATGAAGGTGAATGAGGCGTTCGAGTATCTCATCCAGGAAGAGGAGCAGCGCCTTATTGATATGGACCAAGTGACGCGTACGGCGATCGACCGCGTGGAAAATGCGGGCATCATCTTTCTTGATGAGGTGGATAAGATTGCCGGCCGCGAAGGCGGGCACGGGCCTGACGTTTCGCGTGAAGGCGTGCAGCGTGACATCCTGCCGATCGTCGAAGGCACTACTGTGAACACTCGTTATGGCATGGTGCGAACGGATCACATCCTGTTTATCGCTGCCGGAGCGTTTCACGTTTCGAAGCCGAGCGATCTTATTCCTGAATTGCAGGGGCGGTTTCCGATTCGCGTGGAGTTGCACTCGCTCACCATGGAAGATTTCATCCGCATTCTGACGGAGCCGAAATCGTCGCTGGTGAAGCAGTACACCGCGTTGCTGGAGACGGAAGGTGTGAAGCTGGAGTTCACGCGCGAAGCCCTGGAGGAGATCTGCCATTTTGCCTTCCGTGTGAATGAAGGCACGGAAAACATTGGGGCGCGACGCCTGCACACGATCATGGAGCGGGTGCTGGATGAAATCAGCTTCGAGGCTCCGGAGAAGAAGGGGCAAACATTCACCATCGACGCGGAATACGTGCGTAAGATGCTGGCTGACATTGTGAAGGATCAGGATCTGTCGCGCTACATTCTGTAGTTTAGG
>Ga0307475_10002307_pt1 | contig 11499 bp, 6 predicted proteins | sample atmos_gasesECM1C_FD_203317 | JGI IMG/M metagenome (GOLD analysis project Ga0307475, IMG submission 203317) | Hardwood forest soil microbial communities from Morgan-Monroe State Forest, Indiana, United States - atmos_gasesECM1C_515 | ecosystem: Environmental > Terrestrial > Soil > Temperate...
TGCGCCACGGCATAGGCCATGACGCTGTACAGACCGATGGCTGCCAGCAGCAGCCCCAGCCCACTCAGCACGCTCAAGAGGCTCGCCGCGACCTTGGCACCGAAGAGCGACGCAGCAACGTACTCCGTCATCGGCTCGGCATCGAAGACGGTCAACGACGGATCAATCGCCGTTGCCTCGCGGCGCAGCGCGGCAATCGCTTCATTCACCGATCCGGAGGTTCGCACGTCGAACGTCAAACCATACTCCGGCCGGAAAATCTGCCGGATAGGAATGTAAAAGTACGGCTGCGGACTCTCCGTAACCCGGTGATACTTGCTGTCCTTGGCTACGCCAACGATCGTGAACCATTCGCCCCATCCATGCACTTTGCGCCCGAGCACGCTGCGATTGGCCAGGAAGCGCCGCACAAACTCCTGGTTGACGATCATTACTTTCAGCGACGTGGCGTCGTCGCGCAAATCGAAATCGCGCCCTTCCACAAGCGGTATCTTCATCGTCTCGAAGTAGCCAGGCGATACCAAGTCCCGGTAGATCTTCATATTCTCATTTGGGCCGGGAACATAGCCTTCCACCTCAAGCGTTTCCCAGTTTCCCCCGCTAAATCCCAAGGGCGCTGAGTCGTCGTAGCTGACCGCGGTCACTCCGGGCTGGCGCTCCAACTGCTCGCGGAGACGGCGGCAATAACTGTCGGTCTGGCGCGCGTCATAGCCGGCCGTGGAAAAATCGAAGCGCGCTAGCGCCACACCTTCCGGCTTGAAGCCCGGATTAATGGCCCGCGCGGTTTGGAAACTCTTCAGAAACAATCCCGCGCCCACCAGGGCTATCACCGCCAGAGCCACCTCGGATGCCACCAGCAGCCCGCGCAACCGGTGCGAATGCGCACCCGAACTCGCGCTGCGGCCGCCCTCCTTCAGCATCTCGTTGACGTTGGCGCGCGTGGCGTGCAGGGCCGGGGCCAGGCCAGCCAGAATCGTGACGCCAAATGCCAGCGCCATGGTGAATGCCAGGATCTGCCCGTCGAGCGGCGGTTGCAACATGGCCGGGCTCGCGACGGCGGGAATCAGCCAGCGCAACGCGCCGCCCAGCAAGTTTGCCAGCATCAAGCCGCACACCGAGCCGGCCACGGCCATCAGCATCGTCTCGGTGAGAATCTGCTGGATCAATCGCATCGGCCTCGCGCCCATCGCCAGCCGCACGCTGAACTCTTTCAGCCGCCCCGTCGCGCGCGCCAGCAGCAGGTTTGCCAGGTTAGCGCAAACAATCAGCAGCACTACGCCGCTGGCCCCCATCAGGATGGTAATCGGCGTCAGGAGTATCGACTGGGTCCCGAAGTGCGACTGCCAGACCGGCAACACCGTCGCGCCTATTCCTTGATTCGAGTCCGCGTCCGCCACGGCCATGCGATTTGCCAACGCTTGCACTTCCCCGCGCGCCTGCTCGATGGCTACGCCGGGCGCCAACCGCGCGAACATCACGAAGTTGCGCGTGTTTCGGTCGCGCAACATCCAAGTCCCTGTGTGGGTCAATTGGCCGTACATTGTTACCGGCATCCACATCTCGTAATCAAATCCCGAGAGCGTGCCGTGGAACCCTTCGGGGGCCACACCGATAATGGTGAACGGCGTGCGGTTGATGCGCAGGATCGACCCGATGGCCGAACGATCCGAGTGGTACTGGTTCTTCCAATAGCTGTGGCTGATAACCACAACGGCGTGCGCGTTCTGCGCATCATCGCGTTCCGCGTCGGAGAAGAAACGCCCGGCTTCTGGCTGTATGCCAAGCATGTCGAAGAAGCCGCCGGACACCATTTCACCCCAAACTTGTGCGGTTTGCGGGGCGTCACCCACGGAGAACACGTTCCCGACCGTCGTCGTCGTCACTAGATTCACAAGCTTCAGATTGTCGCGGAAATCGCGAAAGTCCAGGTAAGACGTCGTGATCGGCTCGCCGTCCGGCGCCATGTTCTCGATCGCCACGATGCGCTCCGCCTGCGTGGCGCCGGGCAGGGGATTCAGAAGCATGGGGCGCATCCAACTGAAGATAGTGGTGCTCGCCCCGATTCCAATGCCAATCGTGAGTATTGCTACGGCGGCAAAGCCCGGATTTCTCGCCAGCGTTCGCAAGCCGTAACGAAGGTCGCGCAGTAATGTATTCATGGCTACTATGAACGGAGCAAGCCGCTCACCATTGTAAGTTGTTGAAAGTACGGGCTAAACGCTGAGCCTTACCGCCGGACACCGTCCGGTTGCGGGACGACGCTGTCTGACGGCGGCACAGGATTTCGCAGAAGGAATTTACCAAAGGGACCTGGCAGATGCCACTTCGAGTCCACCTGTAGTCGCTCTGCCCAAACATGGGCCTGTCTTGGTCCACGGGCGCGGTCCGAAGAAGTGTGGGTATAAACTGTCAGGGCACCTGGACGATTTGCGCGCTTACCTAACAACTGGCGTAACGGCCTGCGGCGATGTCCGAAACGAACCAACCGAGTGCTCTAGGGTTGCGGAATACGTGAAGCACCGCATGGGGTGCGTGGTTGGCAATGGCTGCCCGGAGAATCGGACGGCTCTGATACCGGTATGCCAAAAGCCAACGCCAGAAATCACCGCGTCCGCGTGATCGGCGAATTGCTCGCCAGGCGCAGCGAACAAGCGAGAAGTCCAAAAAGATGACCGTATCTGCCGCACGAAGCCGCACCTCGACAGCGTCATAAGGTCCAAGGTCACCATCCATGATCCATCGGTCCCCGGCAACGAGCTTCTCTTGCATGGCAACCCATTGCTCGCGAGGAGTTGCGATGAGCCCCGGTTGCCAGAAGATTTTGTCCACTTCGATCACCGGCAGCCCCGTAATATCGCCTAAGCGCCTAGCGAGAGTCGATTTGCCTGACGCTCCCCGGCCTATGATGACCACGCGTTTCATACTCCCCAGTTTACGCAAATTCCAGTCCGGTACGACGGTAGCGGACTGCCATGCACTGGGGATTGTCCAGCCCCTGCCTTCTAAAGCAGTTGAATTCAACGTGGCAAGAAGGCACGCACCTCGCGCAGGACATCTGCTTCATTGCTGAGAAATACGTAGTGGTTAGCTCCGGGCAAGTCGATGATGCGGACGCCACCAGGAGCGTTCTGCAGGTTCTTCTTCCACCGATTTACGTAGGCCGCCGTCGCAGAGTCGAAAGCCTCTTTCGCAGCCCGTTCTTCAGCGTTCTTCGGTTCATACTCAGCCTTGTGACTAGGATGTTCAATGCATGCGTAGTTCCCCTGTGGATGTGTCGAGCAAGACATGCCGAAGAAAGCCAGCACCGGGACGCGGATTTTTGAATAATCCCGCTTTAGCGCACCTTCGCCAATCGCATTGTGGATGAAGGGAGTCGAGGCTTTGTATTCGCCCATCGATCCATCGACATTAGTGGCGTACATGTTCCGCAATTCAGACTTAGGAAACGCCACTCCGCCGCTCCGCTCCTGCCACTCGCGGTACGCTTCAAAAGACTTGCGATCCGAAGCGGAAGGTCCGGGATGATCACGCATCGCAGCCGGGAGGTTGTGATAGAGCCCCATGTACTCAGGGCTAGAAGCAGGAAAATCGGCCGGGTCAAACGCTGCGTCTAGGTAGACAAGACCACCTAAATGATCGCTGTGTTCGTCTCCCAGTCTCGTTAGCTCCTCGCCGCCTGCGGAGTGACCCACAAGAACAGGCTTGACCAGTTTGAGCGAGTCAATGACCTGGAGGACATCTTCCGCTAGACGTTGCTCCATATAGCCCGCGTCCGGATGGCTGGACTCTCCATATCCACGCCTGGTGATGCCGTAAACGTGGCAGAAAGCAGCCAGTTTTGGAGCGAAGTCGTCAAAAATGTGAGCGGTATTTCCGGAGCCGGCGAGGAGCACAACCGAGCGCCCCGCTCCTCCCCAATCGAGCACCTCAAGCCGCACGTTATATTCCACGATGATGAATTGCACCTCGTGTTTGGACGGGTCCTGCCAAGCCGGGGAATCAGTTCGTCGCGCGAGTTTCACCTCCCGACCAGAGCGATTGCCCTTATCGTCCATCATCCACAGGCTTGCCTCATTTGGCCCCGTTAGCTCCATGAGGAACCTGGCATTCGGCCCGAGTTCATCACATTGCGTGCATTTGTGGTGCTGAATTTCAAAGGTGAGAGTTTTGCCTTCAACGTGCGGTGCCAGAAGGGGTAAGGGACCGCCAACTTGAAAATACAGAAGGGCGGAGCCACTAACCTTCCCGCCATCCTCGTCAATCCTGAGGTCTAGTCCTGCTCCGTCATCCCGTTTGCCATTCCAGGTTCCGGCGAAAGAAGAGTTCGCCCCTGTCGCGGCCACAGTCTGCGCGACGGCAGAAAACGACTCGACAGAGAGCGCTGCAATAAATGCCATTGCAGTGATGAGCGTTACCTTTCGTGTTGTCACGGGAAAGCCCTCAAAAAACAAGTGTAAAGCATTTCGTGGCATAACCGGCCGCGTCTCAACTCCCGGTAGAGTCGCGTAAACGGAAACTGATTCACGGCTCCCAGGAGATTTTCCTGGACGCGCCTAGCCCGCGTGCTATAATGCTTTCAGGTCAAATTGTGATCTGTGCAGACTGCGGCAGCTTCGGCTGCCGCAGTTTTTATTTCACCGCCATTCGTCTTAATCTGTCATTTCGACCGGAGGGACGGCGCTCCTTCCCCGCCCCGGAGTGGAGAACCTCCGCCTCACCGGGGGGTTTCTGCGCGGTGAAATCTCTCATTTTGCGGCTAGACTAACCCATTTAGAATCAACACTTATGGAAAGTGCGCGCAAGCGTTGATTCTAAACTACTTACACTAACCCTAAGTTCTTTAGATGCAACATTTACAAAATACCAGGGGGGAGGGTGCTGGCTATGGTTAACTGGAAGTTCCTTTGGGAGTGCGACGGCTTGCCGCCGCTTTTCCTCCTTCCGGTTCCGAGCAACAGATATTTGCGACGAAGAGGCCGGCATTTCTCTGGTCCGCCGGGACCACCTATAGCCCTGCATGGCCTAGGCACTGCTCTTCCCGTTGAGGAGGGGTCCGCCTCTCCCAAATATCCTCGGCCGCTGCCGAATAATCTGGGCCCACCCCAAGTAATGTAATAATAGGTCTCTTTTTCTGTGAACTGAAAACGGTCGATCGAAGATTCCGCCCCGCCCCGAGCATCTCGGGGACTCGGTCGGAACTATGAACTGATTCCCATGATCCAGCCGGACTTCCGCGAATTTCAGCGCCTCGCCAAACAGGGTAACCTCATCCCTGTCTACGATGTTTTTTCCGCGGATTTGCTGACTCCTGTCAGCGCCTATCTGCGTATCGCCCAGGGAGCGCGGTACTCCTTCCTTCTCGAAAGCGTGGAAGGTGGCGAAAAAATCGCGCGATACACGTTTGCGGGCGCGCACCCCGAGGAAATCTTCCGTTACTCCAACGGCGCGTGCGTCCTTGAGGGTCGCGACCGCGTCGTTTGGGAGGAGCGCGATCCCATCTCGTTCCTGCGCGAGCGCATCGAGCGTTTTCGTCCGGTGCGGCTTCCTGGATTGCCGCCGCTGGTCGCCGGCGCCATCGGCTACTTCAGCTACGACATGGTGCGGCTCATCGAGCGCATTCCCAAGCGCCTTCGCGACGAAATTGGCCTCTACGACGCGATGCTGATGTTCTATCACGGCCTCGTCGCTTTCGATCACGTCCAGCACCGCTTGTGGATTGTTCGCAATGTCTTCACCGAGGGTGGCAACCTGCGCGCGAAATACAACGCCGCGGTGCGCGAAATCAAAGAGACCCGCCGGCTGCTCGATGGGCCCGTGGCTGCGGAAGGGCCGAAGAAGGCGTCCAAAGCGAAATCGCGCGCGCCGCTGAAAGTAACTTCCAATTTCCGCCGCCCCGAATACTTGGCCGCCGTTCGCAAAGCCAAACAGTACATTCGTGCCGGAGATATTTTTCAGGTCGTGCTCAGCCAGCGCTTTTCCGCGAAGACGAAAGCACAGCCTTTCGAGGTCTATCGCGAGCTTCGCGCGCTAAATCCCTCGCCCTATCTCTTCTATTTGCAACTCAACGACGTCTCAGTCGTCGGCAGCTCGCCGGAAATGCTTGTTAAAGTTCAAGGACGCGACGTTTTCTACCGCCCCATTGCCGGCACGCGTTGGCGCGGCAAGGACGAAGCCGATGACCAGCGCCTCGAGCGCGAAATGCTCGCCAGCGAAAAAGAGCGCGCCGAGCACATCATGCTCGTCGATCTGGGGCGCAACGATCTCGGGCGCGTGTGCGACTACGGCACGGTGAAGCCCGAGAAGTTGCTCACCGTAGAGCGGTACTCACACGTCATGCATCTGGTCTCAAGCTTGCGCGGCCGCTTGCGCGAGGATGTCGATTGCTTTGACGCGTTGATGGCCTGTTTTCCGGCCGGCACCGTCTCCGGCGCGCCCAAAGTTCGCGCCATGGAAATCATCGAAGAGCTGGAGCGCACGCGCCGTGGAATTTATGCCGGCGGCATTCTCTATCTCGATTTCGCTGGCAACCTCGACTCCTGCATAGCGCTTCGTACCATGGTCATGAAAAATGGCCTCGCTCACATTCAAGCGGGCGGCGGCATAGTTGCGGATTCCACCCCGCAGGGCGAATATGAGGAGAGCGTGAACAAGTCGAAAGCCTTGCTCACGGCGCTGGAAAGGGCGCACCGCGGAAATCGATCGGGAAAGCCGTCATGATCCTGCTGCTCGACAACTACGATTCCTTTACCTACAACCTCGCGCAGTATCTCGGCGAACTCGGCTGTCAGGTCGAAGTGCATCGCAACGACAAAATATCCGTCGACGAAATTGCCCGCCGCAAGCCGGAGCGCATCGTGATTTCTCCCGGCCCTTGCACGCCGCAGGAAGCCGGCATCTCCGTGGAACTGGTCGAGCGACTCGCCGGAAAATTTCCCATCCTCGGCGTGTGCCTCGGCCACCAGGCGATTGGCGCAGCGTTCGGCGGCAAAATCATTCGCGCCCCGAAACTCTTTCATGGCAAAACAAGCCAGATCCATCACGACGGCAAGAATATTTTCCGCAAGCTGCCGGATCCCTTCACCGCCACGCGCTACCATTCCCTCATCGTCGAAAAAAAGTCGTTGCCGCGCGAACTCGCCATCACTGCCGAAACCGAGGACGGCATCATCATGGGCTTCCGTCACCGCCGCCACAAAATCGAAGGCGTGCAGTTCCACCCCGAATCCGTCCTCACCGATTCCGGCAAGCAGCTCCTCAAGAATTTTCTTTCTTTGTAATGGCGTCTCTGCCGCGCAACGTTTTTTCCTTCCGTTCCGACTCTGCGTTCCTCAGCGTACTCTGCGTCTCTGCGTTATCTTTTCTCCTTACCAATTCAGATCCGCCAAAATCGCGCCATAAATCTCCATGCCGCGCCAAAAGTGTCCGAGCCGCAAATTCTCATCCGAACTGTGCTGATGATTGTCGTAGTTCACAATCGGCACGCCAATCCAAGGCAGCCCGAGGTCTTCAAAAATGTACATCGGTACGCTGCCTCCAAGCGCCGGCGCAACGACGGTTGTGTTTCCGGTCGCAGCCTGCACGACTTGCACCAGCGCCTTTGACACCGGCAAATCCATCGGAGTCCGCGAGGCGCGGTATCCTCCTTCATTGATGACTTTCGCGATTCGCGGGTACGTGCGTCTCTCTTCCATCGTAGGGTCGTGGTCAATGACGTAGAAACCTTGTTTTCGTATAAACAGAGTAATCTGATCGAATTTCTTCTGCGGGTCCTCTCCTCCGACCAGACGCGCGTCGAGCGAAGCCTCGGCTTTTTCGGGCACCACGTTCTGCGCTTGCTCGCCAACGTACGCGCTGCGCAATCCGCGAATATTCAGGGATGGCTGCATGATCAGTTCCACCAGTTTTTTTCCGCCGCCTTCCGGTTTGGCAATTCCAAGATCGTGTTCGAGGTCCGCGTCGTTCGCCGGCATTTCCATGAGCGCTTTTTTCTCTGCGTCGCCCAGTGGCGTAACATCGTCGTAGTAGCCATCAATCAGTACTCGCCCATCGGCATCCTTCATCGATGCCAGCAGCCGCGACAACTCCATCGCCGGATTCGGCGCCCAGTTCCCATAATGCCCGCTGTGCAGTGCGCGCACCGGCCCATACACGGTGACATCAATCCCGATGTCTCCACGGTTTCCAAAAAAAACCAGCGGCCGTCCGCTCTGATGCACGGGGCCATCCGCCGTGATGAGCAGATCCGCCCCCAACAAATTCTTGTGCAACTCCAGAGTGCGCTGCAGATTCGGCGAACCCGCTTCTTCCTCTCCTTCAAAAATGACTTTCAAATTCACAGCCAGCGGAATTTTCTTTGCACGAAGCGCATCGATTGCCGCCAATAGCGCAACGATCGGCGATTTGTCATCCGAAGACGACCGCGCGTAGATCCGCCAATTGTCGTTATAAATCGCCCGATGTTTCCCGTTGTTTTCCGGAAAGGGAATCATCTTTCCGCCCGCTTCGATAGCATCGTCGCGGAGCACCGGCTCGAAGGGTTTTCCATCCGTCCACGCGGCGGGATCCACCGGCTGCCCGTCATAATGCGCGTAAAAAATCACCGTGCGCTTCGCTTCCGCCGAAATCAATTTTCCAAAAACCACCGGCCCGCGTCCGGTAATCGGCAACAGATGCGTTTCGATCCCGCGCGCTTCAAGCATTTCGACCAGGCGTCCTGCGTTCTTCTGGATGTTCGGCGTATCGCTAGTAATATTGGGAATCGCAAGGAATTCGCTCAGCTCGCGGATGATGCGGTCCTCGTTATCCATCCTGTAGTCACGGACTTCCTGTACAACCTGCGCGGGCGCCGGAGCAACTGCCTTCTGCGCGATAGCTGGACGCACAAAAAAAGCAACCAAAAGAATGACCACAGTTTTTCTCACGGGTTCGTCCTCAACCTTGCCAATCCTGATTGTGAATCTAACTCTTGCCAGTGAACGCAGCCAAACTTGCCAGTTTCTCGCTTGCGGCTCCTGAGGAAATCACGAAACTCGCCAGCCCAGCTGCCTCGCGGAAATTGTCAGCCAGGCCCGCAGCGACAAGCGCAGCCGCGGCGTTGACCACCACGATATCGCGCGGCGGTCCGTCTTCGCCTTCCAGGATGCGCCGGATGAGCGCCGCATTCTCTGCGGCCGTTCCTCCGCGAATGGATTCGAGCGGCGCGCGCGCCACGCCAAACTCTTCCGGCGTCACCGTGAAGCGCTTTACGGCGCCGTCTCGGACTTCAGCAATCATCGTCTCCCCGGAGAGCGAAATTTCGTCCAGGCCTCCCGCGCCGTGCATCACAAACGCTCGCTCGACGCCAAGCTCAGCCAGCGTCGCGGCCACCAGGTCAATCACGTCCTCAGAAAAAACGCCCAGCACTTGCGATTGCGCCCCTGCCGGATTCGTCAGCGGCCCCAGCAAATTAAAAACGGTGCGTGCGCCGATTTGTTTTCGCGCCGGAGCCGCATGCCACGTCGCCGTGTGCGCAGCTTGCGCGAAGAGAAACCCAATGCCAATCTCCCGGATGGCCCGTCCATATTTCTCGAATGGCAGGTCGATCCGCACGCCCAGCGCTTCCAGCACGTCAGCAGAGCCGCTCCGCGAACTGACCGCGCGATTCCCATGCTTTGCAACGCGCGCGCCCGCCGCCGCCGCTACAATCGCCGCCGCCGTCGAAATGTTAAACGTGTTCAAGCCGTCGCCCCCGGTCCCGCACGTGTCCACCATGTTTGCGGGAATTGCTTCGTTCTCCGCAAACACGCGCGTCGCGTGCCGCCGCATCATGCGCGCAAATCCCGCGAGTTCCTGCACTTCAATGGGCCGCCGGTTCAGCGCCTCCAGCAAACGCACAATCTCCGGCGTCTTGACGCGCCCTGAAAGCAGCTCTTCCATCGCCGCTTCTGCTTCCGCGCGCTTGAGGACGCGCCCCGCTTCAACTCGCTCAATCAACGAAATTGTCATCGAAATGCCGCCGCAAGGCGGAATCTTGCCACGCGATCATAGGTATGTTTTTTCATCAATTTTCGCGCCAATTCGCGCGTCCTTGCTCCGTTTCCGCCTTCCGGTTAAACTTCTATGTTCCAACTGTCGTCAAAATTCTAACACTAGCAGACTGTTTCAAACTCCAACGGAAGACGGAACCCCAGATGAAGATTCATGAATATCAGGCCAAGGCGATCCTCGCTCGTTACGGCGTGACCACTCCCCGCGGCGAAGTCGCTTTCACCAAGGAAGAGGCGCGCGAGGCCGCGCACCGCCTGCGCTCGCACACCAACATCGTCGTCGTCAAAGCGCAGATCCACGCCGGCGGCCGCGGTAAAGGTGGTGGCGTCAAGCTGGCGCGCTCCTCCGATGAAGCTGCCGATCTCGCCAGCTATATGCTCGGCATGAAGCTGGTCACTCCGCAAACTGGCCCCGCCGGCCGCATCGTCAAGCGCCTGCTCATCGAAGAAGGCCTGGACATCAAGCGCGAGCTTTATCTCGGCCTACTCGTGGATCGCTCCACCGGCCTCGTCGTCTTCATGGCCAGTGCCGCTGGCGGCATGGAAATCGAGGAAGTCGCCAAGAACAATCCTGGCGCCATTCTGCGCGAATATATTCATCCCGCCGTCGGCTTGCAGCCGTATCAAGCACGCAAAATCGCTTTCGGCCTCGGTTTGCCGAGCGAAGTCGCGAATTCCGCAATCCCGTTCCTTCAGGCTCTCTATCGCGCTTTCATTGACACGGACGCCTCACTGCTCGAGATCAATCCCTGCGTGCTCACCGGCGACGGCAAACTCGTCGCTCTCGACGCCAAAATGACCTTTGACGACAACGCGCTTTTCCGCCACAAGGATCTCCGCGAACTCCGAGACCTCGATGAAGAAGATCCGCTCGAAGTCGAAGCCTCCAAGTACGGCCTAAACTATATCAAGCTCGATGGCAGCGTCGCCTGCATGGTCAACGGCGCCGGCCTCGCCATGGCTACCATGGACATCATCAAGTACGCCGGCGGCTCTCCCGCAAATTTTCTCGACGTTGGCGGCGGCGCCTCTGCCGAACAAGTAAAGAACGCTTTTCGCATTCTCATGAGCGATCCGGCAGTCAAAGCCGTCTTCATCAATATTTTCGGCGGTATTTTGCGCTGCGACGTTCTTGCCACTGGCGTCGTCGCAGCCGCCAAGGATTTACATTTGCAAGTTCCCGTCGTCGTCCGCATGGAAGGCACCAACGTCGAAGCCGGCCAGCAAATTCTCCGCGAAAGCGGCCTCAACTTCACCATCGCTGAAGGCATGAAGGACGGAGCGCAAAAGGTCGTGAAGCTTGCCGGAGGCGCGCGATGAGCGTCTTGGTCAACGAAAAAACGCGCCTCATCGTGCAAGGCTTCACCGGGCGGGAAGGCACTTTTCACGCTCAGCAAATGATTGAGTACGGCACCAACGTGGTTGGTGGCGTCACGCCCGGCAAAGGCGGCACCAAGCATCTCGAACGACCCGT
>Ga0307475_10002308_pt1 | contig 11495 bp, 6 predicted proteins | sample atmos_gasesECM1C_FD_203317 | JGI IMG/M metagenome (GOLD analysis project Ga0307475, IMG submission 203317) | Hardwood forest soil microbial communities from Morgan-Monroe State Forest, Indiana, United States - atmos_gasesECM1C_515 | ecosystem: Environmental > Terrestrial > Soil > Temperate...
GGTCGGGTTCGGCAAACATTTTGGACATCACTTTTTTCTTGTCCTCGCCGACGCCATGTTCGCCGGTGATGGAGCCGCCCGCAGCGATGCACAATTCGAGGATTTTGGAGGAGAGCGCTTCGGCGGCTTCTTCCTGGCCGGGAATGCGGCGGTCGTAGAGAACGAGCGGATGCAAATTGCCGTCGCCGGCGTGAAAGACATTGGCGACGCGCAGACCGTTGTCCTGGCTGAGGCGATCGATTTCGCTCATGACCTTAGGAAGAGCGGTGCGGGGAATCACGCCGTCCTGGACGATATAGTTCGGGGAGATGCGTCCCATCGCTGCAAAGGCGGCTTTGCGGCCTTTCCAGACAAGAGCACGCTCCGCGTCGGATTCGGCGAGGCGAATTTCCCAGGCGCCGTTCGAACGGCAGATTTCGTTTACCTGCGTCATGAGCGCTTCGACTTCGGCGAGAGGACCGTCGAGTTCGACGAGAAGCAGGCCGCCACAGCTGGGGTAGTTGGCATGGACGGCGGCTTCGGCCGCCTGGATGGCGAGGTTGTCCATCATTTCGATGGCGGCGGGGAGCATTCCGGCAGCGATGATGCCGCTGACAGCGGCGCCCGCTTCATTGGTAGAAGGAAAGGCCGCAAGAAGCGTGCGGACGCATTCGGGACGCTTCACGATGCGGAGAATAATTTTTGTGGCGATACCGAGAGTGCCTTCGGAGCCGACGAAAACGCCGGCGAGGTCGTAGCCGGGAGTGTCGAGCGTTTTTCCGCCGAGGCGCACGAGCGTGCCATCGGGAAGCACGACTTCAAGGCCGAGAACGTGCGTGGTGGTGAAACCGTATTTCAAGCAATGCGCGCCGCCGGAGTTTTCGGCCACGTTGCCGCCGATACTGCAGACGGATTGCGAGGAGGGATCGGGGGCATAGAAATATTCTTTGTGCTGGATGCGGCCGGTAACGTCGAGATTGATGACACCGGGTTCGACGATGACGCGCGCGTTGGGGAAATCAACTTCGAGAATGCGGTTCATGCGCGCGAGGCTGATGACAATGCCATTTTCGACGGGGAGCGCGCCGCCGCTCAGGCCGGTGCCGGAGCCGCGGGCGACGAAGGGTAGGCGTTCGCGATGACAGATGCGGACGATGCATTGCACTTGCTCCGCGGAAGCGGGAAGGAGGACCGCGCGGGGCATGACGCGAAAATTCGTGAGGCCATCACACTCATAGGTGTGGAGTTCTTCGGGCGAAGAGATTAGGCCACGTTCACCGACGATGGCGCGAAGCTCGGAGAGGATGTGGGCATCCATAGGCATCTGCGTGAAGCATAGTACGGCACGGGCGGGGAATGAAGAGGGAATCTGGTTGACAGGCGGGCCAGGCCTTCAATAGCACAGAAGGAAGCCGTAGGGCTGACAGCGTTCCAAGCAGGGCGCAACAGCGCTGCGCCCTGCAAGAACAAGAATGCGATCGCATCAGTGGATGAAACTCAACCCGCTGGGGATGAATTGCGGGAAGACGTAGGCATAGAGCATGACGATGATGCCGACGATGGCCGCGAGTGCAACGGAATGCCAAAAGACGAAGCGGAAGATGGAGCCTTCGTTGCCGACCTGGTTGGTGGCGGCAGTGGCGATGCAGATGGATTGGGCGTCGATCATCTTGCCCATCACGCCGCCGGCGCTGTTCGTGGCGCACATGAGGATGGGACTGAGATTGAGCTGCTGTGCGGTGATCTTCTGGAGGCCGCCGAAAAGCGCGTTGGATGAAGTGTCACTGCCCGTGAGGGCAACTCCGAGCCAGCCAATGAAGGTGCCGAAGAAGGGAAAGAACCAGCCGGTGCGCGTGAAAGCGAGGCCCAAGACGGCGTCCATGCCGGAATAGCGCGTGACGTAGCCGAGGCCCAGCATGCAGGTCATGGCGACAATGGCGAAACGCAATCGGACAAGCGTGCGGCCGAAAATCTGAAAGATTCTTCCCGGTTTCAGACCGAGAATCACGCCCGCAAAGAGGGCGGCGAAAAAGCAGCCCGTTCCGGTGGCGGTGAGCCAGTTGAAGTCGAAGCGCGCAGCTTCCGGTGTCGGCTTTTGCACCACGGGCATCGTACGAGAGACTTTGGCGTGCAAGTAGGGCCAATCCCATCCGGCCGGGCCAGGGCGAGGCTTGCCGTCGGGCATCATGACTTTGAAAGAAGGCGTGGTCGCCTGATTCATAGCCAGCTTCACCTTGGGCAATCCCCACACAAGCACGAAGAGAGAAAGAATGGCGAAGGGCATCCAAGCCTTGAGGATTTGGCCGCCGGAGAAGTGCTTGATGGAGTCGCGGGCTTCCACAGCGGTGACCGCCTGTTCGTCGGAGAAGCGCCAGATTTTCTTAGGCTGCCAGACGCGCAAGAAGAGAAGTGTGGCGACGAGAGAGAGGACCCCCGCGGCGATGTCCACGAGGTTGCTGTCCATGTGATTCGCCCAGAACCATTGCGTGGCGGCGAAGGAGCCACCGACGACCAGGATGGCAGGGAAAACTTCGAAAGTCTCTTTCCAGCTCACCATCGCACGGACGAGCCAGAAGGGAACGATGATGGCGGTGATGGGCAGGATGCGGCCGATCATGGCGTTGAGGTCGCTTTCGTTCAGTGAAGTGACTGCGGCGAGGGTGTGCACCGGTGTGCCGATGGCGCCCCAGGCCACGGGGGCGGTGTTGGCGATGAGGTTGAGCGCGGCGGCCTGGAAGGGCTTGAACCCGAGGCCAATCATGAACGCGCCAGCGATGGCCACAGGCGCGCCGAATCCTGCGGAGCCTTCGATGAACGCGCCGAAACAAAAGGCCACCAGCAGAAGCTGCAAGCGGCGGTCGGGAGTGATGGCGGCGACGGACTGCTTCATGATTTCGAATTGGCCGGTTTCGACGGAGATGTCGTAGAGAAAAACGGCGGCGATGACGATCCACACAATTTTGAGCAGGCCGAACGCGGAGCCGTAGAAAAAGCTGGAGACGGCGAGCAGCGCGGGCATCTTGAAGGCCAGGATGGCGACAACAACGGCGGTCGATGCGCCCGCGACGGCGCAAAGATGCGCCTTCACCCGCAGTCCGGCCAGAAGACCGAGCAAGACAATGATCGGCAGTGCCGCGATCAGCGTCGAGAGCCACCAATGGCCCGTCGGGTCATAATTTTGCATCCAAGTCACGGAAAGACCTCCAACGACTGACTTTCAAGAATTGCGCACGAACCTGACGTTTCAAAATCAAATGACGAGAGAAACGATGGCACCCCGAGCCTGCTCTTGTCTCTAAGGACTGCGTTTAGGCCGCTGAAATACTTCCTTACGGCGTCAAAGTCAAGCGATAAGTATTGCGGCTGGAGGCCAAGACGATGGTCGTGGCGGACGGGTCGAGCGTAAAAGGGCAGACCGGTGTCTCCGTGGGGAAGTGTTCAGAGAATTCCGACTAATTCCTCGTCACGGGATACTTCACCGTAAGGGACAGTGCGTTCTTCGATGTTGAAAGCGGTTGCTGAATTTGGAATCAGAGGGCGGATGTAATGGAGGTGCCCGCAGCGGCAAATACCGTGGCCATCTCCGCTTGCGCGAAGGAAATGAAGCATTGCACGACAACGGGATCAAACTGCGTGCCGCTGGACTCGATCAAGCGGCGGACCGCCTCTTCGTGGGGAAGGCCGACGCGATAAGGCCGCGAGGAAACCATGGCATCGAAGGCATCGATGACACACACGATTCGGGAGACGATCGGAATCTCGGTTTCTCTGAGGCCTGCCGGATAGCCTTTACCGTCAAAAGATTCGTGATGGTGAAGGATGTCCAGCGCAGCCCGTTCAAAACCTGGAAGCATGCGAAGCACGGCCCAGCCGTATTCGGGATGCTTTTTCATCAGCGCATATTCATCCTGGTTGAGGCGACCCGGTTTTCCCAGGATCGAGTCTGGGATTCCCACTTTGCCGATATCGTGGAGGAGCGCGGCAACTTCCAGGTTTTGCAACTGATTCTCTTCCAAGCCAAGCTCTTGCCCGACGCGCATGCCCCATTCCGCCAGGCGCGTACTGTGTACCCCGGTATTCAGATCTTTTAGGTCGAGAAGCTGGTTAAATGCGCAAATCACCGAGCTACGCAGCGCGGTGACCTGTTGTTCGACTTGCTTGATGCGCAGGGAATCCGGCGTCCACGGAAGGTTGGACGACACAGCGAGCACCGGTGCGCGCTCGTTCATCACGGCGGTTACCAGCAGAGCAAACCGCACGAACCGGAGCCTGAGCCTGAGCTGGAGTTGCTGTTTACCCAAGCGGAGACCGCCTGGTAGGCGTCGAGCCGGCCGTGGTTGAGGTCGGGAGTGAGCCGGATCGCGTGAGACAATGCGCTTGCCGCCTGCGACTGGTTGAGCGGCTGCTTGGCGCTGAGCATCAAAGCCACCGTGCCGGCCACCAGTGGAGCGCTGAACGAGGTGCCGGACTCGCTTCCGTAAGTGCCGCCCGGATACGTGCTGATCACGTTCTCGCCGGGCCCGGCGATCCAGACATCCGCCGTCCCGTAATTCGAGAAGGAAGAGCGGGCGTCCCAATCCGTTGTTGAAGCAATACCCACAACAGAGCCGGAGACGGACGCCGGATAAACGCGCGCGCTGGTATTTTCGTTGCCCGCCGCTGCCACCAACACGGCGCCGGCTTTATTCGCGTAGGAAATCGCCTGGGAGAGCGCCGGGGAAGGATAAGAAAGGTCAAAGCTCATGTTCACGACGTTCGCTTTGTGCTGCACGGCGTAGTACAGAGCCGAAACGATGCTAGAAAGGTTTCCCGTTCCATTGGCAGAGAACGCCTTCAGGGGCAGGATTTTGGCGCTGGGCGCGACCAGGTGCACGAGCCCGGCAGTCATCGTGCCGTGGCCAAACGCCGCGTATGGCGAGCCGTCCAGAATCGCGGCCGAGGATTGATCGAGGATGGCCGCGCTGGACTGTTGCACCATGGCGGGCTGCCCGGCCTGGGTACCGGTCGGATTCAAGCCGGTAGAGGACACATCGAGCCACTCGGAGGCGCCCGGCTGACTGCGTGTGAAGTCGTAGCCCTCGAGCAGCACGGGATAGAGAACCGGGTGATTCGGATCCACCCCGGTATCAATGACCGCGACGATTCCCGTGCCGCGCAAATTGAAGCCGTTTTGCGCGTCGGAAAGGCGGATGATCTGGGCGGCCGGCTGGGCCGCATAGCCGTGGATAACCAGGGTCCCGTAGTACTTCACCAGCGCCGTGTCGTAAAGCCCCGAGGGAATACGGTTGAGTGGGGTCTTTGGGACCGGTAGGAGCGAGTCAGGCTCGATGCTTTGAATGCCCAGGAGGGAATCCACCAGATTGACCCCAAAGTTCAGCACGTCCACGACGATGTTGCCGGTCGAGGTAACAAGAAAGGTCTGGCTGACGTTGCCGTCCAATGAGCCTTGAACGTGGCATCCTAAGAGTGAACAGAGATTGAGAACGGAAGATAATCCGCCCGTCGTGCGGACGATGTAGCGGTTCTGGGCAGCGGCGGGCTGAACACCTGCCGTGGCAATGGCCATCAGAACGGCGAGAATGAGTACGCTGCGTTTCATAGACGGGGGTCCTTTTCTGAGTTCTGTTGCCTTTGCGTCACTCCGCCATCGGCACAAAGGGATATCCGCTAAGTCTCGCGGAATGTTCCTCTTGGGCCAATGGTACGGGTGTGCTCTTTGTCACAACCAAACGAACTATTGCCCTTCGGTACTCTCGTACTAAGGGAGGAAAAGCTGTGGCCGCCTGCGGACAATTGCCGATCATCGTTTGGCTCCCGGCAAGCGGTCGAGCGCATTTCGAAGCGAAATGACGATGGGCTTTTCCTCAGCACGTGGAAAAGAAAGTTCCAAATCGCCACTGCTCTCGATCTCACCGCGGAACTCGCCGAAGTGATTTGTCGTGGTGTGAACGACTCCGCCGCGGTGATTGGAAAGCGTGACCTGGACTTCACCACCGACAAAGTCGGGTCGGCTGACGTCCAGCAACTGTCCCGTAATGACCAAGCGGTTGCCTTCCGGCTTTGACTCGATCTGGACATCGACTTGGTAAGGATCAGCCCGGTAAAGCATCTGTCTCACACCTGTGCCCGCTGAACGGGCACCCGTTAGAGCCGGCTGCAAAAAGCTGTCGAAAAGCACTTCGATCAGGTTGCTCGATTCTTGCTGTTTCGCCGCCCAGGCGGCCGTGGAAAATGCCGCCTTGGCGATTCGAACACTTTCCGGGGGCGGCTGATAACTGGCTTCTAGTGCTCCCGTATGGCGAACTTTTTGCCATAGAGAGACCGTCTCGGCGCAGCGTTTGCAACCAGTTTCCAGATGCTTTCGCATCGCGTTTTGCTGGTTGCTGGATGTCACCCGATTCACGAAATCAATCCACTCCTCTGTTGTAAAGTGCTTCATTTCCGATCCCCCCGTGCCTTTCTCTGTCTTTCCGATCCCCCGCGGAAGGGTTTCTTGAACAACCCCATGGAATAAGGGGGATTGGGGTCGTGGAAAATATAGGCTCGGAAGGTGTTAGTTAACTCTTTTCTTTTCAGCTAATTTGCCGATGAGGACGAAGGGGGCCCAGAAGTACGGATGGGGATTTTGCTCGCGAACCTGCTTCATGGCGATTTGGAGGGCCCCGGGCATATTACCGCCCTGAATGTAGTTTTTGTAAAACGCCTGCATCAGCCGAGCCGTACTCTCGTCATGGACATCCCACAATGACAAGAGAAGTGAGGTGGCTCCGGCGCAAAATAGGCCGCGCTGCAAACCCAGCAATTCATCGCCGGCAGAGACAAAGTTCATCCCCGTGGCACATCCACTCAGTGTCACCAGTTTTGCGGGCAGACGGATTTGGTACAGATCGTACAGATTAAGATAGCCATCTCCCAGCCGAATGCCGGAGAACATGGGGTTGTCCTGACGGTAGTTGCCGTGTGTGGCGATGTGCAGAAGGCTGCTGGCTGATCCACGCTCCCGGAGCACTTGGGAGGTGGCTTTTGGGCCGATGAAAAGTTCGGGATGGGGAAGGAGTGTGGAGACGGACTGCACCTCGGAGAGTATGTGCGGAGCGCGTTCATCGGGGATGCCCAGAACAAGGGAATGCGGCATCTCACTTTCGGTCTTCTCCTGACAAAGAGCGAATACCGTCGCGCTAGGTGCGTAAGAGACCGTGTGAAGGTCACAAAGATACTCGTCCCCGTTTCGCAGAGCGTGAAACGGAAGAAAGTGGAGGGCCCCGTGGGGCACGAAGACCAAATGCTTCGAGATGAGGTGCTCGCGCAAGGGGGCGATCAGGTCGGCGTAGAGGGTCCGCAAGTGTTCTCTGGTCGCCTCCAGCAGCGGCTGTTCGAAACGGCTGACGTACGCCGTCCCCATTCGAAATTTCGAGAGCTGGAAGCGGAGCAGATGCAAGAAATGCGCAACTCGAGAAACGACGCTTACAGGAATAATCTTGATGGCGGCGCGCGTGACCACCGCCGCCCACAGGCGTTCTCCAGTGGAATAATACTCAACGAGGGCGGTATCCACGGGCAGCGCTGCTTGTAATCTTTCGAGAGAAAAATCGGCGGGAGCTTCGAGCGTGGCGTTTTCGCGCTCACTTGCGGGAAGTTCGCGGAGCGTTCGCAAGAGTTCGTTTTCCCGGGAAAACGCTTTTTCCTGCAATTGCTCCAACCGTTTGGCGGAACTCTCTTCGGGACGCAACTGCTCAAGCTCAATGCGGTGATAGTACCAATTCAGCTCTTCGCGCAAATCGCGAATCCGCCGGACAAGTTCGCTCTGGCCCGCGTCTCCCAACGGCAAGCTCTGGCCGCTTTGAAAAATCATTTCGCTCATGCTACGGGACTTCGCTGCTTCGATACACGAGAAAGCCTCCGCGGCCGAGGATTCATGGTCCTCTCCATCGCTCAAATATAGATCGACGAGCGCTTCGTACACCTGCAAACGATTCTTGACGAACGAAATCTTCAGCTCTTCCGAGTGCAAACGGCTGCGGAGAGTCTCCAAAGATTTGCGTGCTTCTTGATAAGCAGAGAGGGCGGCATGGCGGTCACCGCGGGCCTGCGCCAATTGCCCCTTCAGAAAATGAGCCTGATAAGCGAGCACCGGCGCCTGAAGCTTTTCAGTCCTGGCCAGTGCCGCCTCGGTTTCAATTTCGGCCGCCTCCAGGTCTCCGACCTGCATCGCAATGCGAGCGAGCAAGAGACGCGCGAGAGCGGCTTTGCCGGATAGCATGGTCTGATCGAAAAATCCGGCGGCCGAGGCGCAGAGCCGCCGCGCTTCGAAGTAGCGCCCTTCGTGAAACAGAAGCAGTCCTTGATACAAATCCAGAAGCCAAGGCCACACGAGATTTTTTTCCCGCGCGAACATCTCGCGTGCTTTGGCAAACCGTTCGAGAGCTTGAACGGTTTTTCCCTGCTGCCCGTACGCGATGGCTTCGTTTGCCAGCGTCTTGGCAGCTTCGTAGCCCAGGCCCAGCTTTTCGAAGCGGAGGAAACCCTGGTGGGCTGTTTCACGCGCTTCTTCGCTGAGATTCAGCTCCAGGTATATGTCGGAGAGATCCAGATGGCAAAGGGCAAAATGGTAGGCATCTCCGCTCGCTTCACAAGCACGCCGCGTCGAAAAGAGCATCTCGATCGCGCGGCTGTATTCACCTCGGAAGTAGTACAAGTAGGCGATGTTGTAGTCGGCCTGGTCGCGCAAAAGCGGCATTCCATACCGTTCACAGAGTTCGCGTGATTTTTGATAGCAGTCCAGCGACCGCGGGAAGTCGTTCAAGCTGATCAGGCACATGGCCATGTTGTGAAGGGTGATGGCTACCCGTTCCCAGTCTTCATACCGGGACAGCGTCTGGTAGGCGCGCTCGTAGTGTCGAATGGCTTCCTCGAACCGATCCTGGCGATGAAAAATGTTTCCCACGTTGTTCTCTAGACTGGCGATGCGCCGGGTTTCTCCGAGTCGGGTGAAGATCTCGCGCGCACGTTCCGAAGCCACGAAGGCACGGTCGTATTCGCCGAGCAAGATGAGTGGCTGGATCGAGCTGCTCAGGGTGCGGGCCGCTTCTTTCCAAATGGCGAGTGATTCATAAAGCTGAATGGCCTGTTCGTGGTGGTCCACGGCCGCGCGATTATCACCCGAGGCGTAGAGAGCATTCGCTTTGGCGCGCAGCCCGAGCGCCAGGTCTTCTTTTCGCCGCAGCTTTCGTGCGATGAGAAGGGCCGCATCCGCAAGGCGCAGGGCCTCTTTCGTGTCCACTCGTATTTTTTCAAGTACCAGATCAGCAAGCTGCTTCAGAACCTCTCGGCGGACGAGTGCTTGGTGGCGGGAAAGAAACTTGCGGCGGGCGGGCTCCGCTTCTAGCCGGCCCAATTGAGAGAAGAGTTCTTCGCGGGAAATTTTATTCGCAGCTGTCAGCATTAGTGGAATCCCAGGTCGCTGAGATTCCGCCGTAGCCGTTCGATGCATTTCTGCCTTGTAAATCCAATCGAGCCAATGGCCAGGCCCAATTCGGCCGCCACCTCCGTGTAAGGCCGCGGCGGAATTTCGATGAAGAGAAGTTCAACCAGCCGACGGCATTGTGGTGTGAGCGTTGCCATGGCCTCGCGCAGCATCTGCTCTTCCTCCGTCTGTTCGACCAGACTGTCGGCGATGGCCGGGGTTTCCGGCTCAGGCAAATGGGGGTCAGCGTCCCGGCTAACCATTCGCTGCTGTCGCTGTTTCCATCGGTAGCACTGGTGGTGAGCCACCTGCATCAGCCATTTCGGCAGAGCCCGCGGCTCGCGCAGCCCAGGCAGCCGCGTCAGGAGTTCCATGCACGTTGCTTGAAATACATCGGCGGCTTCGTCTGGGGGCAGACGGTATTTCACGGGAATCGAGTAGATCAGCCCCTTATACTTCTCAATCAGCAAAGACCAAGCTTCTTCATTGCCTGACAGGCACTCCTTTACCAAGCGCGTGTCATTCCATGCATCCGCTTGCTTCTTGGGAGCTTTGGCCATCAGCGGAGTCATCGGCCGGCACTTTCTGCGCTGCTCCGCATATAGAGCTGCTCGACATTCCAGAGCAAATATGGTTCCAGAACGGCGGGATGAAAATTGCCGATGGTGTTCTTTGCACCCACCAGAATGTCCGGGCTTGCCAGAAAAATCATCGGCTGGTTATCGGCAAGAATCTCCTGTACCCGGTCATAGAGTCTTTTCCGCAGCTCGTAACCGGGCGTGGCGAGTTGCTGCTCCATGAGCCGGTCGATATCCGCCTCCCACTTCGTCGCCGGACGGGGCTGCGAGGGATTCCAGAGATGTGTCCCGCCGCTGGAGAGCCACACATTTAGATCGGAATTAGGGTCGGCATCGAAACTCGCCAGTCCCAGCACGCAAGCTTCATATTCTCTGGTCTGGGTGACGCGATCGATCAAGGACCGGAATTCGAGCGGCACCACTTCGACGCGCATGCCAAGTTGCTTCAAATCGTCCTGAATCAGGGTCGCCATTTTCAGGCGGTCGGCGTTCGATGAATTCGTCAAAATAGAGAATTCGACGGATTTGCCGTCCGAGTCGACGAGAACGGAATCACCGCTCGGTCCCTTGGTCCAGGAAAATCCTGCGTCCGTCAGCAGTCGGCGCGAACGTTCGAGCGAGCGGGTTGGATGCGCGACGGAATCATTCAGCCAGCGGCGGTTCCCGGGTGTCACCGGCCCCCAAAGCGCCGCCCCACGGCCCTGATAGATCAGCCGCACTATCGCCTCGCGATCAATCGCTGAAGATATGGCCTGACGGAATCTTAGTTCGCGAAACCACTTTAGTTTTCGCACGATCTCCGGGGAAGTCTTTTCACCCGCGTCCTTCAAGTTGAAGAATAGGAAGTTGTATTCGAGGCCGGGACCTGCGTCGGTCATGGTGTAGCGGCGCTGCTGTCGCGAGAGCACCGCGAAGTTTTCCGCGCTAAGCCGGCTGATCACGTCCGTCTCGCCAGTTTGGAAGCGCAGTACTTGTGCGTCGGCACTTGGCACGAAAACAAAAACCAATTCCTCCAGATACGGGAGACGGCTTCCCTTGGTATCTGATTTCCAGTAATAAGGATTGCGTTTGAGCACCAGCCTTTGTCCGGGGACGTACTCTTTCAAGCAAAAAGGGCCCAGACCAGCCCATTGGCTTGCCGGCGTGGAGAGAGTCCAAGTCTGCCCAAGCTTTCCTTCTTCATAAGGCTTCTCAAGCAAATGCCGAGGTAAGATGGCCAGGCCGTCGAAAAGCCTTTCTCCGGCGCCGTAGGTCTTTGCCAACTGGAAGACCATGGTCCAAGCATCCAATTTGCGAACGGTAATTGGTTTTCCCCCGACAATCAGTAAATCTCGCTGCGTGGCATGCACGCTCTCGTCGAGATACACGCGGAACGTAAACAGCACGTCGTCCGCATCCAGCGGATGACCATCGGAGAAGCGCAGTCCTTTCCGGAGCGTAAGCGTGTATTGGAGTCCGTCATCGGAAACTTCCCA
>Ga0307475_10002309_pt1 | contig 11495 bp, 20 predicted proteins | sample atmos_gasesECM1C_FD_203317 | JGI IMG/M metagenome (GOLD analysis project Ga0307475, IMG submission 203317) | Hardwood forest soil microbial communities from Morgan-Monroe State Forest, Indiana, United States - atmos_gasesECM1C_515 | ecosystem: Environmental > Terrestrial > Soil > Temperate...
CTAACTCAGTCTTAGGCGGCTCTTGTGGCGGCCCCCATTCAGGAATAAATATTTTGTCACTTCCGCTCATGCTTTTTTCTCCTTCCGCTGCGCCGGGGAGTGGGGCGCGGCGCCTTCAGCGCCAAAAGCTCAGCCAGCACTCCACCGATAGCGTCTAGCTTGCCTTCTAACTCATGGACGCTGATGCAATGACTTAGCGTCCGTGCGGAAGCCCACGCCAAGGAGCACAGTCCCCAAATTCTCATGGACTATTTTCAGCATAACCCGATCTGTTTGTGTGAAAATCATCTCAATTTGCTCCTGTCAGCCCATCCACCAACATTTTAGCGAACCAGAGCGCCACCAGCAGGGTAAGTAGCAGCGCTACCAGCAATTCCTTGCCTGAGATGCGCGGCGGGCGCACGCGAAGATGGAAATGGTCTAGCAGTTTCAATGTGGGTGCCTCTTTCTGTATTCGCGCGCGCAGCCAGAGCAAATCGATCGCGAATAAATCAAGCTGACCTTCTTGCATACTGAGCACAGCTTTGGCGTTTTCAGCTCAGCGTCATACCAGCTAGCTACTACATTGCAGCCAGGGACATCGCAGTGCAAAATCGTGCGTTCCCGTTGCTGGCGATTGGCTCCATAGCCTTCCTCGGCACTGGCTACAAAGGCTGGCACCCGCTCAAGCAAAGGCACCATCTCCCGGCCTACATGGAACTTGCAGTGCGGCTTATTCGGCATTGCTCGCCTCGCGCCCCATCATCCAGTTCTCATCGCCTGCATCTTCAGCCAGCTTCCTGATAAGTTCGTCATTCAGCTGTTTCAAGCACCTAAGCATAATGGAATAAGCCACTTGCACGTTACCGGCACAGCGGATGTACCGGTCGAACTCGCCATTGAACTCGCTGTAAGTTTGTGGCGTGTCCAGTTGCTTGACTAGCCGAGTCCGCCCTTCCACGTTCTTTACCCTCCGCTTGGCCGCAATCCTGGGCAGTAAGAGCTTGGCCGCCTCTGTGCCGCGGCCCTTCTCAACTAGCCACTTACATTGCGCCAGGACTTCATTAACGTCAGGCATCACGCACCTGCCGATAGTTCTTTGACGCTAATTCCCATTTCGCCCACGAGCTGCTCGCAAAGACCTTGCATCTCATCGCTCGGCACCAAGACGGTCTCATCCTTGGTCTTTTTGGCCTTGTGGCTTGTAAAGACCATCCGCAAAGAGTCCTCAATGTCCTGCCTGGTGCTCAGAAATTCCCGGACATTGACCCATTCCGCAAAGTGCTGGTTATAGCTATCAGGCCAAGTGAAGAAGAGCGCTGGGATGGCCTTTGCTGGGCCAGAAGTAGCCCTGAACTTGGCTACTTTAGCCTTCCCTATGGCTTCGGACGCCTCATGGCTTCCTATGCCGCTTGCGGCATTGCCGTCATCGTCGGCTGTAGCTAGGTTCAGGATGGCTTGTAGCGAGTAGCGGCGCCCATAAGTAATAGCCGAGCCCACGGATTGAGCGTCAAACCGATCGCGCTGAACGGCCGGCAAGGTCAAGTCCGATTCGTACCATTGGCCGCTCTTGTGCTGTAGTCTCGTCGTTATCGTTACCATCTGCCCGTCAAGCTGTGGCGCCTGAAGCACCGCTATCCCGTTCTTATTCAATGCTTTCTGCGTTGCCTCGATACAGCTGGACAGATCGGCGTACTTTGACCTGTAGGCTGGGTTGGCTGAATCCTTTATGGCCGCTCCGAACTCGCCCTGTGCAGCAACCAGGGCAGCAGCAATTTCAACAATTTCAGCGCTAGTGCGAAAGCCGAAAACCGGCACTGTGGTTTCAGTGGTGCTCATAGGATGCCTTCTTTCTCGCGGCGCAAGCGCGACATTTGGTCAGCTCGGCTCTCGCAAAATACGGAATCGCCGCCATAATAGTCAGAGAAGAACTGCTGCTCAGTCGCTTCACCGCAATCCTGGCACTGGTAGCCATCTTTCCCGCGCGAGTCTGGGCAACCATCTGTCCACGGATCGCCAGTGTTGGAGCAAAGGCCATGCTTGCAAAGCGATTCACCGCAAATAATGCATTCATCCATTTGAGTGCTCCTTGCTGAGCGCCGCCGCTGTAATAGCTTCGATGGCATTTGCCAGCCGTTGCTGGGCCGCCGCGAAGCTGCCTGACGTGCGGATGGCGCGGTCAATCTCAGGCTCCTCTTGCGACTCAAACTCGAAAATCTCGCCAGAGCCTAGCGCTAGTTCGTCTTGATAGGAAATGTTGCTCATGGCTTGCCTCCATTTGACGCTCTCAACTGCTCCAACAGGATAATAACCATTGGCCCTGGCTTGCGCTTGGCTTCCTTTGCTTGCTCGCGCAACCAGCGCCATAAATCGTTGCTCGGCTTGATTAGAATTAGTTTCGCCATTAGCGCAATACCCCGCCCGTCAATTCGGCCAAGATCTCGCGCTCGAGGGCTCCTAGCTTATCTTCTCGTTCCACGATTTCGCCTTTCAGCGCGACAAGCCAGATTCTTTCTCCTTGCCACTTGTCGAGTCTGTATGTTGCGTGAAGGGCTTTGGGCGTACAAATTTCGAGCGGCCCTTCAATCTTCTGGATGGTCCCAATATCAACGGGCTCTGCCCTGCCGCCATTTGATGGCCGCGCATCTTTTCCTGAGCGCCAGTACGCAATCCTTGCTCCGGTTTTTAGGAGTTCTTTGGCATGGGCTTTACGGGTGTCGGGCAACATGGCAACAAAAGAAACCGTAGCTTCCTTCAAGCCGGAGCCGTCGCCGGAGCCGTCGCCGGAGCCGGAGCCGGAGCCGTAGCCGTAGCCGTAGCCGTAGCCGTAGCCGGAGCCGTAGCCGTAGCCGGAGCCGTCGCCGTAGCCGGAGCCGTAGCCGGAGCCGGAGCCGGAGCCGTAGCCGGAGCCGGAGCCGTAGCCGGAGCCGTAGCCGGAGCCGGAGCCGGAGCCGGAGCCGTAGCCGTAGCCGGAGCCGTAGCCGTCGCCGTCGCCGGAGCTTTTAGCCCAACTAGGAATCTTTTCCATTACAAGCTCCAGGGATTTTTTTCCCACTTCTCGACAGCTTCCGGTGTGACTTTGGAAACGCTCGTCACATCCGTCAGCGTGAGCTCGGGAACCTTGGGGCCTATACGGCAAGAGTTGCTAGGACCATTTGCAGCCAAACCGAGAAAGCCTTTTACATCATTCGACCAGTACACGCAATTTCGCGCATTCCTGAGCGTGATGGACTTGGCTTTTACGCCTTGGCTGGCATAGCCGAAGAAAACTCCCTTGTGGACCGTCGTTACCAGCACTGCTTGTCCTTTCATGGGAACCTCTCTTTCTGCAAATAGATTAAATATAAATAAAGTTAAAGTCAAGCAGAAAAGTGAGTACTACTAGTTACATTTTGCGCACGAAAAGAACCTCCGGCATTGAGTTTGGGCTGCCGGAGGTGGGTTGTTTCAGGTCTGAGGAGTACTGCTTGCTGAAGAGCTTGCGCTTACCGGCGGAGGAAAGCAAGGGCTAAACCAAGCGCAGGCTCAGCCCCTTTTGTTTGCCTCCTTTAGACTAGCCAGAATAGCGTCAGGAGCCTCGCAAACGTTGATGATGAAGCCGCTGCCTTCGAGCACTAGCTGTGTGAAAGGAACTGGCGTACCAGAGATGGGCACTACCGCGTCGATCGCGCTGGCCCGCACCCAGCAAGAGTCGGAGTTGCGGATTCCATCCCAGTAGGTTAGCTGCAAGAGCATTAAGGGATTACCGTCAAGCTAGAAACAGGATGGATCTCCATCCACCTGGCATGATTATCGTCCGTCACCCAGGAACCTGTCATTTTTACATGGCTGCCGACCGGGGCCAGCTTAATATGGCTCTTATATCCCTTGCAGGCGCTAATAGCGTCCTTCTGCGTGACCGGGAATAGGCAAACGATCTCGTAGACCAGATTCCCGCCTTCATCGCTCATATTGCCTGCGTTGAGGTATTTCTCTTGGCCAGGGTCTAGCTTCAGCCAGCCGTGACAATCTCCATCGGCTTCATGCCTGACACCATCCTTGCTGGGCGTCTTGCGCGTGGCCGTGGCATCTACGATGGTTCCTGTAACCGTGACGCACATTTGGTGGACTTGCAGGCGGGTAGAACGGTAAACGTGACGCCACAAAGAATCATCACACCCAGTTGCAACTGTCGCGCTAGTCGGGCACAGCCACACGCGCCCGATCAGCATGGATTCATCGGCTACTTGGCAGCCATACCGCGGTGAGCCTATTGAAGTGACAAATTCGACGTGATCGCGCTCCATCCAGTTCAAGCGCTGCGAGCACCCGGCCAGGACAAGAACAGCCAGCCAGAGGAATCTCATTAGAAAACCAATTTAACCCCAGGGGCAATGAGCGGAGTATCGAGGTTATAGAGCGTCAGGCCATTGCTGCGGCGGATACCAGCTTTCATGTATCCGCCGCCGAATGAGAACGTGACGTTACTGGCCACGACATAGCTCACCCCGCCAGTCAGGGCAACAGCGAATCCGGTGCGGGTATCTGAAATTGAATCGTGCCGCGAGCCAAGTCCAAGATCCCCGTAGAACTGGAATTTGCTTAGGTTTAGCTTGATATTCGGCTTCTGCTTGATGATCTGGCTGAGCAGCATTGCGCCGCGGACGCCGCCCACATAGACGTTCGCTTGCGCCGAGGGCACCAAATACTGGTTGTACATCAGCGAAAAATGATTCGAGATTGGAACGGCAAGATCGACCTTCGTCACATTCACCTTGTTGCCAGTGCCGTTCGTCAGATTGATATAGGAAACTCCAGCTGTGAGAATCGTGCCATCATTCGGCTGTGGGGCCGGAGCAGGTGCCGGAGTCTGAGCCGCCGCGGCAACCGCAAGTACGAGGACTTCCAGAAGCGCTATCAGGTATTTCATTGGTCCTTCTTTCTCGGCCAGTGCCGAAGAATCCAGTTCAGAAAACTATCCCAAAGCTGAGCAATCATCTCTTTACCATTTACGGCCGTATTTCTTTCTGAAGTTCGTTACTCGTATTACTGCACATTTACGACAAGAGCGGAAGCCAGTTTTCTTCACGCAAGTGTTCCTCTCATCGTAAGGATGCCCTTTTGGACAATGCGTCTTTCTGGCATTAAGAGCAGCAGGACCAATTCCGCGCAATGTATTGGCTTTTTGTGTTTTAGGTTTGAGATGAAGTGGATTCACGCACAAAGGAGTGTTGCATTCGTGGTCTAAAACAAGACCTTCAGGGACTTCTCCGACCCAATGATTGTAAGAAAATACATGCGCTCCTATTGTTTTACCGTTCAGCCAAAACATCCCGTAACACCCATGGCCACCATTCCAAAGCCAACAATTCTCCGTGAAATCAACGAACCTGATGAAGCGAACAATGGCCGGAGCATTGCGAAGGTATCTCATGTTTCTAGCCTCTCACGGCCCTTCTCATCCAGCCAAGAAGGAACTCCGGCTGATTGAGTTCCGAGTAATACTTGCAGAGCCTGGCCTTGAATTCATCGATTAGCCGCTCTTCGTCGGCCGCGTTGATTGCTTCGATTGTAGCACTTCCTGGGATGCCGTCAGCAACAATCGGCCCCGCTTCTATGGCGCCCAGTGCAAGCTGCATCTGCCTGACAGCCCGAAGCGTTCCCATATTCACGCAAGCGTCGAAGAGCTTTGTAGCTACGCGCTGGGAGTTCACGGCATCGAACTTCCAAAAATCGCGCTGGTAGATTGCTTCTGCCCCTCCGCGCGTAAGGTTCTTTATGTCCACGTTTGGATAGGCGGCTTTTGAAATACCAAAGTTAGTTTCTCCGCCAGCATCGTCTGGATTGTTCGCATACCCTCCTTCGTTCTGAAGGACGAATCCGATAGCGTCGGCAAAGTTGCTCATCTTCCGCGCCGCCGTTCTTCTCCAGCCCACGGCGCTTGATTCTCGCCGCGTATGAAGGTTTGCCGCTGCGTTCGCTCATCCAGGGCTACGAGCTTGAGCATTACCTCGTTGTTGCCCTCAACTTGCTTTTCAAGGATCATCGTTTGCTTGTCGAGGATCTTCGATAGCGGCTCTGTCACCACTGCTTTCATCTGGTCCCAATAGCCAACAGGGTCATCGGCAAATGTGCGCGCCTTGCCGTTGCTCTTCTCGCGCACAAGCCGGTAGGTGCGCTCGAAAATGAACACGGTTGCGCTGGCTCCGGCGCTGAATGCTATGGCGTAATCAGTTGGGGTCACTTGGGCTCCTGTGGCGGAACTACGGGGGGCGGCGTAGGACTTTCAGGGGGAGTCTTTAGCGCTGCCTTGGCTCCTGCTCCTGTCAGCCCCATAAGTATAGCACCAATTATTTCCTTGAGCTCACCTTCCAACCAATCAATCGTTCCTGTATTCGTCTGGTGGCGTATTTGGTACATGTAGGAGCCGAAGAGCAAGCAGAACACCAACATCACCACTAGCACGGCGAAGTGGTCATCTACGAATTGCTTCATTTTTGTTTTTCCTTTAGTGCGGGGAACTCGGTTTCAGGCTTGGAACGCTTCAGCCATTGGTTGATGCCGAATCCTAGCTGCGCTGAACTCCCGGTGTAGGCGAAGATGTAGCAGTATTTGCCGTTGCCATCTTTCCAGCATCCTTCGCTTATGGCTGGCAGGACAACGGTATTCAGGCCGACAGTCAGCCCCCAGGAAGCATAAGCGGCTCCGTATCCTGATCGGCACTTCTCAACTTCGTTAAATTTCCGGCAATGGTTCAGCCCAGCGTAGTCAACCGCTCCAGCGCCTAACGCCGCGCCTTCCATCGCTAAAAAGCGCTTATGGGTAGAAATCCAATGTTTCGGCCCGGCCTGAGCACCGCCAGCGAGCGCGAGTGAGAGAAGGAGAGTGGAGAGACGGGTTTTCATCCATTGATTCACTTTAGTTCACTACCCAGTAATTCCAACATGTCTGCCCGGTCGTCGAAGTCTCTGTGATGGTAAAACTAACTCCCGCCGAAATAGCCGAGACTACGGGCTCAGCCGTAATCGTCGGTACAACGCAAGTAGGAGCCGATGGCAAGTTTCCGGTGTAAGTTCGCGGCGTGAGGATGATGATACTGTTCGGAGTCACCGCTGTGGTGTTTACCGTGTATGAGGTAGTCGTCGTAGGAATTACGAAAGCTCCCGCTGCGGCCGCGCCGCAGGCTGCTGGCGAAGCACTATTCACGGCACAATTCGACGAAGTGAGATAGGATGGATGGATGGCGGGCCGGGTGTAAATGGATTCAGTCGTGTTCTTTGCCGGAAGTGGTCCGCCGCTGAAGTTACTAGCTGTTCCAACTCCGCTGCTTGTTACGATGCTCAAGCCTGGCTGGCCAGAACTTAATGTTGAGTCCGTCGTCACCAAATCTACTACTTGTGACCCGCCGCTGACGGTGTAGTAGCCAACGAGCGTATTGCTCCCACTGTCGGAGTGAATCACGTCCAACTCGAGAATGTCACCACCGCCGCCAGTGCAACCGCTATTTGCAGCCGTCGCTACCAGCGGAGTCGCTACGCCGGTGGCGCTCACGACATTGATTGTCCGCTTGGCGATTAGACCACCGGAGGTTGAGCAGATGTATTCGTAGCGGGATTGATTCGTGGTTCCGGCAGTGCTAGCGAAAACAGCTACGGCCACGCTGCTTGTCGAGCTGACAGAAGCCACCGTTGCCTTAGCAAGTTGATTCGTCTGCCCAGCTACGGCCGCGTAATAGCACTTCGCTGTTCCGACGAAAGCGTTGCTGGCAATCGTAGCTCCGGCTGTCGCGCTGTTGCAAAAACCGTTGCTGGCTCCCAACGCCAACCAAGCTGGCCCCCAAGAGGTCGCCGTCCCGCCTGACCGCGTGCCGCTATCGACGCCAGGGTAACGAACAACACCGTACTCCATCGCATTCGAGAACATCCCACCAAAATATCCTTGCCCGCCGCTGCAAAACTCGTTACCTGGAGGGAGCACGGAACTGATTCCGCCGCCAGCCAGGACATAAGTATATGTGATGTGCCCGGTTGTGTATCCGGGGTTCGTTTCTTGGAAATTGCAGTTACGAAGATAAGCCCCAGCATTGTGAGTCTCAATGTCGTGGCTCTCCCAATTTATCATCGTTCCGAGGCCCATGTTGCTGCCATAGAGCCATCCGTTGATGTTCTCCTGATCGGTCATCTTCGTGAACGCCATCGGATGAAATATGCAACAACCGATTGTGATCGGCCCTTGGCCAGCACCAGGTCCTATCACGCCGGCCCAAGTGCTGTAGATCGTGGTCATTGATTCGCCGGTCGTGTGTTCGGTGAGGATGGCGTAGCCGTAGTAAGAACCAACAGAGATCGTCCCCTTGAGATGGGCAATATTCCCTTGTCCCGACTGCATCGTGACCATGCCGTAAGTAGTGCTCAGGGCTACCGGAGCGATGGCGATCTGCCCATAGTTCTCGTTGTAGTCCGTCAGGATATTGTCGTAGTCGAACTCAATCGCGTTGCTCATGTTGAGGCCGACAGCACCTGCCAGTTGGTTGTAGGGTTGCCGGATGGCCAAGTCCCTGAAGTAAGTCTCAGCAAATCCTGGAACGTGGGCTACGCTCTGACCAAATGCATAAATTGCGCTAAGAATATTCGAGGTGCTTTGGTAAGCTGTTCCCCATGCTTGCGGTGAGACAAGAAAAAGCGTGCCGCCAGTAGCTATTCCTGGAGTACCAATCTCGCCAAGCCAAATCGGACCGCCTTGACCCTTGAAGATGTACTGCGCAGGGGTGATCGTGGCCTGTCCTGGAATGCAAATGCCGCACCACTTTGCGATGTTAGATTCCTGCGTCCCGCTCTTGATGAGATAAGGATTTGCAGAAGCCGCAAATTCCAATTGACCTCCGGTTGTAGTGATGTTCGGGAACACGCATCCATTCAGCACAACGGCAATGTCGATCCCCGAACACGGTGCAGGCCCAATGGCCGCGTAAGTGGATTGCGGGTTTGTCGTCGCACTCGGGGTCGTGCTGGAGCCGCCAGTCGTCGAGATGTTGTAATCGTAAATGGCGTTGGTCGTCGTCACGCCATTGAAAACGGCAAGCACATAAGCCACATTGCTCCCCGTAATCCCAGCAACCGTCGCGGTGCAGGCTCCCGCCGAAGTGTTCAGTCCGACCCACGTCTCAGCCCAGTTTCCGTCGAAACCGTTCTCGGGAGCACGAATCCCCGCCTCCGTCCAGGTAGCTCCACAACCAGATACTCCTGTAGTGGGCTGGCCGCCGTTGTAGCGAATCGCCAGGACTATCGCCTGCCCCGAAGTTACGCTTGAGAGGGTTGAAAATGTGGAACCTTGCGCCGTTGTGCTAAAATTGGATTGTGCAAGAGTCGCGTTGGTGGCTTGCAGAGAAGTAACGGCGGCTCCCCATGCCCCACTCGTGATCGTCCAGGGCGCAGCAATCGTCGCTGCGCTTCCGCCTGTCTGATATTCAAGAGAAACAAGATTCGAGCCGCCAATCGTTGCTGTGGCGATTTGCGTAAAACCTGCGCCAGCCGTTACTGATGCTGGGCCATTGACAACAGCCGTTCCAACGATCAACTGTCCAGTGAACGGTGAAGCAATAGGCGTGTTGAGAATTTCATAGGTCGTGGCGACGCTTGTGATGCCCCCGCCTGAGCCTCCGACAGCCGTCCAAACAAGCGCTCCTCCACCTGGCACTTGTGTGCATTGCACGGGCACGCCGGTAGTAGAAATGGCGCTTTGGCCGCTGGCTGGACAAGAAGCACCGATAACAGCTTGCTGAGCGCGCGCAAGTGAAGGAATGAACAGAAACATCAAAAGAATCAAAAGTTTTCTCATAGCAGTTTTTGTCCTAGAAAACCTCCCACGCTCCCGCCTCCGCCGCCTAACGGTGTTGCTGGAGTAGATCCGGCTGCCGGAGTAGTAATACCCGTAATGGCAAGATTCCCAGCAAGTGGAATGCGGCCACGCAAAAGCTGCTGCTGTGCGGCCTTGATTGTCGTCGCAGTATAAGCTATTGGCGGAGAGCCTACCGCTCCAGTTATGGCCACGAATTGCACTGTTCTGAGCGTTTCATCAAAGTAGGGATAGAAAAAGTATTGGGTATTTGCCGAGAGCCCGCTAATTGTCTGATTCCCGCTGAACGGCCCGTCAACAGTATTGTCATCCCTGTAAATGCGTAGCAAGTTAGAGGAGTTTGTTCCGTCCCAGTACAGCGTCACGCTTGTTGTGGTGGCTGTGAAGGTAAAGCCGGTTGTAAGCGAGGAAATGCGGCTGCCGAGAGACTGTACCTGCGAAGTCGTGGGATTGACTTGCGGGTTTGAAAGCGCATTGAAGCCCTGCTGGAGAGTTAGATTCTGGCCTACGAGCGTATTGAGCGCAGTCGTAACCCAGTCCTGCCAGTCCTTGGTTTGCTGGCCCAGCCCATCATCAAAAGGGGCTTGACTATATTGCCGAATCCTCCCCAACTAGCCCTCCCAGAGATAAACCCGGCCACGCTCGAACTTCCCGGCAATGCCAGTCAGATGCTCAATAACGAACGGAGGAGCAATAACAGCATATACGGAACCATTGCGCTTGAGCTTGTCCTTGCTGGCCGCCAAGCGATTCTTGAAGCTTGTCCAGCTATCCCCGCCGAAATAGGGAATATTGGGATTCTGCTTCCAGCGCTCCTGGTATTCCGCGAATATCTTCTCTTCCTTCTCGCCGTGCTGCCCATGGTGTTTGGCAAAATTGAAGCGCCGGAGACTCTTCCACTCATCGCATTGCACGCCCACGTTGCGCGCCAAGAAGAACCCGCTCTGTCCGTCGAGATCGGAACAAACGACTTTCTCTACGCCCAATTCCTTGAGCCGCGGAGCAATCTCTTTGAGCTTCTTGAGTTTCTCGCGCGAGGCAGGGGTGGCCCGGTGGCCCATTACGCGGCCTTCTTGGTCGTAGATTGTCTCTGCCGGGAGTGTGAAGTAGACTTTCATTGCCGCCCTTTCTCCAAATCCTGGATCATCTGCGAATTTTCCTTCATTCTAGATTCTGCTTGCGCCCGCTCTGCAGAGCTGCCCTTCCCTGACCGGATGGCTGCTTGCAAGTCCGAATTAGACTGGCGGATAGCCTGAATCTTGTCCGCTAGACTGGCCGGCCTCGAGGATGCTTCTACGCCTTTCGGATTGATTCCACCCTTCCAAGCAGTCGGAGCGTTTCCTTTGCTGCGTTTAACGGCCTCGGCTATCGCCATCTTCAGCCCCTCGTCGAGGCTTGAATACTTGCCAGCGATGGAGTCCGTGACGTTCTTTGCGGCATTCTTGCTGAATTTGAACTGATCCATGAGCGTGCCCTGGATGCTATCAGACATGTCTGGGGTTTTTGGCGGTGTTCCACGTGGAACATTTGGTGCTGGAGGTGCCTGAGGTGATGGCTTTTCCATTGGCCCTGCCGACCGCGGCAATACCCGCTCTGCGCCAGGGTTGTTCTTCTTGATTTCCGTGAGCAAGTCAGTAAGTTGCGCCCCGTCAATCATGTTTGAAACTTTCCCGGCAACGATG
>Ga0307475_10002311_pt1 | contig 11493 bp, 10 predicted proteins | sample atmos_gasesECM1C_FD_203317 | JGI IMG/M metagenome (GOLD analysis project Ga0307475, IMG submission 203317) | Hardwood forest soil microbial communities from Morgan-Monroe State Forest, Indiana, United States - atmos_gasesECM1C_515 | ecosystem: Environmental > Terrestrial > Soil > Temperate...
CACGGATTTAACGGATTACACGGATAAGACAAAGCTGCGAAGCTGCGGAGCGAGTGCCGGAGGCACGGAAGTATGCCGGGCTATTATCAACCGTGCCGCAAAAGACGCGGCACTCTGGCATTCGCGATCTGTAAGCCTTATACGCGACAGGCAATAGGCAAACGGAACAACAGCCAGCTTCCGGCTACCGGCCACCAGCTTCCGGTTGAGCAGCGATGACGAATCGCCACCCGCTACCACCCCGCCTGGCGCATCCGCTCCTGGATGAGCGCGCTGTAGCGCGTCATGCGGTCGGGTCGTCGCTTGAGGGGCGACGGCAGAATGGCGGCGAGTTCGGCCGACTGTTGCCGGTCGAGATTCCGGGCTGAGCTTCGGTACCAATAGCGGCAGGCCGACTCCGCACCGTACACACCAGGTCCCCATTCGACAACGTTCAGGTAAAGCTCAAGAATGCGCCGCTTGCCGAGAACCAGTTCGGCCACCGGGACAAGCGTGGCCTCGGCGCCCTTGCGCAGGATCGAGCGGCCGGTTCCAAAGAACAGGTTTTTTACCAGTTGCTGCGTGATGGTGGAGCCTCCGCGAAGGCGTCCGCCTTGCACATCGTCTTCAGCAGCGATTTCCATCGCGTGCCAATCGAATCCATGATGCTGGTAGAAGCGCGCGTCTTCCGCCGCGATGACCGCATGCTCGAGATCGAGCGAGATCTGGTTGAGCGGAACGAACGTGTATCGTTCGCGATACGGTCGGCGGTGAATCCAGGCCTGCGCGCGGCGCTCGATGTGCACCGTGGTGGTCGGTGGGTCGATCCAGCGAGCAGCCACAAGAGTCAGCGCCGCAAGAGTCCAAAGGAGAGCCACTCCGAGCACGAACCATCGAAAGGATCGGAGAAACCCTTTCCGAAATGGGGCCTTGGGGCGTCTCAGCGAACCCGCGTCGGTAAGAGATGTTGCAGGCGTGCTGCTCATGCTCGACGCCCCAACGCTACCATGAGTCCAGCGAAGCCGCGAAGCTTCGGAGCTGCGAAGCACAAGAAAGGCAACTGGCTTCGGCCTGCGGCCGCCGGCTGAAGTACTCAGCCAGAGCGCTGCCTACAGTCAACGCCAATATTCGCTGCTAATTCACTGACACCCATCTTTGCTTCAGGAGAAAACTTGCGCTAACTCACAGCATGAGAACACGTTAAGCATTGAATTCCCTGGAATCGCTGCAACGTTCCCTGAGCACGAGGCAAAAATTGCGGATTTTGGGCAGAAATCGCGGAAATCAGGGTCTCAAAAAAAATTATTCGCTGTTAAATTCGCTGATGCAGGGAATTGGCAGACAGGAAAAGAAGCAGTCAGAAACGCAAATCCATCCGCTACCGCGGGACGGTACTGACCCCTGACACACACCTGTCCGCTACCGCGAGACGGTACTGACGCTTGGGCGACCCTCCTGTCTAGAATGCTTGTAAGACAACATGAACCTTCCCTTACAAAACGAACTGGCGATCGTGACAGGCGGCAGCCGCGGGATTGGTCTGTCCATAGCTGAGAAATTGGCGGATCTGGGAGCCGAGGTCGTTATCACTGCCCGCAATCAGAATGAGTTGGACAAAGTGGCGGCGCAGATTCGCAACAAGGGCACAAAGTGCGAAGGCATCCGTTGCGACGTGAGTTCCCTCTCCGATGTTGAGCAACTGGCAAAAAACTTGAGCGGCCGGCGCGAAAGACTCAAGATCATTGTCAACAATGCAGGTATTGGCGGATTCTCGGCTCCGTTGCACCAAACCAATCTCGAGACCTGGGAACAAATCATCAACACCAACCTGCGCGGCGTCTATTTGATGATTCGGGCGTTCGCGCCAATTTTGATCGCCAATAAAAGTGGCGACATCATCAATATATCTTCCCTGGCCGGCAAGAATGCGCTGCCCAATGGAGCCGCTTATGCCGCTTCGAAGTGGGGACTGAACGGATTGTCCTACTCCGCTGCGGAAGAGTTACGCGGCCACAATGTGCGGGTAACCGTGATCTGTCCGGGATCGGTGAATACCGATTTGAGTCCGCATGAGGGAAAAAATCCCAGCAAGATGTTGCAACCGGCAGACGTCGCGCATGTAGTTGCCATGGTAGTGACGCAAGCTCCGCAGTCATTCGCCAGCGAGATTCTGTTGCGCCCGTCGCAGAAGCCGTAAAACCAAAAGCAAGAGCGAACACCCCTCGGCTGCGCTCAGCTCAGGCTACGAAGACGATGTCAACCCTGGTCCAAAACGGAATCCCGCAGACGCTGCTGATCGATGCCGACGATACGCTCTGGGAGAACAACATCTACTTCGAGCGTTCTATCGCTGACTTCATTTCTTTCCTGAATCACCACGAATTCACTCCGGAGCAAGTGCGCGAACGTCTCAATCAGGTGGAGCGCGAATCCATCAAGACCCACGGCTACGGCCTGAAGAGCTTCGCCAATGCCCTGTGCAAAACCTTCGAATGCCTCAGCGTTGAGCCGCTGACACCAGAACTGCGGGAGCGCATTCATCAATTCGCGCTGCGCATCGCGGAACACCCGGTGGAAATCATTATTGACGTTCCCGAGACCCTTGCTTATCTCACCACGCAACGCCACCATCTGATCCTTATGACTAAGGGTGCGCCCGCCGAGCAGATTGCCAAAATCGAACGATCGGGACTTAAGGAGTACTTTGCGGCTGCCGAAGTAGTAGCCGAGAAGACAGCATCGGCTTACAAGGACGTGGCAGAAAAGTACGGTTTGGACCGCGATGTGACCTGGATGGTTGGAAATAGTCCCCGTTCCGATGTGAATCCTGCCTTAGAAGCCGGCTTCCACGCCGTCTTTGTGCCTCATGACATGACTTGGGTCCTTGAACACGAGGAGCTTGGTTCGCCTCTGCGACCCGGACAGAAACTATTGAAAATACAGCGATTCGGGGACCTCAAGAAGCACTTCTAAGGGGTTACTGCTGGGCAACTTTCATCCCCGATTGTGTTTAACTCAGGTGGGAACTGTTGTATTTTCAGCGAGAGACTGCCTTTTATGCGCCTCAATCAGAAGCTGTTTGCTTCCCTGCTTTTAATTCTGACCTTGATGTCCGCTCTGGGCGTCGTCGCCTCCGATAAGAAAAAGAAGAAGTCCAGGGATCAGGCCGCGGCTGCCGCCCTGCAGATGGACGAACAGAAGCGCGCAATCCATGTCCTAAACCGCTTCACATTTGGTCCGCGACCTGGCGACACGCAAAAACTTGAAGCCATTGGCATCGACAAATGGTTTGAGCAACAACTCCGTCCCGATAAGATCGACGACCCGGCGCTCGAAGCCCGCCTGTCTCCATTCCGCACCTTGAAGATGAATTCCACAGAGTTGGTGAGGAACTTCCCTCCGCCACAACTGATCAAGATGGTCGAGAACGGAAAAGCTTCGATTCCACGGGATGCCCAGGAAAAGGCGATCTACGAAGCTGCAATCGACCGAGAACGGCAGAAACAAGCCAAGAAGCAGGATGCCGCTGACACGCAAAACAATACTCAGAATGACGCCGGCAATGCTCAGCCGAATGGCCGCCGACCTGGTCGCAACCTAGAGGACAAGATGTATGCCTCTCTGAATGCAGACGCGCTCATGGACGAACCTCCCGACCAACGATTCAAGGACTTGATGAAAATGGGTCCGGACGACATGCGATCGGTGGCGCAATCGCTGAACCAGCAGGACCGCGAGCGATTGGTCGATGGCTTCACCCCACAGCAGAAGGAAACGCTGCTAGCTCTGGTGAATCCCCAGCTAGTGGTTCAGGGCGAGCTCATGCAGGCGAAGTTGCTGCGCTCCATCTACAGCGAACGCCAGCTCGAAGAAGTGATGACCGACTTTTGGATGAATCACTTCAACATCTTCATTAACAAAGGAGCCCCAGAACATTATTTCCTCACGTCTTACGAGCGGGACGTTATCCGCGCACACGCACTTGGCAAATTCAAAGATCTCTTGGTTGCCACCGCCAAAAGCCCCGCGATGCTGTTCTATTTAGATAACTGGCAGAGTATTGGACCAAATTCCGATGTAGCGAAGAATGGCGGCCGTCCGAATATGCGGCCGGGCCATTTCGGCCGCGGTCCTTTCGGCATGATGGTCTATTATCCGCCGCGGCAGAGACCGAACCAAAACCCTCAGAATCAGCAGCAAAAAGCCAAGCGTCCCAGCGGTCTGAACGAAAACTATGCGCGTGAGGTGATGGAGCTACACACGCTCGGCGTAGGCAATTACACGCAAAAGGATGTCACCGAATTAGCCAAGGTTCTTACGGGATGGGGCATCGACAAACCTCAGCAGGGTGGCGAATTCCGATTCAACGAGCACGCTCACGAGCCTGGAAAGAAGTATGTGCTGGGCAAAGAATTCAAAGAGGACGGCGAGAACGAAGGCATGAAAGCGCTGGAAATGCTTGCTCACTCTCCGACCACGGCACAGTTCATTTCGCGAAAGTTGGCCGTTCGCTTCGTTTCGGACAATCCGCCAGAATCTCTTGTCCAGCGCATGGCCCAGACTTTCACCAAGACGGATGGCGACATCAGTGATGTGCTACGAACGATGTATCAGTCACCGGAGTTCTGGGCGCCCGAGGCCTATCGCGCCAAGGTGAAGACGCCGTTCGACTTCGTGGTTTCGGCTGTGCGTGCTTCGGGAGCCGACGTCGAACACGGCCAGGCTCTGATTCAGCAATTGCAAAAGCTAGGCATGCCGCTCTATGGAATGCAAACGCCCAACGGATACTCAATGAAGGCTGACGCGTGGGTGAACTCTGCTGCATTGTTGAGCCGCATGAACTTTAGTCTGGCTCTCGCGGCTGGGAAGCTGCCGGGAGTTCAGTGGGATCCTTCGGCAACTGTAGAGAGCGCGCAGCTTCCAAACGATCCAACCGGAGCATTGGCGAACTTCGAGAATCTGCTGCTGGATGGGGATGTCTCCAAGCAGACTCACACGACGATTCTGAATCAATTGAACGATCCACAAGCAGCGGCACGCAACAGCGTTCCGGCTGCCCAAGGCACAAATCTGCGGCTGATAGCCGGATTGCTCCTGGGCTCACCGGAATTTCAGCGTCGATAGTTCCTGCAACTTACTGTTGATTTCGTGGTTTGAGAAAGTTAAGGAGTTCGGTATGGCAATCACGAGAAGGGCATTTCTAAAGGGCGGCGCCCTGGCAATGGTCGGCACTGCTGCGGTGCCGAGCTTTTTGGCCCGCGCTGTATATGGATCTACAGCTTCCGTTACCGGCAAGAAGCGGCTCGTAGTGCTCTTCCAGCGTGGAGCCGCCGATGGACTCAATATCGTAGTGCCCCACGGCGAGCAAGCCTACTACGCGATGAGGCCAACCATCGCAATCCCGCGTCCTTCAAGTGCCCAACTCTCAGCCATCGATCTCGACGGATTCTTCGGACTGCATCCTTCGATGGAAGCTTTCAAACCGTTGTGGGACCAGGGCCATCTTGCCATCATCCACGCCGCTGGCTCGCCCGACGAAAGCCGCTCGCACTTCGATGCCCAGGACTTTATGGAGTCTGGGACACCAGGAGTGAAATCCACCGAAGACGGCTGGCTGAACCGCGCTATGCAGACTCTCGGCGCGAACCAGCAGCATTCTCCATTCAGCGCGATTGCGCTTAGTACAGCGATGCCGCGCACTCTTGCCGGAAAATTCCCTGCCGTAGCCATCAGCAACATCAACGACTTCGGCGTTGGCGGACGCAATCCGAATGCCGCCCCCATCAGCAATACCTTCGAAGCCATGTACGCGCAATCAGTAGATAGCGTGTTGCACGGAACCGGACAGGAAACCTTTGAAGCGGTGAAGATGCTTAAGGCTGCCGACCCAGCGCGTTACACTCCCGCTCCGGGCGCGAATTATCCACGCGGCCGATTTGGCGACAGCCTCCGGCAGGTTGCTCAACTGCTGAAAGCTGATCTCGGCGTCGAGGTTGCATTTGCCGATATCGGAGGATGGGACCACCACGTGAACGAAGGCAACACCCAAGGCCAACTTGCCAATCTGTTGCGGGAGTTTTCGCAGTCAATTGCCGCGTTCTGGAACGACTTAGGCGATCTGGCGGAGAGCACTGTGCTGGTTTCCATGTCCGAGTTCGGACGCACCGCTCGCCAGAACGGCACCGGCGGCACCGATCATGGACACGCGAACGTGATGTTCGTTGTGGGTGGACCGGTTCGCGGCGGCAAAGTCTATGGGCGCTGGCCGGGACTCGAGCAATCGCAATTGTGGGAAGGCCGCGACCTCGCCCTTACCACCGACTTCCGCCAGGTGCTGGGAGAGATGGTCTATCGCCATCTAGGGAATCGCGATCTCGCGGAAGTATTCCCCGGCTTTCAAAGCAACTCAAATAGATTCCTGCGGATTTTGGGATAGCATTGCTCTAACGAGATTCGAGGCGCGGCTTGGCCGCGCCTTTCTTATTGACGAGTTCCGTTTTCCGCACGCTAGAATCTGTCCTCACCTAGAAAGCAATCGCTGGAAGGATGATGTTTCAGAGAACTGCTTTCAATTACCCGGTGTCTAATGCCCAGCGAGCAGATCTCTAAAGCCGCTCTGCGAATCTGTGGAATCTGGAAGTGCAACTCTCGCCAACGCAGTAAGCAGGATGAATCCCATTTCTTCAAGAGAAACTACAACATCTTGCCGCAGCTTCTCTGAAAGAAAAGTTCTGCAAGAATTTTTTTTCTGGTTCATCACATTTTTTTCTTTTGCGCAAGTGATTCGACGTTCATTGTCCTCGAAGTTATCTCCGAACTCGTTGACAAAACTTCCGTGACGGTTAGAATACGAATGCTTCCTCTCACTTCTGAGTAGCAAATCATCTGAACTTGAGCGCTGTGTTGACCCAATCCGAGCTATCCGCATTGACGTTGCATGCTCGGGGCAAAGTGCGCGACATCTACGCGGTTGGGGACGACCTGCTTTTCGTCGCTTCCGACCGAATCTCGGCCTTCGACCACATCCTCCCGACAGAAATTCCCGATAAGGGAAAGGTGCTGACGCAGCTCTCATTGTTCTGGTTCGATTTCCTGCGCGATGTGGTTTCCAATCACGTGATTACTGCGCGGGTTGAGCAGTATCCCGAGTCTTTGCGGGATTTTGCCGGGCAGCTTCGTGGGCGTTCGATGCTGGTGCGGCGCGCGAACATGTTTCCAGTGGAGTGTGTCGCTCGCGGATATCTCTCCGGCTCCGGTTGGAAGGAATATCAGAGGGCTCAGTCGATCTGCGGCATTCGCCTGCCTGCTGGGCTGCGGGAATCCGGCCGTCTGCCTGAGCCGATCTTCACTCCGGCAACCAAATCCACTACTGGCCACGACATCAATATTCCATTTGGTGAAATGGTCAGACTCGTTGGCCGCGATTCGGCAGAAAAGCTTCGAGATCTCACGCTCCGCATCTATTCACTCGCGGCGGAGCACGCAAGGAATCGAGGCATCATTATTGCCGACACCAAATTCGAGTTCGGTTCGGTGGATTGCAACATCACGCTGGCTGACGAAGTGCTCACCCCGGACTCCTCGCGCTTCTGGCCGGCTGAGAGTTACCGGCCCGGCGGAGCGCAGCTCTCTTACGACAAACAGTTCGTGCGTGATTACCTGGAATCGATCCACTGGGACAAGAATCCTCCGGCTCCCGCGCTGCCTGAGGAAATAGTTCACAAGACGCGTGAAAAATATATCCAAGCATTTCGCCAACTCTCCGGCAAGGAGCTTGAAATATGACGCTCTTTGATGTGGGGATCGTGGCCATCATCGTGCTGTCGATTTTGCTGTCGGCCGCTCAAGGTTTTCTGTACGAGATCTTCTCTCTGGCCGGAGTGGTTCTCGGATACTTGAGCGCGGTCTGGGGGTATCACCGGTTGTCGGGGTTGTTTCGTCCATACGTCAATGCTACGCAGTACGCGGACATCGCCGCGTTCCTGACCATCTTCTTTGCCATTCTCATCCTCGCCGGCATGATGGGACGCCTGGCGCGATGGGCAATGAAGGAAGTAGGACTGCGTGGCATCGATCGGGTTCTCGGAGGAGCTTTCGGGCTCGTCCGCGGCGTCGCTATCGTCACTGTCGGCGTGCTTGCCATTGCCGCATTTGCTCCTGACAATCAGGCGCTTTCTCGTTCCAGCCTGGGCGGATACTTCCTCGTGGCCGCTCGCACTGCGACTTGGGTAGCGCCGTATGAGTTGCGATCCCGCGTGCGCTCCGGAGCGCAGGCGATCGCCAACTTGCAGGGCAATGCGGAGATGCGCGCCGAAACGGGCAAGAAGGCTGCTCCGGAAGGGACAGCCAAGTAGATTCATCGTTCATACCCTGCGGCCGTTGCGGCTGCATGCAGTTGACTCGATTACTGGCATGCTTTGGAGGCTCTGTGAAGAACCAGCTAGAGGCACTCGTTGCGCAGATGCACGAGTCGGGCATTCTCTATTCGGAGGCAGTTCGCGAATTCAAGAAGCGTTTCATCATGAATGTGCTCGACCGCAATCATGGAAACCAGAGTAAGGCAGCGCGCGAACTTGGAATGCATCGCAATACCTTGAGCCGCACGATTTCGGAGTTAAACCTCGATTTGAATGAGCTGCGCAACGGCGCTCGCCGTCCACCGCGCAGCGCCCGCCCCGAGCCGGAGACCATGGAGAAAAAAGCTGTACGATGATGGAATGAGTCCAAGGCCCAGCGGCATAATCGCTGACCAAAGAATCAACGGCACCGAGGGCAAACGGGAGCAAGCATCGACTCAGCAGTTGAAGACTGGCTGGGCTGGCGCGGAGAGGACTGATCGACTCTCATCGTGCGTCAGCCATGTCCGGTCTGGTTTTGACTGGACGGCTGCGGACGCCTATCTCTTTGACATTGATGGCACGCTGCTGAACAGTCGCGACGCGGTGCACTATCATGCATTCCATCGCGCCGTCGAACAGGTTTTTGGGCTGGAGCTTCGGCTGGACGGCATTCCGGTGCACGGAAACACCGATGTCGGAATCCTGCAAGCTTACCTGCAGACGGCCGGCGTTCCGGAAAGCCATTGGCGCGCTCAACTGCCCAAAGTACTCGACGTGATGAGCTCCGAGGTCGAGCGCAACGCCGATGATCTGCGGCCGGAACTCTGTCCCGCGGTACTCGAATTGATTCAGAGGCTGCGTGCCGAGGGGAAGTTGTTGGGCGTCGCCTCCGGCAACCTCGAGCGAGTGGGATGGGCCAAGCTGCGAGCCTGTGGCCTGCGCGATTACTTCTCGTTTGGCGCCTTCTCCGGCAGGCTGGAGAAACGCGACGACGTGATCGCCCACGGGGTCGAACAGGCGCGGGCAATCCGAGGCTCCGGCGCGAAGGTTTATGTAGTAGGCGATACGCCAGCCGATATTCGCTCAGCTCACGCCAACGGCATCGCAGCCATCGCCGTGGCCACCGGAATCTACGGAATCGACGAACTGCTCTCTCACGCTCCCGACATGTGCGTTTCCTGCTGCGCCGACCTGCTGACCACGTAGCCGAGTTCGTCGGTTGCCGCAGGTCGCGTCTTTTCTTCCAACCGCAACTTGAAACCCGAAACTTGAAACCCCGTTGTTTTTGGCTTTCCGTGTCCCCAGCACCAATGACCGTCGACGGATCGATTGCCTTGCCTTGAAGCTGGCGGCTTAGCGGCTTGGGAACTTAGCAGCTTCTTTTGGCTGTTGGCCTGTGCTTTAGCTGAGTGCTGAGTGCTGAATGCCTATTTCCGAGATGCTGAAATATTCATCTAACAAGCTGCGCTTTTGCACGTCTTTCTATCCGAGTAAACTTTCAGTCCCGAATGCGAGTTGGCGGGAATGAACACGGTCTTTCAAGATCTGAAATACGGTCTGCGTGTGATGGGCAAGAACCGCGAGTTCACTGCGGTGGCGGTTCTAACCCTGGCCCTCGGCATCGGCGCCGCGACCACGATCTTCAGCGTCATCGACAACGTCCTTTTAAATCCCTTCCCTTACGTCGATGCGCAGCGCATCGTGATGATCACGATCCACAACACCGCCGACAACCGTCCCGGGGGACGTTCGGCGTTTCGTGACGCCGAATTTCTCGACTTACAGGAGCAGAACCACGTTTTCGACGCGGTAATCGGTGGCTCCGGCCAGGATGTACTCTACTTCAACGGCCAAGGCACCGAGCAGTTTGACGGAGGGCTGACAACCCCGAATATGTTTCAGGTGCTCGGCGTTCCAGCCTTGCTTGGCCGCACGCTGCTGCCCGACGATGCCAAACCAGGCGCTCCTCCCGTCTTCCTGATGGCTTACAAGCTGTGGGCCACTCGTTTCAATCTCGACCCCAGGATCGTTGGCCGCATGTTTATTTTGAACAACGTTCCGACGACCCTGATCGGAGTGATGCCGCCGCGCTTCACCAAGCTGGGATCCGATGTCTGGATTCCGGTTGTGCCCGACCGTTCCCGATCCGAAAAAGACGGGCACTTTTACATGTTCCAGGCTCATCTCAAGCCGGGCGTCACGCTGCGCCAGGCACAGGCGGATGTGAACGTGATCGCGCACCGCCTGGCCCAGATCTATCCAAAGAACTACCCCAAACAGTTCAGCGTGGAGATCGACACCTGGGTGGACCGGCTCGTCGGGCAATTCGGCAAGACGCTCTATACGCTGGCTGCAGCCGTAGGTTTATTGCTGCTGATTGCGTGCAGCAATGTCGCGAACATGCTTCTGGCGCATGGCTCGGCGCGGGAGAAGGAGATGGCGATTCGCGCCTCGGTGGGCGCCAGCCAGGGAAGACTGGTCCGGCAACTGCTGATCGAGAGTTTCATATTGGCACTCGGCGGCGCTTTCGCTGGATGCATGTTGGCCTTCGCCGGCGTGAAGATCCTGGTGAGATTCATTCCTCAGGACACCATCCCTCACGAGGCCGTCATCGGGCTTAATCTGCCGGTCCTTGCCTTTTGTGTGGTGGTCTCGATTCTTACCGCGGTGCTGGCCGGGCTGGCTCCGGCACTGCAAACTGCCCGGCTCGACATCGTAGAGCGTCTGAAGGATTCTGCCGGTACGCTTAGCGTCGGATTCCGGCGCGGCAAGCTGCGCAGCAGCCTGGTCGTGGCCGAGGTGGCGCTGTCGCTGGTTCTGCTGGCCGGAGCGGGATTGCTGATGCGCAGTTTTGTTGCCTTGCAGGAAGTCGATCTCGGGCTTAGGCCCGACAACATTCTTGTAGCGCGCATCCCTCTACCGCGCGGCCAATACACCACGGCAGCGGCCAAACAACAATTCTTCCGCTCGCTTCTGGAGCGCGTCTCGGCATTGCCCGGAGTTGTCTCCGCAACCGAAACCAGCACGCTGCCACCCTATGGAGGTATCCCGAGCGAGATTGAAATTTCAGGCAAGACGCATTCCGACAAGTGGGATGCCATCTTCCAACTGGTGAGTGAAGGCTACTTTCGCACGCTCGGAATTCGTCAGCTCCGCGGGCGCACTCTCTCCGAAG
>Ga0307475_10002312_pt1 | contig 11493 bp, 9 predicted proteins | sample atmos_gasesECM1C_FD_203317 | JGI IMG/M metagenome (GOLD analysis project Ga0307475, IMG submission 203317) | Hardwood forest soil microbial communities from Morgan-Monroe State Forest, Indiana, United States - atmos_gasesECM1C_515 | ecosystem: Environmental > Terrestrial > Soil > Temperate...
ACCGGCATTTGCAGGCGCGCGCTTTCCTCAGCGCACCAGCACGATCCTTCGAGGCTGCAGGCAAATTCCGTTCCGCAACCAGAGCAGGCGATGTATCGCGGGGCCGGCATTTCTAACCGATTTGTCATGAATTAACGTCCAACTTCGCCCGCGTTTTTCATCTCTGGTTCATCGCTTGCAGCACTATAGTCCAATCGTCACAGCGCTGCACGGTTTCGGAGAAATCATCAAGGAAATTTCCATGGCCCGCGATTCGCACGCAGCGCTGATGGCGCTCAATCGTTTCGGATTTGGCGCGCGCGGTGGCGCCTCGGGTGATCTCTTCAATGCGGCCTCCGACCCGCGCGGCTTCGTCAAATCGGAGCTCAATCGTGCCGGTGCCGTCGCCCTCGAATTGCCGGGATTGCAGCCGACGCCGGTATTGGCACAAGCCGTGTTCGGCTTTCAGGACGAACAGAAGGCCAAGCGCGAGGTGGCCGCGAAGTCAGGCGGTGATGCCTCCGAGACGATGCAAAAGCCGCCAGAGGCCAAGACGCAGATGCCGGCTGCGGAATCGCCGGAAAAGCGCGCGAAGGCGCCGATGCCGCCAACCGATGCGATCCAGTTCGCTGTGCCGAAATCGCCGGCGCAGCCGCTCAACGTCATTCAGAAAACCTATCGCGCCGAGGCGCTGGCGCGGCTGCAGCGGGCGTTGATGTCCGATTGCGGATTTACCGAACGCCTGGTGACGTTCTGGTCCAATCATTTCTGCATCTCCGCCAACAAGGGCGAACTGGCGCGAATCTGGGCCGGATCGTTCGAGCGCGAGGCGATCCGGCCGCATGTGCTCGGACGCTTCTCCGACATGCTGAAGGCAGTCGAGCAGCATCCGGCGATGCTGTTCTTTCTCGACAACCAGCAATCGCTGGGTCCGGACTCGCGCGCAGGCCAAAACCGCAAGCGCGGGCTGAACGAAAACCTCGCGCGCGAGATCATGGAGCTGCACACGCTCGGCGTCGGCGGCGGCTATACCCAGGACGACGTGACGTCGCTGGCGCGCATCATCACCGGGTGGACCTTCGCCGGACGGCAAGGTCAATTGGGAGCCCCGGGCACGTTCGTGTTCAACGAGAATGCGCATCAGCCCGGGCCGCAGCATCTGCTCGGCAAGGTCTACGCCGACACTGGGCTTGCGCAGGGCGAAGCGGCACTCGCCGACATCGCGCGCCATCCTTCGACCGCGAAATTCATCGCCACCAAATTGGCCCGGCACTTCGTGGCCGACGACCCGCCGCAGGCTTTGGTGGCGCGCCTGCAGGAGGCGTTTCGTAAATCCGACGGCGACCTCAGGCTGCTCGCAACGACGCTTGTGGATTCCGACGAGGCCTGGCGCGCGCCGCCGACCAAGATCCGCAGCCCTTACGAATATCTCGTGGCGGCTGGCCGCCTGCTCGCGCAGATCCCGGATGAGCCGAGCCGCTATCTCGGCGGCCTCAACCTGCTCGGTCAGCCGTTGTGGACGCCGGCGGGGCCGAACGGATTTGCTGACACCAATGCGGCCTGGGCCGCGCCTGAGGGCATGAAGCTGCGGCTCGACATTGCCGCGCAAATCGCCTCACGCCTTGGCGACAATGTCGATCCGCGCGGGCTGCTGGAGCTTGTTGCGGCGGATGCGGCCTCGGCAGAGACGCGGCGCACCATCGAGCGCGCCGAGACGCGTCAGCAGGCGCTGGCGCTGTTGTTGATGTCGCCGGAATTCCAGAGGAGATGACGATGGACTGCTGCGAAAATCAAACGCTCCTTTCACCGTCGCGGCGCGCGCTGCTCGTCGGCGGCGCATCGTTCGCCGCCTGGGCCTATTTGCCGAAATTTTCGCGCGCCGCCGACGGCCGCGATCCGCGCTTGGTTGTCATCATCCTGCGCGGCGCGCTCGATGGTCTCGCCACCGTCGCGCCGATTGGCGATCCCGACTACGCGCCCCTGCATGGCTCGATCGCGCTTTCCGCCGATGGCCCGCACGCGGCGATCATGCTCGATTCCTTCTTCGCGCTGCATCCCTCGATGCCCGAATTCGCCCGGATGTATCGCGAGAAGCATGCCGCGGTGATTCACGCGGTGGCGACGCCCTATCGCGACCGTTCGCATTTCGACGGGCAGGACGTGCTAGAAAGCGGCTTTGCCGGCCCTGGCCGGGTGCAGTCAGGTTGGCTCAATCGCGCGCTCGAAGTTTTGCCGAAGGGCGGGCGCGTGAGCGGAGGACTGGCGATCGGCGCGACCACGCCGCTGGTGCTGCGGGGTGCAGCGCCAACCGTCGGCTGGGCGCCCGCCGCATTGCCGCAGGCTGACGACGACACGGCGGCGCGCCTTATCGATCTCTATCAGCATCGCGATCCGGCACTGGCGAAGGCGCTGTCTCAGGGCCTCAAGCTCGAAAAGATCGCGCTCGGCGACGACATGAAGCCGAAGCCGGGCATCAACAATGCGGGTGCGATGCGACAGGTTTCGCGCGGCGCCGCCAAGCTGATGGTGGCCGACGACGGCCCGCGCATCGCCGCGCTCGCCTTTGACGGCTGGGACACCCACGCCAATGAAGGCGGTCCTGTCGGGCGTCTCGCGCAATTGCTCTCAGGGCTCGACGCCGCGCTGGGCGAACTTGAAAGCGGGCTTGGCGAGCGCTGGCGCGACACGGTGGTCGTGGTTGCGACCGAGTTCGGCCGCACCGCGCGGATCAACGGCACCGAGGGCACCGATCACGGCACCGGCACCATCGCGCTGCTCGCGGGTGGTGCGGTGAAGGGCGGACGGGTGATCGCCGACTGGCCGGGATTGAATGCGGCCAATCTCTACGAGGGCCGCGACCTCGCGCCGACTTGTGATCTTCGCGCCGCGCTCAAAGGCGTGCTCCGCGATCATCTCGGGCTTGCCGAGCGCGTGCTGGCCGAGAAGGTGTTTCCCGACTCTGCGCAGGTCAAGCCGATGCAGGGCTTGGTTGGCTAGGATGCGAAAGGCTGTAAATTCGGCTTCATGCATGACCGCGTGCACTACGCCAGCGGGCTTCCGTCATGCCGCCAGGGGCAAATAACGCACGCCGTCGGCTTCATTCAATTACCTGATCCGCGCGCAACAGGAATGATTCGGGCAGCGATATCCCGAGCGCCTTGGCGGTCTTGAGATTGACGACCAGCTCGAATTTGGTCGGCTGCTCGATGGGCATATCCGCGGGGTCGCCACCTCGCAAGAGCTTGGTCACGAAAACGGTGCTCTGCCGGAAGACCTGAGGACCATCGGCACCGTAGGAGATCAGCCCGCCGACTTCAGCAAACGAACGAGTTTGGGTGGCCGTTGGCAGTCCGTGATTGAGCGCGAGTTGGGCGACGTCTTTGGTCGTGAGGCTCCCCTGCACGACGACCGCGCTCGCTTCTTCACTTTTCATGGCGGCGAATGCCGCGTCAACCTCGTTGAGTTCGCGCACCATGATGGATGGCGCAATTTCAATGCCGTTCGCTCTGCCCGTAAGCTCGACCTGGTCAAGGATATTCTTCGAGAAGGGATCCCTGGCATTTAGCAGAACCGCCACGCGGCGCGCGGATGGAAAGATGTCGCGAAATAATTCGACACACTTGGCATGCATTTCCGATCCCATCAGGGATATGCCCGTCACGTTGGCGCCGGGGTGAGATAGACTCTTCACCAGCCCGGTTCCGAGGGGATCGCCTGACACGACCACAATTGGAATTTGACGGGTCGCCTTTTGCGCAGCCAGCGCACAGGGTGTCAGGAGTGCCACGAGAACATCTACCTTGAGCGCGACCAGCTCAGCGGCAAGACCGGGCAGGACATCGAGCCTGCCTTCCGCCGATCGGATTTCGAATGCCAGATTTTGATTCTCGATAAAGCCGGCTTTGGCCAGGCCTTCGCGCATCTGCGTCTTGAAGGAATCGGCGTCCGCGGTGCCCAGCAGGAGCACGCCGATACGGTACATCTTTCCCTGCTGTGCGCACGCAGCTCGTGGAAACGCCGCTGCCGCGCCACCCAGCAACGCAATAAAATCGCGTCTGTGCATCGCTTCCCCCAACGATAATTTCTGCAATTCGAGATGGGAGTATCGATCTGAGCGAAACTGCTCGGATAGTAGATTGTTGAACCGGGTTGTCCAAGCGCCGGTATGTCGCACTCCCTCCGCGGTGTCCTTGCCAAGTGCCGCTTTCGCCATGCGAGCGATCGTGGCGGCGCGCCAACTTCATGGCGCGCGGCGCCAAAGAGCGCGGCTGCACGATCACCTCGGCCTTGCCGAACGGGTGTTTCCCCGACAGCGCGCAGGTCAAGCCGATGCCGAACTTGATCGGGTGATCTCCTTCACCTTGCTCCCTGCGCTTCGCGGGGAGAGGTCGAAAGACGCGGATCAATCCGCCTCAGCCCCCATTTCATCGCCATTGGACACAGAGCGGCGGAACAGCACACCGGCAAATGCAAGCAGCCAGAAATATCGAGCGTATTGCGGGGCAAACGCGGCAACCAGGGTGCCCAGCAGAAGCAGGAGCAACGGGAACAACGCGCGCTGTAATTCATGACGGGAAGGCCGGTCCCGGGTCGCGATCCACCAGAGCCACGCATTGAGCGCGGCGATCATGCTCAAGTGCAACCCATAGAGCACTGCGATCACGCTGCTCTGCCCGTAGCTACCATCGAGACTGTTGGTTGCTGGCAACAAAACAATCGAAAGGAGGAAGAACAGATTGATGAAAACGACCGGACGGCTGGCGTAGGGTTGTCGCATCAGCCTCCGATGATGGCTGTACCAGAACAGGCCGGCGATGAGGAAGCTCAGCGTGAGGGCGATCAGACGCGCTGCGTAGAGATGGACGAGTTCGTCCCAGGTGGGCGCCGCGGTGAATTGCGCCGCGCGCGGCAGGTCATAGGCCAGCAGCGTCATCGCTACGCCGAAAATGGTGTTGCTCAGCGACTCCAGCCGTCGCATCTCAAAATGGTTGGGGCCGGGTTCATCCATGTTGGTAAGAGTAAATGGGCGGGAAGTCGGCATGCAACCATCATTCCACCGATCAGGCTGGAGGTGAAGCCGCTAGGTGCCGCCCAGCGGGATCGATTCAACGTCACGTTCCTGTTCTACGAAACGCGGAGCGGCGTGGCCGAAGGAAGTGGAGCATCAGCTAAAGCATGATGAAGTTAGGCTGAGCTATATATGCGACGGAAGTGAGCTCCCTCTCCCGCTTGCGGAGGTTGCAAAAGCTAGGCCACGCACTCATAAATCCGGTTCTATAATTGCGTCTCAGCTGAATGTCCGCTTTGATCTGAAAGCGACCGAATTGCTACGTTGTCGCGAAATGACGCGACGGGCCAATGGCAGAGATCGCTTATTTCACTTGATGACCCTATCTCACGAGCAACATCGGGGGATCGCGATGCCAGGAGCCTTCGCGGGCCGTCCGGCCGGGAACGCATCTTCCGTGTATTTCCCTGCCGCCATTGCGGGTGGCAACATGGGGTTGGTGCTGTGCCAGGTGGGGGTCCATTGGTCCGGCCTGTGTCCCCACATGTTGAGCTGTCCGAGGGCGTCGAACAGCCCAAGGTATTGAAAAAAGCTGACCCCTTCGACATCCGTCGAGATTGGGCAGCCTAGCGTCACGACCGTGAGGTCATGCACTCGGTCCGGCGAAAGGGATCTGATCGCGTTCCCGATCTGCAGGGCGCCCTTGCTGTGTCCAACCAGAAGCCTGAACGGCGCCTCGCGATGAAGGAGCAGGCTATGCAGCACGTCCGAGGAGCCGGAGCCGTGGCGAAAGACAGGCGCGCCGTGAAGGGTCTTCGCGTCCGGCGTCGACGCGGACAGCTGGCGGCCGATGCTCGCCGTTCGGGGCGCGGCATTGGCGATAGCGTTCTGGATCAAGCTTTTTGCATGCAGAGCGTCATAGAGTCCGAAGCCGAACCATCCCCCGAGCGCCTGCAGAATGACATCCGCCATGCCATATCCCGGGACGATGGCAAGTACGGGTTTTCCGAGCGCGATCGAGATGTCCCATGCAAGCGCGGCGCTGCCGAGCGCCGAGCTTCCGACCCCCGTGATTGTAGCGATCTCGACGGCGCGCGTTTCCGGGTGAGGCGAAGCCAGGAACAGCTCCACATTGGTGTATTTGTGCACGTAGGGCGCGGTATTGGCGTCGATGAGCAGAAGCGAGCCTTCAGGGTCACTGATCGCATCGAACTGAACGATGCGGGAAGGAGGTTTCTCCTCACGAACTCGCATAGGCGCGTCCTTTTCGCCGAGCTGAGCGGCCAATGTCGGTACGTCGTAGAAGATGATATCCAGCGCCGTGTTGAATAGGCGGCAGGCGCGGACGGCTGGTTCAATTAACTGTGGCGGCGGCTCAAAAAGATTGAGAAAGGATGGCTCAGACGGGGTTGGCAGGTTGTCTCCAATCGGCATGGTGTAACCCTCCTCGCAGGCTGAATTGACCAAATTGGGTGTTAGGGACCTGAGCGGTTACGTGGCAGCCGCGCCGATGGTGTAACATGCCGCCGTGAGGTGAAATGTGAACGCATTTACATTGCCGCCGAATTTGCGTTTGGCGCGAGAGCGGACCAATAGCCGAGCTGCCGCGAGGTCAGCAGGGGTCATTCGCGACTGGGTCGAGCCAGCAATAAGCGCGACCATTCCGCTGGGGCCCGAAAGCGACCGCGTTTGGTAGCGCGGAGAAATGACGCGACGGGCCATTTGCGATACTCGAAATAAAATCAGGCCATTGGCATCCGCTGCGACAACCGGCGGATACATCTCCAAATGGTAGATATCCGCGGAGACGTCACACAGTGACGCGGCCTTGGCTCTTCGTTGATGACGCTTCTAGATCATGTTGCGATTAAGTGGAATCGCATCATGATCCATCTCTTTAAGGCCGGCCGACCGTCGCTGCACCCGCGGAGCCGTTCCGCCAACTGTCAGCTTCGCCGGGAAACGGATCGGTCCTGAACCTAAATTAGGGTGATCGCTGCGGTTGATCTGGCTTGGCGCCTTTTATAGCAAATACCCTTGCAGCAAAGGGATCGCTTGGCTCAATTCGCACAGCAATCCCTTGGTTGAAATTAAAAGCCGGAAAGCCGTGGTCGTTTGGGCTACCGCTTGCCCATACCCAAGATCCCTTTCCTATCTGAGAAAAAATTGGATCTAGATGGGCCGGCCAATATTTCCCTCGTTCATACCATCCAGTACCTGCCGTAGAACTCGGGTCGAACAAGGTGGCCATTTGCGCGGCGGTTGGCATCAGCCAATTGCCCCACAGGCAGAAAGCTGCCTAACCCAAACTTCCGCCTCTTCCCATTTAAAGTTCCGATCCGGGCCCACAATTGCCGGTGGCTGCGTCTTGAATCGCGCCACATTCATCCGAGGTAAACCGCCGCGATTTGCCTGGAAACCAGTCGTTAAAAAAGGCAAGGTGCTCTACATGAGGCTCTGCAATTGTCTCTGCATAAGCAACGGAAAAGCCTTGCGCGGCCACTTGCAAAAATTGATGACAGCATCGTCGGGGCCGACCTGCATCATGGTCGGGATCGCAATTGCAATGAAGGCGGGGATGACGCCCCACCATGTTTTTTTTGCTCGGGCGCAGATGTCTGCATACCTGCTTAAGCCCCCTCTAGGCATCGCAACGCTTCTATGCCGGCACCAGCGGAGCCGGATTCTTAAGGTAGCGCTTGATCGCATCCGCCGTCCAATAGGCGAGGGCGCCGATAGGCCCGGTCGGGTTCTTGCCGGCGTTCTGCGGAAAGGCGCACGCGCCGGTGACGAACACATTCGACACATCCCAGGTTTGACAGTAGCGGTTGAGCGCACTGGTCGTAGGATCGGCCCCCATCGCCGCCCCTCCCGTGTTGTGCGTGCTTTGATAGGGGACGATGCTGTAGCGCTCGGGTGAGCCACGCCGTGCTACGCGCTCCGCACCCATCTCCTGCCCGATCTTGACACAGATGTCGGCGAGGAAATTCGCTTGCTTCTGCTCGTTGGCATGATAATCAAATGTCATCCGCAGCAGCGGCCGTCCGTAGCGATCGCGATAGGCCGGGTCGAGATCGAGATAGTTCTGGCGGTAGGACATCACGCTGCCCTGGTTGATGACGGTGAGCGTGTGGTTGTAGTGCCGCACCACCGCCCGCTTCCACTCCACGCCCCAGGCTGGCGTACCGGGCGGCACGGGATGGAAGCCGATCGGCCGGCCACCGCTGCTCGGCGTGGAGATGCCGCCGCCGCCGATGAAACCTTCCCTCGCGTGATCGAAGCTGCCGGTATTGAAGTCGTCGATATTGACCGCCAGCGCACCGGCGCCCATGAACGGGTTGATCCAGGTCTTCTCGTCGAAGAACACGGTGGCGCCGCTGCCGATCTGGTAGGCATAGTTACGGCCGACGACGCCATCACCGGAGGTCGGGTTGTAGGGCTTGCCGATGCCCGAGAGCAGCATGAGATGCACGTTGCCGAGTGCATAGGCCGAAAGGACCACCAGCCCGGCTGGCTGCTCGAATTCGCGGCCCCCTGCATCGATATAGGTCACGCTCTCGGCGCGCGTTTTTTTGGTGTCGAGGTTGACCTTCATGACGCGTGCGTTGGTGCGGATCTCGACGTTGCTCTTGCCCGCAGCCAGCGGGATCACCGTAAAATGCGCGCTCGCCTTGGCGTTCGCCTCGCAGCCGAAACGCTCGCAATAGCCGCAATAGTGGCAGGCGCCGAAGGCAACGCCGTCGGGATTGATGTAAGCCTGCGACATGTTGGCCGACGGCCCGGGAAAGGGGTGATAGCCAAGACTTTTCGCCGCCTTCTCGAACAGCGCTCCCGCGTGGGTTTGCAGCATCGGCGGGTTGGGATAATCGCGCTGGCGCGGTCCTTCGAACACGTTGCCGCCGTCGATGCTCTCGCCGCGCAGATTGCCCGCCTTCCCTGATACCCCGCATAGATATTCGAACTTGTCGTAGTAGGGCTCGAGCTCGTCGTAGGCGACGCCCCAGTCCTGCAACTGCATGTCGGGCGGAATGACAGCCTTGCCGTAGCGCGAAAGCGTCTGCTTCAAGGGCTCGTGGTCCCACGGCAGCCAGCGCCACGTCACGCCATTCCAATGCACGCCCGCGCCGCCCACGCCTTCGCCCGGCAGGAACGAGCCGAGCTGGCGCATCGGCAACGCCGTCTCGCTGGCGTTGTTGCGGAAAGTGAGCGTCTCGCGCGAAACATTTTGCATCAATTCGTGGCGCTGCGCATAGCGCAACTCGTCGTGAATGGTCGGGTACATGAAATCGGGATTGGTGTCGCGCGGGCCACCACGTTCCAGCACGACGATCGAGAGGCCGGTTTCGGCCAGCTCCTTGGCAAGAATGCCACCGGTCCAACCGAGCCCGACAATGACGATGTCAGCGGATTTGAGTTGCGTTGCCATGGCCTTGCTCCGCTCAGCTCAGGTCCTGGATCGACTTCGGTTCGACCTCGTAGTGCTTGTTGCGATATTCCTCGATCACGTCGACATACATCCCGATTGCGCCGGGAAAGCCGATCATCTTCCACACCGCGCTGTTGCGATTGCCCCCATACATCGGATCGGCAAAATACCCTTCCATGGTGTTCTGAAGCAGGACGCCGAAGAAAGTGCGCGCGGGTATTTGGGCAAATTCCGCCTGTCCGGCTTCGATTGTCTTGAGCGCCGTGATGCGATCGGCGGCCGACAACTGGTCGAAAGTCTTTCCGCCGTGCGTCTTGGCGCACCAGGCGGTCAGGTCGGCTATGCCAATGCGGTAGAGATCGGCGAACGGCAGCGGCAGCTGGTAACCTTGTTGCGGCGTGCCTTGCCGGAACGGACCGTCCAGATACATGCGCGCGCCCCGGCCATAGGCGCCGGCCAACTCGCGATCGATGAAGATCGGCACGCCAGCTTCGACACCGCCGGGGCCGACCTCGTCCTTTGGAATCAAGGTATCGACCAGCGCGACGACGATCGCCGCCTCGGCAGGCGTGAAGAATCGATAGCCGTCAGCCGATTGGCCGGCCCGCGGCGCAGGTTGCGGATGCTCATGCGCATGCGGCTGCGCTGCGGTTTGCGCCGCGGCTTCCTGAACTGGAGACGCGGTCGCGACCATGCGGGCTACCGCCCCGGTGACGCCGAGGCCTTTCAAGACATCGCGTCTATGCACTTCATCATCGGCCATGACATCCTCCCCGGATTAAACTGCTTGAACAGCGCTGCAGACAGGCATCGGACGTCTATAGCGTTTTCGAGCGAAGTGGATACCGGTTCGCGTGAAGAAAACGCGTCAAAACAAAAGATTAGAGCCCCGGTTCTGATTCAATCAGAACCGAAAAGGCTCTAGCCTTTCTTCGGCGACCAGCCGTAGGCTTTGGCGCAGGCGCCGCCCATCAGCATTGCCCGCTCGCTGTCGCTCAGGCGGCTGGTTTTGAGGAAAGGTTCAACGGCCTGCTCGTAGTTGACGACAGCGAACGCGCGCGTCCAGTCCGTCCCCCACAGGCAGCGATCGAAACCCCAAGCATCGAACACGCGCGCAAGCGGATCCCAAAGGTCCGGGAAGGGATATGGTTTTTGCGACAGCGTGCAGGCACCGCTGACCTTGATGACCGCGTTCGGGCGGCGGGCGAGCTCCAGCACCTTCGGAAGGTCGGCCCACGGCTCCGGCGGTGCCGGCGGTACGCGCGGCTGCATGATGCCCAGATGATCGATGATGAATCGCGTCTCGGGATGGCGATCGATGATCGCCGTTCCCGCCTCCAAATTGCCCCAGCACAGGATGTTGAGTGGAAAGTCGTAGCGAACGGCTGCGCGTGCAATCCGGTCGATGCCAGGATCGTTCGGCGCGCGTCCGGTATCCTTCGTGAACATGATGCGGATTCCGACCGTGCCCGGCGTCTTCTTCCATTCGGCGACGACATCGGCGACCGCCGGGTCGTCCGGGTCGACCGGCTTGACGATGCCGAACCGGGTAGGATGGGCTCGCGCCACCTCGGCGGCATAGCTGGCATCGTAACGGTACATCGAAAACGCGGAGATGAAGATCGCGCCGTCGACGCCGACCTTGTCCATCGCCGCCACCATCTCGTCGCCCGTGACGTGATCGGGCCAGTTCGGCACACTAGCCCAGGGTCGCTTCGAAGTGTTGGCCTCATAGGCATGGACCTGGGAATCGATAATGGGCATCAGATGGCTCCTTCTTGCAAGTTGCGGTAGATTTGACATTCGCCGCAGCGTTGCCGCAAGTGCGCCACAGCGAAGGTCCAAGTCCAAAACCGCATGACGACCTTATGTTTGTGATTTGAGGGCGGCCAGAGGCTTGTGTCCAGAGGGCCAGCGACTCCGCGCTTGCCGTATCCGGCACGGCCGCTCAGCACCGCTGAAGGCGTGACGAAGTTAGGTTGCGCTCTACGTCGGAAGTGAACTCCCTTCCCGCTTGCCCGTTGGGAGCCGAGACGAGCGAAGCTCGCTCTCGAGGCTGGGGAGGGGGGATTCATTGGGA
>Ga0307475_10002313_pt1 | contig 11489 bp, 8 predicted proteins | sample atmos_gasesECM1C_FD_203317 | JGI IMG/M metagenome (GOLD analysis project Ga0307475, IMG submission 203317) | Hardwood forest soil microbial communities from Morgan-Monroe State Forest, Indiana, United States - atmos_gasesECM1C_515 | ecosystem: Environmental > Terrestrial > Soil > Temperate...
TCGCGGGTCGGCAACTACTTGTACGTTGCAGAAAACGTGGGCGACAGCCTGGCGGTGGTTGATGCCGCGACAGCCAAAATCGTGCAGAGGTTTCCGACCGATCATTATCCCTACGCGGTCGAAGCCGTGGCGAACGGGAAAGTGTACGTTTCTGCGTGGGCGGCGGATACGGTCGCGGAATTTCAGACGAAGGCAGACGGGCGGCTGACTCCGGTGGTCAAGTGGAAGGTGGGGCCTCGTCCTTCGGCGCTGCTTTCGAATCGGGCCGACTCGCGGTTGTTTGCCGCACTTGCGGGCACAGATCAGATTGCCGTCATCGACACTGCGCGGGGGAAAGTCCTGCGGTACCTGAGCGATGCGGCACCTGCCGGACCTGCGGAAGGAAGCACGCCGAATGCGTTGGCTCTGTCCGAGGACGAGTCGCAACTTTTCGTGGCCGAGGCCGACAACAATGCGGTTGCGGTCTTCGACGTTTCTGAAAAAGGCGCGGCATCTTCACCGTTGAAGGGGCGCATACCGACCGACTGGTATCCGACGGCGGTCCTCGACGCAGGTGGCCAACTTCTGGTGCTCAGTGGCAAGGGGCATGGAAGTCATGGTAATCCTGACGGTCCGATTCCGGGGGAAGGGATCAAGCGGCCGCTGGGTTATGACTTAGGACAGCTCAACGGGACCCTGCGATCGAGTCCAGACCAGGTTTCTTCCACTACTTTGGCCGAGTACTCCCAACGAGTTGCCCAAGCGAACAACTGGCAAGCGCCGCGGACGCAGAAACAGTATCCGCCTTTCAAACATGTGGTCTACATCATCAAAGAGAATCGCACGTATGACCAGGTGCTGGGTGACCTGAAAGAAGGGGACGGTGATCCGGCGCTGGTTTTTTTCGGACAAGCGATATCCCCGAATCATCACGCGCTGGCCTCGCGGTTCGGCTTGTTCGACCGTTTTTTCACGAATGCGGAGGTGAGCTCGCAAGGGCACATCTGGTCGACCGCGGCGTACGTCACGGATTTCGGAGAGAAGACAATCCCTTCGGCGTACGCCGGCAAGCGGGAAGGTGTGGATGGCGAGGAGATCGACGAGCCGATGAACGGCTTTCTCTGGACGCTGGCCCGAAAAAAGGGCATCAGTTTTCGCGATTACGGCGAAATGGTCAAGGTGCCCGAGGGGTGGCCGGTCACGCAGCCAGAGGTTGCGTCGAGCGTCAGTCCAACTTACCCGGCGTTTGATTTGAAGACGCCCGACCAGGTGCGCGCCGATGCCTGGATCGCCGAACTGGAAAAGTTTGTGGGGGAGGGAGAGATGCCGCGTCTCGAAGTAATGCATCTGCCGAGCGACCACACCGCGGGCGGACGCGCAGGATTTCGAACGCCACGCGCCTTCATGGCCGACAACGATCTGGCACTGGGCAGGATTGTCGAAGCACTTTCGAAGACTCGGTTTTGGAAAGATACGGTGATCTTCGTTTTGGAGGATGATTCACAGGCTGGGCCGGACCACATTGACTCCCATCGATCTTGTTTTTTCGCCATCTCCGCTTACAACCGCCCCGGTACCATCCACCGCTTTGCGAATACGACGGATGTGGTAGCGGCAATCGAGGACATTCTGGGATTGGGCCGGCTTTCGCAGTTCGACTACTTCAGCCGATCTTTGGCTGACATTTTTGCCGACACCCCGGACCTGTCACCATGGACCGCGATTGTTCCTTCGGCCGATATGAATGAGACCAATCCTGCTAAAACGGCGGCGGCCGAAGCTTCCGAGGGGCTGGACTTCAGTGCGCCGGATCGGGTCGATGATGCAACGTTCAATCAAATTCTCTGGAGCATGATGAAGGGGGCGCAGCCTCTGCCGGGGACCGACCGAAAAGCACCGCTGCATGCCTTTCAAGTCGGTCGCTGAATGCTCGGTGGGTCGGGTCGAGTCCGGGCCGAAAATAACAAAAAAGGCGGTTCGGAATGAAGCGTTTAGCAGTGGCGAGCGTTGAGCTGCGTAGTCATCCCGAAGTGACGGAATTAGGGAAGGGACGCCGGCCCAGGGTGACCTTCGTAATCGGAGCGGGCGGTTGCCGCATTGCTGCCCGGGGGGGGCCTCCCTAGAATCGGAGCAGGGTTACGTGCGCTTCATTTCTGCATGCCTGAAATCACAAAACGACTGGACCGGGCCGAGCTGGCCAAGCGCGTCGAGCGCGCGGAGAAACTCCTGCAAAAGGGGAAGACCGCCGAGGCTCTGGAAGAGTATCTGCTGGTCCTGCGAGACGATCCGGAAAACGATGTAGTAAGGCAACTTGCGGCAGATCTGTGCCTGTCGCTGAGCCGCAATGCCGACGCCGTCCGGCTTTTGGGAGATCTGTTTGAACGACAGGTGGCGGCCGGAGATGCGACTCGCGCCAGCCTCACCTACAAGAAACTGGCGCGGCATGGCAGCCCCACGTGGCAGCAGAAAGTCCGCTTCGGGCAACTGCTGGAGGGATCGAACAAGAAGCTGGCGGTGGGTACGTATGAAGCGGCTTTGGCGGACCTGATCAAGCTGGGCAAGAAGCAGGAATCGGCGGACGTTCTGGGGCGCGTGGTGGCGCTCGAACCGATCCAGGCCAACTACCTGCGCGTGGCGGAACTGGCTTCGGAACTGGGGAATCGCAAGGGCGCGGCGGCCGCCTATCAGCGGGTGGCGCAGTTGAGCGCGGCCGATGGGGGCGATGCGGCGCAATGGTACGAGCGCGCCTACCAGGAAGACTCCTCCGATCCAAGCATTGCGCTGGCCTACGGAAAAAGCCTGCTGGCGCAAGGGCAAGCGGGGGCGGCGATTTTCATTCTGGAAGCACAGATGAACTCCGGGCAGGTGACCCCGGAACTGCGCGAAGCCTATGCCACTTCGCTGGTGACGGCGGGACGCCACGTGGAAGCCGAACCCTTGGTGTGGCAGCTGTTTGAGCAGAACCCATCGCGCGTGCAGCAGGTGATTACGCTGATCGGGAACTTTCTGGACGGCGAGCAGGACGAGAACGCGGTTGCGCTGGCGAGGAAGCTGGAACAATTTCAGCGGCGGCGGGGCGAGCGGCGACAGTTTATCGCCATCATGGAGGACATCACCGCGGCGCACCGGCCGTGTTCTCAGATACTGGAATTCCTTAGCGAGCTCTATAACGCGTCCAACCGAGAGAACGATTACTGCCAGACTCTGCTCAAGCTGTTTGAGCTGTACTGCAGCACAGGCGAGTTCGCCAAGGCGGCCGAGTGCCTGGACCGCGCGGCGGAAGTGGATCCTTATGAACCGGGTCATCTGAAGCGGCTCGAACAGATCAAAGGAAAGATCGAGGATGGACGCTTCCGTGCGATCTCGTCTCGTTTCAGTTCGGTAAGCAAGCCAGCAGAGGAACCCACGCACGTGGATGGACCGACGCTGGGAGCGTCGACGCTGCAGGACCTGATGCTGCAGGCCGAGATCCTGGTGCAGTATGGAATGCGGAGCAAGGCGGTGGAGCGGTTGCAGCGGATCCAGGAGCTGTTTCCGCGCGAGGAAGAACGGAACGAAGATTTGCAGCGGCTGTATCTGGCCGCGGGAGTGACGCCGAGATATGCGGGAGCGGCCCCTTTGCCTCCGGCGGCTGCGGCAGCACCGGCACCCGTGCCTACGGCGGCTCCTGCGCCCGACCCTGCGGCTGACGTTCGCAGCTTCACCCGCGTGGCTGAGATTACGCGAAAGCTATACCACCAGGGCACCGCGCCCACCGTATTGAGCACTGCGGTAAAGGAAATTGGAACGCACTGGGAAGCGACGCGCTGCCTGGCGGCGATGGGAAAGACAGGCTTGCCGCCGACCGCGGTCGACGAGTTCTGTGCCGAGGGATACAAGAAAACAAGCGTCGCGGCGATTGCCGAGCTGGTTGCGTGCCTGCAGCAGGCGGTGGAGGGGCACGAGCCGCTGGCCATCAACGACGTGACGAAGGCCTCTGCGCTGGGATCGGCGAAAAAGGCGATGGCCGAACTGAACCCGGCGTCGATCTTGGCGATTCCGCTCAGCGACGGAGAAGGGACGGTTGGAATTCTGATTTTGATCCATAGCCGGCCGCGGGTGTGGCAGCAGTCCGACCTGGTGGTGTTGAAAACGCTATCCGATCAGATGGTGATCGCGCTGAATAACGCTGGATTGCGGCGGCTGGTGAAAAATCTCTCGGTGACAGACGAGAAGTCCGGGCTGTTGAAGCGGGCTTCCTACATTGATTTGCTGCTGGCTGAGAGCAAGCGCGCCATTCAGAATGCGGCGGCGCTCTCTGTGCTGTTGATGCAGTTTGGCAAGAGCGCATCCATGATCAAGGAATATGGCGAGGCCGAGGTGCAGGCCGTGATGGAGCGTGTGGGGCAGATGTTCGCGGCCAATATCCGGTCGAATGATCTGGCGTTTCGTTACGACACGACCACCATCGCGATCCTTCTGGGCGAGACGGCGGAAAAAGAGAGCATGCTGGCGGTCGAGAAACTGCGGAAGATTATTGCTGAGGTACGGTTTCCTGCGAAAGACGGAGCCGAGCAGGGAGTGCCGGCGCTTTTCTCGGCGGGCCTGGCCGAGGCCGTGATTCATACGGACTACGATCCCCTTGACGTGGTCACTGAAGTGATCAACCGTGCCGAGCACGCGCTGGCACAGGCGATGGCGCAGGGGCCGGGGAAGATTGTCGCGCAGGGACCTGCGCTGGCCACGGGCGCGGTGGCGTAGCGACGCTTGTCCCTTTCTGCATGGCGGACCCGTCGCTCTTCTTGCCTTTGTCTGTGTTGTCCCTCCAAAATTGTCCATCCCGAGCGCCTAGCCTCTTCGCGCTTAGCATTCCTCGAAGGCTCACTTGCGGACGATCTTGCTAGCGAAGGCCAGATGCGCGCGAGATCACGCACTCCGCCTGAAGAACGGCTTCGTTCGGACTGACGTCGTCGAATTCCAGGGGACTCTCGATGGCAAGTCGTGGTCAAAGCTGTTCAGACGCTGCTACACTGACACGTTTGGCTAATCGACGCTGATCGGTTCTGATCCGTGTTGTGACAGGAAAATCAATGTTGAAGCCGGGTGATATCGCAATCGTCAACGGCGCGCGCACGCCCTTTGGCCGCTATTGCGGCAAGTTGAAGGACTTCACGGCGCAGGAGTTGGGCGCGATCGCGGCCAAGGGTGCCATGGAACGCGCGGGGATTGATCCGAAGGAGTTCGATCATGTCGTGATGGGCAACGCGCAGCAGACCTCGGGCGATGGGTTGTATGGGGCGCGGCACGTGGGGCTGCGGGCGGGGATTCCGATTGAGACTCCGGCGCTGACGGTGAACCGGCTGTGCGGGTCGGGGATGCAGTCGATTGTGAGCGCGGCACAGATGATCCAGACCGACGAGGCAAAGATTGTGCTGGCGGGCGGGATGGAGGCGATGTCGCAGGCTCCGTTTGTGATTCGGGGGCGCGACGGGTTCACCCTGGCTCCGGGCGGGAAGCTGGAAGATTCGCTGATGGTGGCGCTGCTCGATTCTTATTGCGGGCTGTACATGGCGAATACGGCGGAGCTCTACGGTTCCGAACAGGGCATCACTCGCCAGATGCAGGATGAGTTGGCGCTGCGGTCGCAGCAGCGGGCGGATGCGGGTTATAAACAGGGGCGCATCCAGGAAGAGCTGGTGCCGGTGCCGCTGCGGAATGCCAAGGGCGAGCCGACCGGGGAGTCGCTGACCGAAGATGATCATCGACGTCCGCAAACCACGATGGACCTGCTGGCGAAGCTGCGGCCCGCGTTTGGGAAGAATGGGACCGTCACTGCGGGGAACGCGAGCGGCATTGTCGATGGCGGGGCGGCGGTGGTGGTGATGTCGCTGGAGCAGGCGCTGAAAAGGAGTCTCAAGCCGCTGGGGCGGATTTGCGGATGGGGCATTGCGGGCGTGGAGCCGAAGCTGATGGGGCGGGGGCCGGTGCCGGCGTCGAAGATTGCCTTGCATAAGGCTGGGCTGTCGCTGGATTACATTGATCTGATTGAAGTGAATGAGGCGTTTGCGGCGCAGTATCTGGCGGTGGAGAAAGAATTGGGGCTGGACCGCGAGAAGGTGAATGTGAATGGTGGGGCGATTGCGCTCGGGCATCCCCTGGGGGCGACCGGGACCAGGCTTGTCATTACGCTGCTGTACGAGTTGCGGCGGAGACATAAGAAGTACGGGCTGGCTACGGCTTGCATCGGCGGGGGACAGGGGATTGCGATGGTGGTGGAGAGTATGAATTGAGTTTCTTGCCAGGGATTCTCACGGATAAGATCCCGGGGCGAAATCGATGGTTGTAACTGCGAAAGAGAGATTCACCTCGTTAGGCTACGACGATAAAGAAAGAATCTCCCGAGGCTTGCTCGGGCTTCGAAAATGTATAGCGGTAGAGGGCTGATTTACGTGTGCCCAACTTGCCGTACGGAAATTGGATTTGATGGGACGACTTGCGCGCGGAAGCACGTTGAAAGCGCCTTTTCCATCTTGTCTATCCGGAAAAGCAGGCGATCGAACGGGAAGTGGCTTCGCCGTTAACCAACGAGAATGCATTGGTGGATTTCTACTGCTAGGGGTGCACGGGGCCGGTTCGAGTCTACTGTCGATAGGAGCCTCCCGAGAGAAACTACGGGCGGCTCGATCTGAAAACGGGTTGTCGAGCGGCCATCGACTGGTGCGAAGCCCAGCTAAGAGGGCCCGAATTGCGGCACCGCATGCAAAATGCATAGGTCCTTCGCTTCGCTCAGGACGACAAGGGCAGATTTTATTTGAAGGAAGCGATCATGGAGATTAAGAAAGTTGGTGTTCTCGGTTGTGGACTGATGGGGTCTGGGATTGCGCAGGTTTGCGCTATGGCTGGATTTGACGTCGCCGTGCTTGAGGTCGAGCAGAAGTTTCTTGATAAGGGATTTGCGGGGATTGAGAAATCTTTGGCAAAGTTTGCCGAGCGTCCGGTGGAGAAGGGCGGGATCACGGCGCAGCAGAAGGACGCGATCCGGGCGCGGCTCAAGGGAACGACCAACAAGGGCGATCTGGCCGATTGCGACATTGTGATTGAGGCCATCATTGAAAATGTGGAAGAGAAGAAGAAGATGTATGCGTCGCTGGATGGCGTGGCGAAGAAAGACGCGATCTTTGCTTCGAATACGTCTTCGATTTCGGTGACGGAGCTTCTGACTTCGGTGAAGCGGCCGGAACGGTTCATCGGGCTGCACTTTTTTAATCCGGTGCCGCTGATGAAGCTCGTCGAGGTTGTGCGGACTATCGCGACTGCTGACGACGTTTACGTAACTGCTTACGAGTTTGCCAAGAAACTGGGCAAGGTTCCGGTGCGGACCTCGGACAAGACAGGATTCATCGTGAACCGGCTGTTGGTGCCGTATTTGCTGGATGCGATCCGGGCGTATGAAGAGGGTGTGGGGTCGATTGAGGATATCGATAACGCGATGAAGCTGGGGTGCGGGTATCCGATGGGGCCGTTTACGCTGCTGGATTTTGTGGGGCTCGATACGACTTACTACATCACGCATGTGATGTATGACGAGTTCAAAGAGCGGCGGTTTGCGTCGCCTCCGCTGCTGAAGCGGTTGGTGATGGCGGGGTGGTACGGGCGGAAGTCGGGGCGTGGGTTTTATGATTATGCGGACCCGGAGAGGCCAAAGGCGATGAAGCTATGAGTGCAAGACCGACACGTCTCGTACTCAGTGGCAACTGGAGAGAGACGGGACTCCCTGTGGTCAGGGCCGCGGTCGTCTTTACGATGGCTGCAAGCTTTGCTGTCACCGGTTCCGCCAGATGAAGGAGGCTCTGAAAAGCGGGTTCCGTATTACTGCGAGGAATATTCTCGTCACGCTGGAGCCACATCAGACCCAGCCGGACACCATCGAGGTCAGCTTTCTTTATGATCTGAGCCGCCCGGGCGAATACTCGATCGAAGTGGGGCGTGGGTTCCACGAAGTTGGCAAAGACCCAGTGAGGTCTAACCGCCTCAAGTTAACCATCACGCCATAGGAAATCTCTCTCATGAACTTTGAAAACATACTTCTGGAAAAGAAAAGTGCGATTGCTTACGTCACCGTAAACCGGCCGAAGGTGCTCAACGCGCTTAACATGGCGACCATGGAGGAGTTACGGGGGGCGTTTCACGATATTAAGAACGACAAGACGATTCGCGTCGTCATCTTTTCTGGCGCGGGCCCGAAGGCGTTTATCGCCGGGGCGGACATCGGCGAACTGGCGAAGAACGACGCCGTTTCGGGCAAGGAATATACGCACCGCGGGCAGTCGGTGCTCAATCTGATTGAGAACCTGGGAAAGCCGGTAATCGCGTGCATCAATGGATTCGCGCTCGGGGGAGGGTGCGAGATTGCAATGGCTTGCACCCTGCGGCTGGCTAGCGAGAATGCGCAGCTGGGACAGCCGGAGGTGAAGCTGGGGATTATTCCGGGATATGGCGGGACGCAGCGGCTGCCGCGGCTGGTCGGCAAGGGAATCGCGATGCAAATGGTGCTGGCGGGAGAGATGATTACCGCGCAGGAGGCGTATCGCATTGGGCTGGTGAATGAGGTGGTCGCGGCGGCGGAGTTGATTCCGCGGGCGGAGGCGATTGCGGCGAAGATTATCGCGAACGCCCCTTTGGCCGTGCAGTACGCGATGGAGGCCGTAATTAAAGGCATGGAGATGCCTTTGGCGGAGGGGCTGTATCTGGAGGCGACTTTGTTCGGCCTGTGTTGCGCCACGGAAGATAAGAAGGAAGGGACGTCGGCGTTTCTGGAGAAGCGCGCGGCGCAGTTCAAGGGCAAGTAATCTGGCCCACGGATTTGCGCGGATTCTCACGGATTCACGAACCAGATCACACCGAAGGACAGATTTACGGAGAATAAATTCAAATTGAACATAGAGGCTCCGCCGGAGCCTTCGATTCCCGCGATTGAAGGGAAGATTGATGCTTCCCGCCGGCGCTTCGCCATCGTTGTCTCTCGGTTCAACGCGTTTATCACGGAGAGGTTGCTGCTGAGCGCGTGCGATGGATTGCTGCGGTCTGGGGCCTCCAAGAAGGATTTGGACATCGTGCGGGTGCCTGGGGCGTTTGAGATTCCGTCGGTGGCGCGGACCCTGGCGTTGACTGGGAACTATGACGCCATCATTTGTCTGGGCTGTCTGCTGCGCGGGGATACGGCGCATTATGACGTCATCGTGAATGAAGTTACCCGCGGGATTGGGCAGTCGGCGCAGGAGACGGGGGTGCCGCACGCATTCGGCGTGTTGACTTGCGAGACTTTGGAGCAGGCGATCGATCGCGCTGGGCTGAAGATGGGAAACAAGGGATTTGAGGCGGCGCTGGCGGCGGTGGAGATGGCGTCGCTGAAGACAGCCATCAGCTCTCAACCCCTTCGGCGTTCGGTTCAGGGCGGGTTAAGTGCAGCGGTCAGCCAAGAGCAGATTCCTCCTTCCCGCTCCGCGACACGTCGGAATGACAAAGTGAAAAGCAAGAAGGCGAAGAAGGACAGCCGCAAATAGTTCCCTCCTACAGTAAACTGGCAAATGACTACCATCAACTTCGTTCATGGGCACACGCCGTAAATCCCGGGAAATGGTGTTGCAGATGCTGTTTCAGTCGGACATGGGGAAGCAGGATGCCGACCACGTGCGCCGGACGTTCTGGGCGGAGCATGGGGGGGCGAGCACGGAGGTACGCGGGTTTGCCGATGATCTGTTTCGTGTGGCGACCGATCGCGGCACCGAGATTGATGGATTGATTGAGCGGCACGCAGAGCATTGGCGGATGGAACGGATGGCGGCGGTGGATCGGAACCTGCTGCGGGCGGCGGTGGCGGAGTTGCTGGCCTATCCGGAGACGCCACGGGCGGTAGTGATCAATGAGGCGCTGGAGATTGCGCGGAAGTTTTCCTCTCCCGAGTCGGTGCACTTCGTCAACGGAGTTCTGGATAGCGTGGGCAAGGAACTCGAGAAAGTGTAACGGAAGCGGCCAACTGCGGTTGGGAATCGGCCTCGCAGATCGGTGAGTTCGGGCTTTTTGGGCGGCACTAACCGTCGATCAAAGTTTGTGCCGTCCCGTAGGGATCCGCGTTAGTTTTTCGAAGCGCACCCGGCACTTGCGTGCCGGGCTCTGTCATACCACCCCTTTCGGGGCTGATTCGTCCTAGTCCAAATCCGTGGGCGATAGCAATTCGTTCCGTCCAACGAGAGTCTTGCCATCGCTTGAACGTCGCCACGCTTCTCAGCAGTAAAAAAAAAGACGCTGCGCCCAGTCAACTTGGCACCCCGGTCGTCGTCTCGGTCAGAGACGATTTCGGCCTTACGGCTTGCTGGCCATTAGATTCAGGGTGCATTGCACTGGGGCGTAGGTGCAGAAGGGATTCAGGTAGTTGGGCAGGTTGGGGAATGAGGTCGGGGGACTCATATCGGCGCCGCCCAGGGCGGTACTCACTTCGTGGAGCATGCCATCGCTGCCGTTGATCACGATGGTGCCGGCGTCGGGCGTCATGGCGCCACTCAGGGGAGTCGCGTTTCCCGTCAGTTCGATGCCGGTCACGCCGCCAGTTGCGAAGTTGTAAACCAGCACGCTGGCGCGGTCGGTGGCTAAGACGTAGAGCAGAGTACCGTCGGCGGAGGTGAAGAAGTCGAGTGGGTGAAGGGCACCCTGGTTCAAGGGGATATTCCTTCGGCTGTGAGCAACCGTCATGGGGCAGAGAGAGGTAGCCGGTTGCGTGGGAGTGGCAGCCGTTACTACGGGGATGGTTGCGGTGATGTAGTCGAAAGTGCCGTTCGTCTCGAGCGCGATGAAGTGAAGTCCATCGGGAAGCGCTTTAAACGAAATGGGAGGTGCGGTCAGCGCAAAGGTGTCCGCAATGAGTTGCGGGCTGGTGACGTCGTGGACGCAGTTGTTGTACACAGTAACGGCTGGGCCGGTGCCACCCACGGAGGATTGAACGACGTAGGTGAAGGCTCCATTGGTGGAGGAGGTGATCGAGTTGACGGTTGTGCCGGCGGGCAATGGAACCGTTTGCAGTGCCTGCTGGGTCGAGTAGACATAGAGGTTGGGAATGCCATTGCCGTCGAATCCGAAGATAAAGGCCCTCAGCCCGTCGGGGGAAAATGCCGCGGCCGATGCGTTCAAGATATTAAGCGCGGCGACGGATGACGAACTTGAAGCGGTGGTATTGGCCACGAATACCTGATTGGAGTTGGAGAAGATGGCGATGCCGCCGTTGCTGGAAGTAGCCAGAACATTCCCGGTCAAATTACCTAACGATGCGAACGGGTTGGTAGTGCTGCCGATATTCGACGGGGTGACCGAGACCGCTCCGAACTGGCTTCCTATGTAAGCCTTGTCACCATTGAGGTCGAAGAGTATGGAGTTCGGCGAAAACGGGAGTGGAGTCGCGTTACCGGCAACCGACTTCGAGGTTGGTACCTGGTAAATGTAAGTGGTGCAGTCGAGTGGGTGAACGCTCTTGCATCCCA
>Ga0307475_10002314_pt1 | contig 11488 bp, 10 predicted proteins | sample atmos_gasesECM1C_FD_203317 | JGI IMG/M metagenome (GOLD analysis project Ga0307475, IMG submission 203317) | Hardwood forest soil microbial communities from Morgan-Monroe State Forest, Indiana, United States - atmos_gasesECM1C_515 | ecosystem: Environmental > Terrestrial > Soil > Temperate...
CCCGTCCCACAACAGCCGATCGATCCGCTGCACGTGATCCTCCGGCCGCAGCGAAGAGGCATGCCGGGCCAGAAAATTCTTTTCGTCGAGCGGGCCGAAATCCGCGGCGATCCAGAGCGCCCGCAGCGCGGCCGCGCCGCCTTCGAGATCGCCGGAATTCATGATTATCTCTGCTTCGCGGAGCTTGCCGGTGGAGCTGACCGGCGGATGGCGTTTGAACCAATCGGCGGCGACCGCGTCCGATTCGCCGGCCAAGGCCTCCTCGGCATGTTTGCGCAGCGCCTTCTGCGCCGGCCAATCTGGGTTCTGTTCGATGAACTCGGAGATGTCGGGAAACCGGCCGGGAGCGCCCGGTCGGGCATAATCCATCCAGTGCAACATCTTCATCGGCAGCGGGTCGGTTACCGCCGAAGCGCCGGCGTAGGCGCGGGTCCAATCGCCGCTCTGTGCGGCCGCAAGCGCTGCGCGCATTGCGTCCAGATCGGCGGCGGGTAGTGTCTCGGCGGCAGACGCTGGGAGGCCTAGCATCAAGACTGTCAAAACAATTGACAGAGCTCCGCAGACGATCGGCGGCAAGGTCGGCGGCTCCTTGGATGAATCAAAGATGAGGCAAAGTTTCCTTACTGTTTTTCTGGTGCCGAAGCAAGTCCGACGTCAAACGCGCCACGCGGGCGCGCACCACGCGTCGTTTCGAGCGCTGTTGAAGCCGATCACCGCGAGGGCTATCGTCAATGGGCAATGCCGCAATCCCGGAGGAAACGATGTTCAAGGGATCGCTAGTCGCGCTGATCACGCCGTTTCGCGACCACGAGCTGGACGAGGGCGCCTTTCAAGAGCATGTGGCTTGGCAGATCGACCAGGGCACGCACGGATTGGTGCCGTGCGGAACGACGGGAGAATCGCCGGCTCTCGCAGACGACGAGCAAAAGCGGCTGATCAGCATGTGCGTCGAAGTCTCGAAAGCCAAGCGAGTTCCGGTTATTGCCGGAACCGGCACCAATTCGACCGAGCACACGATCGCGTTGACCCGGCAAGCGAAAGAGGCGGGGGCCGATGCCGCGCTGATCGTCTGCCCCTATTACAATAAACCGACGCAGGAAGGGCTTTATCAGCACTATAAGGCCGTCCACGACAGCGTCGATTTGCCGATTATTATTTACAACATTCCGGGCCGCTCCTCGGTGGACATGACGAACGCGACGATGGCGCGCCTCGCCAAATTGCCGAACATCGTCGGGGTCAAGGATGCGACCAACGACCTCGCGCGGCCGCTGCGCATGCGGATCGATATCGGCGCGGGCTTCTGTCTGCTGTCGGGAGAGGACGCGACGGCCGTCGCCTATCTCGCGCAGGGCGGCGACGGCTGCATCTCGGTAACTGCTAATGTCGCGCCGCGGCTGTGCGCGGAACTGCACGAATCATGGCAACGCGGCGACGTGGCTTCGGTGCGCGAAATCAACCAGCGTCTGATCCCGCTGCACGATGCGCTCTTCGCCGAAACTAGCCCGGCTCCGGTCAAATATGCCGCCTCGTTGCTCGGACGCTGCACCGCACGGGTGCGGCAGCCGCTGTGGGCGATCATGCCGGAAACGCAGGAAAGGGTGCAGCGGGCGATGCGTAGCGCCGGCCTGCTCAATTAATGCGGGCAACGGACCGACATGTCGCCCAAAATCGGCGGGCGCGCCACGATTACTTGATCGAGGACACGTTGGAGGCGGGGGTCGTCTTGCAGGGTACCGAGGTAAAGGTGCTGCGCCAGGGGCAGGCGAGCATCGCCGAGGCTTATGCGGACGAAGACGAGGGCGAGCTTTACCTCGTCAACGCAAACATCCCGGAATATTCGGCCTCCGCCCACTTCAATCATCAACCGCGCCGGCCGCGAAAGCTGCTATTGCACCGCAAGCAGATGAATCGCTTGCTGGGTGCGATCCGGCGGGACGGCATCACGGTTGTGCCGCTTTCGATCTATTTCAACGACCGCGGGCGAGCCAAGGTAGAACTCGGTCTCGCCCGAGGAAAGCGAAAGGCGGACAAACGTCAAGCCGAGAAGCAGAGGGATTGGCAGCGTAGCCGGGCCCGCATCCTGCGCGAGCAAAACACCTAACGCCGGAGCGCCAAATCCACCCCGGCGCTAGGAAATCCTTCCTCGCCTTGCGGCGCATCGAGGCAACTGCTCAGCAGGGCGAAGATCGCTTCGAACATTGCGGGGCTGAGCTTGCCCGTATTGGTGTTGAGCCGAGAGCAGTGATAGCTGTCGGCGAGCGTCAGCCCGCAAGGCAACCCATGCAGTCGGCCGTGCTGGAAAGGGAATGGTGCGCGGCGAAGGCCGAACGCGGTGAGCACCGCGTGATGTGCAATCGCGCCGAGTGCCAGGATCGCACGGAGCCGGGGCATAGCGCTGATCTCGGAAAACAAAAACCGGCGGCAGTTCGCGATCTCGCTCGGTTCGGGCTTGTTTTGCGGCGGGACGCAGCGAACAGCATTGGTAATGCGCGCGCGCCGAAGTTCAAGACCGTCATCCGGACGGGCGTCATAATCGCCCTCGGTGAACCCGTACTTGCGCAAAGTCGCATAGAGCAGCCCGCCGGCGTAATCGCCGGTAAACGGGCGCCCCGTCCGGTTCGCGCCGCGCAAGCCCGGCGCGAGGCCTACAATCAGCAATTCGGCTCGGGCATCGCCGAAGGGCGGAACCGGGCCATTGAACCATTCCGGGTGGGCCCTCCGCTGAGCCTCCCGGAAAGCCGCAAGGCGCGGGCAGAGCGAACAGTGCCGCGGCGGCTGAACCTCCGCGGGAGGAGTGGTCAAGCGTCTTCCACCGGTTCGGTACGTGCGCGGTTAACCTCCTCTCGCATTTGATGATTGCGCATTAGGTTCGGCGCAAGATCCTGAAGTTCGATGAAATTGTCCGCTTGGCGGCGCAGATCGTCTGAGACCATCGGCGGCGACGAGCGGATCGTCGAAACCACCGACACGCGGACACCCTTACGCTGTACGGCTTCCACGAGCCTTCGAAAATCTCCGTCACCTGAGAACAGGATAGCGTGATCGATGTACGAAGCCATTTCGAGCATATCGATTGCCAGCTCGATATCCATATTGCCCTTGATCCGCCGCCGGCCCATTGCGTCAGTGAACTCCTTCGTCGGCTTGGTGACCATTGCGTAACCGTTGTAGTCCAGCCAATCGACAAGCGGTCTGATTGGCGAGTACTCTTGGTCTTCTACCAGGGCGGTGTAATAGAACGCCCGAATCAGCCGTCCCTTGGTGCTAAACAATTCGAGTAACCGTCTATAGTCTATGTCAAACGAGAGGCCCCGGGCGGCTGAATAGAGGTTAGCCCCGTCGATGAAAATGGCGAGTCGCTCTTCCGGATAGAAAATCATCTGACTAAATGCTCCTTCACATCGATAATGTAGCAGAAGTGTCTTACAGTGCGCATTCCGGGTCAAGCGGCGACCATACGAGGCAATCCTGATGATTCTGATCGGGATCGGCGGGAATCAGGAAAGCGCTCGGTTTGGTCCGCCCCGTGATACGCTGACCGCCGCGCTTTCGGCTTTGAAAGAGAAGCGCATCAGAACCCTGACGCGCTCCAGCTGGTATCTTACAGAGCCGGTGCCTCCCTCGGACCAACCCTGGTTTGTCAATGCGGTTGTTTCCGTAGCGACTGAACTCGCAGCGAAGGACCTGCTCATGCTGCTGCAGGCTGCGGAGCGGCAGTTTGGACGCGTTCGCGGAGAACCCAACGCGCCACGTACCCTCGATCTCGACATTCTCGACTATCGGGGCGAAGTGATGAACGCTACATCGCTCGTCCTGCCTCACCCGAGACTGCACAAACGTCGGTTCGTCTTGATGCCGATTGCCGAAATCGCTCCGGACTGGCAACACCCGATTTTGGGGTTCACCGCGGCGCAACTACTGGCCCGGCTGTCCCACGAACAGCAGATCCAGCGCCTCACGTGTTGACCGGTGCTGGTTCGATCGATTGTGCCTCCCGGACGCGGCGGATATAAACGCGCGACACGAACGGGATGCTTGATGAGCTTATTTGAAGTTGCCCGCTCTCATATGCTTGAGAGCCAGCTCCGCCCCAACAAAGTTATCGACGATCGGGTGCTTAACGCCGTTGCCAGCATAAGGCGCGAGCTTTTTGTACCGGAGCACCTTCGCCCGGTTGCCTATATTGATGAGGATTTGCCGCTCGGCGGCGGGCGCTACCTGATGGAACCGATGGTCGCTGCTCGGCTGCTTCAGGAGGCAGCAATTGCCCGCACGGACGCCGCGCTGATAGTCGGCGCCGGAACGGGATACGAAGCCGCTCTGACCGCGATGCTCGCCAGGAGCGTCCTCGCTCTCGAAGAAGATCCCGAACTGGCCCGGCGTGCACGGGCTGCTCTCGTGGAGCAGGCTATCGCGTCGGTCAGTGTCGTCGAAGGTTCATTGCGCGAGGGCTATCGACCGCGTGCTCCGTACGATGTGGTCCTGTTCGGCGGAGGCGTCGTCGAGATTCCACTGGAGATCGCCGCGCAGCTCGCGGATGGCGGTCGGCTACTAGCCGTCGTAAAGCCTGCTAATGCTATGGGCCGTGCCACTCTGGTAACACGGACTGGCGGGGTGCTCGCGCGGCGCGTTATATTTGATGCTGCTACTCCCACGCTGCCGGGCTTTGCACCGAAGCCCGCTTTCGAGTTCTGCTGACGCCTGACCAGGAGCGGAGGAAAATGCCCGAGAACCGGCGCCTTGGTCCGACCTGCCTCTACCCGGCCGTTGAGCAGTCCGCCCGCGGCAGCGCGCGCCGGACCGCGAATCTGGCATCGATTGCTGGCGCTATTGTCGGCTTGACAGCGATCTCTACGCAGGCTCAGACACTCACCGACGCCCTTGCCGAGACCTACAACACAAATCCCCAGCTCCTCGCGCAACGGGCATTGTTGCGGGCGACCGACGAGCAAGTGCCGCAAGCGCTGTCTTTCTGGCGCCCGCAGGTCACCTTCACCGGCCAAGTCGGCCTGAATACCTCGGCGCTGCAAACTCCTCCGGTTTCCCCGACCCTCAACGGTCTTGGCCAAGTCGTCTCCACTTCGGATCGGCGACACATAATCACCAGACCGGATTTGGTGGAGTTCCAGGCGATCCAGCCGGTTTACCGCGGGGGTCGGACCGTGGCGCAGACCCGCCAAGCGATCAACACCGTGGAATCGACTCGAGCGCAGACCCTCGCTGTCGAGACCTCGGTGTTTCAGGCGGTTGCGATGGCCTATCTCGACGTCGTGCGCGACCAGGCACTAGTCGAGGTCGACCGCAACAACGTCGAGGTCCTGCGCAAGCAGCTCGAAGCGACCCAGGACCGTTTCCGTGTAGGCGAGGTTACTCGCACCGACGTGGCACAGGCCGAGGCCGCCCTTGCGCAAGCTCAGGGGACCCTTGTCACCCAGGAAGGTACGTTAGAGATAAGCCGAGCCGAATATGTTCGTGCCGTTGGCCACCCACCGGGAAGGCTGATGTTGCCGCGCGAGCGCCCGGTGCTGCCAGCCACGCGCGAAGAGGCGTTCAGCCTCGCTGCGAACAACAATTTCAGCGTGATCTCGGCTAAATTTGCCGAACTTGCCGCCCGTGACAACATCGATGTAGTGCGCGGCCAACTTCTGCCGCAGATTTCTGTCGTCGGCACTCTCGACCGTTCCTATGACCAATCACCGACCTTCAAGGGCGCTTTGCTCAACTCGGCCCAAATCACCGCGCAGCTTACGATGCCTCTCTATGAAGGCGGGGCTATCTATTCGCAGACGCGGCAAGCCGAGCAGACCGTCGGGCAACGGCGCAGCCAGGTCGATGACGCGCGCCGGGCGGCGGTTCAGACCGCGAGTCAGTTCTGGTCGACTTTGCAAGCGGCGCGGGCCAGCATTTCTTCCTTTGCGGCGGCCGTGCGAGCGGCTCAGATCGCGCTCGAAGGGACCCAGCAAGAGGCGCTGGTCGGCACCCGCACCGTGCTGGACGTTCTGATCCAGAACCAGACGCTGCTGCAGACCCAGTCTCAGCTCGTTACCGCGCAGCACGATGCGGCTCTTGCGGAATTCAACTTGGCGTCGGCCGTCGGACGGCTGATCGCGCCCGAGCTGAACCTCCCGGTCAGGCTCTATGACATGGAGCAACACTATAGGGAGGTCAAAGATAAATGGATCGGTTTCCGAGGCGGTCTTTCCGAGTGAGGAGGGCACCATAGGCGGTTCCGCTGGCAAATCCTTGTGGTCTTACCTAGGTTAGAGGTGTTCCAAACCTTTTTGGTTTGTCTCCATGCCGGAAAATGTCAAATCGCCGTCAGAACCCTCTATGGAAGAGATAATCGCCTCGATCAGCCGCATCATTACGGATGAAAAGACGTCGGCCGAACCTGCCCGTCCCGTTCCCGAGGAGAAGAGCGAGATCCTCGAACTGACCGAGATCATCGACGAAGACGGCTCGGTGCCGCGCATCGCCCCCGAAGCGGGTAGGTCAGAGAGACACCCTATCGGTTCCGCAGCCGCCGCCGATGCCGCGAATGCGACTGCACAGAGCGGTCCGGGTGCGTTACGTCCTGAGGCCGAGGTTGAGCCGAGGCTTGAACTAGGCCGCGAACGCATTTTGTCGTCGACGACGTCAGGAGCCGCCGCGGCCGCGTTCGCCCAGCTCGGCTCGCTACCGCGAGAGCGACGCCGGGAGGGCGAGCTTCCGCTTGGAGGTGTCGACCGCACTCTCGAAGATATTGTGCGCGATATGCTGCGACCGCTGCTCCAGACTTGGCTCGACGAAAATCTCCCCGGGGTCGTCGAGCGGCTGGTCCGAGAAGAGATCGCCCGCGTCGTTGGTGAGGCAGGGCTGCGCTGACCCACAATCGAGCCCAGTTACCAGCAGCGCCCTTTTGCGTCGGTTGTGGCGAACTGCTTAGATGCGGACGAATTGAGTGATGCTTGACAAGACCTATCAGCCTGCTGCGATGGAGGCGCGGCGTTACGAGCTCTGGGAGCGTTCGGGCGCGTTCGGTGCCCACCCGGACAGCACCAAGCCGCCTTTTGCAATCATGATGCCGCCCCCGAATGTCACGGGGAGCCTGCATATGGGGCACGCGCTGACCTTCACGTTGCAAGACGTGCTCGTACGGTATCAGCGCATGCGAGGCCGTGACGTGCTGTGGCAGCCCGGTACCGATCATGCAGGCATCGCCACCGAGATCGTGGTGGGCAACCAGGTGATCGCGGAAGGCGGCACCAAGTCTGGCCTCGGGCGCGAGGGGTTTGTGGCGCGCGTTTGGCAATGGCGGGAGGAGTCGGGCGGAACAATCACTCGCCAGCTCCGCCGGCTCGGTGCTTCTCCCGACTGGCGCCGGGAGCGCTTCACGATGGATCCGGCATTGGCCGCGGCGGTTCGCCGCGTCTTCGTCCAGCTCTATCGAGAAGGCTTGATTTACCGCGACCAGCGGCTGGTCAATTGGGATCCGGTAATGCACACGGTGATCTCTGATCTTGAGGTCGACAGCCGCGAGACCAAAAGTTCGCTGTGGTATATCCGCTACCCGGTGGCGGAAATGCCTGGCCGGTCTATCATTGTTGCCACGACCCGGCCCGAAACGATGCTCGGCGACTCCGGGGTTGCCGTCCATCCGAACGACCCGCGGTTTGCCGATCTGGTCGGAAAATCGGTGCGCCTCCCGTTGACCGACCGCCTCGTTCCGATCGTCGCCGACGAGCATGCCGATCCGGAGACCGGCACCGGCGCCGTCAAGATCACTCCGGCTCACGATTTTGCCGACTTCGAGGTGGGACGGCGGCACGGTCTCGCGCTGATCAATATTTTCGATCAGGATGCCCGGCTGACTGATGCCGTACCGGCGGCCTATCGCGGTCTCGACCGGTTCGCGGCGCGCGAGAAAGTGGTTGCCGACCTCGCCTCAGCTGACCTCCTCGACCGCGTCGAAGAGCACACGTTGATGGTACCGCATCACGACCGCTCCGGGATGGTTATCGAGCCTTGGCTGACCGACCAGTGGTATTGCGATGCCCGGGTACTTGCCGCCCCGGCGCTCGCGGCGGTGGAGGACGGCCGTACGGGGTTTGTGCCGCGGCAGTGGGAGAACACGTTTTTCGACTGGATGCGCAAAATCCAGCCTTGGTGCATCTCCCGGCAACTTTGGTGGGGTCATCAGATACCCGCCTGGTACGCACCGGACGGAGCGGTTTTTGTCGCGGAGACTGAGGAGGACGCCCGGCAGCAGGCGGCTAAGGAATATTGCAGGGAGGTCGAGCTGCGTCGTGATCCCGACGTCCTCGATACCTGGTTCTCCTCGGCTCTATGGCCGTTCTCGACCCTTGGCTGGCCGGAGCCAACTCGAGAGCTGGCGCGTTATTATCCGACCGATGTCCTGGTGACCGGCTTCGACATCATCTTCTTCTGGGTCGCCCGGATGATGATGATGGGACTGCACTTCATGGGCGCTGTGCCATTCCACACCGTTTACATCCATGCCCTGGTCCGGGATGCACGCGGCCAGAAGATGTCGAAATCGCGCGGCAATATAATAGATCCCTTAGAGCTGATCGACCGCTACGGCTGCGACGCGCTGCGCCTTGCGTTGGCGGCGCTGGCGGCGCCCGGCCGAGATATCAAGCTCTCCAAAAGCAGGATCGAGGGGTACCGCAATTTTGCGACCAAGCTGTGGAACGCGGCGCGCTATGCGCAGATGAACGGGTGCGCGCTCGTCCCTGGCTTTGCTCCGGCCGATTGCGAGCTGACTGTCAATCGCTGGATCACTGCGGCAGTGGCGGATTGCGCTGGGGTGGTTACCGCTGCTCTTGAGACGTATCGTTTCGACGAGGCGGCGAGCCGGCTCTACCACTTCGTCTGGGGCACCTTCTGCGATTGGTACCTTGAATTCACGAAACCGATCCTGCAGGGCGAGGACGCGACAGCGCGCGCCGAAACTCAAGCCACGACGGCTTGGATCCTAGGCCGCATTGTCCATCTGCTGCACCCGATCATGCCATTTATTACCGAGGAGATATGGGAGCAGCTGGCGGGCCAATCCCCGGGAATGCTGATCACCGCGCCATGGCCGGAGCTCCAGCGCGATGCCATCGATCCCCAAGCCTCGGCCGAGATGGAATGGATCGTTCAGGCGATTTCGGCGATCCGCACACTGCGCGCCGAGATGAATGTCCCTCCGGCCGCCCGAGTTCCGCTGCTGATCAAGGATGCTGAACCCGTCGCGGCGCAGCGGATCGCGCGCCACCGCCAGCATTTCGTGCGGCTCGCCCGGGTCGAGCCGGTCGAGTCGCTTCCGCCGGGCGGCGCCCAGGTGGTGATCGAGGGCGCGACATTGATACTGGCTTTCGGCGAGGTGGTCGACCTCGCACGAGAAAAGGAGAGGTTGGGCAAGGAGATCAGCCGCTTGGAAACTGAGCTTGCCAAGATTGCCGCCAAGCTCGGCAACCCCAATTTCCTCGCCAAGGCCAAGGTGGAAGTGATCGAGGAGCAGCGCGAACGCGAAGGGGACGCCATCCGCGAACGTGATCGTTTAAGGGCGGCTTATGACCGGCTGACAGTTGCCTGAATGACAGGGGCCCGGATTCTCGGCGCAGAAGATTTCGTTACTGCGGGGCTGGCCGAGGCGGGTCGACTCCGAGAGATCCGACGAGTGGCCGAGCAGTTCGCCGTCGCCGTGACAGAGGACGTGGCGGGGCTGATCGATCCGGCCAATGACCAGGACCCGATTGCGGCGCAGTTCGTCCCGCGAGAGGCCGAGTTGGCTTCGGCACCCGAAGAACTTTCCGACCCGATCGGGGATGAGCGCTGGTCTCCCGTCCCCGGCATCGTTCATCGCTACCCGGATCGCGTGCTGTTGAAAGCGACGCTGCTATGCCCGGTCTATTGCCGCTTTTGCTTTCGCCGCGAGGTCGTCGGCAAGAAAGGGGCGGTGCTCGACCAAACCTCCTTGGCGCGCGCCTATGACTACATTCGTCAACGGCCACAAATATGGGAGGTGATCGTCACCGGCGGTGACCCGTTTCTGCTCGCGCCGCGCCGCGTTGCGGACATTGTCCGCATCCTCGACCAGGTGCCGCATTTGGGGGTGATACGCTTTCATACCCGTGTTCCCGTGGTCGATCCACGGCGGGTGCATGTCGCGTTGGTCGAGGCGCTCGCCGCGGAAAAGGCGATTTATGTGGTTATTCATGCGAACCACCCCCGCGAGTTGACGGCGCAAGTGCAGGCGGCAGTGCTAAAGCTGAGCCGGGCGGGTATTCCATTGCTGTCGCAGACGGTCCTCTTGCGCGGCGTCAATGACGACGCGGCGGTGCTGGAAGCGTTGTTCCGGCGTTTGGTCGCGATGCGGGTCAAGCCCTATTACTTGCACCAAGCCGATCTCGCCCGCGGCACGGCGCACTTTCGCACCGGGATCGCATCCGGGCAGCACCTCGTTCGCTCGCTGCGCGGTCGCGTCTCAGGGCTCTGTCAGCCGACTTATGTGCTCGACATACCCGGCGGTTACGGGAAGGTGCCGATCGGTCCTTGTGCGGCCCGTCGAATGGGCTCATCTGGCGATTGGATCATCGAAGACTGTGCCGGTGTTCGGCACTCTTATCCGCCTGATCCCAGCGAAGCGGAGGGTTGACGAAGCCGGTGGTGGCGGAGCCGGACGATCCCGTCATGATCGTCGTCGGCGGCGGTGCGATTGCGCTCGGCACGGCCCAGGAGCTTTGCGCGCTGCAAGGACATCGCGTGGTGGTCCTGTGGCGCAGGGATCCGGATTTGGCCCGCGCCGTCGAGAGTATCGGCGCAGTTTTCATTACCGCGGCCCGCCCGGACAGTGCCGAGGGGCTAGACCGCGCCGGGGTGCATCACGCGGTCACGATCCTAGCGCTTTCGCCCGACGATCATCTCAATCTGCACGCCGCTCTGCTTGCGCGGGACATCAACCCGCGGATCCGCATCGTATTGCGGCAATTCAATCGAACCCTCGCCCACAAGATCGAGCAGAACCTGCCGAACTGCTCGGTTCTGTCGCTCGCCTGGCATTCGGCGGCGACCTTTGGCGCGGCCGCAATCGACCCGTCCTGCTTTCGCGGGCTGCAGTTCCCGGAGCCCGACGGCCCGCTGACCGGATTTGCGACGCGGATCGCCGAAGATTGCGGGGTCGACGGCGATACCGTCGAGCACGCCGAGCGGGTGCTGGGGGCGCGGCTCATTGCGATCGACGGCGCCAGCGACTTCTCCCATGACGCGGTCCTCGCGGGAGGAGCCGAGCTGGTCGTCTATGGTGAAATTGCGGCGCTGCAGGATACCGCGCCGATTCGATCGGTGGCTCAGGCGAAGCCAGAAATCGGAAGCAGGCTGTGGTCGCTGCTGCGTCAACGACCGCATCGCCCGCCCCGGTTGAACCCAATCCTTGCCCGGCTCGCTTGGGTCACCTTGACCGTGCTTCTCACTGGGACGTGGTATTTTCACGCTGTCA